>Ga0265296_1000323_pt1 | contig 79865 bp, 78 predicted proteins | sample MunlanPumphouse1_FD_189073 | JGI IMG/M metagenome (GOLD analysis project Ga0265296, IMG submission 189073) | Groundwater microbial communities from a municipal landfill in Southern Ontario, Canada - Pumphouse #1 | ecosystem: Environmental > Aquatic > Deep subsurface > Groundwater | place...
GCTTTAACAAGCTCAAGCACTTCCGACGCTTCGCCACACGGTTCGACAGGCTGGCGCGTCACTACCTCTCCTTCGTCCACATCGCCGCCTCCATGCTCTGGATGCGGTGAATGTCGATTCGTCCTAGCCCTGGTTGTCGAGCAGGAAGTGGGCCGTCAGGGATGCGATTGGTTGTGCACGTTCTTCCTGCCACGCCTCGGCCTGAACATGGGCGACGCGGCGGCCCGCGCGGCTTATGCGGGCGCGGGCGAAGACGTCGATGGGCCTGCCAGTTCGTAGATAGGCGACCGTCACATTGATCGGGCGGGGCAGGCGAGAGCTGGGGAAGATGATCGCCACCTGGGCCATGGCGGTCATTTCCAGCAGGGCGGCCGTCGATCCGCCGTGCAGGGCGGGCAACATGGGATTGCCGATCAGCTTATCTGCAAACGGCATGATCACCGTGATCTCGTCGCCGCTGACCAGGGTCTGAAGACCCAGGAAGCGGGCATAGGGCATGCGGTTCAGGATGTCGGTCATGCGACGGCTCGCGTCGAAGACTCGCGGGTCTGGTTGAGGATATAGGCGGACTGGGCGGCTGCGACGGGATCGGACGGGTCGTCCTCGAACGCCCAGGCACGCACGAAGGCGATGGTGGGGGTCAGGCGGTAGCAGAGCCCCTGGGCCAGAAGATCCTGACGCGGTCGCGCCGCACGCATGTAATCCACACGCAAATCCAGGGTGGCGATGGGCTGGAAGGTGTCGAGCGCCGTCCAGACCGCCAGGCCGCCAATGTGGTCGAGCAGGGTGGTGACGAGGCCGCCGGCGAAGACGCCGCTGTCGGGATCGCCTACCAGATCCTCGCGCCACGGCACGCGGATGCGCGGCTCGCCGTCATGCAATCCATCGAAGGCGAAACCCAGCGCGCCAGTGTGGGCGGCGCCGGCGGCCAGTTGCGGCAGGATGGTGGTCAGGAAGCTCTCTTGCATCGTGCGGACTGGACCTTCTGGCGCCGATTTTCTGGACATCTTGTATGAGGCGGCGACCTGACGGCGTCGAGAGCGTTACCGCAACATGATCCGCCCCGAAGACCTGCTGCATCCGACGCCTGCCGGCCTCTATTGTCCGCCGGGGGACTTCTATGTCGATCCGGTGCGGCCGGTGGATCGCGCCGTCATCACGCATGGCCATGCCGATCATGCACGCGCCGGGCATGGCGCAGTCTTGGCCACGCGCCAGACCCTGGCGATCATGGCCGAGCGCTACGGCGCCGATTTCACGGGCAAGCCGCAGTCGGTGGAATATGGCGAGGCGACCGCGATCAACGGCGTGGATCTGCGGCTGGTCCCGGCGGGTCACGTCCTGGGGTCTGCCCAGGTCGAGGTGCGGTGGAAGGGACTGACCATGGTGGTCTCGGGTGATTACAAGCGTCGCCGCGACCCGACCTGCGCGCCGTTCGAGCCCGTGCCGTGTCATGTCTTTATCTCCGAGGCGACGTTTGGGCTGCCCGTCTTCAGTCATCCCCCGGCGGAAGAGGAGGTGGGGCGGCTGGTGCGGTCGCTGGGCCAGTTCCCCGAGCGCGCGCATCTGGTCGGCGCCTATGCGCTGGGCAAGGCGCAACGGATCATCCGGCTGCTGCGCGAGGCGGGCTGGGATCGCACCATCTATGTCCACGGCGCGATGGAGCGGCTGAACGCCCTGTACGAACGCGAGGGCGTCGATCTGGGGCCGCTGGCGCCGACGCGGGATCTACCCAAGAATGCGCTGGGGGGAGAGGTCGCCATCGCCCCGCCGTCCGCCATTCAGGATCGCTGGGCGCGGCGGTTCGCCGATCCGGTGACGGCCTTCGCCTCGGGCTGGATGGGGGTGAAGGCGCGGGCGCGTCAACGGGGCGTGGAACTGCCGCTGGTCGTGTCGGACCATGCCGACTGGAACGAGCTGACGGCGACTTTCACCGAGCTGAAGCCCGAGGAGATCTGGATCACCCATGGCCGGGAGGAGGGCCTGCTTCGATGGGCCGAGATCAACGGCCAGAAGGCGCGGGCGCTGCGTCTGGTCGGTTATGACGAAGAGGACGAGGAGGCGCTGGACGTTCGCCCGGACTGAGGATCAGGCGGCTGACCGGTCGCCTTCGTCTTCAGAGAGCCGGTCGGCGTCGCCGGCCTCTTCCTGCGCCGCCGAAAGGGCGGCGTTCATCGCCATTCGCAGGCGTTCGGGCTTGATCGGTTTTTCGACCACGGCGGCCATGCCGATGGAAAGATAGTGTTTGGCGTCTTCCGGGTCGGCGTTGGCGGTCAGGGCCACGATGGGCACGCGGCCGACGGCGCCGGGCAGGGCGCGGATCGCCTGTGTCGCCTGAACGCCGTCCATGCGCGGCATCTTGATGTCCATCAGGATCAGGTCGTAGCGGCTTTCCTGAACGGCCTGAAGCGCCTCAAGGCCATCCTCGGCCAGTTCGGAACTGCACCCGAACATCTCGCACAGGGCCTGGGCCACGACGCGGTTGGTGGCGTTGTCGTCGACGATCAGAATGTGGGGGGCCGACTTAAGGTCCAGCCCGGACAGGTCGGACACGTTCGATTGAACTTCGACCTCCACGGCCGCACGCGGTGCAGTCAGATCGAAGGCGAAGGTGGCGCCGCGACCCTTGTTGTTTTCGGCCCAAATTCGGCCGCCCATGCGGTCGATCACTTGGCGGCAGATCGATAGGCCCAGGCCTGCCCCGTCGGGGCCGGAGCCGTGAACGAAGGGTTCGAAGATCGAGTCGACGCGGTCGGTGTCGATGCCGGGCCCGTCGTCGCGGATTCGGGCCTCCATATGGATGCTCTCGCCCTCCACCCAAGCCTTCAGGCCCGCCTCGACGACGCCGTTGCGGGCGAACTTGAGGGCGTTGCCGACCAGATTGTTGAACACCTGTTTCAGACGCGTGCCATCGATCACGGCGGCCAGCTCGGTGTCTCCTTCGTAACCGACCAACAGGGTGACGCCGTCCTGAGAGGCGCGCGGCTCCCACATCGACTGGATGTCGTCCATTACGGCCCGCAGAGCGGTGGGGGTGCTGTTCAGCTCCAGCTCGCCGGCTTCGGCCTTGGACAGGTCGACGGCGTCCTGAAGAATGCGCAGCAGGGTTTCCGACGAGTCCATGATCGTCTGGACGTGCGCCTGAGCCGCCGCGTTCAGCGGCTGGCGACGCAGCAGTTCGGCGACCGCCAGCACGCCGTTCATCGGCGTGCGCAGCTCGTGGCTCATGATGGCCAGGAACTGGCTCTTGGCGCGGGCGGCGGCGATGGCCTGGGCGCGCGTATCGCTGAGGATCGCGGCCTGTTCGGCCAGTTGTTCGTTCTGTTCGCGTTGGCGCGTATTGACCGCTTGAAGCAGCGTCGCGGCCGTGCCGACGCCCAGATAGGCGCCGTTGTGCGTGACGATGAAGCCGCGCAGCAGGGCGGCCGGGCCGCCCTTCAGCATGATGTCGCAGAAGGCGTCGATGCGAACGCCGGCCTCGACCACGGCCGGCTCGGGATCCATGGCGAAGGTTATGGGGCGCAGGTCGTAGAGGGCGTGGCCGAAGCGGGCTGCGATCTTTTGGAGGAAGGCGGTGCGTTCGACCAGCCCGACCGGACGATTTCCATCGACAACGGGGATGACGAGCGTGTCCGGCTCGCGTTCGAAACGCGCCAGCACCTCGCACCCGAGCGTCGTCGGAGCCACCGGCTTGGGACGCTCGGAAAGGGTCTCGATGGTCGGCATACTGCCCGGAACTCCTACTCGTTGGGACTAAAGCCCAAAATCGCTTGCGGATTGGTTAAGCTGGCGCAGCGTGATGCAAATCGATGCAAAGGGTGATTTTGCGCCGCATCCGGGTCTGGTGTATGAGGCCCGCCTGACCCATCTGGGTTCCCATCCCTTTGTGCATGCGCGCGGCCGACCGGCCGACCGCAGATTCGTCATGAGCGTCATCCTGGAAAAGACCCCAACATCGGCTCTCGTCCTGTTCTCCGGCGGGCAGGACAGCGCGACCTGTCTGGCCTGGGCGCTGGAACGGTTCGAGCGGGTTGAGACGGTCGGCTTCGACTATGGCCAGCGCCATCTGGTCGAGATGGAGGCGCGTCAGGCCGTGCGCGCCGGCATGACCTCGGCCCTGCCGCAATATGCCGGCCGGCTGGGCGACGACCATGTGGTAGACCTGACCGGATACGGCCGGATCGCCGAGAGCGCCCTGACCGCCGATCGCAAGATCGAGATGGACGCGCGCGGTCTGCCGACCACCTTCGTGCCGGGACGCAACCTGATCTTCCTGGTCGCGGCGGCGGCACTGGCGGATCGGCGTGGGCTTGAGGTGCTGGTCGGTGGCATGTGCGAGACGGATTTCTCGGGCTACCCGGATTGCCGCCACGAGACGATGGAGGCGATGGCGCGAGCGTTGTCGCTGGGGCTGGACAAGCCGGTGGTGATCGACACGCCTCTGATGTGGTTGACCAAGGCCCAGACCTGGGAACTGGCCGATACGCTGGGCGGGGCCAAACTGGTCGAGCTGATCGTCGAGGATAGCCATACCTGTTATCGGGGCGACCGGACGCATCGGCATGCGTGGGGATATGGCTGCGGCGACTGCCCGGCGTGCGAGCTGCGGGCGGCGGGCCATGCGGAATGGGTCGCGAGCCGGTGACCTATTCGGCCAAGGAAGTCTTTCTGACGGTGCAGGGCGAGGGCGGACAGGCGGGGCGGCCTGCGGTCTTCCTGCGCTTCGCTGGCTGCAATCTGTGGAGCGGGCGTGAGCAGGATCGCGCGACGGCCGTCTGCAGTTTCTGCGACACGGATTTCGTCGGCACGGACGGCGGCGGGGGCGGTAAGTTCAGGACGCCAGAAGCCATGGCTGACCATGTCGCCGCGATGTGGCGGGGGCGGGAAGGGGATCCGAAACTGGTGGTCTGCACCGGCGGCGAGCCCTTGCTGCAATTGGATGCTCCTCTGGTCGAGGCCCTGCATGCGCGCGGGTTCGAGATCGCCATCGAGTCGAACGGCACCCTGGCGGCGCCTGACGGCATCGACTGGGTCTGTATCAGCCCCAAAGCCGATGCGGATGTCGTTCAGGTCACGGGCCAGGAGCTGAAGCTGGTCTATCCGCAAGCCAGGGCCATGCCGGGTCGGTTCGAACATCTCGATTTCGAGCGGTTCTGGCTCCAGCCCATGGATGGCCCCGATCAGGTCGAGAACACCGCCGCCGCCATCGAATACTGCCTGACCCATCCCCAGTGGCGCCTGAGCGTCCAGACCCACAAATACATCGGCGTCCGCTAATGCCCGTTTTCGAGATCACCAAACAGGCGACTTTCGACGCCGCCCACCATTTCCCCAACGAGCCTGAAGGCAGCATCTATCGCCGCGTTCACGGCCATTCCTTCACGGTCGAGGCGACGGTGCGGTCTGAGGTGCTGGACGCCGAGCACGGCTGGGTCGCCGACTTGGGCGCGCTGGACCGGGCGCTGAAGGGGGCGGCGGAGACGCTGGATCACGGCATGCTGAACGAACACGAAGGCCTGGAACTGCCCAGCCTGGAGAACCTGTGTCTGTGGTTCGTCAAGACGTTGCAGCCCGACTGGCCGGGCCTGTGCCGGGTTCAGGTCGCCCGGCCGACCGTCAACGAGCGGTGCGTGCTGAGCCTGTAAGCGTCAGCAGCGCTTGCCCTGACGCTGGCGCTGTTCGCAGCGCCGTTGCTCGCGGTCGTAGTCGCGCTGTTCGCGCTCGCGGCGCAGCCTGGTTTCCTCATCCGAGGTGGTGACGGCGTCGAAGCCGGCGCCGACGACCGCGCCGGTGGCCTTGGCCGTGCCGCCGACGACCGCAGCGGTCCCGCCGACGACGGCGCCGACAAGGCAGCCCTGAAGCATCAGACAACCGCCCAGAACGACGACGATTTGAGATACTGAAACGAGACGATTTCGACGACGCATGAGGACGACTCCAGAGATTTGGAATAGTCGTCGATAATGATGAATGAGGGCTGACTTCAGGCCGTGCGTTGCGGCAGTAGCTTTCGGCGCTGGCGCGAGAGGGCCAGCGGCGTTCCGTCGGCGCCCCAGGCGGCGGCCTCGTCCACCGTCCAGCCCAGGCCCAGGTCCAGCATCCTGAACTCGAAGAAGGCCCAGCCGTCGGACGCCGTCTGCGGCGTCGGATCGGTCAGGATGTCGATGCGCAGGTCCACAGTCGTCATCGCCGACGGCGTTTTCGACAGGGTCCAGGCCGGCGGATAGAGGGCGTCCAGCAGGTAGCACAGCCCGACCTCGTCCAGCGGCCGGCCGTCCGCCATCCGCATCCAGGTGCGCTCGACCGCCGGCCGGCCTGCATTGCCGCCTAGGATGTTGGGGCCGCCGTCGAACCGATATTCGACGTGCTGCGAGAAGTGCGGGGCCATCGGGCCGTGGATGGTCGCCTTTGGGTTCAGGCTGTCCAGCGGCGGGGGTGGCAGGTGCAGGGGCGTGACCGGCGGCGTGGCCCCGTCCAGTCCGTATGTGCCGGTGGCATGGTGGGTCAGACGGCCGTCCTGTTCGGCCTCGACCGCCGCATAGACGACGTTGCGGCCGCCGCGCAGCAGGCGCGGGCGAAAGGCGACCTGCTCGCCGAACTTGGCCGCCGACAGGTATTGCACCGACAGGGTGCGCAAGGGCGCGGTCAGGGCCAGACCCTGGCGCATCGACTGGGCGCACAGGGCCGCCAGCAGGCCCCCGAACGGAAAGCCCTTTTCCGGCGCCATGCCCGACGGGCCGTTGGAGAAATGGCCAGGCACCGGGGCGGACAGGCCGCCGTCGTCCAGAGTCTGAAAGGCCAAAGCGGCGTCGAGGGAGATCGGCAGCGTCATTGCGCAATCCTGCGTCAGGCGAAGAGGCGGCGGAAGACCTGATGAAGATCTCCCGCCGAAGTCGAAGGAACAAGGCGGCGAACCGAGAGGCCCGCACGTCCGTTGCCAAACAAGACTGACTTGGACCGTTCTGATTTGCAACCCTTGCCAAATGGCTGACGCGGGGTCACTTTCGCCGCATGGGACGCACCGCAGACTACAGCCGCCAAAGCTGCTCCATCGCCGCCACGCTTGAGGTGATCGGCGACCCCTGGACCCTGCTGGTCATTCGCGACGCCTTCAACGGCGTCAGCCGGTTTGAACAGTGGCAGGACAATCTGGGCGTGGCGCGCAACGTCCTGGCCGCCCGTCTGAAAAGCCTGGTCCAGCACGGTGTGCTTGAGCCGCAGCTTTATTCCGAACGCCCGCCGCGCAACGAATATGTCCTGACCGCCAAGGGCAAGGATCTGTACGGCGTGCTGGTGACCCTGCACGGCTGGGGCGCCAAACACGTCTATGGCGACGCCGACAGCGGCATCGACATGATCCACAAGACCTGCGGCTCGACCCTGACGCCGCGCATCGCCTGCGGCTGCTGCAACGAGATCGTAAAGCCAAGAGACATCCTGCTGACCCGCGCCGAAAACCGGCCCACGGTCGGGGACGTGATGCCAAAGGAAGCGGCGTAAGCCTCAGCCTGCTGCCGCTTTCTGGCAGGAGGTCTGCTAGGATCGTCGCGTGTCCCGGTCCGAACGTCTTCTCGATCTGCTGAACGTCCTGCGGCGACATCGTCGGCCGGTGAGCGGGCAGATGTTGGCGGATGAGATGGGCGTCAGCCTGCGGACCCTTATCGCGACATCGCCAGCCTGCAAGCTCAGCGGCCGACGATCGAGGGGGAGGCGGGGGTCGGCTATGTGCTGAAGCCGGGCTTCATGCTGCCGCCGCTGATGTTCACGCCGGAAGAGATCGAGGCGCTGGTGCTGGGCTCGCGCTGGGTGGCGGATCGGGCCGATCCGCGCATGCGGGATGCGGCGCTGACGGCCCTGGGACGGATTTCGGCGGTGCTGCCGCCGGATCTGAGGGACGAGATGGAGACCTCGGCACTGCTGGTCGTGCCGGGCGCGCCGTTCCCGGCGGACCAGGTCGACCCAGGGCTGTTGAGGAAGGCGATCCGCACCGAGCGACGGCTGAGGCTGTGTTATCGCGACGAGGCGGGGGCGGCGTCGGAACGGGTGGTCTGGCCCTTCGCCCTGGCCTTCTTCGACCGGGTGCGGCTGCTGATCGCCTGGTGCGAGTTGCGAAACGATTTCCGTAGCTTCCGAACAGATCGCATCGTCGAGGCCGAGGTGATGGAGGCGCGCTATCCCGCCCGTCGCCAAACATTGATGAAGACCTGGCGCGAGGCGCACGAAAGGTCGAGAGCGTCCGAAGGCTGCTGACGGAAACTGGCGGCAAGATCGGTTAGGCTTCGTGGTGTTGGAAACCAGGGGGCAGGGCTGATGACCGAGATCGAGGACATTCTTCTGGCCGTCGCGGATCCCGAAACCAGCGCGCGGTTCTATGCCGGCCTGTTCGGCTGTCGGCCCGTCATGGCGGGGCCGGATCGGGTCTTGTTCGTGCTGAAGTCGGGTCGGGCGCTGGGGCTGTTGCGGCGGGCCGGGGACGGGCAGGTCTGCGAGGTGGATTTTCCTCTGGAAGGCGCCGCGGCGGTGGATCAGGCGCATATCGACTGGTGGGACCGGGGTGCGCGCATCCTGACGCCGCCGATGGATATGCAGCCGGGCCGAAGCTTCGTGGCCGGCGACCCGGACGGGCATCGGCTCAGAGTCTATGCCGTCGCCGCGTGAGTATTGTCAGACCTCGGCTTCGAGCCGATAGCCGACGCCGCGCACATTGGTCAGCAGGCCGGCGGCGTCGGCGGCGTCCAGCTTGCGGCGCAGATGGCTGACGTGGCTGTCGATGGTGCGTTCCAGAACGTCCTGATTGGGGAAGCAGGCCTGCATGATCTCGGCCCGGCTGAAGACCCGCAAAGGCACGCGCGCCATATGGGCCAGGATGCGGAACTCGGTCAGGGTCAGGTCCAGGCGGCGCTTGCCCGCCGGGGTGAGGATGGCGGCCAGATAGTTTTCCAGCTGGACCTCCAAGGGGCCGACGCGCAGCACCTTGATGGAGCGGTCGCCATTGCTGCGCCGCAGGATGGCCTGGGCGCGGGCCACGACCTCGATCGGCTTGAAGGGTTTGACGACATAGTCGTCGGCGCCGATGCGCAGGGCCTGCAGCCTGTTCGTGCTGTAGTCCAGGTCGCTGACCATGATCACGGGCGTCTCGCCGCGACGACGCACCTCGCCCAGCACGTCCCAGCCGTCGCGGATCGGCAGGCGAATGTTCAGCAGGACCAGGTCCGGTTTCAGCGCGGCGTGCAGGTCGGCGGCCTTCTGACCATCGGCGGCGACGACCGTGCGGAAACCCTCGCGGCGCAGACAGGCGTCCAGGGCCTCGACGCTCTCTGCGTCGTCGTCAGCGATCAGGATCAGGCTGCTCATCGCGCCGCCATCGCCCTGTCGGCCGCTAAAATCCAGCAAAACCGGACGCGTTCGGACAAGTTTCATCGCGCCGTCGCAAAGGCTTCACGCAGATAAAGAAAAACCCCCTTCCGCCGTGGCGGAAGGGGGCAGTCTGTCTGTCGTTCGGGAGGAACGCTTCAGTAGGAGGCGCGCAACTCGATGCCGAAGGTGCGCGGGGTGTTGAAGTTGCCGTAATCGCCCAGCGTGGCCCGGTTCGAGGGGTCACGACGATAGACGTAGGTCTCGTCCAGCAGGTTGCGCGACCACAGAGCCACTTCCAGCAGCGGGCCGCCGTCGCGGGTCGTGATGTCGGCGACCGCCAGACGGGCGTTGACCGTGAAGGCCTTGTCGTTCTTGACCGCGAACTGTTCGAAGCTGTGCGACGCATCGGCGTAGTTGGCGTCGATGTGGGCGCGCAGGGTTGCGCCCATGAACGGCGATTCCCAGTCGGCGGCGACCGTGCCCGAGTTTTCCGGCGTGAAGGCGATGAACACCTGTTGGATCACGCCGTTGAAGGGGTTCACCGTGTCCGGGATCTTGGCGTCCGTATAGGCGTAGGAAGCCGAGAAGCGCAGGTTGGCGGTGGCCTGGAACTGGCCTTCCAGCTCAAGACCGCGGATTTTGGTGGTGCCGGGCGCATTGACCGTTTCCAAGGTGTTCCGGGTGCCGGTGATCAGGCTGAAGTCGATCTGGCTGTCCGTGCGGTCCATGGCGTAGAGGGCCGCGTTCAGGCGAAGACGGTTGTCCAGCATGTCGCCCTTGAAGCCGATTTCGTAGGCCTTGACCTCTTCCGGGCGGAACGAGCGGTAGGTCAGCGAGCGCGACGAGGCGCCGCCGGCGCGATAGCCGGTCGAGTATTTGGCGTAGACGTTCATCCGGTTGGTGATGTCATAGGCCAGGGTGACCAGCGGATCGAAGCGTTTGACCGAGGTGTTGAAGGTCAGTTCGCCGGAAACGCCGTTGACGACCGGCAGGGCGTTGTTGACGAGTTCGAGCGTGCCGTCCTTGTCATCCCAGGTGTAACGGCCACCGACCGTCAGGTGCAGGGCGTCGTCCAGAACCGCAGGGGTCCAGGTCGCTTGACCGTAGACGGCCTTGGATTCCGAATGAGCCGTCGAGGCGCGGTCGGTGAAGCGCGATCCGCGGAAGGTCGGAGTGGGGTCGTTGATGGTGTAGCCGGTGCCGTCTGCATTCCAACGGTTGGTCTGCGGCGTGGCCGCGTCGTCCGAAACCGTTTCCTTGAAGTAGTAGAGGCCGCCGACGTAGTCGATGCGGTCGCCCAGCGAGCCGACAGCCTGGAGCTCCTGGCTGAACTGATGCTGCCAGAAGCCGGCCAGCGAATAGCGGCTGAAGGTTCCGTTCGGCACGCCGATCGGCGGACGGTGGGCGCCGCCGATGTTGTCCCATTGCTCGACATCGACGTCGCGGTAGGCCGTGATCGAACGGAGTTCGAGATCGTCGTTCGGACGGTAGGACAGGTGCAGGTTGGCGCCGCGGGTGTTGTCGACGCTCCACTGTTGCGGCACGCCGATGTCGGCCTGTGTCATGCGCTCTTCGCCCTCGACCCGGACCAGCGGCGACAGGCCGCGGATGTTGCCACGAGCGACGGTGGATGAGCCCGAAACGACCGGCGAGGTGAACGGGACGACGTTCAGGCCATTGGGGTTGAAGTTCAGCAGTTGGCTGTAGAACGGGGTGTTCTTGTCCTTGCCGATGTCGGCGGCCAGATCGGCGGTGAAGTTGTCGCTGGGGCGCCAGCGCACCTGGGCGCGCAGGCCGCGACGGTCGTAGGAGCCGAAGCCTTCTTCGCCAGGCATGATGTTCTCGGTCACCGGGCCCTGGGCCGAGACCACGCCGTCGACCTTGAAGGCGAAGTCGCCGATGGCCGGGAAATCGACATGCAGTTCCGAGTTGTAGGAGTCGAGGTTGCCGACGCCGGCGACGGCGCGCATGCCGAACACGCCGGTGGGCTTGCGGGTGACCAGCGACAGGGCGCCGCCTTCGGTGTTGCGCCCGAAGAGGGTGCCTTGCGGGCCCTTCAAGACCTCGACGCGCTCGATGTCCAGCAGTGCGGCGCCCAGGCCGTGCTGGCGGGCCAGATAGACGCCGTCGACATAGACGCCGACGCCCTGTTCACGGGCGGGCTGGTTGGCGTCGTTCGGCACGATGCCGCGGATGCCGATGGTCAGGGCCGACTGGCGGGCCTCGAAAGTGGTGATACGCAGGCCGGGGACGCTGCCGTCGGCGAGGTCCATCAGGCTCTGGACGTGGCGGTTCGCCAGATCCTCGGAATTGACCACCGAGATCGAGATCGGCGTGTCCTGCAGGTTCGTCTCGCGCTTGGTCGCGGTCACGACGATGTCGTCCAGGCCGGCGGGCTCGGCGTTCACGGGCGCCGGAACGGTTTGGGCGAAGGCGGAAACGGGTGCGGCGAGAAGCGCGGTCCCCAGCAGCAGCTGAAGGCGCAGTTTGGTTTGACGATGCATTTTTATCCCCTGCTTAGTCGGTGCGGGGATTACGGCGCCATTGCGATGCGCAGTTTACATCTGCGCGACACTGGGATGCATCTTTGATGTCTGGAGTGAAGACCGACATTCGGTCAATCTCAATATATTCTCCATTCGATCTCCATAATCGAAAGCGAGGGGGCGCGGCCGGCGGACGCGCGCCCCCTCGCCGGCCGGCCGCTACTTCCTCACATATTTGTCCAGGAAGGTCAGATAGGCGTCCTGGGCGGTGATGCGGTTGTCGCGACGGGTGAAGCCGTGCCCTTCGTTGGGGAAGACGACGTATTCGACCGGCACGCCATTGGCGCGGACGGCGGCGACCAGTTCGTCGCTCTCGACCTTGAGCACGCGCGGGTCGTTCTCGCCCTGCACCACCAGCAGCGGTTTGTTGATGCCTTCGGTATGGAACAGCGGAGAGATGCGGCGGTGGCGCTCGGCGTCCGTCGCCGGATCGCCCATCTCGTCATACAGGGCGATGCGCTGGGCGCCCCACCACGGCGGGATCGACTCCAGGGTCCGCACCCAGTTGGTGACGCCGAAGATGTCCACGCCCGCCGCGAAGGCGCCGGGATGGAAGGCCAGCGCCGCCGCAGTGATGTATCCGCCATAGGATCCGCCCATCACCGCCACCTGGTCGTCGGCGATCCAATCCTGCTGCCTCAGCCATTCGCCGCCGGCGACGATGTCGCGCAGATCGGCTTCGCCGTGCTTCTTGTCGTCCAGGTGGAAGAAGGTCTTGCCATAGCCGGAACTGCCCCGGTTGTTGGCGCCCAGCACGGCATAGCCGTGGTTCACCAGATGCTGGACCATGGCCGAATAGCCGCGCCGGGTCTGGCCGCCGGGACCGCCGTGGACCAGGACGATGGCCGGGGCCGGATTGGCGGCGGACGCGCCCTTGGGCGTGTAGAGCACCGCCGGGATCATGACGCCGCCCTCGCCGGGGTATCGGACGATGGTCGCCTCTACGAGGGCGTTCTCGTCGATGGCGGGGTTCAGGGCATGGGTCAGGCGTCGGGCCTGGCCCGTCGTCAGATCGGCGACGAACACATCCGCCGGGGAGGTGTCGGACGAGACCGTGAAGGCGATGATCTTCTCATCGTCGTTGAAGCGCACACTGCCGATGTCGCCGTCGGGCAGGCCGGTCAGGGCGACGGGACGGTCGGTCGTGGCGTCAAGCAGCGTCAGTTCGGTCTTGGCGTCGGCGTTCAGGCCCGAGACGCGATAGCGGCCGGTGGGTGAATAGAAGACGAAGCTGACATCCCAATCCGCCTGGATCAGCGGCGTGTTCGCACCGCTCGCCAGATCATGGCGAATGGCCTGCTGGAACTCGCCGTTCTGGTCCGTGCCGATCAGGACGGCTTTCGAATCCGGCGTGAAGTCGAAGGCCGTATAGGCGACATTCCCCTCATGCGGGGTCAGCAGCTTCGGCTCGCCCGGTGCAGTCAGATCGACCAGATAGAGGTCGTTGTTCGCGCTGGTCAGCGACTTGTCCAGCACCAGCCAGCGGCCGTCCGGCGAAAGGGCGGCGGGCGAGAAGCCGCCGGTGTTCTCGAACACCGTCCGATGCGCATAGGTGGTCGCGTCATAGGCGACGACGTCGAAGGCCGAGGCGTCGCGTTCGTTCGATGTGACGAAGAAGGTCTTGCCGTCCTGGCTCCAGCTCAGGAAGTCCGCCTTGACCTTGTCGCCCGGCGTCAGGTCGGTGATCGCGCCGTCGGGCGTCCGCACGAACAGATGGCTAAGTTCGTCGCCGCCCCCGTCCTGGGTGAACAGGATGCGCGCATCGGCGGGGAAGTAGGTCACCGGATTGACGGCGCTGGTGGTCGAGGCGGTCAACTGGACGGGGTCGCCGCCGGCGACGGGCAGGGCGTAGGCGTTGAACACCCCCGTCTGATCCGACCGGATCAGCACCGACTTGCCGTCCGGCGAAAAGGCCTTGGCCCCGCCGTAGCCCAGGCCATACGTCGTGGTGTCGAAGAACTGCGCCGCCGTATAGGTCGGCGCGGCCGGACTGGCGGCCGGCGCCGGTGCGGTCTGCGCCATCGCTGCGGTGGGAAGGGCGGCCATCAGGGCCAGTACGGAAACCAGGCAGGCGGTGGTGCGCATCGGAACCTCTCGTCGGTGGGATGACCGTAGGAGGCGACAGAACATCACGTCGGATGCAGCCTGTCTCCGATTTAATGAATCGTCGCTATGCAGCGACCGCCGCCGTGTCTCGAATGAAGCCGCCGCCCAGGACGCGCTCTGTGTCCACAGGGTCGTAAAGGGCGCAGGCCTGGCCTGGCGCCACGCCTTCCTCGCCGGTGTCGAAGGCGATGCGGATGTCGCCGTCGATCATCGCAAGGCGGGCGGGGGAGGGCTGACGGGTCGAGCGGACGCGGGCCAGGACGGGGACGTTCGCCTCGGCGGCCTCGACGATGGTGGCTTCGTCGCCCAGCCAGTTGGTTTCTTCCAGCGTCAGTGAGGCGGTCAGCAGCGCCTCGCGCGGGCCGACGATAACGCGGCGCGTTTCGGGTTCCAGCCTGGTCACGAACAGGGGCTCGCCCACGGCGACGTTCAGGCCCCGGCGCTGGCCGATGGTGTAGTCGGTGATGCCGGCGTGCTTGCCCAGAACCCGGCCGTCCATATGCACGATCTCGCCGGCCTCACGGCCTTGGGGGCGCAACCTGTCGATCAGGGTGCGATAGTCGCCGGAGGGGACGAAACAGATGTCCTGACTGTCCGGCTTGGCGGCGATCTTCAGCCCCAGTTCGGCGGCGACGCCGCGCACCTGGGGCTTTTCCAGATCGGCCAACGGGAAGCGCAGATAGTCGAGCTGATCCTGGGTGGTGGCGAACAGGAAATAGGACTGGTCGCGCGAATGGTCGATCGCCTTGCGCATCTGCGAGCGGTTGCCGGCGACGGCGCGGCGGACATAGTGGCCCGTCGCCATGGCCTCGGCGCCTAGGTCGCGGGCGACGTCCAGCAGGTCGCGGAACTTGACCGTCTGATTGCAGCGGATGCAGGGGACCGGCGTCTGGCCCTTCAGGTAGCTGTCGGCGAACTGGTCGATGACCGCATCCTTGAAGCGGCTCTCATAGTCCAGGACATAATGGGGGATGCCGATCATGTCGGCGGCCAGACGCGCGTCGTGAATGTCCTGGCCCGCGCAACAGGCGCCCTTTTTCTTTAGCGCCGCGCCGTGATCGTAGAGCTGAAGCGTCACGCCGACGACGTCATAGCCGGCCTTGTGCAGCAGGGCCGCGACTACGGTGGAATCCACGCCGCCCGACATGGCCGCGACGACCCGCGCCCCGACCGGCAGGCCGACGGCCGCCCGCGCGCTCTCGACCGCCGCATCCATGTCGGTGCGGACGATGTTCGGAACGGCGCAGATGTCTTGGACCAGGGTCATTGCGGCCATTTAGTGCGGAACCGGCGCGATTTCGAGGCCCACATACGAAAAGGGCCGCACCCGTCGCCGGATGCGGCCCTTCTTCGTCTTCGGGGAAACCCTTAGGAGCGGTAGCTCTGGATCCGCGTCGTGCGCAGACCCTGCATGCCCCATTTGTCGATGGCCTTCTGCCATGCGAGGAATTCTTCGGCCGTCAGGCGATACTTCGCCAGGGCGTCGTCAAGGCTCAGCAGACCGCCGCGCACGGCGGCGACGACCTCGGCCTTGCGCCGGATCACCCACCGGTCCGTATTGGACGGCGGCAGATCGTTCAGGGTCAGGGGCGTGCCAGTCGGTCCGACCACGTATTGTTCGCCTTTGCTATTCAGGCGTCGCTCTTGCAACATGGGCTTATGCCTCTTTCACCAACACCGTAGTGTCATGAATGTAGGCGGCCCCGACTAAGGTCCGTTTAAGCGTCGTGGTGAAGGAACGGATAAAATCCGTCCCTCCGCGAACGACTCTGTCAACCTTGATTGCGCGACGATTCATCGAGACTAACGCTTACTTACTCGCCGATCAGCGTTTGATGTTGATCAGCTCGGCCAGCATTTCATCGGCCGTGGTGATGATCTTGGATGAGGCGGAATAGGCCCTCTGGGTGGTGATCAGGCCGGTGAATTCGGCCGACAGATCGACCGTCGAGGACTCCAACTGCTTGGCCGCGATCTCGCCCGCGCCGCCCGTGCCGGCGGCCTTCAGATTGAAGGTGCCGGACTGAAGGCTGACGGCGTAGGCGTTGCCGGACACTTCACGAAGGCTGTCGGGGCTGGGGAAGGTGGCGACCGCGACCTGGGCGATGCGACGCATCACGCCATTGTCGAAGATGGCGGTGACGAAGCCGCCTTCGTCGATCTTGATCTCGCTCAGATTGCCGAAGGCCGTGCCGTTGGTGACGGTCGATTGCACCACCGAGGCGGTGTTCAACTGGCTAAGGCCGCCGGCCGAAGTGTTAAGGTCCAGCGTCACCGCCTGGGCGGCGATGCCCAGGCCGTCGGCCCAGGCGACCTGGCCCGCAGGCATGGTCAGGTTGTTCGGATCCGACTTGCCGAAGTCCAGCGTCGCCATGGTCGGGTCATCGAACAGACCCGTGCCCGCCGGCCAGGTCTTCATCGTTTCCACGTCGAGACGACCCGACGGGGTGAAGGCGACCTTGCCGATCTTGATCTGGCCGTTGGAGAAAGGCGTGCCGGTGACGACATCGCTGGCCGGCACGGACACGATTTCCGAATACCAGATGTTCGGTTCGTCGCTCTTCAGGAAGCGGATTTCCAGATTGCGCTGGCCGCCCTTGGAGTCCGAGACGGGGATGTTCATCTTGAAGTCGGGCTTGACGCCGACGGGGTTGTCGTCGTCCGCGTTGTACATCGCCATCGAATTGACCGACGGGTCGTATTTGGTCTTGGCCACGTTGGCGTTGCCCAGGCCGATGTCCGCCAGGTTGACCGTGTAGGCCGGTCCGGTCGCGGGCGTGAACTGCAACTGGGTCGGCGGCGTGCCGATCGGGGTCGCCGTGCCTGCGTTCGCGCCTGTGACCGTCAGGCCGGTCAGAGCGCCGGTCGTCGCGTCGAAGGTCGCGGCGCCGTTGATCCTCTGCGTGCCGGACTTGATGACCACATCGTGGGTATTGGCGCCAGTGCGCGTGTAGCGGACCGAGACGTCGTGCGTGCCGGCCGTCGGCAAGGTCGTGTCTGGGATGCTCTTGTAGGATTGTGCGCTGGCGGCCGCGGCCGGGTCCTGGCTGGAACGCAGGTTGGCGTTGATCTGGACGCGGGTGGTCGGTTCGGCGGTGCCGCCGACCGAGCCGATGTTGATCGAGCGCAGGCGTGACAGGTCGGACGGGTCAGTCGCGATCTCGCCGTTGGGATCCACTGGCCAGCCCTGCAGGTACAGACCGGCGCTGTTCTTCAGATAGCCCTGCTTGTCGACGGTGAAGGCGCCCGCGCGGGTGAACAGGCGGGTGTCGGTCGAACCGACGTTCTCGGCCTGGGTCGTCGTGACGAAGAAGCCCTGGCCGCTGACGGCGAGGTCGGTGCTGGAGGTCGTGCGCTGAAGCTGGCCTTCCTGGCTGACGAACGACCGCGTGTTGGTGGTCACGCCGCCGGCGGAATAGCTGCCGCCGGATGAGGACTGGCTGTTGACCAGGGTCTGGAACTCGCTGGCCGTGCGCTTGTAGCCGACCGTGTTGACGTTGGCGATGTTCTGGGAAATGGCCGCCAGGGCGGCGGAGTTGGCGGCGAGACCGGACACGCCGGCCAGCATTGCACTGTTGAGGCTCATGGAAGAACGCTCCTTAAATGAAGGTCATCGGGAAGGCGGCGGATCGCATCATGCGGCCGCCTCCTCGGTGGGGACGTTCGGATTCTCCGTATCGTCGGTGTCATTTTCGGCCTGCGCCTTGATCTCGTTCAGCGAGATCACGGTCGAAAGCGGAAGGATGGAGTCGCCGATCACCAGATACGGCGCGCCGTTGTACATTTCGACGCCGGTCACCCGGCCCTGGATCAGGGCCTGAGCATCGACCTTGGCGCCTGCGGCATTGGTCGCGGCGACCTTCAGCGTATAGACGCCGCCGTCCTCGGCCGTGCCGCCGTCCTTCAGCTTGCCGTCCCAGTTGAAGGTGTGCAGGCCGGATTTCTTGTCGGGTGCAGCGCCTTCCCAGACGACGGCGCCCTTGCTGTCGACGACCTGCAGCGTGGCCTTGTCGGCGTCGGCGCCCAGTTCGTAGGCCCAGGTCGCCTTTCCGTCGTTGAACTCGGTCGCCGTCCAGGCGGCGGTCACGCTCTTGCCGATGTAGTTGGCGGCGTTGTCGAGCCCTCCGCCAGCTTGCGCCTTTAGCAGGCTGGTCAGCAGGTCGTTGGTCAGCAGTTGCTGCTCGACGCCGGCCATCTGGGTCAGCTGGGCCGTGAACTGGTTCGAATCCAGCGGCGACAACGGATCCTGGTTCTTCATCTGCGTGGTCAGCAGGGTCAGGAAGGTCTCGAAGTTAGAGGCCAGGCCCTTGGTGCCGGTCGTTACGCGGTTTGCTGCAGCATTGGTTGTGACGGCGTCGACCATGGGGTCAGACCTTCAGATCGACGCGCTCGGGCGTCTGGGAATGATTGACCCAGGCGCCGGGCGCCGGGACGATGGGGGTGTCGGCCTGGGCCGCCAGGCGAGAGCCGCCAGCGAACAGGGCGTTGCGTTGCTGCTGGCGGTCGAAGGCGCCGCCGTTGCCCGCAGACGGATCGCGTTGGGAGAAGTCGAGCGCGTCTCCCGCGACCTGGAAGCCGGCGTCCTGAAGCTGGCGACGCAGTTCGTCGGCGCGACCCTTCAGGTCGGCGGCGGCGGCGGGATTGTCGAAGGCCAGGCGGGCCGACAGCTGACCGTCCTTGCCGATCTCCAGGCTGACATCCACGCGACCCAGGTCTTCCGGCGTCAGCACCATGTCGAACCGGGTCGAACGGCTGTCCAGCCTGCGCGCGATCTGGGCGGCGAGTTGGGTGGTGGTCTCGACGGTCGCGCGCGACAGGGTCGAGAGGCCCAGATCGCGATCAGGCGCGACGGCCTGCTGGATGGGCTGGGCATCGGTGGGCGCCGCGCTGGTCGTCGGTGCGGCGGTGGGGGCGACCGCGAGAGGCGCGGGGGCGGCAGCCGTGTCCGTCGTCGCCGTCGGTTTGGCCGACGGTGCCGAGGCGGCGCCAGCGTCCGCCAGAGACATCGTCTCTGCGCCCGTCTTCTTCGTGTTGGTCGTTTCGGCCGGGTCGGGCGTCGTGGCTGCGTTGCTGGTTTGCTGAGCCAGTTCGTGGCGCGATGGCTTGAGCAGCGGCGCGGCTTGGGTGGGCGCGGGCAGGGTCTGCGACGGCGTGTCGCTGGATGCGGCCTCGGCGTGTTGGTCGGATGCGGAGGCCGTTTCGGATTTGGCGGACAGTTCGGCCACGATCACTGCTGCGGCGATATCGGCCGATACGGCCGGCGTCGGTTTTGACGACGCCGCAACGACCGAGATCTGGACCTGGGCCGCCGGGATCTGTGCGGCCGTCATGGCCTGGGCGATGGGCGAGGGGGCGGACGGCTTGGCGGTGTCCGCTGGTGTCGTCTGAGCGGCGGCCTTGGCGTTATCTGACGAAGCAGTGATCAGTGTCGCGGCTTCAGCCGGTCGCGTCGCAGCATCCGCCACAGGCTGACCCGCAGGCGTGGGGACGGCTGCGGGTTTCTGGGCGCTTGCCATCAATGCCGACTGAGCGGGTTGGCTCTGGTCATTATCGGCCGTCCGAGCAGTTTCGCTCTGGTCATTATCGGCCGTGGTCTTGTCCGAAATCTTCGCTGCGGTCGGAGTCGACGCCGGTTTTGCGACCGCCAGGAGATCGCCGAGTTCGGCTGCAACCGCTTGGAGGGCTTCGGGTAGGACGATGGCCGCAGCGGTTTTGGTCATGATCTCGACCGACAATGAAGTCGCCGCCGCGACGACATCCGATGCCACGGCGTCTGTCGTGGCGGGGGGCGGCGCCGGCGCCGATCCTGTCGTCGAAACGAATGGCGTGAGCGTCGCCAAACCTTGCGCAGCTTTCACATCGACGGAGGTCGTCGTCGAGGGTGCGGTCTCGATTGATTGCCCAGCGGAAACTTCCACGGTCAACGGCTGCGGCGTCGCTGACGTCAATGGCGCAACCGGTGGCGTCGGCTGCGGGGTGGAGAAGAGTGAGGACGTGACGGCGACGCTTGCCGCATCGTCATCGTTCGCGGCGTCTTCGGTTCCTACCGCCGTCTCGTCGGAAACGATGGGCGGGGTTTGGGAGTCGGCAGTCTCGATCGTGGCCGTTGCAGAGGGCTCGACCATCAGGACAGGCGCGACGACGTTCGTTTCGTCACTGACGGCTTGGGTCAGGGTGACGCCGAGCGATTGAACGGTCGTCAAACGACCGGGCGCGACCCGCTCGACCGGCGCGGTATCGAGGCCTGCGTCCAGAACAGCGGCGATCTTGCTGGAGAACAGGCCGGCGTCGGCCATGTCTGCGCCCGAGGCGACAACCGGCGTTCTGGTCGAAACCGGAGCGGCAGGCGCAAACAGGGCGGAGGCGATCGACATGGAGGCGCGGCGGCTTTCGTGAGGGATAAGGTCGGCGCCTGCTGCGCCCAAGGGTTCGCCGCCATCAACGCAAGGGTCGGGCCAAGGCCTTAGTCGAACAAAAACAGTGGGTAAGGCAGGCCATCCGATGGGCGGTCGTCATGGCGGCGGTCGTTTATTGCCGCGCTATCGCCATTTTTTGCCCGGCTGTAGACGAACGCCCCTCGATGCGCGCCCAATCCCAAAACCGCATCTGTCGCTGTTGGCCCGACCTTTGCGCGTCTTGCCGATCATGACGGCTGCCCGATCTGTGATCTTGTTGAAAAACAATGCTCTGCATGAGCGGGGGCGGCGCGTGGCTGGGCAAGAACTGCGCGCGACAGTGCAGCGGTTGCCGGGTAGGGCGGGGGAGATGCGTCAATGTCGCTGAACTCGATCATGAACATCGCGACGTCGGGGCTGAAGACCGCCCAGGCCCAGTTGCGCGTCACCGCCGACAATATCGCCAACGTCGACACGCCCGGATACATCCGCAAGGTCGCCGATCAGTCCGCCGCCGTAACCAACGGCTACGGCTCCGGCGTCGATGTCACGCGGGTCCGTCTGGCGACCGACCGCTTCCTGCAGGCGGCGAGTTTGAGCGCGGGGTCGGACGCCGCGCGCCAGACCGTGCGGTATGAACTGTACGACCAGATCCAGAACCAGTTCGGCGATCCCAGCAGCGACAGCAACTTCTTCGCCCAGGTCGACAAGCTGTTCGCCAGCTACGCCACCCTGGCGGAAAGCCCGACCTCGTCCGCCGGGCGTCAGGACACGATCTACAAGACCCAGGCGATCTTCAACCAGGCCTCGGGCATCGCGGCCCAGATTCAGTCGGCACGTCAGGAGGCGGACGGCCGGCTGCAAAGCGCGATCGAGACCGTCAATCCGCTGCTGGAGCAGATCGCCAAGCTGAACAAGACCATCGCTTCCGGGACGGTCACCAATGAGGACGTGACCGGCGCGCAGAACGCACAACTCGGCCTGATCAACGAGTTGTCGAAATATATGGACGTGAAGGTCGAGGCCCGGTCGAACGGTGGCGTGACCCTGCGTACCAATGCCGGCACGACCCTGGTCGGCGAAGGCGCCGCGACCCTGTCCTATCAGGCGGCCGGCACGGTCGGCGCCATGACGGCCTTCTCCGACATCATGATCACCGAGCCCAGCGGCACGCGCTGGCCTCTGCTGGACGGGGTGTCGTCGGGGCAGATCAAGGGTCTGGTCGAAATCCGCGATGTCGATGCGCCGGCGGCTGCGGCGCGTCTGGGCGAACTGACCGCCAAGCTGGCGGACGAGTTGAACCGCGCCCACAACGCCAACAGCAGCGTGCCGGCGCCGACCCAGCTGACCGGACGCAACACGGGTCAGTCGCTGGAAAACGCCCTGACCGGCTTTACCGGAACGACGACGATCACGGCGGTCAATGCGGCGGGCGTGGTGCAGGCCTCGGCACGGATCGTCTTCTCCGGCGGCACGATGACGATCAACGGCGCAGCCGCCGACCCCACCACCTTCCTCAGCGTGCTGAACGCCCAGATGGGCGGGGCGGCGACGGCAGGATTCTCGGAAGGCAGGCTGCAACTGGACGGCGCAGGCGGAAACGGCGTCGCCATCGCCGACGATGCGACATCGCCCAGCGCCAAGGGCGGGCGCGGCTTCTCGCAGTGGTTTGGGCTGAACGACCTCGTTTCGACGACGACGCCCAGCTTTTATGAGACCGGCCTGACCCTGGCGTCGCAACACGGCTTCGATCCGGGCGAGAGCCTGACCCTGCGCTTTGCCGGTGAGTCCGGGTCGCGCCAGCGCGACATCACCGTCTCGGTTCCGACCGGAACGGGCACGATGGGCGAGATGCTGGGGGCGCTGAACGACCCCATCACCGGCGTCGGCCGTTACGGCGCCTTCAGCCTGGATGCGGCGGGCAAGCTGTCGTTCAAGGCCTACGATCCGTCCGCCACGACCATGAGCGTGGTCAAGGACAACACGACCCAGAATCCCTCGGGCGTTTCCATGTCGCAGCTGTTCGGCCTGGGCGCGACCGGATCGACGCGCGCCGGCGCCTATAGCGTCCGCAGCGACATCCAGCAGGATCCCGGCAAGCTGGCCTTGGCGCAACTGAACCTGTCGGCGGCGGCGGGAACGCCAGCGTTGAGCAAGAGCGACGGGCGCGGCGGGCTCGTGCTGGGCGACGTGGGCAAGAAGAACGTCGCCTTCGGTGCGGCCGGCGGAAACTCGGGCGGGACCAAGACCCTGTCGTCCTATGCGGCGGATTTCGCCGGCGAGATCGGCGGCAAGGCCTCGGCGGCCAAGACCCGCAGCGAGACCGCGACCGCCCTGGCCAAGGAGGCGGACAGCCGCCGCACCTCGGCCGAAGGGGTCAATATGGACGAGGAGCTGGTCAATATGACCACCTTCCAGCAAGCCTATAACGCCTCTGCGCGCCTGATCCAGGCGAGCAAGGACATGTACGACGTTCTGATCGGAATCCTGCAATGACGCGCGTCGCCACGAGCGGAAACTACCAGTCGGCGCTTCTCAGCCTCATGAATGCGCAGAGCCGCGCCCAGCAGGCGCAGGAGCGGATCGACAGCGAGAAGATCGCCACCGACATGTCCGGCTACGGCCGGGGCGCCGAGCAACTGACCAGCCTGACCTCGACCCAGGCGCGTCTGGACGGCTTCATCTCCACCGGAGAGGCCGTGGCGGCGCGGTTGAGCGCGCAGGACTTGGCCATGAGCCGCATCTACGAAGGCGGAACCGGCGCGCGCGAAGCCATCGCCACCAGCATGGCGGCGGGCAATATCACCAACCTGATGACCGAGCTGGGCCTGCAGTATCAAACGGTCCAGGGCGGACTGAATGCCGAGCACCAGGGATCCTATCTGTTCGCGGGCGGTCAGGGCGACATCGCTCCGGCGACGGCGGGAACCATGGCCGATTTGGCGACGGCGCCGTCGGTCGCCTCGACCTTCGCCAACGACACGCTGAAGCAGAAGTCGCGCATCGACGAGAAGACGACGGTCGAGACCGGCTTCCTGGCCAGCGAGATCGGCGGACCGCTGACAGAGGTGTTCCGCAACATTCAGGCCTTCCAGAACGGCACGCCAGTGACGGTGGGCGGGATGACCTATACGCCGGCCGGGGCCGGAACCCTGACTGGGCAACCGAACGCCGACGTCACCGCCTTCCTGAAGGCGCAGCTTGGCGAACTGGACAAGGCGAACGTCGGCCTGACCAACCAGACCGCCAAGAACGGCTTGATCCAGAACCATGTCGAGGCGGCGCTGGACTCTCAGGAGGGCCAGAAGACGGCCCTGCAGAAGATGATGCAGGACAAGTCCGGCTATGATCCCGCGCGCGCGATCACGGACCTGCAGATGGCCCAGGTCGCCATCGAGGCCTCGGCCCAGATCATCAACTCGCTGAAGAATACGTCGCTGTTGAATCTACTGCGTTAAGCGGCGGCATTAAAAAAGAAAACGGCTACGCTGGACCGATCGCCGTGCGAGAACGTATCATGAACAATGGCTCGTCTCGATCTGCGTCGAAAACTGTCCGTTCTCGCTGATGCTGCGAAATACGACGCCTCGTGTTCGTCATCTGGAACGTCGAAACGGAACTCGGTCGACGGCAAGGGGATTGGTTCGACCGAGGGAATGGGCATCTGCCACGCCTATACGCCGGACGGGCGGTGCATCAGCCTGCTGAAAATCCTGCTGACCAACTTCTGCATCTACGACTGCGCCTATTGCATCAATAGGGTGTCGTCGAACGTGGAGCGAGCGCGGTTCGATGTGGACGAGGTCGTCGACCTGACGCTGAACTTCTACAAGCGCAACTATATCGAGGGGCTGTTCCTGTCGTCGGGCATCATTCGATCCGGCGACTATACGATGGAACAGCTGGTCCTGGTGGCCAAGACCCTGCGCGAGGTTCACGATTTCCGCGGCTATATCCACCTGAAGCTGATCCCCGAGGCCGATCCCAAGCTGGTGGAGATGGCGGGTCTGTATGCCGACCGTCTGTCGGCCAATATCGAACTGCCGCGTGACGAGGCCCTGGCCCGACTGGCGCCCCAGAAGGACGTCGGCGTCATCAAGAAGGCGATGAGCCAGGTGCGGTTGGGCGTCGAGGCGGCCAAGCGCGACAAGATTAAACCGCCGAAGTTCGCGCCGGGCGGTCAGAGCACTCAGTTGATCATCGGCGCCGACGGCGCGCCGGACACCGAGATCCTGGACCGCAGCGCGTCGCTGTACGGCGGCTATGGCTTGCGGCGGGTCTATTATTCAGCGTTCAGCCCGATCCCGGATTCCAGCGCCATCCTGCCGTTGTCCAAGCCGCCGCTGATGCGCGAGCACCGCCTGTATCAGGCCGATTGGCTGATGCGGTTCTATGGGTTTTCAGCGCCCGAGATCGGCGAGGGGGCGACGGGCGGGATGCTGGACCTGGCGGTCGATCCCAAGCTGGCCTGGGCTTTGAACAAGCGCGAGCAGTTTCCGGTCGATGTGAACCGGGCTTCGCGCGAGATGCTGCTGCGGGTGCCGGGGCTAGGCGTGAAGGCGGTGGACCGGATCGTGTCGGTGCGGCGGTATCGGACCTTGCGGCTGGAGGATGTCGGGCGGCTGACGCGGTCGGTGGCCAAGATCAGACCTTTCATCACGGCCTTGGATTGGACGCCGGGCGGGTTGACGGATGCGGCCGACCTGAGGGCGCGGGTGACCAGCCGCACGCCCGAGCAATTGAGCCTGTTCTGATGGCGATCGCGACACTGGACGGGGAGACGGATTTTGACGCCTGGCGCAAGGCGGCGCGGATGTTTCGGCTGGCGGGGGTGGAGCCGGCGGCTGTGCGGTTTGCGGTGCGGGGCGAGCTGTCTGCTGTTCAAGGCGGGTTGTTCGATACACCCCATTCCGCTCATCCCCGCGAAAGCGGGGACCCAGTGCTGTCGCGGGGCACGATGTCTGGGATCGGCAGCGGGACATGCCCGGAGGGGGGAACGCCCAAAGATCTGGGTCCCCGCTTTCGCGGGGATGAGCGGAGGGAAATAGAGTTCACCGTTCCCGCCGCCTTCGTCGATCTGGCCAAGAACGTGATCCTGCACCGATCCGCCGACCGGTTCGACCTGATGTATCGACTGCTGTGGCGGCTGAGGAAGGAGCCCGACCTGATCAAGGTGATCTCCGACCGGGATGTCGCCGACGCGCTGGAGCGGGCCAAGAACGTCAGCCGGGCGTCGCACAAGATGAAGGCCTTCGTGCGCTTTCGTCAGGTTCACGACGACCGGGGGGAGGCCTGGATCGCGTGGTTCGAGCCGCCGCACCGGGTGCTGGAGAAGACCGCGCCCTTCTTCCAGCGGCGGTTTACGACCATGCGCTGGTCGATCCTGACGCCGGACGGTTCAGCCTTTTGGGACGGCGAGACGCTACGGTTCGGCCCGCCCGCGACGCGCGACATGGCGCCGGCCCAGGACGAGATCGAGGACTTCTGGAGGACCTACTACGCCTCGACCTTCAATCCCGCGCGCCTGAAGGTGAAGACCATGCAGGGCGAGATGGCCAAATCCTATTGGAAGAACCTGCCAGAGGCCGCCCTAATCCCCGAATTGATCGCCGCCTCGTCTTTTCGCACCGAGACCATGGTGGCCGCACCCGCGCCCGAACCCAATCCGCGCTTCGCGCGTCTGACGGCGCCGGACCTTCACGCAGCGCGGCCGGACGCCGAGGCCGTGCCTGACAGCCTGACAGATGTGGTAAACGGCGTTCAGGCCTGCCGCCGTTGCCCCCTGTATCGCGATGCGACCCAGGGCGTGTGCGGCGAAGGGCCAACGACGGCGCGGTTGATGATCGTCGGCGAACAGCCGGGCGATCAGGAGGATCTGGCCGGTCGCGCCTTCATCGGGCCGGCGGGGCAGGTGCTGGATGCGGCTCTGGCCGAGGCCGGCATCGACCGGTCCGATGTCTATGTCACCAACGCCGTCAAACACTTCAAGCACGAGCCGCGCGGCAAGCGCCGTCTGCACAAGACGCCGAATGCGGGCGAGGTGCAGGCCTGCCGTTGGTGGCTGGATGCGGAGCGGCGGTTGATCAAGCCCAGGGTGGTGCTGGCCCTGGGCGCGACGGCCGGCCTGGCGTTGTTGGGGCGCAAACCCGCCGTGATGCAGGAACGCGGCGCGCCGATCGCGCTGGAAGATGGATCGAGCGCCGTCCTGACCGTTCACCCCTCCTATCTGCTGCGTCTGCCGGATGAAGCGGCGAAAGCTCAGGCGCGGCGGCTGTTCATCGATGATCTGGTCGCGGTTCGACGTCGTATGGATTGATCCGAGAACGAATCCCGTTCGGCCGCGTTTGGCATCAGCGCCAGCGTGACAGTTGGGAAAAAACGAATGGGGGAGGCGGTCTCGACACGGTCGAACGACAAACATCCGCGCGAATGTCATCGCGCGTTGACATCGTCTGCCGGCTTGACCATTAGCGCGGTAGGGATTTCGGCTGTCTTGAGAGGCGGCCTGGGGAAGATCGCGATGTCCGACCGGTCGTTCGAGGCCCGATGAACCAGCCGCAGTATGAAATCGTCGATGCGGACGGCGCGGCGAAGCTGCGCCTGTCCGGCGACTGGACGACGACGGCTCTCGGCCGTCTGCCAACCGAGCTGAGCCGCGATCTGGAAGGGCGCGAGATCGCCAGCATCGACACCGCCGACCTGGGCCGGTTCGATACGGCCGGCGCCCTGGCCCTGGTGCAGGCCTCCAGCGGCCGTCTTTCCAAAAGCCAGTGGAAGGATCGTCCCGAGGCGGGCCGCATCTATCACATGATCGAACTGCTGGAGCGCGAGAGCGCCCCGGCCCCGAAACAGCCCAGCGCCTTCATCCGCACCTTCGCCAAGATCGGCCGGGGCGTCTATGATTTCGGCGCCGAGGCCATGCTGTCGCTGGCCTTCCTGGGGCGGTTGATGGCCGCCGTGGTCGAGGCCGCCAAACATCCCGGCGGCATTCGTTGGCCCGCCTGGGTCAGCCAGGCCGAGCGCGCCGGTCTGGACGCCATCCCCATCGTCATGATCACCAACTTCTTCATCGGGGCTGTGGTCGCCTTCATCGGCGTGGACCTGCTGACCGACTTCGGCGCCCAGGTCTTTGCGGTGCAGCTGATCGGCGTGGCCATGTTCCGCGAGTTCGCGGTGGTGATCGCCTCGGTCCTGCTGGCCGGGCGTTCGGCGTCGGCATTCGCGGCCGAGATCGGGTCCATGCGGATGAACCAGGAAGTCGACGCCATGCAGGTCATGGGCGTCAATCCGTTCCAGGCCCTGGTCATCCCGCGCGTGGCGTCTCTGGTATTGATGCTGCCGCTGCTGACCTTCATGGGCATGATCGGCGGTCTGATGGGCGGTCTGGTGGTGTGCTGGACCTCGCTCAACCTCGGTCCCGCCTTCTTCTTCCAACGCCTGGTCGAGGACGGGACCATGGCCCAGCACATGATGGTTGGCCTGGTGAAGGCGCCAGTCTTCGCCCTGGTCATCGCCGCCATCGGCTGCCGTCAGGGCATGTCGGTCGCCGGCGACGTCGAGAGCTTGGGACGCCGTGTGACGGCCGCCGTGGTGCAGGCCATCTTCGCCATCATCCTGCTGGACGCTGTGTTCGCCCTGGTCTTCCTGGAGCTGAACATATGACCGACGCTTCCAATACCGAGGCGGAAAATCTGATCGAGGTGCGCGGCCTGCTGAGCCAGTTCGGCGACCGCACCATCCACGAGAACCTGGACCTCGACCTTGTGCGGGGCGAGGTCATGGGCGTGGTCGGCGGGTCCGGCGCGGGCAAGACCGTGCTGCTGAACACCATCATCGGCCTGAAAGAGCCCGAGGGCGGCTCGGTCAAGGTGCTGGGCTACGACCGCGCGACCCTGACCGACGATCAGTCGGCGGATATCGAGCGGCGCACCGGCATCCTGTTCCAGCAGGGCGCTCTGTTCTCGTCGCTGAGCGTGCTGGAGAATGTCGCCTCGCCCCTGGTCGAGCACACCAAATTACCCAAGGCCGTCATCTATGAGCTGGCAGAGTTGAAGATCGCCATGGTCGGTCTGAAGCCCGAGCACCATCACCTGAAGCCTGCCGAACTGTCGGGCGGGATGAAGAAGCGCGCCGGCCTGGCGCGGGCGCTGGCGCTGGATCCGGAACTGGTGTTCCTGGACGAACCAACGGCGGGGCTGGACCCCATCGGCGCGGCCGCCTTCGACGACCTGATCCGGCAACTGGCGGACGACCTGGGTCTGTCCGTCTTCATGATCACCCACGACCTCGATACGCTGTACGCCATCTGTGACAAGGTGGCGGTGCTGGCGGACAAGCGGGTCGTGGAAAAGGCCACGGTGCAGGAGCTGGAACGCTCCGACCATCCGTGGATCAAGGAATACTTCCTGGGGCCGCGCGGTCGCGCAGCCACCAAGACGGCGGCCTGAGGAGAGCCGACTATGGAAAGAGACGCACATTACGCCGCGGTCGGGATCGCCACCGTCTGCCTTCTGGCGGCGCTGGCCGTGTTCACCATCTGGCTGGCCCGGCTTCAGTTCAACAGCGACTACGACATGTACGACATCGTCTTCTACGGGCCGGTGAACGGCCTATCGGAGGGCGGCGAAGTGCATTTCAACGGCATCCGCGTCGGCGAAGTCACCGATTTGAACATCGACACCAAGCGTGGCGACCAGGTCATCGCCCGGGTGCGTGTGGACGGCACCACGCCGGTTCGCGTGACCTCGCGCGCCCAGCTGGAGCCGCAGGGCATCACGGGCCTGAACTACATCCAGATCACCGCCGGTTCGCCCAACAGCGCCCTGCTGAAGGACCAGTATCCCGACAATGTCGTGCCGGTGCTGCAAAGCCAGCCGTCGCCCATCGCCGAACTGCTCAGCGGTTCGGGCACGGTGCTGGCCCAGACGGTGGATGCCCTGAACCGGATCAACCGCGTCATGTCCGACGACAATATCCGCAGCTTCTCGACCAGCGTGAAGAATGTGGAATCCCTGACGACCGAGCTTGAAGCCCGCAAGGCCATCTTCCAGCAACTGGAAGAGGCTGTGACCAACGCCAATGCCGCAGTGAAGGAATATCAGGCCCTCGCTGTGGACACGCGTCAGATCATCAATACGGACGGTCGCCAGGCCATCGCCAACATCAACTCGGCGACGGCGGAGGCCCGCACGGCCATCGCATCGGCCAACCGGTCGATCAGCGGGCTGGAGCGTCCGCTGGGCGATTTCACCACCAACAGCCTGCCGCAACTGAGCGGCACGATCGAAGAGTTGCAGGACGCCACCCGTTCGCTGCAGTCCCTGATCGACGATGTCCGCGCCAGCCCGCGCGACTTCATCGGTCGTCCCCAATCCAAAGAGCTGGAGGTGCAGCCGTGATCCTTCGTCCTGTCCTTCGAATGGCGGCAGCCGCAGCAGTCCTGACGGCCCTGAGCGGGTGCGCCCTGCTGTCGAACCCCGACCCGGTGCAGAACTATCGGTTCGGCCTGCCGGTCGAGGCGCCGTCGGCCGTGGGCGACACGCCCGCGCCATTGACGGTCTCGATCCGCCGCATCGAGTTTCCGCAGGCGACCGGCGATGACCGCATCCTGGGCGTCACAGGTCTGGAGACGGCCTACATCGGCGGCGCGCGCTGGGTGTCGCCGGCCTCGACCCTGTTCGACGACAGCCTGAAGGCCGCCTTCGCCAACCGGGCCGACCGGATCCGCGTCCTGGGCCGTCGCGAAGCCGGCACGCCGCCCCTGGTGTTGCAGGTGACGGTCACGGCGTTCGAGGCGCGTTACGCCGCGCCGGGCGCCGCGCCGGACGTTGTGGTGACGGCGCGCGCGCAACTGCGCTCCACGCCTGAACGGCGGGCGGGGACGACCGGCGCCATTCGCCCGGAGGAGGGGCGTTCGGTCGAACGGGTCTTCACGGTGATCCAGCCAGCCGGCGACAATCGCGTGTCGGCCATCGTGGCGGCGTTCGATACGGCCACGCGCGATATCAATACCCAAATCGCCGACTGGACCATCAGCTCCGCCAACTGACGGCCGGTCGGCCTTCATCCCAGGGCCGCAGGACGCGGGCCTGCGGATGCGCTAGGCTGGCTCCGAATCTGACCCGGAGTTGTCATGAGTTTTTCCGCCACCGACGCCGCCTTCGAAGGCTTTCGGGTCGTTCGCCGTCATCCGGTCGTGGCCCTGGCCTGGGGCCTGGTCTATCTGCTGATGTATGTCGTCATGTTCGGCCTGGGCGCCGACAAATGGGCGGCCCTGATGGCGGCGGGCGAGGCGTTGGAACAGTCGGCCAATCCGTCGATGGCGGACTTCCAGGCCCTGGGTCAGGTCTATGCCGGCGCGCTGGCCTGGGCGGCGCCGGCCGGGCTGTTGATCGGCACGGTGTTGAGCGCCGCCGTCGCACGATCGGTCCTGCGTCCTGAAGAGTCGCGCTGGGGCTATGTCCGCGTGGGCATGGACGAGGTGCGCGTGCTTGTCGTCAGCCTGCTGGTCAGCATCATCGTGGGTCTCGCCTCTGGCGTGGGCATGGCCTTGGTGGGCGCCGCCATCGGCTTCGGTTCGGCATCGGGTCAGCCCCTGATGATCCTGGCGGGCGTGCTGCTGGTCTTCGCCGTCTTCGCCCTGATCGTCTGGCTGGCGATCAAGTTCAGCCTGGCCGTGCCGATGACCGTGGATCGCCGCAAGATCACGCTGTTCGAATCCTTCGGCGCCACCAAGGGCCATTTCTGGGCGCTGCTGGGCATGGCCGTCATCGCGGTCATCATGTACCTGATCGTCAGCATCCTGGGCATGATCATCGGCGCGGCGACCGACCTGATGACCGGCGGGATTCAGACCCTGGCCCGCTACGACGGCGTGGGAACGATGCAGATCCTGGCCCAGGCCTGGCCGGCCCTTCTGCTATCCTCGGTCGTCAACGCCTTCCTGTCGGCCCTGCAGTTGGCCGTGCTCTACGCGCCCTTCTCGGCGGCCTGGGCGGCATTGAAGCCGCGCTGAGCAACTTCCCCTCCATCGCCGTCGAGTCCCGGCGGCGATGGAGACAAAGGCGGCTAGGCGGAAGCCTTCGCCCGCTTCTTCTTGGCCGGTTCGCCGACCGATCCGCCCAAAGCCGCGACCCGCGCCTTGCGGCGGGTCTCGTGCCGATCAAGCACCTCCTTGAGGTATTTCCCGGTCCAGCTGGCGTCATTGTCCGCCACCTGTTCGGGCGTGCCGACTGCGACGATCTCGCCGCCGCCGTCGCCGCCCTCGGGGCCGAAGTCGAGCAGATAGTCGGCCACCTTGATGACATCGAGATTGTGCTCGATCACCACGATGGTGTTGCCCGCCTCGACCAGCTCCTGCAGCACCTCAAGCAGCTTGCGGGTGTCCTCGAAATGCAGGCCGGTCGTCGGCTCGTCGAGGATGTAGAGGGTCCGGCCGGTGGCCCGTTTCGATAGTTCCTTGGACAGCTTGACCCGCTGGGCCTCGCCGCCCGACAGGGTGGTCGCCGGCTGGCCCACCTTGACGTAGCCCAGCCCGACCCGCTCCAGCGTCAGCATCTTGTCGCGGATCGGCGGTACGGCCTTGAAGAAGGTCGCCGCTTCCTCGACCGTCATATCCAACACGTCCGAGATGGACTTGCCCTTGAAGACGATCTCCAGCGTCTCTCGGTTATAGCGTTTGCCCTTGCAGACGTCACAGGTGACATAGACGTCGGGCAGGAAGTGCATCTCGATCTTGATGACGCCGTCGCCCTGACAGGCCTCGCAGCGGCCGCCCTTGACGTTGAAGCTGAACCGGCCGGGGCCATAGCCGCGAGCCTTGGATTCCGGCAGGCCCGCATACCAGTCGCGGATCGGGCCAAAGGCGCCGGTATAGGTCGCCGGGTTCGAGCGCGGGGTGCGGCCGATGGGCGACTGGTCGATGTCGATGACCTTGTCGAAATGCTCCAACCCCTCGATTCGGTCGAAGGGTGCGGGGGCTTCTGACGCATTGTTAAGGCGACGAGCGGCGGCCTTGTACAGGGTCTCGATGGTGAAGGTCGACTTGCCGCCGCCGGACACGCCGGTTATGCAGGTGAAGACCCCGACGGGGATCTCGCCCGTGACGCTCTTCAGATTGTTGCCGCTGGCGCCGCTGATCTTCAGCATCCGCTTGCGGTCGATCGGACGGCGACCGTCGGCGGGGATCTCGATCTCGCGCTCGCCCGTCAGATATTTGCCGGTCAGGGACTTGGGATTGGCCATGACCTGGGCCGGCGTGCCCTCGGCGCAGACCTCGCCGCCGTGGATGCCGGCGGCCGGGCCCATGTCGATGACATAGTCGGCGGTCAGAATGGCTTCCTCGTCATGCTCGACGACAAGGACCGAGTTGCCCAGGTCGCGCAGCCCTTTCAGGCTTTCCAACAGGCGGGTGTTGTCACGCTGGTGCAGGCCGATAGAGGGTTCGTCCAGCACATAAAGGACACCGGTCAGGCCTGAGCCGATTTGCGACGCCAAACGAATGCGCTGGCTCTCACCGCCCGACAGGGTGCCCGACGCGCGAGACAGCGACAGATAATCGAGGCCGACGTTATTGAGGAACCGCAGCCGGTCGCCGATCTCCTTCAGAATGCGCCGGCCGATCTCCATCTGCTTGTCGCTGAGCGCCTCGGGCAGGGCCTGGACCCAGTCATAGGCCTTCTTGATCGACAGGGTGGAGATGTCGGCGATGTCCTGGGCGCCCACCTTGACCGCCAGGGCTTCGGGCTTCAGCCGCTTGCCGTGGCAGGCGTCGCATGGGGTCTCGGACTGATAGCGGGCCAGTTCCTCGCGCACCCATGCGCTGTCGGTCTCGCGCCAGCGGCGTTCCAGGTTCGGCAGCACGCCCTCGAACGGCTTGGAGACCTCGTATTTGCGGGCGTTATCGTCGTAGGTGAATTTGATCTTCTCGGCGCCGGTTCCATACAGAATCGCCTTGTGCGCCTGAGCCGGAAGCTCGCGCCACGCCACGTCCATCGAGAAGCCGTAGTGGCGGCTGAGCGACTGCAGCGTCTGGGTGTAGAGCGGAGAGGGGCCGCGCGCCCAGGGGGCGACGGCGCCCTTGTGCAGTGTCTTGTCGCGATCCGGGATCACCAGGTCGGCGTCGAAGGCCAGCTTGACCCCAAGGCCGTCGCAGACCGGGCAGGCGCCGAAAGGATTGTTGAACGAAAACAGGCGCGGCTCGATCTCGCTGATCGTGAAGCCCGAGACGGGGCAGGCGAACCGCTCCGAGAACAGCAGGTTGCGCGGTGCGGTCTCGCCCTCGGCCGTGCTCGCCCATTCGGCGTTGGCGATGCCGTCGGCCAGGCCCAGGGCCGTCTGCAGACTGTCGGCGTAGCGGGCTTCCTGGTCAGGCTTGGTGACGATCCGGTCCACGACGATATCGATGTCGTGCTTGAACTTCTTGTCCAGCGTCGGGGCTTCGTCGATCGGATAGAATTGCCCGTCGATCTTCAGCCGCTGGAAGCCCTGACGCTGCCACTCGGCGATCTCCTTGCGATACTCGCCCTTGCGGCCGCGCACGACGGGGGCCAGCAGCAGAATGCGCTCACCGTCGGGCAGGGCCACCAGCTTGTCGACCATCTGGCTGACGGTCTGGCTCTCGATCGGAAGGCCGGTCGCGGGCGAATAGGGCACGCCGACCCGCGCCCACAGCAGGCGCATATAGTCGTGGATCTCGGTCACCGTGCCGACGGTCGAGCGCGGGTTCTTGGACGTCGTCTTCTGTTCGATGGAGATGGCCGGCGACAGGCCCTCGATCAGGTCCACGTCCGGCTTGCCCATCAGCTCCAGGAACTGGCGCGCATAGGCCGACAGGCTCTCGACATAGCGACGCTGGCCTTCGGCATAGATGGTGTCGAACGCCAGGGACGACTTGCCCGAGCCCGAAAGCCCGGTCATCACCACCAACTGTTCGCGCGGAATATCGAGGTCCACACCCTTGAGATTATGCTCGCGGGCGCCGCGAACGCGAATGAAGTTGTGCTTTTCGGTCATGCTGTCCGGGAACGCGGAGGAGGCCGGTCGGGTCCGGCGCGACATCGCTATATGGGGATGAATCGCAGGATTGAAGCAAGAACATTGTGGGAACATTGCGGCGGTCCGCAGGCTGGGTTACCGTGCGGCATGGCCGATGGTTTCGACATCCATCTGAACGAAGATCAGGCGCGGCGGCTTAAGGCTGCGGCCGAAGCTGCAGGCGTTGAGCCGACGGCCTATGCGCTCCAAGCTTTGGAAGGCGTGATCGGCAATATCAGCATCGCAGGCGTCAGCGAATATCCGGCGGCTTGGGTCGCGGAGGACGCCGAACGCTGGGCGGAATATGAGCGGACGGGGGAGACAATTCCGCTTGAGGACGCGCTGGCCGCCTTTGATGCCGCTTTGGACGAGAAGCTGCGCGCGAAGGCGAGATGAAGTTTGCCGTCGTCGTGCTTCCGTCTGCGGAACGGGATTTACTGCGACTGACCTCTTTCCTGGCTGAAGCGGCGCCTTCGGCCGTAGAGCGAATGCGGGCGGTGTTGAAGGCAGCGCTACGGTCGCTGTCCGATATGCCGGACAGGGGGCAGAAGATCGACGATAGGGACCGGCGACTTAAGGCGCCGTTCGGCGAAGGCGCCTATGTCATCATCTATCGGGTCGAGGTGCGGCGGGTAGTCGTCTCGCATATCTTCCACTCTCGTGAAAATTGGCGGGCCTGACCTATTCCGGCGACCAAGCCTTTGTCGGCCGGACGAACCGCTCGCCCTTGGTTAGGATGACGCCGCTGGCGGTGGCGACGCCCAGTTCCAGGCTTTCGGCGATGCGGCGGGCGCGTTCGATGAAGTGATTGGCGGCGACGGGCGGGCACAGGGCGCGGGCGGTCTCGACGAAGAGCTCCAGCCAGCGGTCGAAATGGCGGGCGTCGATGGGCAGGGGCAGGTGTTTGGGCATGGGCCGGCCCTGATAGACGCCGGTGGACAGGGCGACCGACGACCAGAACAGCTTCATCTGCGCCAGATGCGGCGCCCAGTCGGTGATGCGGGCCGCGAAGATCGGGCCGATCAGGGCGTCGTCGCGGACGCGGGCGTAGAAGGCTTCGACCAGGGCGTCGATCATGGTCTCGTCAATGCCGGTCTCGTCACGCAGACGCTGGACTGCGGCATCACGACGCTCGGCGGCGCCGGCTGGATCTTCGATGCGGAAGCGGCTTTGCATCGTCGCCGTTTACCCGGCGAAATCCTATTGGTCGAGGAAGTCGCCGGCGTTGAAGGTCAGGACGCAGATCGCGTCGTCGCCGGTCGCGTCGGTCGAGCAATAGTCGACGCTGAACAGGTTGGCTTCGGCCTTGGCGGTGGACCGGAAGGTGCGGCCGTCGCGCTGGAAGGCCGAGCTGATCTTGTCGCTCCACGGCGCGAGCGCAGCGGCGAAGGCGGTCGCGGGTGCGCCAGTGCATGTGAACACCAGCAGTTCAGCGCCTTCGCCATTGTCCGTGCGGCGATAGGCGCCCGCTGCGGCAGCTTGTTCCAGACAGGCGGCGTAAAGATGGGCGTTTCGAGTCGGCTCCTGAGTCGGAACGGCGGTATAGTTCGGGGGCGCAGGCGGCGTGTCCGGGACGCTGGCGCAAGCGGCCGACGCCATGGCGGAAACGAGCGAGAGGCAGACTAGAGGCTTCATCGAGGCCTCCTGACGGTCAAGCTTCTCACGCGGCCGTGTTCGACACCAGACTTGCGCATTGCAGGATTACAACCCATCCTCCTTGTTCTGACGCGTTTTGCAGAAGGTTTGACGATCATGATCATCGCATTGGCCACCGGTTCCGCCCTGTCCGCCATGCTGCTCGTGATCCTCAATGTCAACCAGCCAAAGCCGAAACGCGTCCCCGTCCGCACGCGCGACACTCGACAAGGTCGCCGCCAGGACGCCTGACGGCGTAACCCTATTCGATAATCTGAGCCTGACGTTCGGCGCCGAGCGCACGGGCGTCGTCGGCCGCAACGGCGCGGGCAAGAGCACGCTGCTGTGCCTGATCTCGGGCGCTGCGACGCCGGCCGAGGGCGCGGTGGCGCGCGCCGGGTCGGTGGGTGTGCTGGATCAGCGCTACGACCCTGAGCCGAACGAGACGGCGGCGCAGACTTTAGGCGTGGCGCAGGATCTGGCCATCATTGCGCGGGTGCTGGACGGCGAGGGGACGGCCGACGATCTGGCCGAGGCCGACTGGACGCTGGAGGTGCGGCTGGGCGAGGCTCTGGCCGCCGTGGGTCTGTCGGAGGTGGCGCTGGATCGGCTGACCGTCAGTCTGAGCGGGGGCGAGCAGACACGTCTGAGGCTGGCGGGCCTGATGCTGGCGCGGCCGGATCTGATCCTGCTGGACGAGCCGACCAATCATCTGGACGTGGAGGCGCGGGCGCTGGTCGCCGAGGTGATCGGGCGCTGGGACGGCGGGGCCGTGGTGGTCAGCCATGACCGCAACCTGCTGCGTCGGATGGACCGGATCGTGGAGGTGTCAGGCTTGGGCGTGGCGATCTACGGCGGCGGCTATGACCTGTATGTCGCGCGAAAGGCGGCCGAGCGGGAGGCGGCGGAGCGAGGGCTGGCCGAGGCCGAGCGCGATGTTGCGCGGGCGGGCGCCGAGGCGCAGAGGCGAACCGAAACCAAGGCGAAGCGCGACGCGGCAGGGCGGCGCAAGGCGGCCAAGGGCGATCTGCCGAAAATCCTGCTGGGCGCACGGGCCGAGCGGGCCGAAAACAGCGGCGGGCGTGACCGGCTGCTGGCCACGCGACAGGCCGAGGCGGCGCAAGGTGCGCTGGCGGCGGCGCAGGAGCGGGTTGAACGGACGCGGGCGATGGCCATCCCCATGCCGACGACGGGATTGGCGGGCGGGCGAACGGTGCTGACGCTGGATCAGGCGTCGTGGGCGACGCCTGAGGGGCGGACCGTGGTCGGGCCGATCGACCTGAGACTTGTCGGGCCTGAGCGGGTCGCAGTCACCGGGGCGAACGGGGCGGGCAAGACGACCTTGTTGCGGCTGATCACAGGCGATCTGGAACCCACGGCCGGGTTCGTCGAGCGGCCGGTGCGGGCGGTCCTGCTGGATCAGGAGGCGGCTATTCTCAGGCCGGACGAGACGCTGGTCGAGGCGTGGCGGCGGCTGAACCCGCAAGGGAGCGTCAACGACGCCCAGGCGGCGCTGGCGCGGTTCCTGTTTCGCAATACGGCGGCCCAGCGCCGGGTCGGCGACCTGTCAGGCGGGGAACGGCTGAGGGCGGCCCTGGCCTGCGTCATGACCGGCACGACGCCGCCGCAACTGCTGGTGCTGGACGAGCCGACGAACCATCTGGATCTGGACGCCATCGCGGCCGTGGAGGCGGCGCTGACCGCCTATGACGGGGCGCTGATCGTCGTCAGCCACGACGCAGACTTCCTGGCCGCGTTGGAGATCACGCGCACCTTAGCCCTGTGATCCGACTTGGACTCCAAGTCAGAAAAAACAGTCCAACGAGTCTAACGAGTCCAACTTCTGGATGGATTTGAGTTTTCAAAGACCGAACGGATCATCATCGCACGGCTTGACCCCAAGACAGGTCGATTGTCGATGGTCGAAGTCAAGTCTCTGATCCGTCTAGGCTTTGCTGACAGAAATGGGATGGCTAGGCCACGGATGTCGCCTCCAGCCGTCAGCCCCAGGCTTCGACGGCGCCCTTGCGACGGACCATCGAGGGGCTGGTGAGCTGTGTGCGCGGTTCGGCCTCGGCGCGGCCGAACAACCAGCCTTGGCCATATTCGACGCCTGCGGCCTTCAGCTCGGCGGCGACCCCGTCGGTCTCGATCATCTCGGCGATGGTTTCCAGCTTCATCGAGCGGCACAGTTCGACGATGCTGTGCAGCATGGCCTTGGACCGTTCGTCCGTCTGGATGTCGCGCACGATGGCGCCGTCGATCTTGACCGCATCGACCGAGAGTTTGCGCAGATAGTCGAAGGCGGCGGCGCCCGCGCCGAAGTCGTCGATACAGACCTTGATCCCCGCTTCGCGCAGGGCGGCCAGGCGACGGTCGGCGGCCTCGATGTCGGCGAGGGCGGACGTTTCGGTGACTTCGACCATCAGACGCCGGCGTTCCTCGGGCGCGCCGGCGGTCATGCGCAGAAGCTGTTCGACATAGGTGTCGTCGCCCAGTGAGGCGCCGGAGACGTTGATGGCCATCTTCAGCAGGCCGGCGCCCGACTGACGCATCCGCTTCAGCACCTTTTCCGCCACGGCGAGATCGAAGGACTCGATCAGATCCAGCTCCTCGGCCATGCGGATGGCGTCTGCCGGGCCGGTATTTCCGTTGAAGCGGGTCAGGGCCTCGAAATGGTGGACGGCGCGGGAGTCGAGGTGGACGATGGGCTGATAGTGGACCTGGAACTCGCGCGACTTGACCAGGCTGCGGAAGGTCTCGGCGTCGCGGAAGGTGCGCTTCAGCGAGTCCGCGAAGGCGATCTGCGGATTGATCAGGCCATCGCCCTTGAGGCAGCCCTCGATGGCGAACCGCATGGCGCGCAGGACGCACAGCGAGTCCGATCCGGGCGGCACCGGCGAACTGAAGGCTTCGGCGCCGAGCGAAAGGCCTTCGGCGCGGCCGGCCTCAATGATCTCTGCGGCGATGTCGCGGCGGTCGTTGGCGGGACGCAGCAAGGCGAAACGCACGCCGGTCAGCTGGGCCGCGCCCGAACCGTCGATGGCCGCTGATTGCAAGGTCGCCTCGATGCGGCGGTTCAGACGGTCGGCGGCGTCGCCGCTGACGTTCTCCAGGCCGCGAATGTCCAGGAAGGACAGGGCGAGGTCCGTGTTGGCCTCCAGCACCCGCCCGGCGTCGGCCAGGAATTCTTCCGCCTCCAGCAGAGGGCGGGTTTCAAGATCTTCGAGCGCGAAGGCCGGGCCTTCATAGGAGATGGCGCAGGATACGGCCGGCGCCATCTGCGGCAGGACGAAGGCCCGGAACGTGGCGCGACGCACACGGTCGGGTCCTGCCGCCACGAGAATGGACGTAGAGGGAATGCGCACGCCGGACTTCATCTTGCCCAGGGCCGTCAGGGTGGATGCGCCATCGTGCAACAGATCGAGCAGCGGTCGGCCGGTCCAGGTCGCGCCGGCGTCCTCGCCCGCCGACGCTCCAGCGCCGATAGCGAAGGAGACAACGCCTTTCGGGTCCACCTCCACCAGTGTGTCGGCGGATGCGAAGGCCAAGCCTAGCAGGCGGGTGGTCAGCGTCATGAAGGCATGCTGACACGCAGTCGCTTAAAAAATAGGCAATAATCCTTAGGCGCAGGCTCGAAACTCATTTGCAATATCGATGAAATCTTAGCGAGATTTCTCTGCAACCGCAGGGATTCAGGCCATCCGGTTGATGGCGACGGCGCGTCCGTCGCCCAGCGCCGCGCGGCCGTCGGCGGCATAGGCGGAGGCCGGCGTGCGAGCGGCGGTGACCTCCGCCGCGATGGCGCGGACCAGGCCCTCGGAAATCTGACGGGCGGCGTCGACGGCGCGACCGTGGCGGGTCAGCACGGCGTCGAAGTCGCGCGTGGCGTCGATCAGGGTCTTGCGATCTTCGAGCGGCGCTCCGCTCAGCAAGGCCGGGTTCGCCTTTACGTGGGCGGAATCGCGACGATAGAGATTGGCCATCTCCTGGGTCTCGGCCAGGCCCGAGGCCACGTCCTGGGGGCGGCCGTCGGCGAAGGCGAGGGTCTCGGCTTCCAGGCGTTCGGTCAGGCGCAGCGTCAGCGCGGTCAGTTGCCGCACACGCGCCTGTGCCAGTTCTGTGTCGCTCATTGCCGCCCCTCCTGCATCTTCAGCATTTCGGCCATGACGGTGTTGCTCAGGCCGATACCGCCAGCCTTGACCGTGTTCTTGGCCATTTCGTCCAGCATGAAGCTGCGCCAGGTCGCCTCGCCCTGGCCGCCGCCGAACAGGCCGTCGGTCGACAGGCCCTCGAACATCGGCTTCAGCATCTGCGAGATGAAGGTGGCCTCGAATGCTTTTGCGGTTTCCTCGATCTTGTCGCGGTTCGGCGCCGTGGGCGCGGCCGCAGCGGGACGCAGCAGATCGGGGGAGACGGTCAGGTCGCTCATGCTCACATCACCTCAATGTCGGCCTGGAGGGCGCCGGCGGCCTTGATGGCCTGAAGAATGCTGATCATGTCGCGCGGGCTGACGCCCAGGGCGTTCAGGCCGTTGACCAGGGTGGACAGGCTGGCCCCGCCGCCGACCATGCGCATCTGGGTGCCCAGGTCCTCTTCGACGCTGACCTGGGTGGAAGGGACGACGGCGGTCTGACCTCGACTGAAGGGAGCCGGCTGGCTGACGATCGGCTGTTCGTCCACCGAGATGGTCAGGTTGCCCTGGGCGATGGCGACCCGAGAGACGCGCACCGCGTCGCCCATGACGATCACGCCGTTGACCTCGTCGATGATGACTTTGGCGGGGGTGTCGACGCTGACGGCCAGGTTCTCGATCCGGCTGATGAAGCCCGCCATGCCCAGTTCGCCGGGCGCGCGCAGGGCGACGACCGTGCCGTTCTCGGCCAGGGCCGAACCGGGATAGGCGGCGTTGACGACGGCGGCGACACGCTGGGCCGTGGTGAAGTCGGGGTTGCGCAGGTTCAGGCGCACCTCGTTCATGTTCGCCATCTGGAAGCCGGTCTCGCGTTCGACCAGGGCGCCCGAGGCGATACGGCCGGCGGTCGGCACGCCGCGCGTCACCGACGAGCCCGAACCACCCGAGGCCGAGACGGCGCCGGTCTGGACCGAGCCCTGAGCCACCGCATAGACCTGACCGTCCGCGCCCTGAAGGCTGGTGACGACTAAGGAACCGCCCAGCAGGCTTTTCGCGTCGCACATGGAGGCGACCGAGACATCGATGCGCGAGCCGGGCGTGGCGAAGGCGGGCAGGTCGGCCGTGACCATGACGGCGGCCATGTTCTTGGTGTTGGCGTTGGCGCCGCGGATATTGACGCCCAGCCGCTCGGTCATGCCTTCCAGCGACTGGCGGGTGAAGGGGCAGTTGCGTAAGGAATCGCCCGTGCCGTTCAGCCCCATCACCATGCCGTAGCCGACCAGTTGGTTGCCGCGCACGCCCTCGACGGCGGCGATGTCCTTGATGCGGGACTGCGACTGGGCCAGCGCCGGACCGGCCGCAGCGGCGACGGCGAGCGTCCCGATGGCGGCGGCGGCAAGGCGGGCAAGCAGATTTTGCATCGGTCAGGCGTCCACGCAAGGTTACGCCTGCATCCTTGCGAGGATCGTGCCGAATAATTAACGATGTGAATTCAATGCAGGCGGGCTTTGCAGCGAAAGGGAAGCGGCAGGATTTGCCGGGGCGTTAACCAAACAGTCACCGCCGCCCGTCATGCATGAGGTCATGACGCGGAGCACCTACGCATGAAGGTTGTCGGCCCCAACGGCGTCAGCACGCCCGCGAGCACACGCGCGACGCGATCCGCCAGCGGCTTTTCGCTGGGCCAGGCGCCGGCTGCGGCGTCGCCTTCGGCGGCGACGGCCAGCGCTGCGACCGGCGGCGTTTCCGACGTGTCGGCTCTTATGGCCTTGCAAGGGATCGAAGGGCCGCTGGAGAAGCGTCGCCGGGCGATCCGACGGGGCGGGGGCCTGCTGGACCGCCTGGAAGAACTCAAGCTGGCGCTTCTGACCGGCGACGCCGATGAGACCTCGCTGGATCAACTGGCGCGCACCCTGCGCGAAGAGCGCACCGACGACGGCGACGAAGGGCTGAGCGCCCTGCTGGACCAGATCGACCTCAGGGCCTCGGTGGAGCTGGCGAAGGCCGAAATGCGCGATAAACGCGGGTGAAGCGGAAAAATCGCCTAATCTCAGAACGCTAAGCTTGGTCAGTGAGTGACATTTGTCACTGTAAGCCCTCGGATCGCCATAATCGGATCACGGATTCGAGAACCACATTGCCGCGACTCGACAGGCTGATTATACGGCCATCTGCGCCACAGGGGGGCGCGTTAGAGAGCGTGAGATCGATGAACGCTTTGGCGTCCGTTGTGTCCGACGAAACCGGCCCGTATCGGCCGTCTGACAGCGAGCCGTTCATGAACGAACGGCAACAAGCCTATTTCAAGAAGAAGCTGCTGGCTTGGAAGGACGACATCCTTCGCGAGTCCAAGGGCACGGTGGTCAATCTGAAGGCCGAGACCGAAAACCATCCCGATCTGGTGGATCGCGCGTCATCGGAATCCGATCGGGCCCTGGAACTGCGCACCCGTGATCGCCAGCGCAAGTTGATCTCCAAGATCGACGACGCCCTGCGCCGGATCGAGGACGGCTCCTACGGCTATTGCGAAGATACGGGCGAACCCATCAGCCTGGGCCGTCTGGAAGCCCGCCCGACGGCAACCCTGTCGGTCGAAGCCCAGGAACGCCACGAACGCCGCGAACGCGTTCACCGCGACGACTGACCTTCAGCCCGTTCAGGCGGGCAGGGCGGGGGTCAGATCGGTCTGTCTGAAGTCGTCGCCCTTGAACAACAAGGGGGCGTCGCTTTCCTTGGCCAAGGCGTAGGCGAAACAGTCGCCTAGGTTCAGTTTGGCGGGCGTTCGCTTACCGAAATCGATTTGTGCTTGCGCGGCCACTTTCGCCGTTGCGGCCGTCGCTGGCGCGACCTTTATCCCAAAGTTGGCAATCAGGGCGTCGAGGTCTGCAACGCCGTCGCCGCCACGCAAGCCGTGGATTCGCGTATGCGCTTCCCAATAACCGATGGGCGACAGCACCGCCTCTTCGGTCGCCAGGATGGTCAGTATCTTGAGCTTCTCCGGCTCGTCCAAAAGCACGGCCACCAATGCGGAAGCATCGACGACGATCATTTGGGCAGGCCGTCCTCGTCATAGAAGTCGTCGTCGGTCAGTAGCGGCCCCAGGATGGGAAGCGACTGGAAATGCGCGACGATGGCTTCCGCCGCCGCGATCTTTCGATCGATCTCCGCCTGTCTGGCCGTATTCGCCCGAGCTTCCCGATCGCGCGCCATCTCATCGACAAGGTCGGTAATGGACAGGCCTTCGCGTCGCGCAAGACTGCGCAGCCGCTCGGCGACATCTGGCTTTCTGATCTGCACGGGCGCGTTCATGATGGTGGTAACTTTATCATGACAACCCGCTCAATCCAACCCGCGCCTTGACTTCGCCGGGTTGCGGGGCGACCTAGCCGCCTCGCTTTCGAGGTCGTCTACCCATGTCCGTCAAGGTCCGTTTCGCCCCGTCGCCCACGGGTAAGCTGCACGTCGGCAATGTCCGCACCGCCCTGGTGAACTGGATGTTCGCCAAGGGGCAGGGCGGGTCGTTCGTGCTGCGGATCGACGATACCGACCTGGCGCGCTCCACGCCCGAGTTCGAACAGGGGATCGAAGACGATCTGACCTGGCTGGGGATGCTGTGGGACGAGCGTGACAACCAGTCCAAGCGGTTCGACCGCTATGAGGAGGCTGCCGCGCGTCTGAAGGCCTCGGGGCGGCTGTATCCGGCCTATGAGACGGCCGACGAACTGGACCGCCGCCGCAAGGTGCAGTTGTCGCGCGGCCTCCCGCCGATCTATGACCGCGCCGCCTTGGAACTGACGGATGAGCAGAAGGCCGCCTACGAGGCCGAGGGCCGTCGTCCGCACTGGCGCTTCAAGCTGGACGGCAAGCGCGTCGCCTGGGAAGACCTGGCGCGCGGTCATGCCGAGGTGGACACCGCCTCCATGTCTGACCCGGTGCTGATACGCGAGGATGGCCTGTTCCTCTACACCCTGCCGTCGGTGGTCGATGACATCGACATGGCCATCACCCACATCATCCGGGGCGAGGACCACGTCACCAACACCGGCGCGCAGATCGAAATCTTCGAGGCGCTGGGGGCGACGGTTCCGGGTTTCGCCCATATGCCGCTGCTGGTCGGGGCCGACGGCGCGGCACTGTCGAAACGTCTGGGCTCGCTGTCGATCAGCGACATGCGCGACCAGGGCTATGAGCCGATCGCCATCACCAGCCACCTGGGCCGGATCGGCACGTCCGATCCGCTGGAAGTCGGCGCCTCGGTCGAGGCCTTGGGTCAGAGCTTCGCCTTCTCCAAGATGGGTCGGTCGCCGGCGCGTTACGACACGGCGGATCTGGACCGGCTGAACGCCCAGGCCCTGCATGTCATGGACTATGCGACGGCTCAGCCGCGCCTTCAGGCGCTGGGCGCCGATCTGGGCGAGACCTTCTGGTCGGTGGTGCGCGGCAATCTGAACAAGTTCGCCGATGTCGTTGAAATGGCGAAAATCGTCCAGGGGCCGGTTCAGCCGGTGATCGAGGACGTCGCCTTCATCGAGACGGCGCTGCGTCTGCTGCCGGACGTAATCGACGAGAACGCCTGGTCGGCGTGGACCTCGGCCGTGAAGACCGAGACGGGCGCCAAGGGCAAGGCGCTGTTCATGCCGCTGCGTCTGGCGTTGACGGGGCAGCAGCATGGGCCGGACATGGCGGCCATGGCCCCGTTGATCGGTCGCGAGACCATCCAGCGCCGTCTGAGAGGCGAGGCGGCCTAAGCCGCCTCGACCCGGATCAGGCGTTGCAGACGGCCAGTTCGTCGGCGCTCAGTTCGACGCCCTTGTAGGAGAAGGCGGTCACGGCGCCGAACTTCTGAACAACACGACGGCAGGCGCGCGTGGCGGGCTGTTCCGTGCCGCCGGCGGCCGTGCAGGTCGCGCCTTCGCAGGACCAGCGTGCGCCGTCGATGATGGTGGCGCGGTCAGGGGCCTTGGCGGCGTCCGCGAGGGTCAGGCTGGTGGCGGCCGGCGTCTGGGCGACGGCCGGAGCGGCGGCGAACAGGGCTGCGGCGATGAGCAGGGCGCGCATGAAAAACTCTCCGAAATGAAGAACGGCGGCATGCCGCTGCGCCCCAATGTCAGTTTTCCATAAAAACTGTCAATACGTAGTCGCGCGAATATTAGCGACGATCACTTACCGCTGATCATGTTTCAACTGCGGCGCGTCGCCGCCGGCCTGAACCTGGGCCATAGCCTCTTCGACGGTCTCGGCGACGGTCCAGGCGTCGAGGAACGAAGGCGGGGTCATGCCTTCCTCGACGCTGTGCTTCATCAGGGCGAAGAAGCCGTTCCAGAAGCCGTTAAGGTTTAAAAAGACCACCGGCTTATGGTGCAGATCCAGCCGCTTCCACGACAGCAGTTCGACGACTTCTTCCAGGGTGCCGATACCGCCGGGCGCGACCACGAATGCGTCCGACTGATCGTACATCAGTTGTTTGCGCTCGTGCATCGAGGTGACGACGACGGTCTCGACCTCGTCGAACAGGCGCTCGCGGCTGCGCAGGAAGGCCGGCATGATGCCGACGACACGCCCGCCCGCTTCGTGCGCCCCGCGCGCCGAGGCGCCCATCAGGCCCACGCCGCCGCCGCCATAGACCAGCCGCCAGCCGGCCTCGGCCGACGCCTTGCCGAAGGCGTAGGCCGCCTCGGTGTAGGAAGGATCGGCGGTTTCGGAGGCGCCGCAGAACAGACAGACGGAGGAGCCGTCGAACGGCAGGAACGAAACGGGGGGCAGGGACATGAAGCCTCGAAGAAAACGAATACCCGATCTGGCCATGGCCAAACCAACGGCGCTCAAGCTAACACAGGCTCAAGCCGCTGGGTCGCCAGTCCTATATCGTAGAGGCGCAGGATGAAACGTCGGATGATCGTCGCGTGTGTCGCGGTCTTGGCTGCGGCGGCCTGTTCCGACCGGCAGGGCGGCGTTGCGGGGCCGACGGGAGCGGACGAGGCCTCGCCCTGGGTCCGGCCGCCGCTGATCGACGGGGTGATGCGCGACGGCGGGGTGTTGGTCGTGCGCGGGGCGGCGGGTCCGAACGCGCGTGTCGTGCTGCGTGCGCCGGGTGCGGCTGCGGTGGCGGCCAGCGCGGATGGGGCGGGCCGATTCGAGCTCAGGCTGCCGCCCCTGCACGGCGATGTGCGGTTCACGCCCGAGGTGCAGGTGGGCGAGGACGCCGCCGTCTCACCCGAGACATTGGTGGTCATTCAAGGTGGGGCGGGGCCTGTCGTGCTGATCGCCCCCGGCCAGCCAACCGTGCGTCTGGACGGCGCGGGCGGCTTGGACGCGGTGGATTCGGACGGGGCCACGCTGATGGCGTCCGGCCAGGCGCAAGGGGCTGCGCCCGTTGTGACCATCAATGGCGTCGGCGTGACGGCGACGGCGATCGGGCGTGGGCGGTGGCGGGCCGTCACGGGGCAGGCGGGCGCAGCGACGATCACGGTGAACGGCAAGAGCGTCGACCATCCGGGTGCGGGTGTGGCGACCGGGTTCGTCATCGAGCGCGCGGGGCAGGGCTGGCGGATCACCTGGCCTGTGGCGCCGAATGGTCGCCAGTCGGCTTGGCTGCCGGACCGGGGTGTTAATGTTCTGGAAACCAATTCGGTTAACTAAGAGGTTCGTCCTCAGGGACACCATCACCGAACCTTATTTCAGCCCGGCGCCCCCGCCGGGCTTCTTTTTGATCCCGTCTCAGCCCTTGTCGGCCGTTTCCTTCGCCTTTTCCGTGCGGTCGCGGAACAGGGCGGCGCGGGCCAGAAGGATCAGGGTGACCGGCGTGGTGACGGTCAGGAACAGGCCGATCAGGATTTCGCGCGGCATAAAGCGCCCCTCGACCACCGTGAACCACACCACAGACGCCGCCAGCACCAGCGCCATGCCCAGGGTCGCCCCCAGGGTCGGCGCGTGGACACGCTCGTAAAAGGTCTTCAGCCGCGTCAGGCCGACCGCGCCCAGCAGCGACAGAGCCGATCCACCGACCGCCAGACCCACGACGACGATGGCGGCCCATGCGGGAACTTCAGCTTCGGTCATTCGATCACCTCGCCGCGCATCAGGAACTTGGCCAGCGCCACGGTGGCGGCGAAGCCCAGCATCCCGATCACCAGGGCCGCCTCGAAATAGAGCTGGCTGTTGGTGCGGATGCCGAACACCACGACCAGCAGCATGCCATTCAGATAAAGCGTGTCCATGCCGAGGACACGATCCTGGGCGCGCGGGCCGTGGATGATTCGCCACGCGGCCAAGCCCATGGCGCAGATCAGCATCAACTGGGCCAGACCCAGGCCCCAGGTCAGCACCGCCGCCGTCATTCGAAGATCTCCATCAGCCGGCGTTCGTAGCGGTCCTTGATCAGGCGCACCCAGGTCTCTTCGTCCACCAGGTCCAGCACGTGCAACAGCAGCCGACCGGTCGCGGACTCGTATTCGACCCATAGGGTGCCGGGCGTCGAGGTGACGATGATGGCCAGGACCGCCAGGCCATAGCGGTCGCGCAGATCCAGCGGGATATGGATGAAGCCGGACTTCCGCTCGTGGCGACGGCGGCCCAGGATGATCTGAGCCACGGCCCAGTTGGAGCGCACCACATCGCCGATGACATCGATGGCGAGGCGCGCCATGGCCTTCGGCGCCTTCAGGCGCACACGATCCACGCCAAGGGCCAGCATGATGACCGGCGCCAGCAAGGCCAGCAGCAGGGCCAGCACCAAGGAGGGCGGGGCAACCGAGGCGCTGAGCAGGATCGAGGCGACGAACAGACCCAGCGACAGGACGGGGTAGGGCAGGATGCGTCTCATCGGCCGCCTCCGCCCAGCACGGCGTTGATGTAGCCCTGCGGCTCGGCCAGCCAGGCCGCTGTGTGGTCGGTGTAGATCAGGGCGGAGCCGGCGAAGATGGCCAGGAACACGCAGGCGCCGAGCAGGGCGGCGACCGCCGTCAGTTCGGCCGCGCCCACGACGAATGCCGGCGCATCCTCGTCGCGGGTCCAGATGGCGCCGACCCCCAGACGGGTCAGGCCGATCAGGGCGCCGAGGCTGGATACGGACAGCACCGCCACCAGCATCCATTGCGCCGGGCCGCCCACGTTGACCAAGGCGTCGATCATCGACAGCTTGCCGACGAAGCCCGCCAGGGGCGGCATGCCAGCCACCATCAGGGTGCAGATCAGAAAGGCACCGCCCAGGGCCGCCACGGCCGCCGGGATGACCAGCCCAGGCTCGTTGCGTTCCTCGTCATCGAACGGATCACGATACTCGTCGTCGAAGACGGCGCGCGCCTCGCCGACATCGGCCTCGCGTCCTCGCTGCAGGATTTCGGCCAGAAGGAACAGGGCGGCGCAGGCCAGAGTCGAACCGATCAGATAGAAGAGCGCGCCGCTGAGCGCCGCCGTATCGCCGACCCCCAGGATCGCCAGCACGGTGCCCGACGAGATCATCACCCCGAACCCTGCAGCGCGCGACAGGTCGCGCGAGGCGATCAGGCCGAAGGTGCCGAAGGCGATGGTCGCCAGGCCGCCGAACATCAGCCAGGTCAGGCCGAACCCGGCGGACGCCCCTGCACCGGCGCCGAACAGCAGCAGGCTGAGGCGGATGATCACATAGACCCCGACCTTGGACAGGATGGCGAAGACCGCCGCCGCCGGGGCGCTGGCCGCCGAATAGGTCGAGGTCAGCCAGAAGCCCACCGGCCACATGGCGCACTTGATCAGGAAGGCCGTGCCCAGCACCGCCGCCCCGATGTGGAACAGGCCCAGGTCGCCCGCCACAATGGTCGGCACCCGCGTCGCCAGATCGGCCATGTTGAGTGTGCTCGTCACCCCATAGATCAGGCTGACGCCGATCAGGAACAGCAGCGAAGCGGTCAGGTTGACGGCGATATAGATGACGCCCGCCCGCACCCTGGCCTCGCCCGAGCCGTGCAGGGCCAGGCCGTAGGAGGCGGCCAGCATAACCTCGAAGAAGACGAACAGGTTGAACAGGTCGCCGGTCAGCAGGGCGCCGTTGACGCCCATGATCAGAAGCAAAAACAGGGCGTGGAAGCGCGGCCCGGCCCGGTCCCAGCGCGCCAGGGCGAAGATCAGGGCGCACCCGCCCAGCACGCTGGTCAGGGCCACCATTATCGTCGACAGCCGGTCGGCGACCAGGACGACGCCGTAGGGCGCGGCCCATGATCCCAGGCGATAGACGCGCGCGGTGTCGCCGCCGCCCACCGCGCCATTGGCGCTCTCGTGCAGCAGGATCAGGGCCATGACCAGAATGGCCGCCATGGCCGCCAGGCTGAGCGATGCCTTCAGGATGCGACGGCGCTCGTCCACCAGCAGCATGGCCGAGGCGATGATCATCGGCAGGACGATAGGGCCGATGATCAGATGGGCGTGCCAGTCGGTCATGCGTCAGGCTCCTTGCCGTCGACATGGTCGCTGCCAGTGATGCCACGCGCGGCCAGGATGACCACCAGGAACAGCGCCGTCAGTGCGAAACTGATGACGATGGCCGTCAGGACCAGGGCCTGGGGCGTAGGGTCAGTGTAGCGTGCGGGGTCCGAGACCTCGCCCGCCAGCACCGGCGGCGCGCCCGACTTCAGCCGCCCCATGGCGAAGATGAAGATGTTGACCGCATAGGACAGCAGCGACAACCCCATGATGACCTGGAAGGTGCGGGGCCGCAGCAGCAGCCAGACGCCCGAGGCCGCCAGCACGCCGATGGCCAGGGCGAGAACCAGTTCCATCATGACGGTTCTCCTTCCTCGGCGTCTCTCTGCTTGGGCTTGCGCAGCGACTGGTGCGCCAGGGCGACCAGGGTCAGGACCGTGGCGCCCACGACCAGGACGACCACGCCCAGATCGAACAGCACCGCGCTGGCCAGGGGCACACGGCCCAGGATCGGCAGGTCGGCATACTGGAACCAGGAGGTCAGGAAGGGATAGCCGAACAGCCAAGACCCGATCCCGCTGAGCGCGGCGATCACCAGGCCGGCGCCGATCCAGAAGATGGGCCGGATGGCCAGCCGCTCCTCCACCCACCGGGCGCCCGAGGCCATGTATTGCAGGATGAAGGCGATCGACAGGGCCACGCCAGCCGCGAATCCGCCGCCAGGCAGGTCATGACCACGCAGGAACAGGTGCACGGCCAGCAGGATGATGAAGGGGAAAATCCAGCGCATGACCACGCGCGGGATCAGCATGGTTTCCTTCAGGGTGTCGCCCTCGGACCGTGTCTCGTGATCCCGGTCCGAGGCGTTCTGGGCGCGCTGCTGGCTGGGGCCCGACAGGGTGTCGTCGGCCGGGCGGAAGCGACGCAGCAGGGCGAAGACGGTCAGGCCGACGATGCCCAGGACCGTGATCTCGCCGAAGGTGTCGAAGGCCCGGAAATCGACCAGGATGACGTTGACGATGTTGCGCCCGCCCGCGTCCTTGTAGGCATGCTCGACGAAGAAGCGGGAGATCCCCTCGACCGACGGCCGCGTCATGACGGCATAGGAGATGGCGGCCAGGGAAGTGCCGACGGCGGCGGCGATGATCAGGTCGATGCGACGGCGGCGACGCGAACGCCGCTCCATGGCCTGCGGCAGGCGGATGGTCTCCAGCCGTTTGGGCAGCCAGCGTAGGCCCAGCAGCAGCAGGACGGTGGTGACGACCTCGACCAGCAATTGGGTCACGGCAAGATCCGGCGCCGACAGCCAGACGAAGGACAGGCAGCTGGCCAGGCCCGCCCCGCCCATCAGAACGACGGCCGCCAGTCGGTGATACTTCGCCTGCCAGGCCGCAGCGACCGCACAACTGGCGCCGATCAGCCACAGGCCCGCGAAGGCCCAGTTCGACAGAGTGAGCGTCGGCATGATCGGCGTTATGATCAGCCCCGCGCCGATTGCGGACAGGCCACCCGCCAGCAGGGCGACAAGGACGATGGCGCGCAACTGCGGTTGTTGTCGCGTCGCGCCGAACAGGTGGACCAGGGCTTCGGACCCCTTGAACAGTCCGGTCATGGCCCGTTCGAACAGCCAGCCGCCGTTCAGCCGCTTCCAGCCCCAGGGGCCGCCGCGCGGATTGGCGTTGATCCGTTTGCCGAAGACGACATACAGGCCCACGCCCCCCGCCAGGGCGATGAGGCTCAGCACCAGCGGCAGGTTGAACCCGTGCCACAGGGCCAGGCTGTAATAAGGCAGATCGAAGCCCAGCACCGAAACAGCGGCGCTCTTCAGAAACGGACCCACGGTCACGGCCGGGAAGATGCCGACGACCAGACACAGGGCCACCAACACCTCGACCGGACGCCGCATCCAGGCGACCGGCTCGTGCGGCACGCGGTCCAGCTTGGTCGGGGGCGGGCCGAAGAAGGTCGTGTGGATGAACCGCAGCGAATAGAGGACGCTGAAGGCGCTGGCCAACGTCGCCAGGGCGGGCAGGAGCAGGTTCAGTCCGTGGGTGTTCACGCTGGCCACCGCCTCGGCCAGGAACATCTCCTTGGACAGGAAGCCGTTCAACAGAGGCACGCCCGCCATCGCCGCCGCCGCCACCATGGCCAGGGTAGCGGTGAAGGGCATGAAGCGGAACAGGCCGCTGAGCTTTCTCATATCCCGCGTGCCGGCCTCGTGGTCGATGATGCCGGCGGCCATGAACAGCGAGGCCTTGAAGGTGGCGTGGTTCACGGTGTGGAAGATGGCGGCGATGCAGCCTAGCGGGCTTCCCAGGCCCAGCAGGAGCACGATCAGGCCCAGGTGGCTGATGGTCGAATAGGCCAGCAGACCCTTCAGATCATGCTGGAAGATGGCGCACCAGGCGCCCAGCAACAGGGTCGCCAACCCCATTCCGCCGACGATCAGATACCAGCTCTCGGTCCCCGCAAAGACCGGCCAGAACCGGATCAACAGGAATATCCCCGCCTTCACCATCGTCGCGGAATGCAGATAGGCGCTGACAGGCGTCGGCGCGGCCATGGCTCGGGGCAGCCAGAAGTGGAACGGAAACTGGGCGCTCTTGGTCATGGCGCCCAGCAGCAGCAGGATCAGGGCAGGCAGATACAGCGGACTGGCCTGGATCGCATCTCGCGAGGCCAGGACGACATCCAGATCGTAGCTGCCGACGATCCGTCCGATCAGGATCATGCCGACCAGCAGGGCGATCCCGCCCGTCGCCGTCACCGTCAGCGCCATGCGCGAGCCTTCCCGCGCGGCAGAATTCTGGTGCCAATAGCCGATCAGCAGGAAGGAAAAGAGGCTGGTCAGCTCCCAGAAGACCACCAGCTGGATCAGGTTGCCCGACAGCACCACCCCCTGCATCGCGCCCATGAAGGCCAGCAGGAAGGAGAAGAAGCGCGGCACCGGATCCTTCGGCGACATGTAATAGCGGGCGTACAGCACCACCAGTGCGCCGATCCCCAGGATCAGGGCGCTGAATAGCCACGACAGCCCGTCCAGCCGCAGCACCAGATTGACCCCCAGCGACGGCAGCCAAGGAATCTCGTAGCGCAGCGTCTCGCCGTCCTGAAACATCGGCCACAGCGCCGCCAGACACCCCAGGCTGATCAAGGCCACGACCCACGACAGTATGGCCGCAGACGTTCGTGCATGACGCGGCAGGCCGGACGCGACGACGGCGCCGAGGAAGGGCAGGACCAGAATGACGACGAGGAGGAAGCTGATGGACATTGCGGCGGGGCGTCTCTCCGAAGTCTCGCGTGTGGCATGGCCGAACGCTCAAGGTTGAGCATGGTTCGACGCCTGCGACACCTACGAAGTCAAACGCCGCCCGTCAAAGCGACACCGCAGCGCGGCAAACGCCGCCGACTGCGGAGGTCGGCTCAATACTTGCTGTCTTTTGAGGAGGTTGTTCTCAAGGCCTGTCAATACAGCGGCCTTTACTCCCGAGTGGCTCCGCGGGTAGGATTCGAACCTACGACCAGCCGATTAACAGTCGGCTGCTCTACCACTGAGCTACCGCGGAACATGCTCGGGAGGCGGGCCTATAGCAGCGGGCGTTCTGATCTTGCAATGGGAAATTGAGCAAATCGACCCGATAATCATCGACGATCCCGAAGACCCGCGTGTCGCGGCCTATCGTGATATCCGCGAGCGCGATCTGACGGGCCGACAAGGCCTATTCATCGCCGAGGGGGAGGTAGTGGTGCGGGGGCTGGCGTCGGCGGCGTCACGCTGCCGGTCATTGTCGTTGCTGCTGGCCGAGAAGCGAGTGGCTGCCCTGACGGATGTGATGCAGGCCCTGCCGCCTGCGACGCCCGTCTATGTGGCGCGCCAGCCGGTTCTGGACCGGATCGCCGGGTTCGAGCTTCACCGGGGCATATTGGCCCTGGGCGAAAAGCCTGCGCCGCCGTCGCTGGCCGACGTACTGGCGGGCGTGGGGCCTCAGGATATGTTCGTCGTCGCCACCGGCATCGGCAATCACGACAATATGGGCGGGCTGTTCAGGAACGCCGCTGCGTTTGGCGCCAAGGCGGTATTGTTGGATCCGACCTGCTGCGATCCCTTTTATCGCAAGGCCATTCGCGTCTCGGTCGGGGCCGTGCTGCGCACGCCGTTCGCTATCGCCGAAGCCGAGGTCATCGTGGACGCGCTGAAAAAGGCGGGCGTCGAGGTGCTGGCCCTGACGCCGTCGGCGACGGAGCGCCTGTCGGAGTATCGACGCACGGGGCCGGTCGCCTTGGTGTTGGGGTCGGAGGGGCCGGGTCTGCCCCGTGATCTGATCGAGAGCTGTCGGCCCATCGGTATCGCCATGGCGGGCGGGTTCGATTCGCTGAACGTCGCCGCCACCAGCGCGGTGGCCCTGCATCATCTGACGACGACGGCTCATTCTGATTGAGACCGGAAACGCGAAGGTCGCCCCGAGGGGCGGCCTTCGTCCGTATCGTCGCGATGGAGGCCTGACCGGGAATCGAACCCGGGTGCAAGGATTTGCAGTCCTCTGCGTCACCACTCCGCCATCAGGCCGCTTTTTGTCCCCGATTTCTCGGGGGCGGTCATCGCGAGGGCCGTTCGCTATCAGATCGGATTGTCCGCTGCAACGCACGGACCTATAAGCGCGCGAGTTTTCCTCCCGGATTATCGTTGAAGGCTGCCTACAGATGGATTTCACCGCCGAGCGCAAGGCTATGGTCGACTCGCAGGTGCGGGTGAACGACGTGACGGATCGCGCGATTCACCTGGCCATGATGGCCGTGCCGCGTGAATCGTACTGCGCGCCCGACCGCGCCTTCGCCGCCTATTCCGAAGAATCGGTCGTCATCGCCGGCGATCGCCGCCTGATGCCCGCCCGCGATGTCGCCAAACTGCTGCAGGCGGCCGATGCACGGACAGGCGAGAAGGCCCTGGCCATCGCCGCTCCCTACGCCGCCGCCTTGCTGTCGCGTATGGGCGTGACGGTCACGGCCCAGGAATCGGACGACGCCGTCTTCGCCGTGGTCGGAGAGGCCCTGGCGGCCGAGGGCGTGACGACGGTGGTCGCGCCGCTGGCCCAACCGGCCGGCGAGGGCTGGGACCTGATCATTTCCGAAGGCGGCGTGCAGAGCCTGCCCGAATCGTGGGGCGCCGCCCTGCGTCCCGGCGGCCGTATCGTGGTGGTCGAGCGTCGCGGCGCTATCGGCAAGGCGGCCCTGTATGTTCAGACGCGCGAAGGGCTGTCGCGCCGCGAACTGTTCGATTCGTCCCCATCGGTCCTTGCCGAGCTGACGCCGGCCCCCACTTTCGCGCTGTAAGACAAAGAGACGCGCGGTTGCGACGGAAATCCCGTTCGCAACCGTGAAGAAAACTTAACTGGCGTGTGGTTCGGTCAGGCCGCAGTTACGCTTGAGAAAACATTCGGGCGTTCCTCGGGGCGTCGGGCAGGGACGGATAATGTTGAAACGCTCGCGTGTGCTGGCTTCGGCCGCAGTGGTCGCCGTGATGACCGGCCTTGGCGCGCCGGCCTGGGCCGAGACGCTGCAGGACGCGATCGCTCTGGCGTATCGTACAAACCCCAACCTGTTGGCCCAACGCGCCAACCAGCGCGCGCTGGACGAGACGGTGGTCCAGGCCCGCTCGGGCCTGCGCCCGACGCTGAACGCCTCGGCCGGCGTCAACTACACCCGCAACGATTTCCCGGCCGTGACCCAGTTCGTCGATACGAACGGCGACAGCATTCCCGACACCCAGGTGACGACCTCGTCGTCCGAAAGCGACGGCGCCAATGCCGGCGTCAGCCTGAGCCAGAATATCTGGACCGCCGGCCGCGCCTCACGCGTCATCGACCAGGCCCGCGCCAGCGTGCTGGCCGGCCGCGAAAACCTGCGCCAGATCGAACAGTCGGTCATGCTGTCGGTCATCCGGGCCTATGTGAACGTGACCCGTGACATGGAAGTCCTGCGTATCCGTCAGGAGAACCTGACCGTGCTTCAACGCCAGCTGGAAGAGACCAGCGCCCGGTTCGAGGTCGGACAGATCACCCGCACAGACGTGGCCCAGGCCGAAGCCTCCTTGGCGCAGTCTCAGGCCGATCTGGCCAACGCCCAGGCTCAGCTGTCCACCTCGCGTGCCGCCTATGCCGCCGCCGTCGGCCAGTCGCCGTCCGATCTGGAGGCCGCTCCGACCCTGCCGGCCGTGCCGACCGACTTCGATGTCGCCATCGAGACCGCGCTTCAGCGGAACCCCGCCGTGCTGTCCGCGACCTACACGTTGCAAGGTGCGGAGGCCGCCGTCGCCGCCGCCCGATCCGAATATCTGCCGTCCGTGCGCGCCACCGCCTCCTACGGCGGATCGACAAACGATCTGAACGATCTTGGCCAACTGGCCGACCGCCGCAGCTTCACCGCCGGGGCGACCCTGTCGGTGCCGTTGTTCACCGGCGGGCTGAACCGTTCGCGCGTGGCCCAGGCGCTGGAACGCGCCAACGCCGCCCAGATCACAATCGAGGGCGAACGCCGCACGGTGTTGCAGAACGTCAGCTCGGCCTATGCCCAGGTTCTGTCGACCCGCGCCACCGTTTCGGCCGGCGCTGAAGCCGTCCGCGCCGCCTCGGTCGCGGCCGAAGGCGTGCGTCAGGAGGCCCAGGTCGGTCTTCGCACCACGCTGGACGTGCTGAACCAGGAACTGGCGCTGCGAAACGCCCAGACATCGGTCGCCAACGCCCGCGCCGCCGAATATGTCGCCCGCGCCTCGCTCCTGTCGGCGATGGGCCAGTTGGAAGGTCCGTCGTTGAACCCGTCCGTCGACGTCTATGATCCCGCGACCAACTACGATCAGGTCCAGGGTCGCAGCGGACTGCCGTGGGACGGCGTGATCGAGACGCTGGATCGCGTCGCCTCGCCGCCCATCGTCGGCGCCGTGGACGCCGCCGATGCGCCGATCGATGCGCAGTTGAAGGGCGAGGTCGTTCGCACCGCGCCGCAGAACTGACGGCCGCCGAATACGGACCGAAACCGCCCGTTGATTCCGACGGGCGAAGATGCGACGACAAGGCATAGGTCCCGAACGATCCGTCGTTCGGCGTCCGCCCATTCGCGGCGTGCGGAGCGTTCCGTAAGCCAACTTCTTCCCAGGCCTCGCCCAAGGTTGCGCCATGACCGATCAGTCCGCCCAGGAACCGACCATGGAAGAGATCCTGGCGTCGATTCGCCGGATCATCTCCGAAGACGAGGCCCCGGCCGAGACGCCGGCGGCTGCTGCGCCTGAAGCCACGCCTGAGCCTGTGCCCGAGCCCCTGGCGGCCGAGACCATCTTCGCCGCCCCGGTCGAGCCGACGCCGGAACCCGCCGTCGAGGACGATGTGCTGGAGCTGACCGACCGTTACGAGGCGCCGGCCGAAATCATTGGCGACCTGGACGTGGTCGAACATACGCCAGAGCCCTATCAGCCAGAGCCTGAACCCTCGCCGGTCTATGCCGAATCGGCGCCCGAGCCTGCACCCGCCCCCAGCTCCGGCTACGACACCCTGGTCGGCGACAGCGCGGCCGCCAGCGCCGCCTCGGCCTTCGCCGGCCTGGCCGCCTCGTTCAAGAAGCCGGAACCGGCCCAGGCCGCGTCGGGCGACCTGCCTTTCCTCAGCGGCAACACCGTCGAGGCCATGGTCGGCGAGATGCTGCGTCCGCTGCTGAAGGACTGGCTAGACAACAATCTGCCCGGCATCGTCCAGGCGGCGGTACAAAAGGAAGTCGAACGCATCGCGCGCAGCGCCTAGCCCTTCGCTTCACCGCAGACTAATCGAAGGGCGGCTCCTGCTGGGGCCGCCCTTTGTCATTCGAGGCCCCGTGTGGCCGCGCCGCTTGCGCCGCACGACAACGATCAAAGAAGTCCCATGCTTGAGAAGACCTTCGAACCCCAGGCCGCCGAGCCCCGTCTGTACGCCCAGTGGGAAGAGAGCGGACTGTTCGCGCCGCGCGCCACCGCAGCGACCGACGGCGCCGCCGATGCCTATTCGATCGTCATTCCGCCGCCGAACGTGACCGGCAGCCTGCACGTCGGCCATGCGCTGAACAACACCCTGCAGGACATCCTGGCCCGCTATCACCGGATGAAGGGCAAGGCGGTGCTGTGGCTGCCCGGCACCGACCACGCCGGTATCGCCACCCAGATGGTGGTCGAACGCCAGATGGCCGCAGCCGGCAATATCAGCCGGCGCGACATGGGCCGTGACGCCTTCATCGAAAAGGTCTGGGAATGGAAGGCCGAGAGCGGCGGCGCCATCGTCCAGCAACTGCGCCGCCTGGGCGCATCCTGCGACTGGTCGCGCGAGCGGTTCACGCTGGACGAGGGTTTGAACGCCGCCGTGCGCAAGGTCTTCGTGCAACTGCACAAGGAAGGCCTGATCTATCGCGACAAGCGGCTGGTGAACTGGGACCCGCATTTCCAGACCGCCATCTCGGACCTGGAGGTCGAGCAGCGCGAGGTCGAGGGCGCCTATTGGCATTTCGCCTATCCGTTGGCGGACGGCGTGACCTACGAACACCCCATCGCCTTCGGCGAGGACGGCAAGGCGACGGAATGGGAAACCCGCGACTTTATCGTAGTCGCCACGACCCGGCCCGAGACTATGCTGGGCGACACGGGCGTGGCGGTCCACCCCGAGGACGAGCGCTATGCCGGTCTGGTCGGCAAGTTCGTGACTCTGCCCATCGTCGGTCGCCGCATCCCCATCGTCGCTGACGACTATGCCGATCCGACAAAGGGCTCGGGCGCGGTGAAGATCACGCCGGCGCATGATTTCAACGACTTCGGCGTGGGCAAGCGGGCGGGTCTGCCGTCGCTGAACATCCTTGATGCCTTCGGCCGTATCACCGGAGACGACACGCCCGACGTTCCGGCTGAATACGTCGGCATGGACCGTTTCGCCGCGCGCAAAGCCATCGTCGCCCGCGCCGAGGAAGAGGGTTGGCTGCGCGAGATCGAGAAGACCAAGCACGTCGTGCCGCACGGCGACCGCTCCGGCGTTGTCATCGAGCCGTGGCTGACGGACCAGTGGTACGTCGACGCCAAGGTCCTGGCCCAACCCGCGCTAAAGGCGGTGGAGCAGGGCGACACGGTGTTCGAGCCTAAGTCGTATGAGAAGATCTACTTCGAATGGCTGCGCAACATCGAGCCGTGGTGCATCTCGCGCCAGCTCTGGTGGGGCCACCGCATCCCGGCCTGGTACGGGCCGAACGGCGAGATCTATGTCGCCGAGACGGAAGAGGACGCCCGCGAGCAGGCGATAGCGGACCATGATTCCGAGGTCGCCCTGACCCAGGACGAGGACGTCCTCGACACCTGGTTCAGCTCGGCCCTGTGGCCTTTCTCGACCATGGGCTGGCCCGAGAAGACCGAGGACTTGGAGCGGTTCTATCCGACCAGCGATCTGGTCACGGCGGCGGACATCATCTTCTTCTGGGTCGCCCGGATGATGATGATGGGTCAGCACTTCATGGGCGAGGTTCCTTTCAAGCGCGTCATCATCAACGGTCTGGTTCGCGACGAGAAGGGCCAGAAGATGAGCAAATCCAAGGGGAACGTCATCGACCCCTTGGGCATCATCGACGAGCTGGGCGCCGACCCGCTGCGGTTCACCATGGCCATCCTGTCGGGCACGCGCGACATCAAGCTGTCGAAGCAACGGATCGAGGGATACCGCAACTTCGGCACCAAGCTGTGGAACGCCGCCCGCTTCAGCCAGATGAACGAGGCGCGCCGCGTCGAGGGCTTCGATGCCGCGACGGTCGAACAGACGATCAACCGCTGGATCCGCGGTGAACTGACCAAGGCCGAGCGCGCGGTGTCCGAAGCCATTGAGGGCGGGCGGTTCGACGATGCGGCGGGCGCCCTGTATCGCTTCGTGTGGAACGTCTTCTGCGACTGGTATCTGGAACTGGCGAAACCGGTGTTCAACGGCGCAGATGAAGCCGCCAAGGCCGAGACGCGGGCCATGACCGCCTGGACGCTGGACCAGACGCTGAAGCTGCTGCATCCGGTCATGCCCTTCATCACCGAGGAACTGTGGGCCGAGCTGGGCAGGGAAGGTCCGGCGCGCGAGGGGCTGCTGATCGGCGCCGAATGGCCCGTGCTGCCGGACGCCTTCATCGACGCCTCGGCCGAGGCCGAGATTGGCTGGCTGGTCGATCTGGTCGGCGAAATCCGGGGGCTGCGCGCCGAGATGAACGTGCCGCCGTCGGCCAAGCCGCCGCTGGCCTTCGTCGCACCGGACGCCGTCACGGCTGAACGGCTCGCACGCCACCGCGACCTGATCCTGACCCTGGGCCGCGTGTCCGAGGTCGGATCGGCGGACGCCGCGCCTACCGGGGCCGTGACCTTCGTCTCGGGCGGATCGACGGTCGCGCTTTCGCTGGCCGGCATCATCGACCTGACCGCCGAGCGGGCGCGTCTGGAAAAGGAAATCGCCGCCTTCGACAGCGACATCGGCCATGTGAACAAGAAGCTGGGCAATCCCAATTTCGTTTCACGCGCCGCGCCGGAAGTCGTGGACGAACAGCGCGCGAAACTGGCCGAGGCCGAGGCCGGGAAGGTCAAGCTGCAGGCGGCGTTGGCGCGTCTGGCCTCGCTGTGAGCCCTTCTCCCCTCGGGGGAGAAGGTGGGCTCCGCAGGCGCTCGGATGAGGGGGCTTTCGCCGCCCCCTTGTCGTCGGCCTGTCGTGTTTCAGGCAGCCCCCTCATCCGTCACGCTCCGCGAGCCACCTTCTCCACCGAGGGGAGAAGGGCGTGAAGGTTCGGATCGACCAACTGCTTGTCGCGCGAGGCCTGTTCGAAAGTCGCTCGCAGGCGCGCGCGGCGATCGAGGCGGGGCTGGTGGTCGCCAATGGCGTGGTCGTGCGAAAGGCTTCGGAGCAGTTCGCTGACGACGCTGAACTTCAGGCCCAACCCGCCCACCGCTGGGTCGGGCGCGGCGCGTTGAAGCTGGATCACGCCCTGAGCGTCTGGCCTGTGTCGGTCGAGGGCAGGGTGGTGCTGGACGTCGGCGCATCCACCGGCGGCTTCACCGAGGTCTGTCTGGATCGCGGTGCGGCTCAGGTGTTCGCCGTCGATGTCGGCTTCGGCCAGATGCACGCGCGGGTCGCCGCCGACCCGCGCGTGGTCAATCTGGAACGCACCGATGCGCGCGATCTCGCGACCGATCTGATCTCGCGGCCGCCGTCGTTGATCGTCTGCGACGCCAGCTTCATCAGTCTGGCGAAGGTGCTGCCCGCCGCGCTCGACCTGGCGGCTCCCGGTGCGGACCTGATCACCCTGATCAAACCGCAGTTCGAGGCCGATGGGCCGGGTGGCGGCAAGAAGGGCGTGGTCAAAGACCCGCAGGCCCACGCCTTGGCCGTGCAGCGTGTCCGAGACTGGCTGGAAGCTTTCGGCTGGACCGTGCAGGCCACGACCGAAAGCCCCATCACGGGCGGCGATGGCAATGTCGAGTTCCTGCTGTGGGCCAAAAAGCCCAATTAAACGGGCTCAAGTAGCGCGAAGCGCGATAGCCCCTAACAAAGAGAAACCGCCGGAGGACTGATCCTCCGGCGGCTCCCGTCACGTCGTCGATCGACAGGGGGGCTGAAAATTAATCGACGACGCGATAGCGGCCGTACTGGTCGGGGCAGGTGCGGACGTATCGGGTGTCCGTGCGACCATCGGGCAGACGGACCTGGCTTTCGGCCAGACGGCATCCGTCTGAATTCTGATAGGATTCGACCGGGCGCGAGCGGTCGTCGTAATAGCCGCCACGGTCGTAGGCGTAGTCGTCGCGACGGTCTTCGTAACGATAGCCTTGATCGCCGGTGTAGCGATCGTCGTAGTAGCTGGGCTGGCTGTAGCCCTGGGCGTAGTAGCCGTTCGAACCATAGCTGCTCTGGTAGCTGCGGCAGGCGTCCGAGCTGGACCGGCCGACCTGCGAACCGACCACGGCGCCGAGCACGCCGCCCAGGATGCTGCCCTCGGTGCGGCGACCGCGTGCGGCCAGCTGCGAGCCGATGACGGCGCCCGCGCCCCCGCCGATGACCGCGCCGGCGCCGGTGCGGCCCTGACGTTCACGCGAGCAGGGGTCATAGGACTGGCCGCGCCCGTAATTGTAGGACGGGGCATAGGCGCCGGTGCCGTAGTTCTGGCTGTAGCCGTTGCCGTAATAGACTTGCGCCGACGCCGTGAGCGGGGCGGCCGTGACGCCGAGCGCCAGGGCGGCGACGGCGGCGAGCGATGTTTTCATGAGACGCATTTTCCAACCCTCTGAGGACCGAACGGTTTCCGTCAATCGTTAACGGCCAAGCCTCGTGTCTCGTTGCAGAGAGATTTACGATCGCGAAGCTGAACGGCAATTGATCGACACGTTCATATTCGTTCATCTTTATCGGGCCTGCGGATCACGTCCGCGAGAGGGCGTGCGGGTTGAGCGGGGAGGCGCGCGCGGCTAGAAGCCCGCCGATGGACATCTTCACCATCGACCGCGTCGGCGGCCAGGGCGACGGCATCGCCCAGACGCCGTCGGGGCCGGTTTTCGCCGGCCTGACACTGCCCGGCGAGGCGGTGCGCGGGTTGGTCGTGGACGGGCGGCTGGAGCAGGTCGAGATCGTCACCCCCAGCCCTCACCGGATCGCGCCGGTGTCGCCGCAATATGGCGATTGCGGCGGGTGTTCGCTGCAGCACTGGTCAGAGGGGCCTTATCTGGACTGGAAGCGCGAGCAGGTGCGGCTGGCCCTGGCGCGCGAGGGGATCGAGACCGAGATCGAGGCGACGGTGGCGACGCCGCCCGGAACCCGCCGCCGCGTCGCCCTGCATGCCCGGCGGACCCAGGACGGTCACGTGGTGCTGGGGTTCAAGGCGCGTCGCTCGTGGCGGCTGGTCGAGGTGCGAGCCTGTCCCGTCGCCGATCCTCGAATCGTGGCGGCCATTCCGGCGCTGGCCGAGTTGGCCGCGGCCTTCTTCGAACATCCGAAATCCGCGCCGACCCTGCATGTCACCTGGACCCTGTCGGGGCTGGATGTCGATGTGACGGGCGTCGAGCGGCGTTCGGGCGGGGGCCTGTCCGCCGACGCCCAGATGAAGGCGATCCAGGCCGCGCACCGGGCCGATCTGGCGCGACTCAGCCTGGCGGGCGACACCCTGGTCATGGCGCGCCAGCCCATGGTGGCGTTCGGCCCGGCGACCGTATCCCTGCCGGCCGGCGGGTTCCTGCAAGCCGTGCCTCAGGCGGAAGAGGCCATGGTCGCGCGGGCGGTCGCGGCGGTTAAGGGGTCCAAGAAGATCGCCGATCTGTTCTGCGGCGCGGGGACCTTCACCTTCCCCCTGGCGACCGTGGCGCCTGTGATCGCAGCGGATGCCTCCAAGGCGGGCATTGCGGCGCTGAAGGCCGCAGTCGGCTCGGCCAAGGGCATGAAGGCGATTACCGCAGAGGCGCGTGATCTGTTTCGACGGCCGCTGAACCCCTATGATCTAAAGGGCTGCGACGCCATCGTGTTCGACCCGCCGCGCGCCGGCGCCATCGACCAGACGGCCCAGATCGCCGCAACCAAAGCCTCGGTTGTGGTCGGGGTGTCGTGCAACCCCCAGACTTTCGCGCGCGACGCCCGCGTGTTGATCGACGCGGGCTTCCGGTTGGAGACGGTGACACCGGTGGACCAGTTCCTGTGGTCTTCGCACGTCGAACTGGTGGGAGTTTTCAAGCGATGACCGTGGACGAGCAGAACGACGAGGATGGCGGCGGTTTCGACGCCGAGGATTGGACGCGGCTGAAGCCGTTCGTCGGCGCGGTCGCCACGCTGGACGATGTTCAAGCGCGCCGCGCGGTCTTCGCCCTGGGCGAGACGGACGACCCGCGCCCCATCGTCATGGACCTGCCCCAGCCCGTGATCTGGTGGGAGGAGGACGGCGAGCAGGCGGCGGTGGCAGTCCAGGCCGAGAGCCACCTCGGCCCTGACGGCGAGGAGATGGAGATCCTGGGCCTGATCCTGCCGGACGGAGAGGGGGCGGTGGCCCTGATGGAGGATGTCGATCTGGTCGACGATACCGACCCGACCTGGCGCGACCTGGTCACCCGCGCCATCGATCCGTCGGCGGCGGACGACTGATCAACCAAAAAGCTCAAGTTGCGGTCGTGCGTCGGCTGGCACGCGGAACTGGGTCTCGTCCAGCAGGCGGTGCGGCGTATCGAGGCCATAGCGTTTGACGGCGGCCTTGAACCGCGCCCCGATCAGTTCGGCGACCGGGCCGGTTCCCTTCATACGCTGGGACCAGTCGGCGTCGTAATCCTTGCCGCCGCGTGTCTGGCGGATCAGGGACATGACGCGGGCGGCGCGGTCCGGGCGGGCGTCGGCCAGCCATTCGCGGAACAGGTCCTTGATCTCGAGCGGCAGGCGCAGGGTCACATACATGGCCCGCGTCGCCCCGGCCTTGGCGGCGGCTTCTAGGACGGATTCCAATTCGTGATCGTTCAGGCCGGGGATGACGGGCGCGAACCCCACGCCGACAGGACAGCCCGCATCCGCCAGGCGGCTGATGGCCTCCAGCCGTTTGGCCGGCGTCGACGCGCGGGGCTCCATCGCGCGGGCCAGTCCCCGATCCAGCGTGGTGATGGAGACGAAGGCCGAGGCCAGCCCCGCCTTGCCCATCGGGCCCAGGATGTCGGCGTCGCGCGTGATCAACACCGACTTGGTGATGATGCTGAATGGGTGATTGAACCGTTGCATGACCTCCAGGATCGAGCGCGTCGATTTCAGATCCCGCTCGACCGGCTGATAGGGGTCGGTGTTGCCGCCTATGTGGATGCGTTTGCACCGGTATCGGGGTGCGAGGAACGCCTGCTCCAGCAGACTTGCGGCTTGGGGCTTGAAGAAGATCCGGCTCTCGAAATCCAGGCCCGGGGATAGGCCCATCCAGGCATGGGACGGACGGGCGTAACAGTAGATGCAGCCATGTTCGCAACCTTTGTACGGGTTGATGGAGCGGTCGAATCCGATGTCCGGGCTGTCGTTCCGGGCGATGATGGTGCGGGCATGCTCCGGGGTGAGGGTGGTGCGCAGCGGCGCGGCCTCGGCGTCGTCGCGCGTCCAGCCGTCGTCGAACGACTGATGCTGTTCAGGCTCGTAGCGGCCGGTGGCATTCGAACGCGCCCCTCTTCCCTTGGCGGTTTCCATGGGAAAGACGATGCGACATCATCTGGAACAAAGCAAGAACATTTGTTCTCGCTCTTGGTCGCCTCAGTCGGGGCCGATGACCATGCAGGTGACCCGACGTTCGGCCAGGGCCTCGCAGGCGGTCTTGGCGCCGGCTTCCGTCAGGCCGACGAAGCGCGAGCGATACCAGTCGCCGGCCGTCTGGACGTTGCGCTCGGCGGTGGCGAACTGGGTGCGGAAACGGCGGTTCAACTCGGTCAGCCAGTCGCTGGCCACCTTCTCGTTGCGGAAGGCGCCGACCTGAACCGCCCAGCGCCCGGCGGGCGTGCGGGCGGCGGCGCGGGCCGGCTCTCGCGCCGGGGGCGGGGTCGCGCGACGCGGCGTGGTCGAGGGCGCAACGGCTGCGCTGGATGGCGCGCCGTTCAGCGAGGCGGTGACATTGTGGGGCGCGCGGGGGTTCGACGAAGAGGCTGCGGCCTGGCCGATGGCTTGGGCGGTCGCGGCGGCGCGCTGGTTGGCTGCGCGTTCCGAGGGGGCAGGGGCGACGCGGGTCGGCAGCGCTGCGGGCGGAGGGGCCGCCGTATAGGCGACGGCGGTGGATTCGGCGCCGATGCCGTCCTCGTCGTCATTGACCGAAGCATAGGCGATCGGGGCGTCGGCGATTGCCGATCCGACGCCGAATCCGCGCTGTTCGAAGAAGGTCTGGGCCACCTGGATACGCTCGCCCTGAGCGCGGCGGCGTTCGACCTCGAAGCCGGTGTCCATCAGTTCGGCGACGTGGGCGTTGCGGCTGGCGGTCGAACGGCCGCCCAGCACAATGGTGATCAGCCGGCGTCCATCCCGCACGGCTGAGGCGGCGAGATTGTACCCGGAGGCATTGGTATAGCCGGTCTTCATGCCGTCATAGCCGCGCCCTGTGGGCAGAAGACCGTTGGTGTTGCGGTAGTTGCGGCCGTTGAAGGCCCAGTCGTGCAGACCGAAGTAGCTGTAGTATTGCGGGAAATCGCGCATGATGGCGCGGGCCAGGATAGCCTGGTCGCGCGCTGACGTCAGCTGTCGGGCATCGGGCAGGCCGTTGGCGGTGTAATAGCGGGTCTGGCTCATGCCCAGCTGTTCCGCCTTCAACGTCATCATGTTGGTGAAACGGGCTTCCGACCCCCCGATATGCTCGCCGATGGCCAGGGCCATGTCGTTGGCGGACCGCACGGCCGTGGCGCGCATGGCGTCGTCCAGGGTGATGGTCTGTCCGGCGGCGAGGCCCAGTTTCGACGGCGGCTGCGAGGCGGCGCGCGGCGAGACCGTCAGCACGTCGTTGACGTTCGCCTTGCCCTGAGAAAGGGCCTCGAATGTCAGATAAAGCGTCATCATCTTGGTCAGGGACGCCGGATAGCGGCGGCTGTCGGCGTTGCGCGCGAACAGAACCTCGCCGGTGGCGGCGTCGATGACGATGGCGGCGTAGCGACTGTTCTCCTGCGCCGAGTAAGCGACCTGAGCCTCGATCGGCCTGACATTCGCACCCAGCACCAGCGAAAGCGCGAGAACGGCGAACAGGCCACGGCGGAGAAAAGCAATCATGGGTGTACAACCCTCAGTGAGCAGGGCGCGACAGGCCCCCCGGCCGACGCGATGGAAGGGTTAGCATAGGAAGCACGGGTTTCGTGGTGGTTAACCGCTCGTCAACGGGAATTTGAACCGCCAACCAAGGTTATCATCGATAATATGCTGCATTGCACAATAAGCTTGAAAAACCTTCGCACTTGCAGCATAAGGAAGGCCTGCGAGGATACCCTCGCCTGAATATTTCCGCTCAGCGCCCGTCAGCACGGGCCACATTTATCGGAGAGACGACTATGGCCGACGCTACCGAAACCGTGAAGAAGACCGCCGATCAAGTCACCGCCGCCGCCGCTTCGGCCGGCGCCAAGGTCAAGGCTCAGGCCGAGACCATGCAGGCCGCAGGCACTCAAGCCTTCCGCGAAGGCATCGAGAAGTCGACCGCCTCGATGGCCGAGCTGAACGCTCACAGCAAGAAGAACCTGGACGCCATGGTCGAGTCGGCCACCGTCGCCCAGAAGGGCGCCGAAGCCCTGTCGCAACAGGCGCTCGGCTTCGCCAAGTCGTCCTGGGAAGAGGGCGTCGCCGCCTCCAAGGAACTGTCGACCGCCCGTTCGGTGCAGGAGTTCTTCGAACTGCAAACCGCCTGGGCCAAGAAGTCCATGGAGCGCTACGTCGCGGAACTGACCAAGACGAACGAGATCGTCACCGCTACGGTCAAGGACAGCATCAAGCCGATCAACGAGCGCGTCACCGCCTCGGTCGAAAACTTCCAGGCCGCTCGCTAAACAGCGAAACGTCTTGAGGATCGATAATGCCCCGGAGTTCGCTCCGGGGCTTTTTTCGTTTTGGATTCGTCGTTTGCACTTCACGCAATCCGTGACTGGACGCCGCTTCAATTCAGGCCATCATTCCCTATCTGTTGGAGACAAGACGACTCCCCGATTACGGAATACGAATGCCCATACAAAGGCCCGGTGATACCGGGGGCGGTCAAGGCACCGCCACCGTCACCGAAACAAAGCCCAAGCTTCAGAAGCCCTCGCTGTATCGGGTGCTGATCCTGAACGACGATTATTCGCCGATGGAATTCGTCGTCTATGTGCTGGAGCGGTTCTTCCAGAAGAGCCGCGAAGAGGCCACCCGCATCATGCTGCATGTGCATCAGCATGGCGTGGGCGTCTGCGGCGTCTTCACCTACGAGGTCGCCGAGACCAAGGTCGCGCAAGTCATCGAGACCGCGCGTCGCCACCAGCACCCTCTGCAATGCACGATGGAAAAGGACTGAGAGGAACCTCCCGATGCCTTCATTTTCCCGTCCTCTCGAAGAAACCCTGCACCGCGCGGTAGGATACGCCAATGCGCGCAGGCATGAATATGCGACGCTGGAGCACCTACTGCTCGCGTTGATCGACGACCCCGATGCGACCGGCGTCATGCAGGCCTGCAACGTCGATCTGACCGCGCTGAAAGCGGCGTTGACCCTGTATGTCGACAACGATCTCGCTGCCCTGGCCACGGCCGATGGAGAGGACGCCAAGCCGACCGCCGGCTTCCAGCGCGTGATCCAGCGCGCGGTGATCCACGTTCAATCGTCCGGCCGCGAGGAAGTGTCTGGCGCCAATGTGCTGGTCGCCATCTTCAGCGAGCGCGAGAGCCATGCCGCCTATTTCCTGCAAGAGCAGGACATGACGCGCTACGACGCGGTCAACTTCATCGCCCACGGCATCGCCAAGAAGGCTGGCGCCACAGAGGCCCGTCCCGCCAAGGGCTCATCGCCCGAAGAGGCCGAGGACCAGTCGGCCGTCAAGTCGGGCGGCGAGGCGCTGGAAGCCTATTGCGTCGATCTCAACGAGAAGTCGCGCCAGGGCAAGGTCGATCCTCTGATCGGTCGTCAGGCCGAGGTCGATCGCTCGATCCAGATCCTGTGCCGCCGGACCAAGAACAACCCGCTGCTGGTCGGCGATCCCGGCGTCGGCAAGACCGCCATCGCCGAAGGTCTGGCGCGCAAGATCGTCAACGGCGAGGTGCCCGATGTCCTGAAGGACGCCACCATCTACTCGCTAGACATGGGCGCGCTGCTGGCCGGCACCCGCTATCGCGGCGACTTCGAGGAGCGCCTGAAACAGGTGGTCAAGGAGCTGGAGAACCACGAGAACGCCGTGCTCTTCATCGACGAGATTCACACGGTGATCGGCGCCGGCGCGACCTCGGGCGGGGCCATGGATGCGTCCAACCTGCTGAAGCCGGCCCTGGCGTCGGGTTCGCTGCGCTGCATGGGTTCGACGACCTACAAGGAATATCGCCAGCACTTCGAGAAGGACCGCGCCCTGGTGCGTCGCTTCCAGAAGATCGACGTAAACGAGCCGACGGTCGAGGATACGGTGAAGATCCTGAAGGGTCTGAAGACCTACTACGAGCAGCACCACAAGGTCCGCTACACCGACAGCGCCATCCGCACCGCGGTCGAGCTGTCGGCGCGCTACATGACCGACCGCAAACTGCCGGACAAGGCGATCGACGTGATCGACGAGGCGGGCGCCGGCCAGATGCTGCTGGTCGAATCCAAGCGCAAGAAGGTCATCGGCCAGAAGGAGGTCGAGGCCGTCATAGCCAAGATGGCCCGTATCCCGGCCAAGTCGGTGTCCAAGTCCGACACCGAGAGCCTGCGCGAGCTTGAGGTCGATTTGAAGCGCGCGGTCTTCGGTCAGGAACAGGCCATCGACCAGGTTTCGGCAGCGATGAAGCTGGCGCGGGCGGGTCTGCGCGACCCGAACAAGCCCATCGGCAGCTTCCTGTTCAGCGGTCCGACCGGCGTCGGCAAGACCGAGGTCGCCAAGCAACTCGCCGCCACCCTGGGCATCGAGATGCAGCGGTTCGACATGTCCGAATACATGGAGCGCCACACGGTCAGCCGCCTGATCGGGGCCCCTCCCGGCTATGTCGGCCATGACCAGGGCGGGCTTCTGACCGACGCCGTCGATCAGCATCCGCATTCGGTGGTGCTGCTGGACGAGATCGAGAAGGCGCACCCGGATGTCTACAACATCCTGTTGCAGGTGATGGACAACGGCATGCTGACCGACGCGGTCGGCAAGAAGGTGGACTTCAGGAACGTCATCCTGATCATGACCACCAACGCCGGGGCCGCCGACAACGCCCGCGCCTCCATCGGTTTCGGCCGGGGCAAGGTCGAGGGCGAGGACGACAAGGCCATCCAGCGCCTGTTCGCGCCGGAGTTCAGAAACCGCCTGGACGCCATCGTGGCCTTCAAGCCGCTGCAGGCCGACACGATCCGTTCGGTGGTGACCAAGTTCATCCTTCAGCTGGAAGCCCAGCTCGCGGACCGCAACATCACCATCGAACTGACCGACGAGGCCGCCGACTGGCTGGCCAAGAACGGCTTCGACGAACTGTATGGCGCGCGTCCGCTGGCGCGGGTCATTCAGGACTCGATCAAGAAGCCGCTGGCCGACGACATCCTGTTCGGGCGTCTGACGCGCGGCGGACACGTCAAGGTCCAGTTGAAGGACGGCAAGATCGACTTCGACATCGCAAGCGCCAACGCGCCCGCGAAGGCCGAGGAAGAAGAGACGGCCTGATCCTTAAAGGATCGAAGGCGGAGGGCCCGGCTGGAAACAGCCGGGCCTTTTTCTATGTCGCCTTGTAGGGCGAAAGCTCCTCGGCCATCGCCGCCATCTCGGCCTGCATCGCCGGGCGTTCGCCGTCCAGATAGCGGGCGACGGGATCGCGCAGGGCCGGGTCGGCGATGAAGTGGGCGGAATAGACGGGGGAGGGCAGGTATCCGCGCGCGATCTTGTGGTCGCCCTGGGCGCCGGCCTCGACGCGGGACAGGCCGCGCGAAATGGCGAAGTCGATGGCCTGATAGTAGCAGAGCTCGAAATGCAGGAAGGGCACGTCTTCCAGAGTGCCCCACTGGCGGCCGTACAGGGCGTCGCGGCCGATGAAGTTCAGGGCGCCGGCGATGGGCGTCTGGTCCCGGAACGCCATGACCAGGGCGATCCGGTCTGCCATAGTTGCGCCGACGCGGCTGAAGAAGTCGCGCGTCAGATAGGGCTGGCCCCATTTGCGCGAGCCGGTGTCCATGTAGAAGGCGAAGAAGGCGTCCCAGTGCGCCTCGGTGATGTCAGCGCCGGTCAGGACGCGGATATCGAGATCGGCCTGGGCGTCCCGCCGCTCGCGCTTGATGGTCTTGCGACGGTTGGCCGACAGGGCGGCGAGGAAATCGTCGAAGGTCCGATAGCCGTTGTTGCGCCAGATGAACTGGATGTCCTGGCGCGGCAGCAGGCCCGCCTCGCCTATGGCCGACCATTCGGGTTCGGTCGGGAAGTTCACGTGCAGGGACGAGACGCCAAGCCGTTCGACCAATGTCACCGCCCCCTGGATCAGGGCCTGGCGCACCGTCGCGGCGTCGGTCTCGGGGTGGTTCAGGAAGCGCGGGCCGGTCGCGGGCGTAAAGGGCACGGCGCCCAGCAGCTTGGGATAATAGCGACCGCCCGCCCGTTCATAGGCGTCGGCCCAGCTGTGGTCGAAGACGTATTCGCCCTGGCTGTTGCCCTTCAGATAGAGGGGCATGACGCCGAGCACGGCGTTGTCGTCATCGCGCAGGGCCAGATGGCGCGAGGCCCAGCCCTGACGCGGCGCGGCGCTGCCCGAGGCCTCGCAGGCGTGCAGGAAGTCGTAGGAGACGAAGGGATCGCCGGTGGACTGCGCGCACGCATCCCAGGCCTCGCGGCCGATGTCGGCGATCCCTTCGTGAACCGAGATCTGAAAGATCAGCGGATCTCCACGATCGCATCGATCTCGACGGCGAAGCCGAGCGGCAGTTTGTAGACGCCGACCGCCGAACGGGCGTGCTTGCCCGCATCGCCGAAGACCTCGACCATCAGGTCCGAGCAGCCGTTGATCACTGCGGGTATGGCGATGAAGTCGGGACCGGCCTGGACGAAGCCGCCCAGTTTGACGATGCGGACCACCCGATCCAGGTCGCCGTCGCAGGCCGCCTTGATCTGGGCGATCAGGTTCAGGCCGCACAGGCGCGCTGCATCAGTGGCCTGTTCGGGCGTCACGTCCACGCCGACCGTGCCCTTGATCCCGCCCGAGGCGTCGTTCGACAGCTGGCCCGAGATGGTGACCTGATTGCCAGACTGGACGAAGGAGACATAGCTGGCCACCGGCTTGGCGGGTTCCGGCAGGGTGAGGCCGAGTTCGGCGATGCGGGCTTCGATGCTCATGGGGGCTCCTGTTTATCTGGGCGCGGTTTAGCGCGAGGCGAGTGCGGCGTCACGTCCATCGCGCGGCTTTAAAGGTTCGCCAACCGCGCCGTGTCATGGTGCGATCATGGATATGCACCTGACCCCCGATGTCGCCGCCTTCCATGCCGTGCTGGCGCGGTTGTCCCCCGACGACCGGGCGCGCGTGGACGCCGCCGTCGGACCGGCCGCGCTGAAGGCCGCCGAGGCCGCGCCGCACTGGGATTTCGAAATGCCGGCCAAGGCGGTGGACGCCCTGTTGGGCGCGGATGCGTCGGACGATGTGCGTCGCGGCCTGGTCGCCGCCTGGGCGCTGCAACTGCCCGACCGCGCGGCGGCGATACGTTTGCCGGCCGAGGTGATGGCTCTTTATCCCTACTGGATCGAACAGCTGGCGGCGTTTCTGGGCAAGGCCGAGGGCGACTATGTCTTCGACCACTGGTCCAAGGACGTGCGCTTCACCCTGGCGCTCAGCGTGCCGGGCGCCAAGAGCCAGGTGATCGACCTGAGTTCGCCGGTCGGGCCGGGCCAGATCGTCAAACACGTCCGCGACGGCTGGGGCCTCAAGCCGCTGTTGCGCTATCTGGCGGCGGGCGCCAAGCGCGAGCCGTGGCTGGAGGTTCACACCGAAAGTCGCTGGCTGAGGGGCTTCAACGAGGATGGCTGGAACGAGGCCTGGGCGACGGCAGCGGAGCTGTGCCGCGCACGGCCGGAACTGGCGGGCATGATCGGCTCCAGCTGGTTCTACGATCCGCCCCTGACCGAGATCAGTCCCCGCCTGGCGCACCTGCGGCTCAACCCCCTGAACGGCGGCGCCTTCATGGTCCATCAGGGGCCGGCGCCGATCCACACTGAGCGGGCGGCGACGGCCTCGGCGTCGAGGAAGGCGTTGATCGACAGCGGGGAATACACCGCCCGGTCGTGGCTGATGATTTGGCCGAGAAAGGAACTGATCGCCTGGGCGGATAGGCGCAAGGCCGGCTGAAACGTCAGGCCGTCGCCATCGCCCACGCGGCCGTGACCGGCTGGATGTCCACATCGGCGGCCTTTGCCAGGCGGATCAGCCGATCGATGTCCTCGGGGCGACAGCCGTAGGGCGTGGGCGCATCGCTGACGTCGTGGCCATAGGCGATCAGCCAACCCCTGGACGCCGCCGTCTCCGCCACCAGCGCCTCCAGATCGTAACCGGGCAGGCGGCGGCTCTCCAGGCCGATGGCCTGCAGGAGGTTGCGGTCGGTGCGGCCGGCGTTGATCCCGTCGCGCACCCCGCGCCCGCACAGGAAGCGTTTGTCGATGATGGCCTTGGACCCCAGGGCGCAATCCCCGAAGGGATAGGCGAAAGTCTGCATCCGATACCCGTCCAGCCGCTCGCCCACCCAGGCGGCGTTGCGGGCCAGGCTGGCGTCCAGTGCCGCAGGCGACAGGGTCAGGGTCGAGACGTGTTCGTAGGTGTGGCAGCCGACCTCATGCCCGGCCTCATGCAGCGCCTGCAGATGCTCCACCTCAAACTGCGGCAGGTCCAGATTGCGCCCGCCCGCCAGGCCGCCGCAGACATAATAGGTCGCCTTGACGCCATGCTGGGTCAGGATCGGGCCGGCCTCGGTCCAGGCCGATGCCGGGATGTCGTCGAACGACAGGGTGAGGACGCCGCGCGCGGGCTGGACCGTGGCGGGGCGGACATCGAGATAGCGGCCGGCGCGGCGACGCATCTTGTCGAGAAAGGCGTTCATCCCGCCCTTATGGCCGAACGGGCTTAAGGCCGGGTTTCACACCGTGACGGGCTGGGCCGTCAGACCGCGCACGCCGAAGATGCGGCGATAGCGTTCGATCTCGGCCGGATCGCCGACGGCCTTTTGCGGATTGTCCGACAGTTTGACGGCGGGCCGTCCGCCGGCCTCGACCACCTTGCAGACCAGCGATATGGGCTCCAGTTCCGGCGCAAAGGCGGGCGAACAGTCGCGGAAATCGTTGGTCAGATTGGTGCCCCAGCCGAAGCTGAGACGGGCGCGGCCGTGGAAATGGGCGTGGGTCGCCTCGATCCCGTCGATGTCCATCCCGTCCGAGAAGATCAGCAGCTTGTCCTTCGGATCGCGCCCATGCGCGCGCCACCAGTCGATCAGGCGGTCGCCGGCCGGGATGGGCGGGGCCGAGTCGGGCCGGAAACCGGTCCAGTCCGCCACCCAATCGGGGGCCTGCTCCAGAAACGCTTCGGTGCCGAAGGCGTCGGGCAGGACGATCAGCAGATTGCCGACATAATGCCTGCGCCACTCGTCCAGAACATCATACGGAACCTGGGCCAGCGCTGCTTCGTCGGGCGCAAGCGCCGCCATCACCATCGGCAGTTCGTGCCCATTGGTCCCGATGGCTTCCAGATCGTTCTCCATCGCATGCAGCACATTGGACGTGCCGATGAAGGACGATCCCAGCCCCTCCTTCAGCGCCTGAATGCACCAGCGTTGCCACAGGAAGCCGTGCCGCCGCCGCGTGCCGAAGTCGGACAGGGCCAGATCGGGCAAGGCGCGCAGCCGCTCGACCTTGGACCACAGCCGCGTCTTGGCGCGCGAATAGAGGATGTCCAGCTCGAACCGGCCCAGCCGTCGCATCCCGACGCGGCAGCGCAGCTCGTTCAGGATCGCCAACGCCGGGATTTCCCACAGCGTCACCTCGGCCCAGGCGCCCGAGAAGGTCAGCACATACTGTCCGTCCTGAACCGACAGATCATAGTCCGGCAGGCGATAGTCGGTCAGCCAGGCGATGAAGTCGGGCGAGAAGATCTGCTTCACCCCATAGAAGCTGTTGCCCGACAGCCAGACCAGTTCCTTGTTGGTGAAGCGCAGGGTGCGGGCGTGATCGAGTTGCTCACGCAGGGCGTCGATGTCGATCTCGTCGGCTAGACGCACGGTCGTCGTGCGGTTGATGACCTGGAATACGACCGGCACGTCGCGATGCTCGCGCCAGATCATCTGCAGCATCAGCAGCTTGTAGAAGTCGGTATCCAGCAGGCTGCGGACGATGGGGTCCAGGCGAAAGCCGTGGTCATAGGCGCGTTTGGCGAGGTCCATGACGCTTCCTACGGCTTCAGCGCGCGTCCCGCCACCACCGCGTCTTTGCCGAACTTCTCGCGCAGCTTGTCGATGGCGCGTTCGGTCTTCAGGGTGCGGGTCTCGGGGGTCTGGAACAGGCCGGCGGGCGCGTCCTCGGCGTCCTGAACATCGGCCATGCCGATGCCGATCAGGCGATAGGACGGGCCCAGTTCGGGCTTCAGCAGGTCACGCCCCGCCGCAAACAGGGCGCGCGCCGTCTGGACCGGATCGGGCAGGCTGATGCGGCGGGTCACGATCTTGAAATCGGTGCGCCGCAGTTTCAGCACCAGGACCCGACTGGCGACGCCGTCGCTCCGAGCCTTGGACGCCAGCTTCTCGCACAGGGGCCACAGCTCGGCCTCCAGCGCCTCGGCCGAGGTCAGGTCTTCGTTGAAGGTGGTTTCGGCGCTCATCCCCTTGCGGTCGCGTTCGGGGTTCACGGCGCGGGCGTCCCGGGCGTGAGCCAGGTCGTACAGGCGCAGGCCGGACTCGCCATAACGTTTGACCAGATCGCGCACATCCGCGCGGGCCAGATCGCCGATGGTCGAATAGCCGTCGCTGCGCAGCGCCTTGCCGAACACCGGGCCGACGCCGGGCAGGGTGTTGACCGCGCGCGGCGCCAGCAGGGCCTGGGCGTTGGCGGCGCCGACGACGGAAAACCCGCGCGGCTTGTCCATCTCTGACGCCATCTTGGCCAGGAAGCGGTTGGGCGCCAGGCCGATGGAGACGGTCAGGCCGGTCTCTTCCTCGATCTGTTTCTGAAAACGGATCAGCTGAAACGCCGGGGGGCCGCCGTTCAGTCGTTCGGTGCCGGACAGATCGACCCAGGCCTCGTCCAGCGACAGCGGCTGGATCAGCGGCGTCAACCGACCCAGCGCCCCCAGGATACGCTGCGATTCGAAGACGTATTTGGTGAAGTCGGGCTTGATGACCACCGCCTCGGGACAGGCCTTCAGCGCCTTGAACATCGGCATGGCGGAACCGACGCCGTACTGGCGCGCGACATAGCAGGCGGTGGAGACCACGCCGCGCTTGCCGCCGCCGACGATGACCGGCTTGTCGCGCAGTTCCGGCCGATCGCGCTTCTCCACCGAGGCGTAGAAGGCGTCGCAGTCCATGTGGGCGATGGACAACTGGTCCAGTTCGGGGTCGGCGACGATGCGCCGCGACCCACACGCCGGACAGCGGCGCTCGGGCGGCCCGGCGGGGTCTTCGCCGGTCCACAGGCAGTCGCGACAGATGGCCTTGATGGCCACGCTTAAGGTCTCCGTAAGGTTGGCTTCACCCCAACTTAAGACTGCTCGCCTACGAATGCGACCAACGAGGCGTCCCGCGTTCGAGGGTCGCGCAGGTCAGGTGATGATGTCCAAGAAAGTCCTCATCGTCGAGGATAACGAGCTGAACATGAAGCTTTTTCATGATTTGCTCGATTCCCAGGGCTACGAGACTCTGCAGACCCGCGAGGGCTTGCAGGCGTTGGCCCTGGCGCGCGCGCACCATCCCGATCTGATCCTGATGGATATCCAACTGCCCGAAATCTCGGGTCTGGAAGTCACCAAGTGGCTGAAGGACGACGAGGAGCTGAGCCATATCCCCGTCATCGCCGTGACCGCCTTCGCGATGAAGGGCGACGAGGAGCGTATCCGCCAGGGCGGGTGCGAGGCCTATATCTCCAAGCCCATCTCGGTGATGCATTTCCTCGAAACCATCCGGCAGCACCTCGGATGAGCGCCCGAATCCTCGTCGTCGACGATGTGGACGTGAACGTCCGCCTGCTCGAAGCAAAGCTGACCATCGAATATTACGACGTGCTGAGCTGCAACGACGGCGCCTCGGCCCTGGCCATCGCTGCCGAGCACCAGCCGGACCTTATCCTGCTGGACGTCATGATGCCCGGCATGGACGGGTTCGAGACCTGTCGCCGGCTGAAGGCCCAGGCCGAGACACGCCATATCCCCGTCGTGCTGGTCACCGCGCTGGACGGCCGTCAGGATCGGATCCGTGGGTTGGAAGCCGGCGCCGACGACTTCCTGACCAAGCCCATCGACGATGTGATCCTGTTCGCGCGGGTCAAGTCGCTGACGCGATTGAAGCACGTCATGGACGAGCTGCGTGAGCGCGAGGAAAGCGGTCGGCGCTTGGGCGTCGATTCGGATGGCGCAGCGCGGCTGCGCAGCGAGGGCGGGCGCGTTCTGATCGTTGATGACGACATTCGTCAGGCCGAGAAGATGGCGGCCGAACTGAGCGGCGAGCACCGCGTCACCATCGAATCCGATCCCGAGGCGGCGCTGATCGCGGCCAAGGGGGCGCTGGACCTGATCATCGTCAATGTCGCCGCCGCCAGCTTCGACGGTCTGCGGATCGTGGCCCAGGCCAAGTCGGGCGATGCGCGTCGTGCACCGATCCTGGCGGTGGTCGAGCCGGTCGAGCGGCCGCGCATGGTCAAGGCGCTGGAACTGGGCGCCGCCGACATCCTGCCGCGTCCCATCGACACCGAGGAGCTGTCGGCGCGGGTCCGCACCCAGATCCGACGCAAACGCTACACCGACTTCCTGCGCCAGAAGCTGGACAGCAGCATGGAGATGGCCGTCACCGACGCCCTGACCGGCCTGCACAATCGTCGCTACATGACCGGCCAGCTACAGGCCCTGGTCGGGCGCGCCGCACAGGGCGGGGCCCAGGTCGCGGCGCTGGTGCTGGACATCGACCACTTCAAGTCCGTCAACGACAGCTTCGGTCACGACGCCGGAGACGAGGTCCTGGTCGAGTTCGCCGTGCGCCTGGCCACCAACGTCCGCGCCGTGGACCTGCCGTGCCGGATGGGCGGTGAGGAGTTTGTGGTCGTGATGCCGGGCGCCAGTCTGGAAGACGCGGGCCGCGTCGCCGAACGGATTCGCCGCGATGTCGCTTCCGCCCCATTCCGGGTCATGGGGGGCAAGGAACAGATCACCATCACCATCTCGATCGGCGTGGCCGCCACGACCGGCGACGGCGACACGCCCGAAGGTTTGCTGAAACGCGCCGACGAAGGCGTCTACGAGGCCAAGGCCGCCGGTCGCAACAGGGTCATCGCCAAGGCGGCCTGATCAACCGCCCAGACAACGAAAAACGCCCGGCTGGATGTCAGCCGGGCGTTTTCAATTCTCGGCTGATCAAGTGCTTACTTGATCTTGCCTTCCTTGAACTCGACGTGCTTGCGCACGACGGGGTCGTACTTCTTGACGACCATTTTCTCGGTCATGGTGCGGGCGTTCTTCTTGGTGACATAGAAGAAGCCGGTGTCGGCCGTGGAGTTCAGGCGGATCTTGATGGAAGCCGGTTTGGCCATCGGAATTACCTCTGCGACGGCGAAAGCCGCTTAAAATAAGAGGCGCGGAACATACTCAGGATCGCCCCAAAGTCAACGGGCGCGATGCCACGTTGATGCGGTCGGATGCACATATAGTCTGAGCGCATGAAAATCGTATCCCTGCTGGCCGCTGCGGCCCTGATTTCCCTGTCGTCCGCCGGTGTCGCGACGGCTGGACCGACTCCGACCCAGGACGCCTTCATGGCGCGGCTGAACGCTCTGTGCGGCCAGCGATTCGAAGGCCGGGTCGTCACGACAGACGCCGCCGACGCCAAGTTCGCCAGCGAGCGGCTGATCATGCACGTCCGCGACTGTTCGGCGGACGAGGTGCGCATTCCCTTCGCGGTCGGCGACGACCGCTCTCGCACCTGGGTCGTGACCAAGACGGACGCGGGCCTGCGCCTGAAGCACGATCACCGGCATGAGGACGGCACGACGGACGTGCTGCACTTGTATGGCGGCGACACGGCCGGCGCCGGCACGGCCGAGCGGCAGGCGTTCCCGGTAGACGCCGAATCGATCGCCCTGTTCAACGCCAATGACGCGGCGGTCTCGACCACCAATGTCTGGGCGATGGAGGTCCATCCCGACCGGATGTTCGCCTACGAACTGCGTCGTCCCAACCGCCATTTCCGCGTCGAGTTCGACCTGACCAAGCCGATCGCCGACTAAGGATTAGACGACGCGCCATGCCTGAAGCGGCCTCACGGTGGCGCAGGCCGGGCCGCCGTCGCGGGCGCGGCCGGGCAGGACGACCTCCAGCAAAAGCCCGCCGCGCGCCTGCGCCAGCAGATCGGCGGGAATGTCGTGGATGTCGATCTTGGCGCGTCGGCTCCATTCGCTGGCGTGCTGGCCCGCAGACGCGCCGATGGCGATATAGACGAACCGCCGCGCCGGCCCCTCGCGTCGCACGAATGTCCCGGTCAGCCGCCCGTCGTCGGACAGGGTGACCGGCGCATCGAAGCTGATCGGGCCGTCGTCGGCGATGCGCGGCTCGACCGGCATGTTGGCCTTGTCCTGCAGGCTGTAGGCGACGCCTGCGACCGGGTCGGCGATCGTCAGGCGCAGGGTGATCGTCGATCCGGCCATGTCAGTCCCTGTGTTCGACCGTGTGCCGGCCCCGCACCATCCGCACGAACGGCAGGGGACGGTTCGGGTGTTCCAGTCTCTCCGCCAACTCCCCCAGCACAAAGCGGGTGATGGCGGGCAGGTCCAGCGCACGAGCCTCGTCCAACGGCAGCCAGGCAATCTCGTCCAGCTCGCCCGATCCGGCGGTCGGTTCCGGGCTCAGCAGGGCCTCGGCCGAGGCCATGAAGAACCGAGCGTCGAACCGCCGTGTCCGGCCCGGCGGCGTGATGGCGCGGGCGATGTAGGACAGGACCGACAGGTCGGGCAGGGCGCCCGCCTGCCGATACTCGCGCCACGGTCCGGCGACCGAGGCGCTCGGCGCGGGTCGCCCCAGGATCAGCCCGGTCTCCTCAAAGGTCTCGCGCACCGCCGTCAGGGTCAGGGCGCGGGCGCGCCGGGCGGGCAGTTCGCCTTCCAGCCGCCGCGCGACATCTGACGACAGGTCGCCGGTCGCGGCGGCGGTGAAGTCGCTACGGTCGATTCGCCCGCCCGGGAACACCCATTTCGACGCCATGAAGACATGCCCCGGCGCGCGCCGTCCCATCAGCACCTCGGGTTTGCCGCCGCCCCGCGTCAGGATCAGGGTGGCGGCGTCCTTTGGCCGCTGGGCCCCGCCGACGCGTGGAGCGTCGGCTAGGTCCTGAGCGGCGTCGAAGGGGGCGGTCACGATAATCCTCCCCCATCGGGGGAGG
>Ga0265296_1000325_pt1 | contig 79446 bp, 77 predicted proteins | sample MunlanPumphouse1_FD_189073 | JGI IMG/M metagenome (GOLD analysis project Ga0265296, IMG submission 189073) | Groundwater microbial communities from a municipal landfill in Southern Ontario, Canada - Pumphouse #1 | ecosystem: Environmental > Aquatic > Deep subsurface > Groundwater | place...
CAGGACAGATGCAGAACGGGAAGCTTTTAAACGCAGCGACCTAGAGGCTTATCGTAGGGGGTTGGATTTGGTTTTTGGTATTGGAGCGACTGAACTGAGTGATGAAGAGAAAAAAATAATTATAGAAAATGCCGAAAAAGCAAGTGTAAGACAGTTGAATGGTGGAAAGGGCGGTGAAGTGGTTTTGAACGAGAAAATGGCAAACCACATAGCAATTAGGTTGGGAGAGAAAGAGACAAATAGGTACTTGGGTATTTATAAAGGGGAAATTGAGGAAAAAATATTGACGAAGTCGCCAACGGTAACCAAGGAACTAGAAAAAATCAGATCTGAGGCGAGGGAAGCCTTGTTTACGACGAAAAATGTTAGAAGAATAGCGTTTTCTTGATTTTGTCTTGTTAGTTTTGTTACTATAAGGGTATGAGGCAAAAGAGTACCGTTTACAGTCCGAGTTTCCACAACCAGTTTGAGACAAAGAACGACGAGATAAGAAGGGAGAAAGGAGAAAGAGAGGAGAGGGAGTTAAAAGACAGGCGACAAGGACAAAGTGAGTTTCGGGTAAAAAAGATAGTCAAAAAATAGGTTTAGTCTAAAGTGGCTAGGGGCATTACAATTGAGGAATGAAAGGATGGAAGATTTTTATTTTGGCTTTGGTGATTTACGGGGTGAGTGTTTTTGGAGGATTTGTTCAGGATGATACGAGGGTGATTGAAAGCGATCCGGAGATGGGTAGTGTTGGTGCCCTCGGAGCCACGTTTGCGAGACCATACTATTATATGGATGAGGGAAGTTCCGGAGCATATCGACCTATTACCAGCTTTAGTTTCTATCTCAATACTTTGGTAACGGGGAAAGGGGCTTGGGGATTTCACTTAATAAATATTTTGCTTTATGCCGGGGTTTGCTGGTTGGTATTTGAGGTACTAAAAAAGATTAGCACGGAGAAAACGGCTTTCTGGGGAGCGATTGTTTTTACGGTTCTACCGATACACGCGGAGGTGGTAAATAATATTGTAGGAAGAGCAGAGATACTATCTTTGGGGTTGGTCTTGTGGGCAGTACTAATGCAGTTTAGAAAAAAATGGGAGCTGTCGGCTTTGATGCTTTTACTGGCTTTACTTTCAAAGGAAGTTGCCGTTGTTGGCTTGCCGATATTAATATATTTATTGTTTTTAGGTAAAGAAAAGAAGGACGTCAAAATAGGAGTAATTTTGTTTTATGTGTTGGTGACTGCTAGCTATTTGATTTTGAGAATGATTGTTTTGGGGGATGGAGGAATGGAAAACAGTGCGACGATAGTGGAAAATCCCCTGAAGTTTGTGAGTGCCGGTCAAAGAATAGCCAATGCCTTTGCTTTGGTGCCGTTTGGTATCGGAAAAGTGATATTTCCTCTAAATCTCAGTTATGATTATTCCCTTAATCAATTAAGGTTGATTTCCAACTGGTTTGATTGGAGGGTGTTGGGTGGAATTTCTTTGCTCCTTTTGTCGATTGGAAGTCTGTTTACAAAATTGAGAAACAACAAGGTATGGATATTGGGTCAAGCTTTGTTTTGGGGCCCGCTCGCGATTACGGGGAACTTTCTTTTTTCTATTGGAACTATTTTTGGGGAAAGACTTTGGTTTTGGTCAAGTTTAGGAATGGTGATGATATTTATGAATTTTAAGGTGTGGAATAAATGGATATGGGTGATATTAATAGTGTTATTTGCCGGAAGGACTGTGGTACGAAACTCTGACTGGTTGTCACAAGAGCGTTTGTTTATTCACGATGCGGTTTATGCCAAAGACAGTGTAATGGCACAAAGTAACGCAGCGGCGATGTATCTTTTAAAAAAAGATTTTGTAAAAGGAAAAGAGCTGTTGGAAAAGGCAGAGGCAATTTATCCAAGTTATCCTGAACTAATGAATAACTGGGGGATGTATTACTGGTGGAGCGGAGATACTGACAAGGCAAGAGAGGAGTTTGTAGCTTGTCTGAAAGAAAAATCGGGATATTATCTTTGTGAGAGAAATTTGAAGCTAATTGAGTAATTTATATTATTAAAGTTTAGTATACATTGACAAAGTTTAACAAAGTATGTTAAGATTCCGTTATGAGTACAGTAAGTTTGTCATTGACCGATCGTCAGTTGTCCGAAATCGATAGGTTGTCGGGTGTATTTGGCTTTGAAAATAGAAGTGAGTTTGTGCGTGCGTTACTGAGGGTGACTCTCTCAGATGAGGCTTTGTTAAAAAAGAGTATGGCCTTTCCCTTTGACGCTCCCAGTGAAAAATCGGCAAAAAAGATTGTCGGCGAATTCAAAAAGACGAAGAAGTATTCGTCTGCGTTTTTGAATGATTTGAAAGAGGGTTTGGAAGAGAGTAAGTATTTCGTGAAATAAGGTGGAGATTCTTTCTTCAAGCGAGCTGGTATTGAGGAAATTGAAGAAATATAGTTTGGTGAAAAAATATGGGAAGCAAATCAAGTTATTAGGAAACAATATTTATCATCCCAGTTTAAAAGTGGAGTTATTGGAACCTAAGAAATTAGGAATTTATAGCTTTAGGATTGATAGAAAATTTAGGGCGCTGTTTATTTTTCAGAGAAGGGGTGAGGTTATCGAGGTATTAAATGTGACTGTTCATTATAACTAGAGTAAAATCTACCTTGTGAAAAAAGTGGCTGTAGGTATATCAGGGGGTGTAGATTCGGCAGTAGCGGCCTTGCTTTTAAAGGAGCAGGGATATGATGTGACAGCCGTGCACTTGTATTGCTGGCCGCCAAAAAGTGAGATCGAGAAGGATGGCTTGACCCGCGATGAGTGGATCAAAAAAAATGGCTGTCGCGCGGATGAGGACAGAACTTTTGCCTTGAAAACAGCCTTGGAGCTTGAGATTCCCTTTACGGTTTTGGATTTTTCAGAAGAGTACAACCAAAAAGTAATTACGTATTTTTATGATGAGTACGAGGCAGGACGAACACCAAACCCGGACGTGATGTGTAATAGTGAAATTAAATTTGGTTTGTTTCTGAGCTGGGCTTTGGAGAATGGTTTTGACTATATTGCTACTGGACATTACGCAAAGCTTGCCGATTCTAAATTGATGATTCCTAAGGATAAGCATAAAGACCAGACATATTTTTTGTGGAAGCTGACACAGAAGGAGCTGGCGCACACTCTATTTCCTTTAGATGAGTACTCAAAAAACGAAGTGAGGGAGATGGCAGAGAAAGCTAACTTGAGTGTGGCCAAGCGGAAAGACTCACAAGGAATCTGTTTCGTTGGTAATGTGGAGGCGAGAGAGTTTTTGGCCAGAAGATTAAAAGAAAATCCTGGTAAGGTGTTGGACATCCACGGTGAAGAAATCGGAAAACATGACGGAGTATGGTTTTATACCATTGGTCAACGAGGCGGCTGGGAGATACTGCCTTCGGCTCAAAGAAAATTTGCGGGGAAGGGAGTCACACCGGTATTTTATGTGGTGAGTAAAGACGCCAAGAAAAATATTTTGACGGTGGCTTTAGAAAATGAGGCCGGAGGAGACCAGTTTCAGGTGGGCGAGATAAATAAAATATCGAAAACAAAATGGAACCTTGACCATCTAATCGTGAGAATCCGACATGGTGGAGAGTTGATTGGAGCGCGGGGGATGGAGGCTGAGAGTGGATTACTGGTAATATTGGATAAATCTATTCGCGGAATTGCGAGTGGACAGAGCGCGGTGTTTTATGGTGAGGATGGGGAGTGTTTGGGGGGCGGAGTGATTGAATAAACTTGCTGTTTCGTGGTAGCGGTAGAAATTTTTGATTAGCACTTTTGTGAGGGCTTATGGTAAAATATTCATGTTCGCGAAGGTGATAAATTTCCTTTTTGGAAGTTCTTGTTTGTACTTGCCAAACGTAGGTATGATTGTTACAATAGCGGAGCTCTTTAACAAGTGAAGCAGCCAAATATGCACTGGGTGCATATTTGATACTATTTTTTTGTCATTTGAAAAGTGGCAGAGAGTGACGTTTAAAATTCAATTTTAATTGAGAATTTGATCCTGGTTCAGGATGAATGCTGGCAGTGTACCTTAAGCATGCAAGTCGAACGGAGGAGGCCGCAAGGCCGAATCAGTGGCAGACGGGTGAGGATTGACAGGAACCTACCTTTTGTTGGGGAATAGCTCGCCGAAAGGCGAGATAATACCGCATAAGATCGCAAGATGAAAGGCCTTAACCGGCCGACGATAGATGGGCCTGTTTGCTATCAGCTAGTTGGTGAGGTAATGGCTCACCAAGGCTATGACGGCTAGGGGACGTGAGAGCGTGGTCCCCCACAATGTTACTTAGACACGGAACATACACCTACGGGTGGCAGCAACTGGGAATTTTGCACAATGGACGAAAGTCTGATGCAGTGACACTGCGTGTAGGATGAAGGCCCTCGGGTCGTAAACTACTGTGATAGGGGAAAAAATTTTGATGGTACCCTATTAGAAAGCACTTGCTAACTACGTGCCAGAAGCCTCGGTAATACGTAGAGTGCAAGCATTATCCGGATTTATTGGGCGTAAAGAGTATCGTAGGCGGTCTATTAAGTAACGGGTTAAAGCCCGGGGCTCAACCCCGGAGATGTCCGTTAAACTGGTAGACTTGTGGATGTTCGGGGTTACTAGAATTCTTGGTGGAAGAGTGAAATCTGTTGATATCAAGAAGAATACCAAAAGCGAAGGCAGGTAACTAGGACATTCCAGACGCTGATGAACGAAAGCTAGGGGAGCGAAAGGGATTTTGACTAGTCCCATTACGTAGTAATGCGTAATTAAAGAATCGGCTATATCGGTGAAAGTCCTTGTGGTTTCGGTATACTTTCGGGTATACTGAATAAGTGAGGAAAACACCGAGGGAAGTTTTTAGCTATAAAAAGAATGAATTTTGTTTAACTAAAACTCAAAGGAGCGTTTTGATTGGAACAATGTTAGGTGATGGTGGTTTGAGATTTCGGGGAAAGAATTGTCGTTTGCATATCAAACATAGCCTTAAACAGCTAAGTTTGGTAAATTACAAATGGCGTATTTTTGAACCAATTATTTCAATGAAGATAAGAAAGTTTTCTCAGAAAGTCGGCATAAAAGACTACAACTTTGCCGAGTTTGTGACTTTAACTCATCCTATTTTCACCCGTTATTACCAGTTGTTTTATAAAAACAGCAAGAAAGTTGTTACCCCAGCGGTAACAAAATTAATTGATCCTTTAGTACTTGCTGTCTGGATTATGGATGATGGCTCGGCAGAATATGCCGGTTTATCAATCCAAACCCACAGTTTTTCTGAAGCAGAGGTAAGTTTACTTATCAAAGTTATTAAGAAAAACATCGGGATTCAGGCATCGAAGCGAATTAACAAAGGTAAATATATTATTTATTTTCCCTTTAGAACTTTGCACGAATTAAAAAGTAAGTTGGGCGAGTATATCTTGCCTGAGTTTGAATATAAATTTATTCCATATAGAGAAAAACCCCGTAGAGACTGTACGCCGGACTCCGATGAAAATCGGAGCATGATACAGTCCGATCTGTGCAGTAATGTACAGAGTTAATCAGAAATGATTAGCCGCCTTGATGAAAATCGAGGTTAGTACTCCACTTTTGTGGAAGAAGTAACAGTTATGTAGAGACCCCTGTAGTCCTAGCCGTAAACTATGAACACTAGCTATTTCCCGTAAGGGGAGTGGCGTAAGCTAACGCGTTAAGTGTTCCGCCTGGGGAGTACGACCGCAAGGTTAAAACTCAAAGGAATTGACGGGGAAACGCACAATCAGCGTGCCATGTGGTTTAATTGGATACGAAACCTTGAACCTTACCTAGATTTGACATGTAACTGCAAATCCCTGGAAACAGGGACTCCTTCGAGGGTGTTACACAGCTGCTGCATGGTTGTCGTCAGTTCGTGTCGTGAGCTATCGCGACCTTCTCGAGTAATCGGGAATGAGAAATCCGACTCATATCGGTGAAGCCCTGTTGACATTCGGTTTAACTTCGGGTTAAATGGATTCAAATGGGTAATACCGAGGGAAGTCAGACTGACATTCGGCAAATTCTAATACGAAGGAATATTCATTTATCTCTTTCGCATGATGAATTGTCGATAATAATTGGTTCTATTTTGGGAGATGCTTATGTTTACCCATTAGGAAAGATTTGTTTTGAACAATCAAACAAACAAAGTGGCTATTTGAATTGGAAATACAGCTTATTAAAGAGATTAGCTTATCCAAAAATTGCTTCCGTTTTACGTCTTGATAGACGAAATGGAGTAGTTTCAGAGAGTAAAAGATTTTTTTTGAGACAGTATTTTCGAGAATTCAGACGGTTATTTTATCCTGATGGTGTGAAGATCATTCCTATTCAAACACTAAAGAGGTGGTTTACTCCTCTTTCTTTGGCAGTTTGGTATATGGATGATGGTCATTTTGAAAAACATAAATATCCGACAATAGCGACCGAAAGTTATCGACTGGAAGATTTGAACGAAATTATTTCTTTATTGAAAAATAAGTTCAAATTGGACTGTTTGTTGAACGAAAAGAAAAAGAGACTAAGAATTAGAAGTAATTCGGTAAATCAATTTTTTAATTTAATCTTCAAATATATGCCAGAATGTATGAAATATAAAGGTCTTGACCCCGTAACGACTAGATTCCTGTTTAGACAGGATGAAGATGGGTAGAGTAATCTATTTCCATAACACGTCGGCCCCTAACGCGAAAGCGAAGGGTGAAGGTATAGTCTACGTTTGAAGTAATTTTCAAATATTTTTGGAGGCGTCGGCTTAAGTGCCGTAACGAACGCAACCCCTGTGCTATGTTAAATATCCATAGCAGACTGCCTTGGATTTTTCCAAGGAGGAAGGAGGGGATGACGTCAAATCAGCATGGCGCTTATATCTAGGGCTACACACATGGCGTAATGGGTGGGACAACGGGATGCCAAGGCGCGAGCCGGAGCTAATCCTTATAAACCCATCCTCAGTTTGGATTGCAGGCTGCAATTCGCCTGCATGAAAGGGAGTTGATAGTAATCGCGGATCAGCAACACCGCGGTGAATACGTTCTCGTTTCTTGTACAAATAATATGCGCCTTCCGCTAGTTTTTTCTAGGAGGTGAAAATCCTCCGGCAATGTAAGTATTGCGAAGCGAAATAACAAGCATTAATCGGTGACGATAATGCTGAAGGGTTAAAGTAGCAGTTTTCAGCATGAAGTTGAGACGGTTTTGTGTAATGTCGATCCTACGTACAGATGGAGAAGACACTTACAAGCAAAGTTACACAAAATATTTGGGCTCATGATGAAAACAAAATGAAATTATTAGTACGAAGGGAGATCTAATTTTGACTTTCGGTAAAACTTCGTGTTTAATGAAAGTAGATAGAGTGGGTGACTGCCTATCGATTAGAAATTAGAAGTCTGCAGAGGTCGTAGTACCTCGCCACGGCGAGGGAAGGACCGAACCTGATTTTATGAAGAGATCAGGCATTCGCCAGGGTGCGGGAAATCCGCGTGCCCGGCGAGAGGGAAGTTTGCAGAGTGATCTGCATAGTTATCCCAGAACACTGCCCGTCAAGTCAACAAAGTCAGTAGTGCCCGAAGTAGGTACCCGCAACCGCAAGGATCGGGCCTCCTAAGGTAAGACTGGCGATGGGGGCTAAGTCGTTTGTGCATACTGCACGTTGCGACTATAGAGAGTAATTTCTATTAAAAATCTTGCTGTATCGGTGAAGCCTAACTATTCGGTATACTTTTGAGTGTGCTGGATATATGGTAATACCGAGGGAACCCAATTCCGAGACATCGGGAAAGGGACTCCGTAGAGACTACACGCGAGCTCCTTTTTTATATTAGAAAAAGGATGAAGATATAGTCCATGCCCGTAGAAATACGTTGGATTAACATGAACAAGGTATCCGTACTGGAAGGTGCGGATGGATCACCTCCTTTCTAGGAGTTAAGGACTTCACGAGTCCGATGATAATATCGCCACACTATTGGTTGGAGAGTGTCTAAATAAATCTAACCTAGACTCTTTGCCGCTTTTGAAATGATAAGAAATGGTATGCTGCTTCACTTTGAGCACGGAAGACCCGCTTAAGGCGGGTTTTTGGTGGCGTTTTCCTCGACGAAAGGATTGACTTTAGCCTATATTAATGATATAATGTTGCTATTGACTCATTCTGCAGTTTGAAATTTTAAGGAGGAAGAGATGCCTGGGTGGTTGAAGATGTTCGTATTTATGCCAGCCTGTGTTATGCTGGTGCTGGTAATTGTCTCACTGGGAATCGTTTTTGCCACGGGGACGGAAGTAAACAACTTACCGTTGGCAATCGGTTTGTTTTCCGCGGCCTACCTGGGATTGCCACTATTCCTATGCCTGCTTGATGGCAATCTAAGGTTGGCGGGTTACCTGAAGATGTTGGGTTACGCAACGGCTCTTTTTGTGTTTAGTGGTTTGATGATTGTTGTGATGGAGCTGCTTTCCGGCATTTAAGTTGACGGGGTGGTGGTTACAAGACTGGGGAAACCCAGTCTTTTTTGTGCTTGTTTAAGTTTGTTTATGGTAAAATATGTCGTTACTTAGGGCGCTTAGCTCATCTGGTTAGAGCGCGGTCCTGATAAGACCGAGGTGCATGGTTCGACCCCATGAGCGCCCACAAATAAGTCTCACCACGACGGTGAGATTTTTTGGTATATTGGGAATGTGGCACAGCTAAGAGAAAGAACTAACTATCTCAGAAAAAATTCAGAAGGGGTAGAAGACTGGAGATGGGTGGATGTTTTTGAGACACCCGAAGGAGGAGCAGGGGTAATAATGGGAGAGTTGGATGACTATCTTGAAACTTTGGAAAAATTGGACATCAGATTGCGCGAGCAGGGTATAAAGGTAGAAATGGATTTGAATCCAAGACAAACGGGGTTTATTTTGGTAGACGAAAATAATATAGAAGTACCTTTTGATGTAGTAATGAAAGCACTTTTTGACTAATGTATGATGAAGTTGTGGAGAAAAAAACAAGGGTGAAGGAGAAAAATAGAAAATTGGAATGGAGACAGATTTTTTTGATTTTATTTGTGGTTTTTATTATTGTTTTGTCGGGGCTTGTCTTGGTGATTCGTCAGTCTGAGAAAGCCTATCACGTTAATCGTGTAATAGACGGAGAAACAGTAGTTTTTGAGGGTGGAAAGACAGTGGGGTTGTTGGGAGTGAGTATGGCAGAAAAAGGTGGTGAAAGTGATTTGTTGACGAAGCAGTATTTAAACAGTATCTTGGACGGACGAAATATTTGGTTAGAGTATGACAGAAAGAGTAAGAATAGCAGTGGACGTGACTTAGTCTGGATGTGGGTAGGGTGTGAGAACACACCAAAGTTTATGGCCAGTGATTTGATAAGGATGATTAGAAATCGGAGCGAGGGTACTCTAGAAGAAAATCCTATTGGATGTGAAAAAGGAGTTTTGGTAAATGAACAGGTAATAAAAATGGATTTACTAAAAGCGTATTTTGCCGATGACGGGTGGAGAATGAAGTATCAGCAGAGGTTAGAAATGGCAGGTAAGGTTAAGGAAACTAATTTATGACGAAAGAAATGTTACCCCCTGAGGAGGAAATATTGGACGAGGAAGAGGCAGAGACAGAGGATAAAAGCCCATCAGAAATGGAGGAAGAACTAGCACGACTGAAAAGAATGCTTGACGAGTTTGGAATTGAATCTGATCCAGCCGAACTTCTAGGAGGGAGAGTGTGAGAAAATAAGGTGTGAATAAAGGATTCTGGGAAAAATTACCATTATCAATTGTAGGTTTGTCACCGATGGACGGAGTAACAGATGCTCCGATGAGATTTATTGCCAAGAAATATGGTCAACCTGACGTAATTTATACCGAGTTTGTAAGTGTGGATGGTCTGTGGAGAATTGAAAAGCGAGGGGAAACAAAACATAAGATATGGAACGAGCTGAGATTCGATGAGAGTGAAAGACCGGTAGTGGCGCAACTATTTGGAAGCGACCCAGACTCGTTTTATGAAGCAACTAAGATAGTGGTCAAGATGGGTTTTGACGGAGTTGACATCAACATGGGCTGTCCCTCTCCTGGATTGGAAAAACGGGGAGGCGGAGCGGGGTTGATGAGAGACAAGGGGTTGGCACACAGAGTGATTGAAGCCGTAAGAAAGGGAGTAGTTGAGTTGAAGAAGGAAATTCCCGTAAGTGTCAAGACAAGAATCGGAAGTAGCAGCCCCGATAGAGAGTGGTGGGAGGCTTTGGCCAGAGAAGAACTTCCAGTGGTAGCTATGCATGGCAGAACCTTTAAGCAACTTTACTCCGGAGAAGCGGACTGGGAGGTTCTAAAAGAAGCCTCAAAAATACTCAAAGAAAGTGGAGCATTATTTCTCGGAAATGGAGATGTAGAAAAAATTTTACCGGGAAATAAAATCCGATTGACGAACGAAAAGATAATAGATTTAACGGGGAGTTTTGATGGAGTACTTGTAGGTAGAAAAGCAATCGGAAATCCTTGGGCTTTGCTAAAGAACGGATATGAACCCAGTTTGAGGGAAGTCCTGGGAGTGGCGGTGGAACACGCCAGAGAGTTTGAAAAAAATCTGCCGGAGAATAAATTTGAGATTATGAGGAAACATTTGACTTGGTACGCACATGGGTTTGAGGGGGCGGGTGGACTACGTCGAAAATTGGTTGTTAGTAACAGTGCCGATGAGGTAGAGGAAATAGTAAGGGAATTTCTTGATACAGCGAATATTTGAGGCTGTTTTTGGCTTTTTTTCCGCAAAATTTGCCTGTTGTTTTCTTTAATTTTGGACGATACGATGAGGATAATTAGTAATAATTTACTGTAAAAATAAATGGTGGAAAGAGACAATAGAACCTTTAGTGTTATTAGTCAGAAACCAGAATTTACATCATCTGAAGATAGCCGAAGGTTGATTTTGGAAGCGATTGAGGGACTGCAAAAAGTGGAGAGAAATTACATGGGAAGGGAAGAGGTAACCGTTGGGGTAAAAAGCAACGATTCGTTGATGTTGGTCTGCGGAGCAGATTTGCATATTGGGTCCTTGGCTACTGACCATAAATCTGTCCTCCACCTACGAGACTTTGTGTTAAATAACAACAATGCGGGACTGATTCTTTTGGGAGATGAAGTTGAAGGTTTAAAGGAAAAGTATATGAACACCAATACAGCGAGGACGCCAATTGATTTTCATAAACAAATAGATTTTATTAGGGAGGAGATTTTGAAACCCTTGGCAGAAAAAGGAAAGATACTGGGAATGGTTTCTGGTTACTGGGGGCACAACGGTTGGGCAGAAGATGCAACGACAATAAATACTTGGATGATGATGGCAGAGGGTTTTGGAATCCCAATTTTACAAAATGGAGGGAGACTAAATATTAAATTCCCAAATAACTATGTGCACTCGGAAACAATTTGGCACAATCCACCAGGAAAAAGTAGATTTGATACGGTTTATGGATTACGCAACGCAGCTTTTGCTACATCCGAGTCAAGTAGGTCCGATGGATACATGAGCGGTCATATTCACAGGATGGGTGTGGGTAAAGAACTTTATAGTGGTGCCAAGTCGTCGGTGTATTTCATCTCTTCTGGTACTGCCAAAGGCTCATCGGAGAGTATTCCAAATGATCGTTTTGGAATTAAGCTGGGAGCCCCCAGAACCGACCCTCTTGGACAAGGGGTAATTATTGAACCAAGAAGAAAAAATCAAAAAGAAAAGAACTACCCCTTTGCTTCTTTTGAACAGGGAAAAATGGCGAATGACGCTTTGGATTTATTAGACTGGACGGAAAAGAAAGGCATAACGGCCGAGTTGTTGGAAAAAATTAGAAAAGAGGTGGAGTCTAAACCAAAAATAACTTTGATGTCCGGTAAGAGTAGAGTTAGCGGCGATGAAAATATGGAAGATACACCAGCAGAAACGGTGAAAGTCGATGGCGCATGGGTGACAAATCCATATTCGAAGATGGAGATGAGGGCGCCTTATGACTCGCTGACGTACAACATTGAAACTAGATTACCGGTAACCCTACATCTACTAAGCAATGCTCGTCTGGGAAGCAGTTCAGAGGGCTTTGGTGATTTAAAAAAATATCATCAAGAGCAAATTGAGTTTAATCCACACTCGCTGGTGGTGTTTCTGCGCAATATGATTGATAAGGATGCGGGAAGTTCTCCCCAGAGAATGGAGATATTGGATAAATATAAGGAAATAATTAATGGGGCAAGGAGTCAAACTTTGGCGATTATGATGTGCGAGTCATTACGAAGCAATGCATGGAAGAAAAAGATAAAGATTGGTGAAGAGAGTTACGAGGAGAGTTATGAAGATGATGAGGAGAGTTATGAAGACGATAAGGGAAACAAAAAAACGAGAAGTATTTACTCGATGCCGATTGCTCCCGGATCGTATCTTGCCAAGAAAACGGATACGCCATTGATTCATCATTTGTCTCTTATTAAGCTGACGATCGGACCCAAAGGGCCAATTAGTGAAAAACCGACGTACTCGGGAGCTTTTGCCGACAAGTTGATGAAACATGGCTCTTACTCCAGACCAGAGTTTGGGTTGCAACGAATGTATGATCTCTACACTCAGGAAAAACCGGGCTTTGTGGCCGGAGGACATATGCCTCACGCCGGATCAATGATGTTTTATGACGGAAGCAACGCGGAGACGAAGACTCCTATATTGGTAGCACCGGGCTGGTTCGCCAAGTATGTGAACACCATGGGTAAAGGTAACGTGATGCCAGGCGCTTTGCCCGGTCAGGCGATTATTTTTATGCCCGGGAGTAACAAAGCAGACTATTTGGCGTTTCCGACAGTGAGTGCCGATGAAACAGGCTATATGCAGGACGCCTTTACTCTTTTTAGAGGTTTGGAGCTTATGGGTTTAACGGATAAAGTGCTGGGAAGACGAAGAAGATAAAGAGTGGAAAAGTAATATTTGGTACAGATATGCTATATTTGGGTTATGGTTAAACTTCTCATAATTGAGGATGACATGCTCCTAGATGAGGCTTATCGCAGAAAATACTCGGAAAAGTATGATATACGAATTGCAACCGATGGTGAGGGTGGTTTGAAAGCAGCGAAGTCCTGGGAGCCGGATATCATATTATTGGACATCTATCTTCCGGGAAAATTTGACGGAATTGACGTGTTGCGGGAATTAAAAAAAGACACGAAAACCACAATGACTCCAGTTCTGGTGATTACGAATTTACCCGATATGGTGGAAAGAGTGATGGTCATGGGTGCGGATAAATGTTTCATGAAGACGGAGGTAGACCTTGATTTAATCGAGGAAACATTAGATTTACTTTTGGAGAAAAGCAAAAGGTAGAAATGGAGGTTGCAGACAAAATCAAAATAAAAGGGGGATTGATGAGGGTGTTGTTGCTTTTGTCGACGGTCGCCTTGTTGGCAGGATCGGTGTTCGTGTGGGGTTATGTAAATAGATCGGTTGATGACCAAAGAAAAGATGAGTTTTTGGGAGTGGTGGAAATGACCGAGGAGAGAGTTCAAGATACGTTAAGTATGTTGGTTGAAAGACTATATGATCTGCGAGGGTTTGTGAGTACTGGGGGAATAAACAGTGAGAGGTGGGCAAGCTACCTGACATCAATTGAAGTAGAGAATAGGCATCCCGGGTTGTATACCTTTGCTTATGCCCCGGTGGTGGAAAGAGGTAAGTTGAAAAGTTTCTTGAGTAACGTAAAAAATGAGGAAAAGGGGGCGGCATATCAACAGTACTCGGTTTTTCCAGAAACAGAAACAGCGGAAGTGGTTCCGATAAGGTATTTATATACCAAGGACCCTGATATTGGATCTTTGCTGGGTTATGACATAACAACTTCAGAAAATCAGTTAGTCGCTTTGAAAAAGGCAGTGGCTGATGATGTACCGGTAATTACCAATCTTTTACATGTTGGATTAGTGATACCGGGAAATGCGAAAACGGGATACGTAATAATGCTTCCGGTGTATAGCAAAATTGATATTATGAATTATCCGAAAGAGGAAAGAAAACAGTATTTTACGGGACTGGTGGGTGCTTGGGTATTTCCTCAGGGATTACTGTCTCACGTGGATATCGAAGAGGTTTTGAAGGTGAAGGGAGTTTCACTTACTGTGTTCGACGGGGAGGATAAATCTATTAGTCTTGGTAGTAATGGTGGTGATTTGAGAACAGTGAGAGAAATAAACTTGCTGGATAAAACATTTAAATTTGAGTTTGTGGGAAAAAGACAAAAAATTTTGGACAAATTTACCGAGAGTTTGCCATGGCTGACTCTTTGGGGATTGATAATTATTAATTTGATGTGGATGGCGACGGTGACCTCGATGCTTCTGTCCCGAAGAGAGGCAAAAAAAATGGCTATAGAGGCAACGAAGGATTTACGAAAGTTTAAACAAGCAGTTGAAGGAGTGTCCGATATGGTAACGATCACCGATGAAAATGGGGTAATTATATATGTCAATGGGATGGCCGAGAAGATTACCGGATATAAAAAAGAAATGCTACTGGGTAAGACCCATCAGCTTTGGGGAAGACAGACGGACGAGGAATTTTATAAAAAGCTTTGGAAGACGATCAAAGAAGATAAAAAGCCTTTTCGGGGGGAAGTGACAAATGAGAGAAAAAATGGAGAGTTATATGAAGCAGAGGTAAACATATCACCGATTTTGGACGATTCGGGGAAATTGCTTTTCTTTGTGAGTATTGAGAGAGACTTGACTAAAATAAAAGCAGTAGAGCGAGTAAAAACGGAGTTTATTTCTCTGGCGAGTCATCAACTGCGAACTCCATTGTCGGCCGTGAAATGGTTTGGAAAAATGTTGATTTCGGGAGATGCTGGAGATCTTAATCCGATGCAAAAAGAGTATGTGGAAAAGATATACGAGTCCAATGAAAGAGAAATTAGATTGGTTAATTCCCTTTTGAACGTGAGCAAAATTGAGTCTGGGAAAATTTTGATTGAACCTAGGTTAACCGATTTAACTAAATTGGTTTCGTCTGTGATAACCGATTTCAAACTTGAAGTTGAAGAACTGGGGAAAAAATTGACAGCCGTGATTGATAAAAAAATACCAAAAATATATATAGACGAAGACCAGATTAGGCATGTTTATGCAAATTTGATTTCAAATGCAGTTAGGTACACCAAAAAAAGAGGAAAAATTGTTGTTAAAGTTTATCTATCGAAGAGGTCTGTAATGACGGAGGTAAAAGATAACGGTATAGGAATCCCAAAGGGAGAACAAAAAAGGGTGTTTGAAAAGTTCTTTAGAGCCAACAATGCTTTGAAAATGGAGACGGATGGAACTGGTTTGGGACTATTTTTATCCAAAATAATTGTAGAGTCTTCGGGTGGAAAAATGGGATTTAGAAGTAGGGAAGGGAAAGGAAGTACCTTCTGGTTCACCTTGCCTATTAGAAATCTTAGGTGATACGACATTTAAGTTGATTGGAATAAGATTTGGTAAGATTGGACATGGAAAATAGAAGAGTAAAGAAAGCCGTTATCACTGCCGCAGGTTTGGGAACGAGATTTCTTCCGGCAACAAAGAATATTCCTAAAGAAATGTTGCCGATTGTGGATTTACCGATCATTCACTATATTGCCGAAGAGTGTGTGGAAGCGGGAATTGAGGACATAATTGTAGTGATCCGTCCGGGAAATGAGGCGGCGATGACTTATTTTTCGCCCAGTCCTGAGTTGGAGCGCCAGTTGGCGGCAACAGGCAAAGAAAAACAACTGGAGAGGTATTACAGGGTCGCTAATAAGGCCAATTTTATCTTTGTTCACCAGAATTCGTCGCTCCCGTATGGAAACGGCAGCCCTGTGCTCACGGTGAAGAACTTGGTGGGTAATGAGCCTTTTGTGGTATGTTTTGGAGATGATTTGGTACTGAATCCTGAGGGACCAGGGGCGGTGAAGCAGATGGTAGAGTCGTATATGGCACATGAGGATGCCTATGGTGTAATGGCAACCACCAAAGTACCCCATGAGGAAATTGTGCGTTACGGAATGATTGAGACGGAAGACGGAAGTGACGAGGGAAAAATAAAAAGAATGGTAGAAAAACCCAAGATAGAAGAGGCGACTTCGGATCTGGCCGGATTTGGGCGAATGGTGCTCGCACCGGAGATTTTTGACTATTTAAGAGCAGATAATACCGGGAAAGACGGGGAGTTGTGGTTGGTAGATGCTATTGAGCAACTGCGAATGAATAAACCAGTGTATGCCAAAACTGTGCAAGGAGAGTTTTTGACTACGGGAGATCCACTACGTTTTCTCAAGGCCTCGTATAAATATGCCATGCAAAGACCGGAGATGGCGGAGGAGCTAAAAAGATTTTTGAAAGAGGAAATAATGTCGGAAGCATAGGTAAAAAACAGGGCTATGGTAAAATGGGGACTGCAATGGAACAAAATTCTGTTCAAAATCTACTAGACGAACCAGGAGGAGAACCTCCATCGACTAATCCGGGTAAAGGTCCCGGAGTTAACTATGTCAATAATATTATCGGCACTCATGTACTTTGGAATCGGCTTTGTCGAGATGTTTTTGGCCACCCAAAGAACCTATTGGATTTCAAAAGGCAGATCACGCGCTGCGGCCCTCTTAGTATTTTTTGAGAACTTTATCGCCATGTTTATCATCTACCAGGTGGCAAATAATCTGAATAACAACTGGGGTTTAATAACGGCTTTTGCTTTGGGTAATGCCGTGGGTACGTACATCAATTTAGAGAAGGTACCTTTTTAAGAGTTTGGCTTTAATAATTCGGCGTGGTTAAGCTTGATAGAAAAAAGGGAGAGTCTTCGTGGCCGGGATAAATAAGAGTTTCTTCAGGGAAAGAGTAAATTTTGGCTAAGGATTTTTTAAAATCTGAGGAACTGGAGTAGGAAAAGTCGGTGCGGCCAATACCTTCTTCAAAAAGGGTGTCGCCAACAAAAAGGTGTGGTGCGGAGTAGAAACAGACGGAGCCGGGGGTGTGACCGGGGATCGGGATGATCTCGATGGTTTCGTCGTTGAGCTTTATTTTTGGGGGAAGAGGCTCTGGGGGTGGCTGGCGGAGTGTTCCAATATTTGACCAGTGACCGGCAGATTTAGCGGCGTTTTGATAAAGAAAGTTATCTTTGGGGTGGAGATAGATGGGAATGTTAAAGTTGAGTTTGAGTTCGAGACAAGCAAGGCAGTGGTCATAGTGTCCGTGAGTAAGAAGAATAGCTAGGGGTTTGAGTTTGAGATTAATTATTTCGGTCGTAATGTAATCGGCATCGTCTCCCGGATCGATAACGAGACAGTCGGAGGTGTCCTTGTCCCAGATAAGATAACAGTTGGTTTGGAGCTCTCCGACAGAGAGAATTTTTATTTCCATTAATCTATTCTACCTGAGGGAATTCTCAAGCATGATTTGTAAGATACTTGACAAATATCTGACAAATTGTATAGGATGAAAGTAGTTATTATTAAGCAGAAAAAATGAAAAATAACGCTTTGTGGTTGTTTGTTATTCTGGTGCTTGTGGTGGGAGGTTGGTATTACTGGTCGGTAAAAGGCAAGGAGAGAAAAATAGTGACTCCGGTGGTGGAGACAACGACAGTCTCTCCTACGGTGGGAACAACAACACCAACAGGGACGCCGTCAACAGTGGAAGCAAAGACGGTGGTGTTGAATCAGATCGGCGTGTCGGGACAAAAAGGAACAGCCTTGTTTCAGGCTGAAAATGGCAAGACAAAAGTGACGCTAACAATGACAGGGAAAAAATACATTTCGCCCCAACCGGCTCATATTCATATAGGGGCGTGTCCCAAGCCAGGTGAGGTGAAATACTCGTTGAGTAGTGTGGTAGATGGTAAATCAGAGACATTGGTCTCGGCGAGGATGGAAGATTTATTTACTAATTTACCGTTGGCAGTTAATGTACATGAGTCAGCCGATAAGTCGTCGGTGTACACGGCTTGTGGGGATTTGAAATAATCGGGGGACTTTGACGGAGTAATAATTTTTGCAAAGTGGTGTTTGGTGTGGTTGACCCCTTAAACGGGGAGGATTTTTGTATTTGGTGGTAGAATAGCGGGGTACTTTAAACAGACTGTAAGGAGGTTGATGTGGAGATTCTGATAAGGGATGTTCCTGGTGGTATGACGCCGGAAGGTGATCTATTGTTGTCGCTGCTTTTTGCCGTTCAGAACGTGACCGGCGAGAGAAATATTACAGTTGAGACGGTAGACGCCAGCGAAGACGGAGCCACGGTATCGGCGGTTGTGACCGGGTTAGTGGGCATTTTGACCGGTTACGATCAAAGGCGACTGGCCTTGGCAATTTTGTGGTTTTTGTGGTGTCATGGTTTAACAAAGGAAATTTATGTTGAGATTCAGAACGGGACAGAGAGTAGCCGTTATGAAGTAGGCGACTTTCCGGAAATTTCCAGTCTGTTTTTCCCCTCACGCAAGTGAGGGGTTTTTGTTTACAATGAGGGTATGAAGTACAAATATTTTTTGTTTGATTGGGACGGAAGTTTGGCAAATACCCTGTCCGACTGGTTTCGAGTACATAAAAAGGTTCTGTCAAATAACGGGATTAAGGTTTCGGATGAGGTGGTTTGTCAGGAAACTTTTGGAAAGCTTGATGCGGGAGAACTGGGTATAACTAACGTGGAGAAGTATCTTGATGAAGTTGAGCAGGAGATTCGGCCAAGCCTTGATAGCGCGGTGTTAAATATGGGTGTAAGAGAGGTTTTGGAAACGATTAAAAAGAATGGGGGAAAAGTGGGTATTATGACTGACTCCAAGAAGAAATGGGTGAAGCACGCGTTAAAAAATAACGGATTGAGAGAACTGGTGGACGTATTTTTGGGCAGGGAGGATGTGGTTAATCGAAAACCAGATCCGGAAATAGTTTTTAAATCTTTAGAGTATATGGGAGGAAAAAGAGGTGAGACTTTGGTGACGGGGGATAACTGGAAAGATATTCAGGCGGCAAGAGCAGCTGGGGTAGAGAGCTGTCTTTATTTTCCAAAAAGATATGAGGAGTTTTATAAAAGGGAAGATCAGCTACGTTTGGGGGCAACGTATGTAATTGAGGACTTTATGGAACTGAGACAGGTTGTTGGCTTATAGTATTGACTTTTAGGTTCAAATGTGGTAGGATAACGCGTTCCGGTGATTACCGGAGATCATTGAAAAATTAAGAGGAGGGACTGATGAAAAAGACTTTACTGTTTATTGTGGTTATTGTAGCGTTCATGGGATTTGTAGGATTTGTACCCACATCAAAGGTGTTGGCTCAGAGCCAGGAAACCGCTCCTGATTCAGAGACTGAATATAGCTGGCAAGGCCCAGCCGTAGTTTCGATTGGTTTGGTCGATCGAGCAACCAGTCTGCGGGTGATTTCAGGCGACGTTGAAGATGTTGCCGTCCCCGGTCTGTCGTTTTGGCAGAATAGGCCGGTCGAAGAAGTGAAGAACTTTTCACTGACTGATTACTGGGGCAAAACATACCAGTTTTCTAGCCATAATTTTGAGGTTTGTCATATTGGACCAAACTTCACCTTTTTGAAAAAAGGTGATGAGTTCTTGGTGACGATGGAAAACACGACGACGCAGGATATTCAAGTCATTCTTCGTTTGGGTGATCAGAGCGGTCCTGCGGGACGAATGACTGCAGCGGGTGGGGGATTTGAGGTCAAGACAACACTTCTGTACGGCGCAGTAGAAGTGTTAATTGGGGACGAAAGTGGTCCTACCTGCGCTACATTGGAATGGGATTACCGTGAAGTGCCTGCACCGAGAGTGGTTACAGTCACCGAGAAAAACCGGATGATCACTCTTGTTGGAGATAACTTTTTTCCCTACCTGGGGGAAAAATTTGATCCTCAAAATATGATTGTTTGGTTCATCGATGACGGTGATCGCTTAAGCATCGCCTACCCGCTCAAACAAGTTTGGGAAATGGGGGGAACTTGGGAAGCAAGACAGATCGTGGTCAAACTCCCAGAAAATTTTCCGGCAGGGACGTTCATGGTCAAGGTGACCTTGAACGGAAAGTCTTCCGCGAACGGGGTGTTTGTTACGGTTCCGGAAATTGTAAGGTACAAATACTTTCTTCCTCTTATTGTTAGATAAAACAATGGGCACCCTATGTGGGTGCCCATTTTCTTGGTTTGAAGGTAGTTTGACGGGAACCAAACAAAATTGGTATATTGAATTATGAAGGAATTTAAATACTGGGGATGGTTGGGTGGAGTAGCGGTAATTCTAGCAATCTTATATTTCTTTCCTTGGAAAAATATCACGTGGGGAAAAATAGTGATGACTCCTGAACGAATGGTGACGGTGTCGGGATATGCCGAGTCTAAGCAAAAAAATCAGATTGCAAACTATAGTGCAGGAGTAAATGCAGTTAAAGATAACAAGGATGAAGCTGTAAAAGAAGTAAATGACAAAATTGCAGCAATTACGCAGGCGGTAAAAGACTTTGGGGTGGATCCGTCCGATATTCAAACCCAGTCAATGAGTGTGTATCAGCGACAAGAGTCCTATTATGACAATGGTGTACAAAAGAGTAAACCTGGTCAATGGGATGTCAACAACACTATTTCGGTAATTTTGAGGGATGTAAATCGAGCTTCAGCGATGGCCAATCTTTTGACAAAGAGCGGAGCAACAAATGTCTATGGACCGAATTTTCAACTAGATACAAGTAAAAAAGCCGAAGATACCCTAATGGTAGATGCGATTGCCGACGCAAAGATTAAGGCCGAGGCTATGGCCAAGGTGAGCGGAACGAGTTTGGATGAAATAATTAGTATAAGTGAAGGCGGAAGCGGTAGTGTGATTTATCCCATGTATGCGAAAATCGATGGTATGGGTGGAGGAGGAGGGGCGGCGGTTGAGCCGGGAAGCACAAGTATTAGCAAGACGGTTACGGTTGTTTGGAGCTTGAAATAAACAGGGCGGTTTGTTATACTATCACTTGTCCTTAGCAGACAATATGATTTTATCCATTACAGCAAATATTAAAGCCCCTTAGGTTTTTGCCGCTATGGTGTGAAATCAAACTTCGCTATGGCGGAGTTTTTTGTTTATATCAGGCACACGCACATTTTGAAAGATTGACATACGGGCCGTTAGCTCATCTGGTAGAGCGCTACATTTGCAATGTAGAGGTGGCCGGTCCGAGTCCGGCACGGTCCACACCGCCCGGAATCCGAGAACTTGTGATTGACTCTAAGAATAAACTACTTTAGAATCAACCACGAGCTCTTGGAGAGCTTCATCGTTGCTCCTTGAAAAGTGAATAGATTATGCAAGTAGATCGCATTAATTCAAATCAAATTTGAAGCAAATTTTTAATTTATTCTACTCATGCAATCAGTGGATGCCTTGGCAGTAAAAGCCGAAGAAGGACGTTTCAAGCCTGCGAAAGTTATCGGGGAGGTGGCAAGAACTTATGATCCGGTAGTGTCCGAATGGGGAAACCTGACCAGATTTATCTGGTCGTTACGCTTTGATTTATCAAAGTGTTTCGGGAACTTGGGGAACTGAAATATCTAAGTACCCAAAGGAAAAGAAATCGAATGAGAACCCCTTAGTAAGCGACGAGCGAACAGGGGCGAGTCTAAACCACGAATTTATTCGTGGGGTTGCAGGGCCAGACACAACTTAGTTTTTTCGATAGAAGAACAATTTGGAATAGTTGACCATAGGGGGTGAGAGTCCCGTATTCGAAATTGGAAGAACTAAAGTCTGGTACCTAAGTAAATCTGGAGACGGCAAACTCTAGATCGAATCCGGGCCGACCACGGTCCAAGACTAAATACTTTTACTGACCGATAGTGAACTAGTACCGCGAGGGAAAGGTGAAAAGAAGGGCGAGTAGCCCTATTAAAAGATCCTGAAACTGATTGCTAACAAACAGACGGAGTCTGCCGTAAGGCGGATGACGTCGTGCCTATTGAAGAATGAGCCGGCGAGTTACTCAACACAGCAAGGTTAACCGATAAGTTTCGGGAAGCCGAAGGGAAACCAAGTCTTAACAGGGCGTGTAGTTGTGTTGTGTAGACCCGAAACCAGGTGAGCTAACCATGAGCAGGCTGAAGGTTGGAGAAATCCAACTGGAGGGCCGAACGGGTTGATGTCGCAAAATCATCCGATGACTTGTGGTTAGAGGTAATATGCCTAACGAACCTGGAGATAGCTGGTTCTCCTCGAAACATGTTTTGGCATGGCCTCGTATTTACGGTATGGGGGGTAGAGTGCTGAATGGACTTTGCGAATAAAATCGTAATTTCCAACCAAACTCCGAATACCCATATCAATTGTACGGGAGTCAGTGGCTGGGGGCTAAGCTCCAGTCGCAAAAGGGAAACATCCCAGACCCTCAAATAAGGTCTCTAAATATATATTAAGTGGAAAAGGATATGTCATTTCTCAGACACCTAGGAGGTCGGCTCAGAAGCAGCCATCCTTGAAAGAAAGCGTAACAGCTCACTAGCCGAGAGATACATAGCCGAAGACGTAACGAGGCTCAAATATATTACCGAATTTAGGGATTCGCATCGCAAGATGTGAGTGGTAGAGGAGCGTTCCTGTAGCTTTGAAGGCTGACCGTAAGGTTTGCTGGAGCGGCAGGAAGTGAGAATGCCGGCATGAGTAGCGTAATAAAGTGAGAATCTTTATATCCGAATGAGCAAGGTTTCCTACGCAACGTTCGTCGACGTAGGGTAAGGCGACCCTTAGGTGAGGCCATAATGGCGTAGCCGATGGATTACTGGTCGATATTCCAGTCCTTGTCTGTAATCGTTATTAACTGGGGCGGGACGAAGTTGGATAGTCTGGGCGGTGTGTTGAAGATACACTCGCTTAAGCAGTTAGTCAGTCACTATTGGCAAATCCGTAGTGGCGTTTAAACAAGCTGTGAACACGAGTCTGCCGTAAGGTGGGCAAGTCAGATGATTTCAGTTTCCGAGAAAAGCGTCGCAGTGAGAGTGCAGATAATCCGTACCACAAACCGACACCGGTGCTCTGGTCGAGTAGACCAAGGATAGCGAGAGAACTCTTCTTAAGGAACTCGGCAAATTAGCTAGGCGTAAGTTCTACGAGATGCCTTGTCCTGAGCAATATCAGGGCTACAACAAAAGATTACAAAGGGGCTGTTTAACAAAAACACAGGTCTGTGCAAAAGAGAAATCTTAAGTATACAGGCTGAAACCTGCCCAGTGCCGGAAGGTTAAATGCGTGGCTAATCATCGCAAGATGCTAGGCTGCAATTGAAGCCCCGGTGAACGGCAGCAGTAACTATGAATAATTGTAGTTAAAAAAGTTGACCAAATGCTGGAATAACTCATGTATCCGACAGTACTCGTAAGAGTGAAAATCTGTTCGGTGGAGTCAATCAGCAGGAAAGACCTAATTTATTAGGAATCCTCAGAGACTATATGTCAACCTCCGAAAGGAGATGATATAGTCCGACCTTTATGGCGACATAAAGACTTTGATAGAAATATCAAGGCGTATTAATCATTAAAAAAGATTGATATAGCAACATAAGTGAACTGTTCTATGGTAGCGAAATTCCTCGACAGGGGACATTCCTTCGTAAGAAGGAAGCGAAAAATTGGCTGTATGCTGGAATCCCTGAGAATCCCACACTAGTTGACTTCGGATATTATTCGGGTCATACTGAAAATGTGATGGGTGCAGAAAATCAGCAGGAAACGTCAAAAAACTATTTCTATACCGGTTTTTGTGTTGGAGAGCTGTCTTGTTCTATTTTGAAACTAACAAACAGAAAAAGTAAAAATGGAGGAGTGTATTACACTCCCGATATTACTATTTCAAATGCTGATAAAAAATTACTTTTAGACATCAATGTAGTGTGTGGAAATAATTTAGGTGTCATCACCAAGATAAAAGGAGGTTTTAATTTATCATTTCGAGGAAAAAGAAAAGCAAAAGCAATTCTTTCCTTTTTTGATAAATTCACTCCAATTGTGGGTGACCTCACATTGAGCAAAATTGAGATAGTTAGAAAATCTATTTCTGTATTGGAAAATGATAATAAGTACAAGAGAAGCGAGAAAACACTGAACTGGTTGGAAAAATATAGAGAAAAACTAAAAACAATCAAACGATCTGGATTGGCAGAAAAAAGTTTTAAGCTTACATCAAGTTCAATAAGCAATATTGGATATTTCTTATCAGGAGTATTCGACGCTGAAGGATCTGTAGGTATGAAACGAAGTGGTAAGGGGCAACAACCTTTTGCAGCTATTGCCATGAAAGATAAAAAGATAATAGATCTTTTCCATGATTATTTCGGGTTTGGAAACGTTCGTTTCCGATCACGAGAGAATGTATATCATTGGGAGAGCGGAAGTATCTCGGGAGTATTGAAGGTGATTGATGTTTTTCAAAATATATATCCAAATAAGCTTCTGAAAATGAAGCAAAGAATGGAAAGAGTAAGACGGATCCTCAACGACTAAACGCCAAACCCCCGCAAGCTGCGGGGTGATGATATAGTCTGAACTTTATGGCGACATAAAGATTAACATAATTGTGTCGGGTTGGTTAGAACCAACTTGCCCGATCCCGATATTTATATCGGGACACTCGGGAATCGCTTTTAAGTTATAGTGTGAAAAATGCAGGTAAGAGTGAAAATCTGACCAAATGCTGGAATAACTCATGTATCCGACAGTACTCGTAAGAGTGAAAATCTGTTCGGTGGAGTCAATCAGCAGGAAAGACTAGAATTTATTCTAGAATCCTCAACGACTACACGTCAGAGTCCAAAGAAATTTGGGTAAGATATAGTCTAAACTTTATAGCGATATAAAGAGGTAATATGAAGTTCCGACCTGCACGAAAGGTGAAACGACTTTGTAACTGTCTTGAGAAGAGACTCGGCGAATTTGAATTGGCTGTGAAGATGCGGCCTACTGGCAGCAGGACAAAAAGACCCCGTGGAGCTTTACTACAACTTGGCACTGAAATGTGTAAAGTAACTGTTTAGCATAGGAGGGAGTACCAGTATTTATATTGGTACATCAATGAAATACCTCTCTTTGCTATATACGTTTCTAACCTAATCCAAATGCAAACTTTGGAAGGAACACTGTCTGGTGGGTAGTTTAACTGGGGAGGTTGCTTGCTAAAGAGTAACGCAAGCGCACAAAGGTACCCTTTCTCCGGATGGAAATCGGAGTGTAAGCGCATAGGTATATGGGTGCTTAACTGTGAGACATACAAGTCGATCAGATACGAAAGTAGGTCTAAGTGATCCTCGTGTACTTCGTGGGAGGTACCGGGCTTAACGGATAAAAGCTACCCCGGGGATAACAGAGTAGTCGCACCTGAGCGTCCACAGCGACGGTGCGGTTCGCTACCTCAACATATCGGGGTCCTCTGAGAGTGATTTCAGAGTGCTGTTTCCCAAATATAGTCACTCAAAACTTATTTGAGAAAAATTGTCAACTCATAACGGTGAAACCCTAATTCTGTGAACCGCCTTGATTTAATGAACAAATGATCAAGGTTAGAAAGGGCAATACCGTGGGAAGTTTATCGGAAAATCGTTAATGATTGGTGTTTTAAAACACATTTCCGATATAACCCCGTATCGACTGATTTCAGTTCCGCATATTGCGGGATGAGAATGAGATGGAACGTTTTCCATCATACGTTGACCTCTCTTTTAACGAAGAGATGAAGGTATAGTCAAGCTGATTAGTAATAATTAGATTTAGAGCGATGTCGGCTCAGCGCATCCTGGGGCTGAAGAAGGTCCCAAGGGTTGGTCTGTTCGCCCATTAAAGCGCTACGTGAGCTGGGTTCAAACCGTCCAGAAACTAAGAGATTGGTTTTTGAACCGTTTGAACCCTTAAAGACACAAATTACGGCGACGAAGTATAGGAATATGTTTCGTGAAAGTTAACTTATTTCGGTGAAGTCCAGAACGGATAATACCGAGGGAAGATAGAAATATCACCCGTAGAGACTAAACGTTAACCATCCAGAACGGATGAAGTTATAGTCCAATTCACATAGGAATATGTGTCAACCGAATGCGTAAGACAGGTTGGTCTCTATCCGCTGTCAGCGTGGGATTTTTGAGGGAGTTCGCCTCCAGTACGAGAGGACCGAGGTGAGCCATTCCCTGGTGTGCCAGTTGTTGTCGTCAGACGCATTGCTGGGTAGCCACAATGGTATTGGATAATCGCTGAATGCATCTAAGCGAGAAGCCATTCCCGAGATGAGAAATCCATGTTTCGCAAGAAACGAAAGAACCGTAGTAGACCACTACGTTGATAGGCAGAGAGTGTAAGCGGCGCAAGTCGTTTAGCTTATCTGTACTAATGTTCGAAGAGTAAATTAAAAATAAATTGCGATTTACTTACAATAATCTATTCACTATTCAGGGCACAACCCAAAAGTAGTTTAACAATCTAAAGTTACTGATCACAAGACAGGAAAGGTACTGACACATCGGTATTTTTTCTGTCCGGTGATCTGAGCGACTTGGAACCACCTCTTCCCATTTCGAACAGAGAAGTGAAACAGGTCAGCGTCGATGATAGTAGTTGGGAAACTGATTGCGAAAGTAGATCATCGCCGGGCAAACAATAAACCTCACAGCAATGTGGGGTTTTTTGTTATCTTAAAGAGTTTATTATTAATTTAGATGAAGAAATTTGGGTGGGTGATGATAGGAATATTATTGGCAGGACTGATTTTGGCTCAAGTTTTTCTGGCAGGCCTGAGATTTGAAAAATTAGTATTTAAGAAAATCGTGGACGGAGATACTTTTTGGGTAACAAATCTTCGGGATGGAAGCGAGTGGAAAGTGAGGCTTTGGGGGGTGGATTCTCCAGATCAGGGTAAGTGCTATTTTGACGAGGCGACAAAAATATTAGAACAAGAATTAACAACAAAGAAAATTACCTTTGATCGAAAGGGTTATGATGGATATGGCAGAATTTTGGCAAAAGTATATGTGGATGGGGAGAGTGTGGAAGAATTGTTGGTGGCGACGGGAGCGGCAGTAGCATATGACGCGAGTGAAGTTCACGATGGCTTGAAACCGAGTAAAGAGTATTATGAGGGCCTGAAAAGGTTGGAAGAGAAGGCAAAAAATGAAAAATTGGGAATGTGGTCTAAAGCCTGTGTTAGGATATAGCTATGAGCAAGGAACTGGAAATCAATGAGGTCACCCAAGAAATACTGAACGGATTTGCAGACGAAGGGTGGGTCGGTAATGAAGACGGCTCTTGGAGTTTGGAAAATCAAAATGGAAACGAGTTCTTTGTTTTTTCCGATTTAGGTTTTGAAGGAGCAGATGATAGCTCAGTTGAAATGGCTTTGTATAAAGAAGATGACCAAATTTTTGTGTTACAACAGGAAGTTGAAGACGGAGTAATTGGTTTCAGATTGATTCTGCCTCCGTATAAAGATAGATATTTTAACCCAAGAGATAGTTGGTCTGGGGTAGTGTATGGTCCTGATGGGAAAATGGAGCCCATTAGGAGAGTAAAAGGACTACCAAAAAAGATTGATATGGATAAGACAGTAGAGCTGTTTCTCAAGCAGGTGGCGGAGAAAAATTTTTCAGTGCCTATTTTGGTGAAGGCATAAAGATGATATATTGGGGAAATGAAAGAAGCAGGAGGTGAGATTTATTTGGAAGTTGAAGGGACAAAAGCGGAAGTAGTGAATGGGGTGGAGAGATGGATTTATAATCTGGGTTTTGAGGCTTTGGAGATTAATGATAGCAAACCTTGGGGAGCATACTGGAAAATTGATGACGAAAGAATTGAGATGTTTGTGGATATCTTTTTCCCGGAAATAAAAGGCAAGCTTTTGAAAAGTAGATTTAATTTGAGCCCTAAGTTTTTGTTGGTGGCTCCGGGTGAGAGATTGTCTTGGCAGTACCATAATCGAAGATCCGAGGAATGGAGAGTAGTGGCCGGAGCGGTGGGGGTGGAAAGGAGTGATAAGGATGAAGAACCGACTGCAGCACAAATCTTCACGTCAGGAGAAAATATAAGTTTGGGGGTGAGGGAAAGGCACAGACTGATTGGAGGAGATAGCTGGGGTCTAGTAGCCGAGATCTGGGTACATGCAAATGCAAATATGCCATCGGATGAAGAAGATATTGTGAGGCTGAAGGATGATTATGCGAGGATTTAGGAAATAAAAAGCCCGCCGAAGTGGCGGGCAAGAACTGATTAGTCATCAAGAAACAAGGGACCTACAAAAACAAAGGCAAGTGCCCAGGTTAAAATGGTGCCAAGCACGATCAACAAGGAAGCAAAGAAAGCGTCTATAGCATCCTTGCGGACAGTGATTTTGGTGGGTGTTTCCGAGTAAAAATTGGCCGAGGCCTTCAGAAGAACATATTTTCCCAGAGGAGGACTTTTGATAACAAAGTTAGTTTCGGTTTCTCCAACGGATGGGGGGATAACTTCGGGAAAGATGATCTTTTTGGAAACAGGGTCTTGAATCTCAAAGTACTCCTGGCTGGTGATGGTGATGTTGGGCACAGATATGGTCACTGTGTCCAAATCGGTGACTGATCTGATTTCGTGAGGTCCAATATTAAGGGTGTTGGCGCTCCAAAGATCGTCAATGGTCCTTACGGAGACGTAGAGGGTCAGAAGGGTAATGATGGCCCAGATAGCAATCCCGATCTTGGTTTTCATGGTGCCTCCTTTAGCGTTTTAAAGTTCTGGGGTATGTTACCAGTATTATAGGCGATAGTCAAGGTAATGAGCCTAGAAGAGGGCATTTTGTGGTACAATATGTGAGTCGAAAAGACAGGAAAGGAATTTTTATTAAAATGAGCAAAGCTCAAACAGAAGTTATTACTAAACAGTCCATGTCCGTTATGGACAAACTAATGGAGGGTGCCAGTGCTTTCCCCGGGGCCTTGAAAAAGGGTCAAAAGGTGGAAGGTGTGGTTTCATCGATTGGTAAAAAGATGGTTCTCATAGATATTGGAGCCAAGACGGAAGGTGTCGTTACCGGTGAAGACTTGGTGGAGGCCTACGATGTGCTGGCCGACCTTAAAGTGGGCGACAGGACCGAAGCCTATGTCAAGTTCCCAGAAAATGATCAGGGACAGATAATCCTCTCTCTTAAACAGGCCGCTGATGAAAATCGTTGGTCTCGCTTTAAGAAACTGATGGAAGAGGAAAAAGAAGTGGAAGTTACCGGTGTTGAGGTCAACAAAGGCGGTATGGTGGTCAAGGTAGGCGAGATTCGTGGATTTGTACCAACATCACAGTTTGGGGAGAAGTTCTTGGGTAACATGGAGGAACTTTTAAACAAGTCCTTCAAGGTTCGGGTGATTGAAGTAGATAAGGATCAAAACAGATTAATTTTCTCCGAGAAGATGGTATCTGACTCAGAGTCTCTTGCTAAAAAAGGTGAGGCTTTAGAGCTTGTAACTGTGGGCGATAAGCTTGAAGGAACCGTGTCTGGAATCATGCCCTTTGGTGTATTTGTGACTGTCAACGTTCCAATGAAGGGTGTAGAGAAAGAAGGCGAGACAGCGAGGGTTGAAGGCCTCATTCATATCTCTGAGATTTCATGGGAGAAAGTGGAGGATCCAAACGAGATGTTTAAGGTGGGTAAAGACGTTAAAGTTCAGGTTATCGGAATTGATAAAGGAGCCGGAAAACTTAACCTCTCCATCAAACAAATGACCGATGATCCATGGAAAGAAATTGAAAAGAACTACGCCGTGGGTACCAAACATACCGGTAAGGTCGTACGCATTGCTCCTTACGGTATCTTCGTCAACTTTGAAAAGGGTGTCGATGGTTTGATTCATATTTCCAAGAAACCGGCAGACAAAGAGTTTGCGATGGGCGATAAGGTGGAAGCTTTTGTGGAAATGATCGATGTCAAAGCTCGAAGAATGTCTCTCGGAGTAGTATTGACTGAGGTTCCAGTTGCATACAAGTAATATTTAGGAAAGAAGCGGGCATGAGTGCCCGCTTCTGGTATTAATAAAATAAAGTATAAAATAATAGATATGGCAAAAACTAAAATGATTGTAAAAGAGGATCAAATCCTTGTGGATGTAGAAACTATCTTCAAGGAGATTGAGGCGGCGGGTGGAGACTGGAAGAAAGTTTGGGAGGAGTTCAAAAGCTATCTAAAGGACGTTAAAGGCGAGGACAAATAGTCTTTTCCTACTCCGCTTGATAGCCGAGACCGGTGATGATTTTCCTGATGGAGTTAAGATTAGTTTTTGTCGGGTCAAAAGTAATTTTGGACTCGGATTTTTGGTAGTTGGTAGCAGATGAAAAAATCCCCGGTGTATCTTCGAGAGTAAGGTCGATGTTTGTTGCGCAGGAAGTGCAGTGAAGGCCAGAAAGTTTTAAAGTAACGGTTTCTGAATCCTTGTTATCCTCGTTTTGTTTTTTTGGTTTAAAAAAGTTGAACATGATTTTTAGACTAATTAATTAATGATATTAAAACGGCCAGTGTACATACCCATAGAACAGGAGAAGACAAGAGCACCAAGTTTTTTAGGAGTGAACTCGATGGTAGTTTCCCCAGTTGAAGGGAGAAGTCTTTGAATATTTAAGGCAGGAATGGTGAAAGAGCGAGAGCAAGACTGGACGTTGACAGTCTTAAGGGTGAGACGGACAGGAACACCTTTTTTGAGAGTAAGGGAGTTGGGGGAGTAACCACCATTATTGACAGTAATGGAGACATGTTGGACACCGTTTTTAAGCGGAACCTTGGTATCGTCGGTACTTGCCGAGAGTACCGAGGGATCGACGGCAGCTCGATAGAAGTTTTGGATGGTGTAAACAGAACCAGTTAAACCAACACCGTTGTTTACGGAGTAAATGGACATACCAATAAGGGCGACAGCAGCAATTTTGGGAAAATATTTTTGGAAAGCTTTAGCGCCGGAGTTAAGAAGGAAACCAAAAAGCAGGAAAGTGGGGGAAGTACCCAGAATGAAGGCGAACATAATGGCAGCACCGTACAGGGGATTGCCGGTGCCGATGGCGATGACCTCAGTAGCTTGGGTGACGGCACAAGGAAGAAAGACAGTCGATAAGCCCAGAAGAAAGGGGGCAAAAAGAGACTGACTTTGAGACTCGTTTTTGGCCAGACGAACCAGGAATTTGGGGGGTTTGATGACAAAGTAGCGAAAAAAGGGGTGGAGATTAAGAAGGTTACCGGCGATGCCTAGAAGGTAAATGCCGATGATGATCTGAATCCAACCTCTAGTAATGGGGGAGAGAGTGAGGCTTTGGCCGATGGCTCCGAGGAAAAAACCTAGTAAGGTGTGAATCAGGAGCTTACCAGTAAGGAAGGAAATGATAGGTAGAGCTTTGTTGGTTTTAACAAGACTGTTTTCCTGATTGGCGATTACCGAGGTAAGAAGTCCTCCCTGGATGGCGAGACAGGTGAGTCCGCCAGTAGTGAGGCCGGTGAGGAAGATAAAGAAGAGATTGGTGTTCATAAATCGGTATTTATTACTATATCAGTTTTGCGTGCTACAATACGTAGTATATGGAATCAAAACTATTTGGTTGCCTGGAACAGCAGATTATAGATGTTCTTTGGCAAGAAAATAAACCACTAAAGCCGTTGGATGTCTTGAAACAACTCAAGGGGAATTATGCCTACACGACAGTCATGACGGTTTTGAAAAGAATGGCAGATAAAAAAGTATTAACCAGAGAGATGGTTGGTAAAGCATATGTTTATTCTCCTGTTTCAAATAAAGAGGTTTATATAAAAAAGAGCTTAAAAAACTTGTATGGTAATTTGATGAACACTTATGGTGAGCTGGCGATATCCCAGTTTGTAGATATGGTGAAAAATGACCGAGAGGACATGGATCTACTTAAGCGGTTTATTGATTCTTCCAAAAAAACTAAATGAATTATAGAAAGTTAAATTCTTTTTCTAATTTGTTTTTCGTGTTTTTAATATTTGTCGGTTTGATTTATACTGTGTTCCTTTTTAAGTTGTTTTTGGATACGTCTCCCGGATTGGTGATGCTGCTGATTTTTTTGATGGACGCAGTTCAGTATGGATATAGTATGGTTTCGATTCAGTCTTTGGGAGTATTGCTTGTTTCCTCTCTTATCAGTATTACCACCCAAGTTTTGATATATAGATACATCAAAGCTTTGTTGTCGGCATCAAAGGTCGTGGGCGGAACCCGTCATTTTACAAAAAGTTTGGAACTGGTTTTGATAAGGGATAAAGTAGTTACTTTTAGTTCCAACTCTATTAGAGCTTTTACTTCGGGACTGTTACACCCAAGAATTCATCTCCCTAAAAATCTTAAGGAAACGAATTCTGGTTTGGAAGTAAAAGCAATAATGCTCCACGAAAAACAACACACCTTGGCCTTTGATCCGCTCAAAAGCTGGGTTGTTAACGGAATTAAGGAGATGTTGCCCGGATTCCCTTTCAAAAAATGGATATTCGGACACTATGATGTTTTGGTAGAGTTAACGGCTGATGCATACGCCGAGAAAGTATTAAATAAAAAACTGCCAATAATCTCTGCTTTGTACAAACAGTATCAGGACAGCGGCAAAAATATTATTCCGGCGGTTGGTTTTTCAAATAGCCAGTCAGAAAGGATTCATATCTTGGTAGGGGAGAAGAGGGCTGAAATAAGAAGACCACTACTGGTTTCATCTGTGGTGGTAATGGCATTGTTTGTTGGCACACTGCTTATTAGGAATAAAAACTTATTTTATAGTTGCCCACACTTAAATTCGTGTATCGTAAATGTTATTGCTCAAAAAACAAGTAATTTTGGAGTGTCGGAAATAGAAGCGGCTCAGTCAGTATTAGGTAGCCACCAGTAAGCCTCTCCTTGACAATTGATGAAAATATACTACACTATGTAGTATGTTGAATTATAATCAGGAGCGGATAGGCTTAAAATTTTATATAAGGGGGATGCACTGTGCTTCTTGCGAGATGATTATTGAGAAGAAGTTGCGCAAAGAAAGAGGAGTGTTGGCGGTTGAGGTCGACTTGAATAAAGGGTTGGTGGAGATAGAAACAACCGAAAATAGCCATCTTTCGGAAGATTATCTGAATTATCTTTTTAAAGATGATGGCTATACTTTTTTTGGCAAACCGATTGATAAGACGGTACAGGTCAAAGAAAAAACCGAGTGCGAAACTGCCTGCGAGAATAAGCCTGACGGAGGAGTAAACTACACACCTTATATGATAGCGGCTTTGTTTTTGGCTGGTTTTTATATCTTGCAAAGGACAGGTTTTGCCTCATTAGTTTCCGTTAACTCTCAGTCCTCTCTTCCGGTATTTTTCTTGTTTGGCATACTGGCCGGACTATCAAGCTGTGCGGCTTTGGTGGGAGGAATTATTCTTTCACTCAGCAAACAATGGTTGTCTATTTATGATAAAAAAGATTCTTCGTTAAAAAAATCCGAGCCACATATCCTTTTTAATGTCGGTCGGGTTTTGGGATATGGAGTCTTTGGAGGTTTACTAGGATTGGTGGGGAACATATTCAGAGTTTCTCCAGTTTTTTCGGCATCTTTGGTAATTGGGGTTTCGATTTTGATGATACTTCTTGGTTTACAAATGCTTGGGGTTAAAGCTTTGGCTAAGTATCAGTTGCGCTTCCCAAAATCTATCACCGGTAAATTTTCCAACGAAGAAAACTTTCAGGGTAGGTTCGGGCCATTTTTGATGGGAGCACTCACTTTTTTTCTACCTTGCGGATTCACAATTACCGTTCAAGCGCTGGCTCTGGCTTCGGGAAATCCGTTGCAAGGAGCTTTGATAATGGCGGTTTTTGCCTTAGGGACAATTCCCGGTTTATTGGCGATTGGACTGAGTAGTGTAAAACTATTTGGTAATCCCGAGATCGCCAAACAATTTTCGATTGTGGCAGGAATTTTGGTACTATTTTTTGCGGCTTTTAACATTAACGCTCAGATGTCCGTGTTGGGATTATCAAATATTAGTGATGTGTTGGCGGCGACGACTTCGGCTGGATCTTCGGATAAAAGCCGTGACACTTCCTTGGTGCCTGTAGTATCCGGAAAACAAGTTATCAAGATGAACGCGTCGTCAAGAAGTTATACCCCGAACCGATTTAAGATTAAGGTCGGTCAGCCAGTACGATTGGAAGTTACCGATGTAGGAACGAGTGGCTGTACCAATGCCATAATTTCTAAACTATGGAATGGCCAAGTATCATTAACTCAGGGTAAGACATCCGTAAAAGAGTTTACACCCTCAAAGATTGGTCTTTATAAATTTTCTTGTTGGATGGGTATGGTTTCCGGAACAATTGAGGTGGTTGACGGAACTGGTTCTTCGGGGACAGTGACAAATTCCAAACCAATCGAGTCTGGTGCCAAAGGGTGCGGTTGTGGTGGAGGCGGTGGTAGTTCCTGCGGAGGTTCTAAGTAATTAAAAATTATAAAAAATATGAAGACAAACAATCTTTCCTTTTTAATAAATGACATGCACTGTAAATCGTGTATTAAAATAATTGAAGTCACGCTTTCGGAGATTCCGGGTGTAAAAATCACTGATTCGGATTTTAAGAAAAAAACGGTAAGTGTTAGCTACAATATTGATACGACGACCCCGGAAATATTAATAAATACAATAAAAGAAATCGGTTATAAAGCTGAAATCGTCTAAAACTTATGAACGTCACTAAGAATGAGGGGAAAGATAGTACTTTCCAGGTAGCCTATTTGGAAATTTCCGGTATGCACTGTAGTAGTTGTGCAAGTCTGATTGAAAAGTCTCTCACAAAAACAAACGGAGTTCAGGAGGCGAATGTTAATTTTGCGACGAGTAAGGCCAGAATCAAGTTTGATACAAAACTGGCAACTTTGAAAAATCTAAAGGAAGCCGTCAAATCTGCCGGTTATCGAGCGGAAGTTCCTTCAGAAACAAGTTCCAAGTCGGAAAATGAGAAAAGATTACTCGAAATTAAGTATTGGTTTACCAAGTTTATGGCAGGCTTGGTATTAAGTTTGCCGATGCTTCTCTTTATGGTTTATGACTTTGTTCCCAATCTTCCCTTCGCGAGAACAATCATGCCTATTTCTGGATTGATTTCTCTAATCCTGGCCACGCCAGTTCAGTTCTGGGTCGGTAATAACTTTATTCGAGGTGCGATCTCCGCCTTTAAGATGAAAACCTTTAGTATGGATTCACTAATTGCGATTGGTACGCTGACGGCCTTTGTCTACAGTACCTTTGAGTATGTAGCGTACTTTGTGAATACCGGCTCGGTTTTTGGTTTGGACGGGATGAAGATAGGGAATTTATATTATGAAGTAGCATCTCTTTTGATTACATTTGTGGCTTTGGGAAAATGGCTTGAAGCTAAGGCTAAGGGAAAGACTTCACAGGCAATCGAAAAACTAGTTGGATTGGCACCAAAAACGGCTAGAGTGATGCGAAAGGGCACCCCAGTTGACCTGCCTGTCGAAAAGGTGGTTGTTGGGGATATTGTCGTCGTTCGTCCCGGGGAGAGAATTCCCGTGGATGGCGTAATTGTGTCCGGATCAAGTTCAGTTGATGAATCGGCCCTCACCGGAGAGTCGATTCCTGTGGAAAAAGCGATCGGGGCTAAAGTGTTTACAGCGACGATTAATAAAACCGGGAGCTTTGAGTTTAAGGTACAAAAAGTGGGTGCCGATACGGTGTTGTCTCAGATAGTTAAATTAATTGAGGATGCTCAGGGAACCAAGGCTCCAATCCAAGGATTTGCCGACAAAATATCTTCGGTTTTTGTGCCCACAGTTATTGTGATAGCGATATTAACTTTCCTACTTTGGTACTTTATCCTGGGAGCCCCCTTTGAGTTTGCTATTTTAGCCTTTGTGTCGGTAATTGTGATCGCCTGTCCGTGTGCCTTGGGTCTTGCTACTCCTACCGCGATCATGGTGGCGACGGGTAAAGGTGCCGAACAAGGAATCCTGATTAAGGGTGGAGAGCCATTGGAAACTGCTTGTAAGATTGAGACGATCGTTTTTGACAAAACGGGGACGCTTACCAAAGGCCAGCCGGAAGTAACGGACATCGTAAACTACTCCAATAAATCAACACAGGAAATACTAGCGATTCTTTATGCTTTGGAGTCAAAATCCGAGCACCCTTTAGCGGCAGCTATTGTTGATTACTGTAAGACTCGAATCTCGATTGTCGATGCGAAAAAAGCTAAGGATTTTATTGCCATTCCCGGACATGGAGTAGAGGCTAAAGTCGGTGGAAAAACTTATTTGGTGGGTAATCGCCGTTTGATGGAACTGAAAAATATTCACGCATACTCATTTGCGGATTTGGAGAGACTGGAAGAGGACGGTAAGACGGCGATGCTAATTGCTTCGGCGAAAAAAGTACTAGGTATTGTAGCGGTAGCCGATCAGGTGAAAGAAACAACTGCCAAGGTAGTGAAAAAGCTACAGGATCAGGGAATTGAAGTTTATATGATCACAGGCGACAACCAGAGGACGGCCAACGCGATTGCAAAACAAATTGGTATTACCAATGTCCTGGCCGAAGTACTGCCTCAAAATAAGGCCAAGGAAGTCAAGAAGTTACAAGCACAAGGAAAGATTGTGGCTATGGTAGGAGACGGTATCAACGACTCTCCAGCATTAGTTCAGTCCAACCTGGGAATCGTGATGGCCTCTGGTGCCGATGTGGCTTTGGAGTCCGGAAGTATCATTATTATGAATAATGATTTGGAGGGAATACTAACAGCGATTAAGCTGAGTAAAGAGACGGTCGGAAAGATTAAACAAAATATGTTCTTTGCTCTCTTTTATAATGTTTTGGGTATCCCGGTAGCGGCGCGAGCTTTTGTCTCGTTTGGCTTGGTTCTTAAACCGGAACTAGCTGGACTAGCGATGGCTTTGTCTTCGGTATCGGTAGTAAGTAATTCATTACTACTTAAAGGATTCAATCCAAAACGATTTAATCTTATTTCCCGTTTGGCGCCTATTGTAATGACGGCAGGTTTCCTCTTTATCTTCTGGCAGTTTGCCTCCGTTTCAGCAATGAAGTAAAACTGGGGGGGATAAACAGAAAAATTGTTTGCTAAGCTGGGGAGCGTAACTGAAGGGAAGGGGAGTTATCTAATTGATTGGTAGCCACCAGGAACTCCCCTTTTGGACAAGACAATTTGCCAAAGCTGAATACTCCTGGATCTAAACGATCCGGCAGAGGAGAGGAGATAGTATCGCCACATGCGATAGAATCTTTCGTCGTAGTTTGATTTTATTAACTTCCAGTTTTTTTCAAAATTACTATGCCAAGCCATTAATGTTTTGTCGTAGTTAACCCCCAAATTATGCCAGTCTTCCATGACAAAGAGTCCTTCGATGGACTGACCCAGTTGTTTAATCGAGGGTAGCATGGAGTTGGGGAAGATATATTTGCCTGTCCAGGGATCAGTTCCCGTCACGGATATGTTGCCGCCAATGGTGTGGAGCAAAAATAGACCATCATCCTTAAGGACTTTGTGGGCGACTTTCATAAAAGTGCGATAGTTTTTGTAGCCTACGTGTTCGATCATGCCAAGAGACACGACGTGGTCGTAGCTACCTTTGATATCACGATAATCTTGAAGTAGAGTTTTAACGGGAAGATTTTTGTAAAGTGAGTCGGCAAGTAACTTCTGTTGTTTGGAGACGGTGATTCCTTTGGTCTTTGCACCATATTTTTCGGCAGCGAAACCAAGAAAACTGCCCCAGCCGGAACCGATGTCTAGGACTCTTTGTCCTGGTTTAAGACCAATCTTTCGACAAATGAGGTCTAGTTTAGCTTCTTGAGCGTCATCAAGATTAGTGGAGTTCTCCCAGTATCCGCAGGTATAGGTAAGTCGTTTGTCTAGCATGGCCCGATACAGATCATTGCCGATATCGTAATGTCTTCGGCCAATCTCAAAAGCTTTTGATTTTCTGCCCGCGTTTAAGATGACATTTGAAGTGAGCCTCACAGCTAGGGTGAGATCATTTTTGACCTTACGATCCAGATTAGCGGAAAGAACTTTGTCAAAAAACTGGTCGAGTTTTTTACAGTCCCACCAACCATCCATGTAGGCTTCGCCTAGTCCCAGTGATCCCTGTTTGAGGACTCGTTGATAAAAATCTTCGTTGTGGATCTGTGGGTCATAAGGACGATCGCCGTTTATGGTGATACCTGTTCCTGAAAGCAGAGCCTTAATAACGGCTTTATCCTTGTTCATATGATTTTATAATACGCCAAGTGAAATATTTTTCACAATTTTTTAATTTAGTATTTAGTGGCAATTTTTTTTGGAATTATCACCACTATTATCGTGACCCATGTTTTTCATCATAAAGATATGCATGAGCGGACAGACGAGAAAAACACCATATGGTAACAGAGTGTTCCAGGGAACTTTGAATGCATAAACAGCAATAAGAGAGAGAACAATTAAAGCAAGAGATATTTTAACGGTATTATTTATTTTCATATTCAAGGTAAAAGAGGCCCGCCGTTGTAGCCTGGTATCCACCAGGGGATAAATAAGTAAACGATGAAGACGTAGCTTGTAATTAAATAAATGACGATAAGCAGGAGTACTTTTAATAAACCCGTGTTTTGTCTGCGGAGTCGCCACCAAGCAAAAAATAACAGGAGTAAGCTAGGAATTAATAAGTATTTATTTTGACTCTCGTTGGTGAGTTTCAATAGGTAGCCTGAGCCAATAAGGTAGATAAGAATGCTGCCACAACAGATGAAGTGAATTATGATGAAGGGGATTGCGCCTCCAATTAATTTTTTCATGGTTTATGGCAGCACTCGGATATTTTATTTAAACTCCACAACCGCCACCACCCTGCTTGGGAGGTTGTTCAATGATGCCTTCGCTACTTAGCCATTGCTTGGCTGCTTGCCAGCCGGAAGATGAAGAGAACTCTCGACTAAGAAGCGTTTTGGCGTCGATGTCGGCGAAGTTTTTACCCTCTTTATTTTTGAAATACAAGGCGAGATCATAGTAGTTACCAGGGAACCAAAAAGCGCTGAAATATTTGCCCGCCTCGTACATTTCTTTTTCACTGGCTCCATTGGATGCCATCAACTCCAGGACGGCGAGTAAGGCCATACCATGGTTACAGTCGGGGAAGGCAGTGGAGTTATTGCAGCAGGGACGGAAAATATTTGAAGCGACTTCTTTTACTAACTTCTCTTGCGCCGGGGTAAGTTTGATGAAGTTTGCTTTGGAGTAGTATTTCATGGCGTCACCCTTTGCCAGAGTCCAACCACCAGTGGAAGCAAATCTGGCGGCGCCTTTAAGCCCACCGTCTTTTACCATATCTCCTGCGTCCAAGATGGATGATTTGTTCGACAACCCAAGTGCCCAAAAGAAGTTTAAGAGAAATTTGCTGTTTAGTGAGGTAATTTTTACGGAGGCGTTGCTGCCTTTGGTGAGAATATCAAGTTGTTCTTGATCCAGATCTTGTCCGGAAGCACTGTATGCCGCTTTAAATTTTTCCAAATCAATAACACCAAGAGCAATCATTTTTGGACCCAAATCACCAAAAGCGGCCTTTATTTCATATCCTTGGTCGGGATTGACTTCTTCAAGGGAGACAGTTTCTCCTTTGGTTGTTTGACTTGTGGTGGTTTGTTCTTGGTTTGTATTCAAGCCGCCATTAATTCTTACGATATAGAAGCCTTGACCTATATTTACCCCAAAACTGGCGAGTAAGAGTAGGGGAATAATTTTGCTTCGGAAATTAGTCGTCTTTTCTTTCATAGTTTTTGAATTTAATAATTAATTTATAAAATAGAAACAAGATGAGGGAAAAGACCAAGAGGTCGACAACCCGATTTTGGAAATACTTTGATATATTGAAGACGATATTTCTGATTACCTGACCATAGACATCTTTTTCCGAGTTCATTTGGATTTTGTCAAAGTAGTTTAAAACCGTAATAGTAATGCCAGACAAGAAAAAGATGCCTACTCCCAGAAACTGGAATATCTTGTATATTTTGGCTCTGTTTTTGCCGATAACACCGGTGACCTTTGAGTAGGACATGGAGATAAGCATGAGAGGGAACACAATTCCCAGTACATAAGCGATAGAGACTAACAGGGCTTGGAACATGGTGGGCGAGAGGGAAGTAAGGGTAACTGCAGCAAAAAGAACCGGGGCACAACAAGCCGAGGTTAAGCCGGACATCAAACCAAGGACGAACACTGACCAGGCGTTAGTTTTTTGGCCAACCTTGGGGTTGACATGGAAGATTTGGGGAAGATGAAATACCGGCCAGATGGTCATTAGTCCCATGAAGACCATAAAGGCACCACCTAGATAATAGACTTCTTTGTGATATGCATCCAAAAAGAAAATGAAAAAGCGAAACCCTAAGGATATGGGAATAAGAATAAAGGAAAGACCTAAAGCAAAAAGTAGAGTATAGAGCAGGACTTTTTTACGATCTTTAAAAATGGTACCGAAGTAAGAAGGGAGGAGAAAGGTAATGCAGCAGGGGGCAAAGAGAGCCAAGACTCCGGCAATGAAGGAAGCGGTGAGGGAGACCCCCAGAAAGAGGTTAGGATCTAGATTCATTGGGCGATGTTGGCCTTCATTCTTAATATGATCTTTGAGAAATCAGGGTCGTTGGTGTCGATGTAGACTTCACGGATAATGACACCGTAAACTGGCATGGTGAAGGGGCGGTAAATGACTCTGATGGTCGCTTCAGCTCCGGGAGCAACATCGACAACCTCGAGAGATCTCTTGCTCATACCATATTCTTTGGTTTCCTTATCGCCGCTAATTATTTTGGCTGAAGTACAACCGCAACTGGAATTAATGTTTCTGAGCTGAAGTGTTTTTTCGCCAACATTTTTGACAATAAAGTCTCTTGTGATGGTGTCTTTTAGATTAGAGATTCCTGTGTCGACAAAATTTTCGGGTAATTCAACTTTGGGTTTTTGAGTGTCTGTTTGGGTGTAAGAGGCGGTAGGTGGGTTTGAGGATTTTTTACTGAGAAGACTGATGGCGAACAGCGAAAGTATGGCTACTAAAGCTGTACCAAAGACAAGCATAATAATTGTTTTGATGCTGGTAGTATTCAACATACTACCTAGTGTAGTAGAATACTTTGTAATAGTCAACTATGAAAATATTAGCCGTCTTTCTTACCATTGCAGTTATCACCGCCGGAGTTGTGATATTTAAAATGTCGAGGGCAAAATCATTGGTTGTTTATAATGATCAAGAAATAACCAGATACGTGCCCCCGACAATAGAACCACAAGTTAAGCCGGATCCTACTCCTACCGCGACACCAAGTTCGAAAACAGTTCAGGTGATTAGAGCCACTTATGATATTGAGGATGGTCTTAGCCCAAGTCGATTTAAGGTAAAAGCCGGTGTTCCGGTTAGGCTGGAGGTTAAAGCTCTTGTTGACGGTTTGGGGTGCATGGGAAGTATTACGATTCCTGATTTAACAGATGAGGTTTATGGATTTGAGAAAGATGTGACTAACGTGTTTGAAGTGACACCACCATCTCCAGGGGAGTATGCAATTACCTGCGCTATGGGAATTCCACACGGAGTAATTATTGCCGAGTAGTAAAGTTTTTGCGGACGCTTTTGATCATTTGTTTGACACACCACTTTGCGTACATATATCCAAAAAGGAAGCCAAGTAGTCGAGCTGCTCCTCTTGGTAATTCGTAGTCGATGAAGACAACTAACCGAGATATTTTTTCTTGGGGAGTAATTTCAAAACCCATGCGGTAATTGCCAATGACGTAGAGTTTGGGGTAGCTAACTGTTTCCCATGATTTTAATTTGGGTGGTTCGTGTTGGGTGACCACTTCGTCAAGGTAGATGTTTAAACCAAAAGCCTTACCTTTGAGACGAATATGAGAACCAACTTTTTGACCCATACCCTTATCGATTTCAGTAACCATATTACCTCCTCCCATCATCAGGGAGGATTGTCCCATGTGAGACGAGAGATTGGCATGGTTGTCAACAAAAGCAAAGAGATTTTGGGGAGAAATGGAGACGGTTAAAGATTCGGTGTAATGATGGGGTAGTTTGACCATGTGGTTAATTATTTATGAAGCGAGATCTTTTTCGACCCTTTTTAGTAAGACGGCGTTGACGGCGACGATAATTGACGAGATAGACATGAGTAGGGCGGAGAACTCCGGACGAAGAGTGATACCAAATCGTGGGTAAAGTACTCCGGCGGCGATGGGAATAGCTAGTAGATTATAGACACTGGCCCAAGCCAAGTTTTCCTTCATCTTTCTGACAGTAGCCTTACTTAGCTTTATTGCTCTAAGGATGTCTAGGGGATCTGACTTCATCAAAACAACATTGGCTGTTTCGATGGCAACATCCGTGCCGGCACCGATGGCAATACCGATATCGGATTGAGCCAAAGCCGGTGCGTCGTTAACACCATCGCCAACCATAGCGACAAACTTGCCTTCATCTTGAAGCTTTTTGACATACTTGGCTTTGTCTTCCGGGAGAACGTCGGCAAAGATACGGTCGATACCTAACTGTTTTCCAATGGTTTCGGCGGTTTTACTGTTATCACCGGTAATCATGGCGATCTCGAGGCCTAGATGCTTCATTCTCGCAATAGCATCTTTGGCGGTTGGCTTGATGGGGTCTTGGGCGGCGGCTACTCCAGCGATCTTTCCATCAATCGCCAAGATCATGATTGTTTTTCCTTCCGAAAGTAATCGGTCGATGTCCGATTTAAGAGGAGTAACGTCCACTTTCCGATCGGACATAAGTTTGGCCGTTCCGACTAAGATGTGTTTTCCGGAAACAGTCGCCTCCACTCCATGACCGGCAATGGAGTTGAACCTTTCAATTTTTTCCGGGAACTTGAGACCACGTTTTTTAGTTTCCTCCAGGATGGCTTTACTTAAGGGGTGCCCAGACTTTGCTTCTACGGCGCTATCCAGTATTAGTATCTCGTCAGCTTTGAAACCTTTGGCAGCAAGAACATCAGTAATTTTTGGTTTTCCTTCCGTAAGTGTTCCGGTTTTGTCCATGACTACAGTTTGAATCTTAGAAACCTGCTCCAGGGTGGGAGCATTCTTGATTAAAATATTGTATTTGGCACCCAAACCGGTACCAACGGCAACGGCCGTTGGGGTGGCAAGACCGAGAGCGTCGGGACAGGCAATGACCACTGTAGAGATGGCGAAGGTAAGGGCAATCAGTAAAGGTTGACCCATGATAAAGAACCAGACGAAAAAAGTAAGAAGACCACCGCCAACGGCAACAATGACCAGATACTGGGCGAAACGGTCAGCTATTTTTTGACCGGGGGCTTTAGAGTTTTGGGCTGTTTCGACCATTTTGACAATCTGTCCCAAGGCAGTATCCGCGCCAATTTTGGTGGCTTTGAATTTGACGGAGCCGGAGGTGTTGATGGAACCACCGATGACTTCTGCGCCGATGGTCTTGGATACCGGTATGGATTCTCCGGTAACCAAGGACTCATCGATGGCTGTTTGACCTTCGGTAATGACACCATCGACAGGTACTTTGTCTCCCGGTTTTAGAACGATGATGTCACCGACAAGAACTTCGGCGGTAGAGATGAGTGTTTCTTTGCCGTGACGGAACACTCTTGTTTGGGGTGGCACCAGATCGAAAAGAGCCTGAAGGGCATCGGTGGTACCTCTTCTGGATTTCATCTCCATCCAGTGACCAAAAAGAACGAAGGTGGTAAGCATGGCTGCTGCTTCAAAAAAGGATTCATTGCTACCCAAGAGCGTTAGAGCAATACTAAAGAGGTAGGCGGCGCTGATACCGACAGCAATGAGCACGGCCATGTTAAGAGTTTTTTGTTTGAAAATGGCGATGTATGAAGAGTAGAGGAAAATCCAACCACAGTAAAAATAAACGGGAGTTGTTAAGAGGAGAAGCAACCAGTTTACCGGGATAGGTGAGGGGAGATTCAGACCAAAGATATTGACGCCCATTTGAGAGTAGAGGACGATGGGTATGGTGAGGAACAGGGAAACAAAAAATTTGTTTCTAATATCTTCTTCCATCATTTTGGCCATTTCACGACCAGCAAGTCCGGTGTGATCCATGCCCATAGCCATAGTCATACTCATCTTGAATTTTTCCCAGAAACTCATTTGGGCAACCGGTTTCATGGTATGACCCTCATGACCTTCATGTTTTTTGTCTGAAGGGGACATTTCGTGCTGTTCGTGTTTACTGTGCTTCATTTCTTGGGGAACAAGAGTCATACCACACTTGGGACAGTTCCCCGGCTTGTCGGAGGTGACTTCAGGATGCATAGGGCAGACATAAGAAGTGGTCATATTCATACATTTAGTATAAGCATATTTTGATAAAGATATTCTCAGGCCTAGTTTTTAATGATGGTAGAATCGAGATATGAACGAAAAAATAAAGCCAGTACCGGTTGATTTTGTTTCGGAAAAAATAGAGATTGCTATCAGGGCAAATAATGAGGGGCCGCTGGGGGATATAGAAAGTTGGAAGGAAGCTTTTCCAGAGATTAAATTTATAGATGTTGATGAGGCTTTTAGCGGCGAGGAGATTGATTGGAACCAGAGGACAGTAGCGGAGAAGGCGTTGTTTGTTGCTTTTATGAAAGATCCTCAGTCGACAAGTATTAGTTATGAAATGAAGTTAGACAATGTTTACTTAGCCAATACGGTTACCGACTCAGAGAGAGTTTGGTGGATGTGGATGGCGGGTTGTTTTTCCGGTGGGGAGCTTGATGAAAAGGCAATAAAAACGTTTTTGTGGTATGTGGATGAGAGTCCTTTGGCAAGGCAGCTAACGAGTGATGTAGATTTGGAAAGAGTAGAAAATATTAAGTACAAGATACGGGTAGCGCCTTTGGAATAACAAAGAACCTCCTTGCGGAGGCTCAGTGGAAAATCACTTGCGTAATTTTCTGACTTGATGATTGCTCACCAAGCTATCTATAACTGTAATATATAATACAAAATTTGTCAAGGGGAGTAGTTGGAAAATAAGAAAGAATAAAAAGAGACCTCCTTGCGGAGGCCTCTAGCTCACAACCTGCATTGTAGAGCTAACTGTTTGTAGCATATATTACAAAATGTGTCAAATAAAAATAAGCCCCGGGGTTAGCGGGGCTTTTTCCTTAGTGAGGCAGGCTAAGGTTGGTGCACTTTTTGATCTCGTAGCGGAAGGTGGTGTCCCCTCCGAGGTCAACGAGATCGCTCTTTTCCCATTCAAGCAAGTCTCCAGTCTGCATAAGACGCAGACCGAGATGGCGGTTGAAAGGAACAGCCTTCCAGTGAAGGCGGGCATCGAAACCCGACTTGAAGGCTACGGTTCCTACCCCACGGAGAAGGGAGAAGGAGACCACCATGCCTTCCGGAAAGTTCTCTGGTGAGGGCGAATATTCTTCGATAACGAAGAAGAAGCGCCCGTTCTGGTTGGCAATACCCACATTGTAGGCGTGCCCGGGAGTCTCCAAACAGACCATGTTGGCCGGCCAACGAGCAATTTGCCCGGTGCCTGTTGAACAATCGACGGTAAAGTTTTTTACGTACCCCCCCAGTTCACTTTTTGCCTTGGGGACTTTTTGTAGCCCCTGAGGGTTGAGGGTGAAGCAGTTGTGCTCACCTTTAACCTCTAAGTGCAGGGCAATTTTGGTGCCGTGGCAAAAAACGCCGAGGAAACCATTACTCTCATCCGGGGTGATGATGCGACCGGACTCAAAAATGGAGATACGAACACCGGGGATCCCGGTAGGGGAAAATAGGAATTTTTGCATTAGAAATCTCCCGAGGAACGATATGAAAAGATTTAAGGAGCCAGCCCGTCGTTGGGCTGAGAATGAGTCCTATAATACTACGGAGAGGCTAAAAAGTCAAGTCTGGTACCTATTTCTTAGCGGAAAAGGAGATGGCACGAATGGTCTTGTGGGTGTCCGGAGAGAAAATTTTGTCGTAGCCGAGGGCTTTGGCTTCCTTGAGCATTTTGTCGGAGAAGCCAACCTTGCGAATCTCTCCCAGGAGCCCAAGCTCGCCAAAACAAATGGAGTTTTCGGGAAGAGGAGTATCCTTGGCTGAAGAGATGATGGCAAGGGCAATACCGAGGTCGGCCCCTGGATCTTTGATGTCTAAGCCGCCGGTGACGTTGACAAAGACGTCTTTTTCACCGATGGGAAGGTGTAAGTGCTTGGTGAGAATGGCACAAATAAGCTGGAGACGATTGGTGGAGATACCTTTGGCAATTCGGCGCGGAATGGGGAGGGGAGAAGAAACAACAAGAGCTTGAATTTCAACAGTAAGAGGTCTGGTCCCTTCCATAATCATGGTAAGACAGGACCCGGGAGCGTTCTTAATGCGACCTTCCAAAAGAATTGCTCCTGGATCTTTGACTTCTTCTAGGCCACTACCAGTCATTTGAAAGATACCGGTTTCGTCAGTTGGGCCAAAGCGGTTTTTTATGGTTCTAAGCAAGCGTAAAAGGTGCTGTCTATCGCCATTTAATTCAAGAACTGTATCAACCATGTGTTCAAGCATTTTAGGTCCGGCAATATTGCCATCTTTGGTAACGTGACCAACTATTATGAGGGGAGTTGAGTGTTCTTTGGCTGTTTGGATGAGTAAGGAGGCGCTGTCTCTTATTTGGGACGGAGATCCGGGAGTGGTGACGTTTTGATTAGTGTAAACGGACTGAATGGAGTCGATGATGATGAGAGATTTGGGGTTTTTAGCGATGGTTTCACAAACACTGTCGACGAGAGAGGTATTTAGAAGGTGAATATGAGGAGTTTCTTTTTTACTAAGGCGTTTGATTCTAGTGGCGACTTGAGCCGGGTTTTCTTCCGAACAAACGTAGTAGACATCACTTTCGACAGAGATAGCCAGTTGGGTTAGTAGGGTAGACTTGCCGATACCGGGTTGACCGGCAAGCAAGTAAACACCACCGCGAGTGATTCCAGGACCAAGGACGCGGTCAAACTCGCTGATGCCGGTGGAGAGGGTGTAGCCTATTTGGGAGGTGAGGGCGTCTTTTATTGAGAAAGACTCGGCGGGTTTGGTGGAGACTTTTTTGGCACCACCCCTTTGGGTTTTTAAGAATGGAGTAGCTTCGACGAGAGTGTTCCACTCGTGACAGGCGGGGCACTGACCGGACCACTTGGCAAACTCGTTGCCGCAGCTGTTACAGAAAAAGACGGTAGTGGATTTGGACATTCTATCTTTAATATACACGACAAAGGGGGAGACCTGTAGGGGGTATATTTGAGGCTAAAAATAGTATAGGGTATGGTTAAAATCGGCTATAGGTTGATATGCTTGACAGAGTGTGATATATTTTCAGATAGATCCAGTAAATTTAAAAACTAATGATAAATCTGCTCATCAAATTAGTGAACTCTCGTAAAAAATCGGTTCGTGTTAACCGTAGTTTTGGCCGTAGAGCCGTGTCTTTTCAGATTGCCAAAATGGGTAAAATGGGCCAACAGTTAGTGGTGGCCAGCCGATAAAACCGGATAAACCTTAAAATTTTGAACTTGGAATAAGTGAGTTTTTTAGCCTTTAATCAGGCAAGAAAAAAGCATTACTACCGTAGCCTAACTCGAATAGCAATGCTTTTTTGCAGTGGTTAATGAAAGGACAGTTTCCATCAACCACCTACAGATTAACACTACAAAAATTTGCTGTCAACTAGAACAAAAGGCCTCAGAGTTGGGAGTGATGACGAGTTGGGCAGGCACGTCATCACCCCAGTTGTGAGGCTTTTTGCTTGGTGCCTCTTTGGACGATGATGTTTTTTGAGAGGAGTATAAAATGGCTAATCGATATAAGTATTTGACGATTTGGGTGACTAAGACGTGTTCAATTTTTGACACAAGTGTTTCTGACCATGTAGACTTCTTTGCGAAAGAGGTGCCATGGAGCGAATTGAAAAGAGGAGACTTTTATAGAAATATGTTGAGCTTTTTGGGTAATGACGGCTGGCAGATCGTGTCGACTTCTGTGCCGGACAAGAACGGGATTACCTGTTTTATCCTAAGCAAAACAGTTTAAGTAAGTGTAGCCTTTCTCTTCGAAAGACTTTTGGTAGTTAATATCGTCTATTTGAGGGAGGAAAAAGATGGGTGAGAAATGGAAGTATTTGGTTTTTGAAGTGAACGCTGGTAAGGTAACAAAGGTTCATGTGTTAGACGCGGTTTTAAAACAAATGCTAATGGGACTGTCTGCTTTTGAGGCGATGAGCTGTGCAGGTGCTGCCGGTTGGTCGCTCGTAAGTGTGTTGCCGAACGATGGACATCCCGAACAATACGGTATGTATTACTTTAAGAGTTTAGATTGAGAGACACCCCCCCGGTATTTTGCCGGGGTTTTTATTATCTACTCGTCTTTTTTGGGTAGCGATTAAGGGTGAGGAAGATGATGAGAGCAACGATGGGGGTGAGAACCAAAAGAGCGAGACCGAAGAACTCAAGATATTGGGGAAGGTAGACAAGAAGGAGACCGGAGTTACCCTCCGGCAGATTCCAAGAGTTGTGCCATGAAGAGGTATTGGTTGGGTCTAGCTTGGGCAAGAAAGGAGAGACAAAAGGGGCGATGAGGGAAAGTAACCATGAGGGGATTTTGGTGTCTGTTTCGGATACCTGTATGGCCTTCCAGGAGGGCGATTGGGTTTGATAAAGAGTGAGTGAACCTTGGCCGCTTGCTATATTAGCGGTGTAGAGAAAAGGATAGGGATGGGTGGAGCTTATGATCTGCGATGAGGAGTCAGTGATGGGAGAAGAGATGGAGATGTCCTGGAGGAACCGGAGAGGAATGGGACGAAGAGAGATAGATTTGAGAAGGTTTGAGGTGATGCGATTGCCAAAAGATTGGTTGTAAATATGGAGAGTAAAGCCAGGGGCTTCGGAGAGGTTAGCGATGGGTTGAATGATCGACTGGGTTTGGTTGGTTTTGAGGAGACGCTCGTGAATGTCACAACGACGGGAAGAGTGATTCTCAAGACAGACAGTCGGAGCAAGACCTTTTTGAAAACGGTAATCAAAGGAGAGTAAATAGTTGAGGGAGTGAGGCAGGTGACGGAGACTTAAAATATCGCACTCGGTAGCATTTTGACTTTGGTAAAGGAAACCATCTTTGGTGACTTGCTTGACCGTTTTACCAGCGTTCCACTGATCACAGTTAAGGTTTTCGGGGAAGAGGCTGTTGTTTTCCGGTGTCTCATTTATGTCGAGCTCGGTGTCTTCTTGGAGAAGAGACACTTGAATACGCTCAATCTTATTTTTAAGAACAATATTTTTTTGAGGAATGAGCGGGAGAGAGGTGGTGGAGGAGTAAATCAAGGGAAGGATAGTGACCTCAATATTGTCGTAGTTCCCTTCCTTAACGGTTTTGGTTTCACCGGCTTCGAGGAGTAAGTTTACTTGTTGGGGAGCTCCGGTAGAGGGAGTAAAAATGCGGGCACGAGAGGGTTTATCTTTAGTTTCGAGCGGTTGGGGAAGACTTTGGGCAGAGAGATCAGACCCTGAGATGTTAACACCGGCCGAGGTAAGGGTGGGTGAGGAGTAAGTAAAAGCAAGCGAGATGAGATTACCTCGAGGAATGTACGGAAGAGCGGCGGAGAGACAGCCAACGACGTCGGTGCCGATTAAAGAAATACCATTTGGGGTAATGATTTTCTCGACTTTGCGATTGGGCTTTATTTTGTAACACTGGTTCGGAGTGGCTTCACTAAGCCTGTCAGTAAGGTCGTACGAGGCGATTTCGGAACTGGAGAAGAGAGAAACAGAGAAAGTATCGTGACTGGGGAGATAGACGGTGGTGAGAGGATAGAAATCGGAGAAACTATCAATCTCGGCCGGGAGCTGGAGTTCGAAGTAGTTTTTGTCCAGTTCGAGAATGAAACCAGTACCAGTAGTTCCCGGAATGACGAGATTAAGAGTGTTGGTTTGGAGATCTATTTGGCTGTTGTCCAGGAAAATTGTGGGGATGATGGGAGTGAGGCGAAGGTTGAGATTACTGCCTAGTTTTTGATACTCGACACGAACAGGAAGAAGCGTTTCGGAAGAGGTAAGAGAAGGGATAGTGAGGGTGTCCCCTTCGTTACCGACTGTTGGGGAAGCGATGTTTAGATATTCTCCCTTTTTAGTCCAGTCGGTGTTGGGGCGAAGAGAAAGAGAGTCAAAGGGATGGGTAATATTGGCGGGATTTTGGGGGGAGATAAAGTTTTGCGGTTTATCTTTTAAAGCAACTTGGTAGAGAGAGATTTTGTTGCCGAATTTTTGGTTCAGGGAAAATTTGGAGGAGTTGGTGACGTATTTTTTAAGGGTAACTAGACCAGAGTCGGTAGCATTTTCAGGAAGAGTAATATGTTCGTCTATGAGGATCCAGTTGACAGAGTACTTGTCGAGGACGCCTTCAAAAGCGTTTTGGTTGTCGGAGTAGAGAGCGGTACTCATTTCCTCGTAGTACCTTTCACTGTTTTTTTCCCAAGCATCGAAGGCGCGATCCAGCAGGGGTTGACGTAGACCATACCAAAGGAAACCTGAGCCGCGATATCCCCAGCTATAACTTTCCCAGCCCCAAAAGGAGAACTGGGGAAAGTTGGCTACGCGAGTAGCTCTGTCTTGGGTTTTCATGTAAGCAAAAAAATCAAAATATTCCTGGGGTATTTGTTGGCGCATTGAGGGAGAGATGAGGTTGCCGGAGAAAGCCGGAGACATAAAGAGGACAAGAGAAAAGGCAACGGTAAAGAGGGTAAGGTAGTAGGTTAGTCGGGTGTGAAGAAAAGAAAAAACGTCCAGTAAAAAAATGGTGCCAATGGAAAAAAAGAAGGAGTAAGTCAGAGAGAGAGGAATGGAAAATTTAGTGAAGGGGGAACGGAAAAGTTCGCCGATGAGGGGAATCTTGTTGTTGAATAGTAAACCACCCCCGAGGAGAAAAAAGAGACAAAGGGCAAGAAGGGCAACGAAGGACTTGGTCCAGGCAAAACGCTTTTTGAAAGAGTAGTAGAGACCGGTAAGAACAAGAATAAAGGAGAGGAAGCCCAGGAGGCTGATGATGGAGATATCGAGGTGACTGCGCCAGACGGAGAGGAGATAGGTGTATTTGTTGTCTTGGCCGAGGTCGAGGTAGTTGAAGAGGTATCCTTTCATAAGGGCGGTGTCTTTAAGGGTGGCAAACTGGAGATTTCGGGCATAGGTTTCAGGAGAAGAGAGAAGATTGTTTTTGGCTTGCTCGGGAACAGTACCGTTGGTGATGACAAAAAAAGCGACGGGAAGGAGCCAGAAAAGATGGGGAATGACAAGGGTAAAAAGGGAGAGAAGGGAAGTTTTGAGGTGTTGAGCCTTGTGTTTTTGTTGTCTTAAAAACTCGACAAAGAAAGGAAGAACAGCGACAAAGAAAACGAGGAAAATGGTCTCGACATAAAAGGAGGGAGCGGAGAGGAAGGCCATAATGAAGAGAACGAAGAGATTAATTTTGGTGGGTTTTTGAAGGTAGGTGATGGTGAAGTACAAAAGCCAAGGGAGAGCACCGTAGAACCAAGTGAAAGTTTCGAAAGGAACGAAGAAAGTCTGGAGAGTGTTGAGATTTAAGAGATAGTAGAGGGCACCAAGAAAGGAAGCAAACTGAATGGTTTTGGCGTCAAGTTTGCCTTTGAAAAGATGGTTGTAAAAAAGGAGATAGACACCAAGAGGGCCAAGGACCAGGGGAAGGAAGGTGGTGATATAGCGAATTAGGTCCGGGGTAAGTTTGACGGTGAGAAGAATCCAGACCAGAAGAACACGGGGGAGATCGGCGGCGTGGGCCATGCCACCAAGAAGTCCGGGTCCACGATATTCTTGCCAGACGGAGAAAAGAGTTCTTCGGAGGTTTTCGGTGATGTCGAACTCGGGGTGGAGATTATCCCAGCCGGTGAGAAAAGTGTTTGGCTCGTAGTTTAAAAAGATGAGGAGAAGGGTGATAAAAAGGAGGGCAATGACCGGCCATAGACGGGTGACAATTTTGCCTAGGTGACGAAGCTCTCGAAGGGGAAAGCGATGCTTTGCTTTGGTAATATTCTTGGCCACAAATCAGTTTAGCATTTAGGGGAGCTTTAATTACAAATTCCCCGACACTTTAAAAGGGATTATTTATTTTCTTCGATTTTTTCAATCCTGAAATTCTGACCATTTAATTCATACTGGTAACCTTCTTTCTTGTCGATGATTATTTGTGAGAGAGGAGTTTTGTCACTTATGAGGGTGACTCCTTCAACTGTTTTTCCACCTAGACCATCGGGCACTATAAAGAAACGAAATAGTACACCTTTTTCCAAGTTCTTTAGGTGGTAAATTGAGTGATAGTCGCAAAGTTTTCTCTTCAACGATTGAAGGCTTCTTTTCTCGTCTATGAGACAGTTGTAGAGCTGATTGGCCACCTGCCTGGTTTGGTCGTGTTGGGACTCCATAGGGGTGGCGCTATTGTCGCGTTCAAAAGCTGCCCGCTTGATGCTAACCTCAACAGCTTCAATTTTATCGTTAAGTATGTTTGATAAGTCAATCATTGGGCTAAATTATACTATATAGTATTGACATATTTATACCTATAGGGTAATATTCGTGGCTTCAGGAACCGGTGTTGGGAAGGCGAGTGATCTCTCTTTTGTTGAAAGAGAATCAAAACAAATCGGACAAACAAAAACAGGTTATCTGTTAGGCCTAATAAAATCTGCAAAGAAAGATTTAAGTAAATACTAAAATGATAAAATAATTTATGGAGTCGAAAAGTTTGGAATTGGCAAAAAAATATTTGGGGGAAAAGGTGTTAGTCAAAATGGATAGGAAGCTGGGAGATGTTCATCCAAAATGGGGGTGGAAATATCCGGTAAATTATGGATTTGTACCGGGAGTGATTGCACCGGATGGAGAAGAGTTGGATGCGTATGTTTTAAAAATTAATGAACCGAGGGAAGAGTTTGAGGGGGAAGTAGTAGCAATTGTTCATCGCACGGATAATGATGATGATAAGCTGGTGGTCATTCCCGAAGGAGAGACGATAACCGATGAAGAGATTGAAAAACTAACGGAGTTTCAGGAGAAGTGGTTTAAACATGAGATTGTGAGAGTTTAAATTTATAGGAAAGGAGTTCGCTGATATTGGGGCCATTAGGCGAGATTATGGCATATGTGTTTGGGGAGGAGTAAAATCATTTCATGAAAGGAGGTGAGTTTGGATGAATGAAGTTGAAACAATAAAAAAAGTTGAAGAGGTAAATATTGAGGAAGTAGTAAGTCAGGAAAAAACCAAAAAAGAAATGATTACGATGGAGGTAGAATGTAATAGAAAAAGTAGCCGTTACCCCGAAGGACGAAGGCCTCATTATTAATATAGAAAATGTAAATTATGGTTTTTCCTAAAATAACCATCAAAAAGATTGGTGGTGGACTGGATTTGGAGGTAGTTTGGCCCGAAAGGGAGTTGCCTGAGAGAGTAGTCTATGAAGATGGCGATTACAAAGCTTGGGGGTATCAGGTTGATTATGATGGGTTATCCTTTGAGGAAAAAGTGAAGTTGATGATAGCCGGGGGAGAGAAAAAGATAGCCCTGATAGATGGAGATTTGTTGATGATACTTTGGAATAAAAAGAAGAATGAGGTGAAGGCTATAGTGGGAATGTCGGGTATGTTTCCGTTATATTTTGCGAGAGAGGATGAAGCGCTTTACCTTTCTCCGGATTTTTATGAGGTTTTTAAGGAGATAAAAAAACCAAAAATAAATAAAGATGAGGTATTGGATTATCTATTGCAAGAATATTTTATTTACCAAACAGATAAGACTTTTATCGATGGCGTTTCCAGACTACCGGCCGGATGCTTGCTGACCATAGAAAGCGATTTGAAATACCAAGTTGAAGAACTAGTTGATCTTAAAGAAATAATTGCAAATCCAGGAAAGGACTTGAGCGCTGTTGAAGCCACAAAAGAAATTGAAAACACTTTAATGACAGCAATTAAGAAGAGGGTGGAATATTTTAAAGACAAACCACTCGTTTGTGATTTTTCGAGTGGGTTTGATTGCATGATGGTGGGTTACCTGATGAAAAATCTGGGGGCGAATTTTACCGGGTATAGCTGGTATACCAAAAAAAATAATGATGACAGTGATCCAAATATCGTGGAAAAATGGTCGGAAGCCAAGGGGGTAAACTGTAAATTTTTTGACGTAACAGATATTTTATTTTTCCATGACGAGGCAGACTTGAAGTGGAACGCGACTCATTTTTTCCCCGCCTGGCATTCTTTGTCTTTGTATTTGATAATCGACAGAGAAAAGGCAAAACTGTTTGGAAAGAATGTGGTGAGTTTTACCGGAAATGGTGGAGATGAATTTTTACACGCGAGTGATCTTTTGGGGTATTTGAGCGATATTAATAGGAAGGAACATAAATTTATTAAAGAATATGCTGAGGAGGGTGCTGAAAATATTTATACAAAAACGGCCTATGATCGGTTGGTGAGTGAGGAGAGGGCTAACTCGACAAAGTTTTATGGCAATAGATATGGTTCGGCAGTTGGGGAACAAAGCTACTTTCCAATTTATTGGGAAACGGAAACATGGGCGAGTAATCCTTATGATACCTTGCCAATGCTAAAGCTTTCCCAAAGACTGCCAAAAGACAAAAAGGGAAACACAATCAACAAACAGAAAATATATTTTGGAAATACAAAAGCGTTCATTCCCGAACAGTATCGGGTAAAACTACCTTACCATGAGCAAGTTTATCGGTTCTTGGATGAAAAAAAGGATATCCTGATTAAGATTTTGGAGAACTCGGTATTGGGTAAATCGGGGGTTGTTCAATCGGAAGATTTACTTAAGGCTTTACGTGCGGGTAATATTAAAGAAATGGTCAAAGAGCACTATCTTTGTTTTGGAAATTTATGTCGTTTGGAAGTGTTTTTGCAAGCTAACGGAGTGACAGAGTGATTAATGATATATTAAAAAGAAAAATGAATGAGTTTAATAGGGTAAATGTGATGGTGGTTTACGGCGGAGTAAGTCCAGAACATGATGTGGCCATCGTGACGGCCTTACAAGTGATGAAGGCTTTGAAAAAAGCCGGTTTTGAAGTAATGCCGGTATATATATCTAAAGAAGGGAATTGGTATCTGGGAGACGAGAGTTTTCTAAAACCTGAAACATATCGAGGAATAAAGACGTTACTTAGAAAAGGGAAGAAAGTGGTTTGGTCAGCAGACCCAAATTTCGGATTGATGGAGAAGAATTGGTGGGGTTTTGGAATAACGGTGAAACAGCCGGATGTAGTATTTCCAGTGATTCATGGGCATGGTGGAGAAGACGGAACTTTACAAGGACTTCTGGAAATGGCCGATATTCCTTATGTAGGATGTTCGGTGACAGCAAGCGCGATAAAAATTGACAAATATATTGCCAAAAAGATAGCGGAGTCATGCGGGCTTTCGGTGTTGAAAGATATTTTGATGATTAAGGGTGAAAAAATGAGTTCGATTGAAAAAAAGAAAATCAAATATCCAGTGATGGTAAAACCTGTCGGTTTGGGGTCGAGTATTGGTTTGACGAGAGTGAGTAACCAGAAGGAACTTGATGATGCTTTGGAGGTAGCCTTTTGTTATGACAGACGAGTAATTATTGAAGAAGCGCTGGATGATTTTGCCGAAGTGAATATTTCAATATTGGGCAACAACCCCTATGAGTGTTCGGTGACCGAGGAACCAAAAAGCAGCGGAAAGACATTATCGTTTGCGGATAAGTATGAGGGACAAGAAAAGTCTAGTGGAATGGCTGGTTCGAGGAGATTAATTCCGGCAAAACAGAAACCGGAAATAATTAAAGAGATTGAAAAAGGTGCAGTAAACTTTTTTAGAGCAATTGACGGAAAGGGAATTGCGCGGGTCGATTTTATGGTGAGCAAAGAAGGGAAAGTATATTTTAATGAAATCAATACCATGCCAGGGTCTTTAGCCTTTTACCTTTGGGAAGCAAGTGGAGTGTCTTTTGAAAAACTGGTAAGCAGGTTGGTAGCTTTAGCCTTAGAAGAAAAAAGAGGAAAAGACTCTTTGGTTAAGACTTTTGGAAGCAGTATCTTGGAAGGGTTTACTGCCTCAGGGCTTAAGGGCGGAAAACTTTAGAAAGTATCGGGAAGGTCATTTTCCAGAAGAATCCAGTCGTATTTTTGGGAGAGATTTTCAATGATTGGCCAGAGATTGGTGTCGTTACTTATAAAACTAACGATGTTGGAGTTAGCGATACCGATTTCTAGATTTTTGGTTCTTTCGGAGTGACCGACGAGAATGATTTTGTCGAAAACAGATCCGGAAAGTTTACCCAGTCTTTGATGAATTGGTGCTGTTTTTTTTCCCAGTTCAATTATGCCCGGAGTGAGTAAAACCTTTTTACCCTTGAGATTTTTGAGATCATTTAGTATGGCAGTAAAACCTTCTTCGTTTGAGCTGAAGGCGTTGTCGATGAGGGTGGCCTTGTTGATTTTTTTTAGTTCTAGTCGATGGGGTGAGGGCGAGATGGAAGCGGCGGCTTTTATTATAATTTTTGGAGGAACGTTGAGGAGCAGACTCATAGAAGCGGCAGCCAAAAGATTGTAGAGATTACTGGTTCCAAAGATAGGTGAGTTAATATCCAGTGAGGTTTTTTGGTAGACGAGACGGAAAGAGATTCCCTTTGAGTTAAGAGTATATTTGTCGACAAAGAAATCAGCCTTGGGATCGAGGAGGGAATAAGTTTTAACTCCCTTATATTGGGGTAAAGAGAGGTGCTTCTTTATATAAGGGTTATCAAGATTAACGAGAGCATTTTGAGGGGAGACAGAGTCTACCAGTTCAAACTTGGCAAGGGTGGTATTTTCTAGAGTTTTAAATCTCTCCAGATGTTGAGAGCCAATGGCGGTGAGAATGGCATAGTTTGGACTGACCATTTTGGTAATTTCGGCTATTTCACCTCGAGTGTAGGCGCCCATTTCGCAGATGAAGAACTTAGTCTTGCGGAGGATCTCCATTCTAACCACTTTGGCGATACCAAAGATGGTGTTGTAGCTTTCGGGAGTTTTGACGGTTTGCTGGTAACTCTTAAGAATTTCATAAAGAAAATCTTTGACGGTGGTTTTGCCAAATGAGCCGGTGATACCAATGGTTTTTAAGTCATGACGACTGAGAATGAACGCAGTTTTATCTTTGGTTAGCTGACGATTGATTTTTTCATAGGGGGTAATGAGGAGTAGGGCAAGAAAGAGAAAAAGAAAGGGAGAAAAAAGAAAAAAGAAGAGAAGTAGGCCAGAGAGAAGATATAGTTTAAAAAACAAAGAGACGGAAAGTAGAGTAAGGAAAAATGTAAAAGACAAAAAAAGGAGGAGACGGGCTTTGGAGGTAAGAACAAGTGGTTTTTTTGAGGAGATGGTAAGGGTGGTAGGGTGTCCAAGCCACCAGGTAAAGAAACGTGAGACAGAGTAGCCCTCCTGCTGGAGAATGGTGAGCTGGGTTTTAATTGTCTTAGTAAGCATTGGTTTGGAGAATGGTATTGAGGAGATAAATAAACTTTTGAGTGGAAGTGAGATGAGGGCTGTGGTCGGCACCATAGAGAACAAAGAGGTGTGATTTCGGAATGATTTCGGCAAGGAGTTTGCTGCTGTTTAAAATTGTAGTGTCTTTTTCTCCCCAAATGATGGAAGTGTCGACGGAAATGTTTTTTAGTTTTGAGGAATAATCTTGGTAGAGGATTTTGTTGAGAATTTCTCTTTGGACGGGAGTAGATCTGAGGTAGTTTTCTGAAGCGACTTGGTAGAAAAGGTAGTCGTAGATTTGGGGGGAAAGAGTTTTAAGCAGCGGTTTGAGAGCCTTGGCAATTTGTGATTTTTTTCTCGGCGTAGATTGACGAATACAGGCAGGGGAAAGGAGAAGGAGATGGTTAATTAATTTGGGGTAACGAAGAGAAAAATCGACGGCGATTTGACCACCGAAAGAGTGTCCGAGAAGGATAACGTTTTTGAGCTTTAGTTTAAGGATGAAACTTTTGACGAAGTCAGAGTATTCGCCGACACCAGGAGTTCCCGGGAGTGTCGGGGTGGAGCCAAAAGCGGGGAGGTCAAGAGCAATGCCGGAGATATAACCAGGGAGGTTCTCAAGAACCGTCTGCCAGTGGTGGGAAGACTGTCCCCAACCATGAAGGATAAGGAGGGTGTGTTTTTGGTGAGGGTGGACGATTCGATAGCTAGTGAGAATGCCGTCTAGTACTATTTGCATTGAGAGATATATTATACGATTTAGAGGGCAGGCCTGTGATTATTATAGATTGTGCGAGGGGCTGAGGTTTGTTGACTTGAAAGAGGAATAAAAGTATTATAAGTTTATGGAAAATAGAACTGAGCATTTTTCGGAAGAGAAGATATATTGCCATACGTATGATGGTCTGGTGCGGGAGATGGCTTCCGCCATGGAGGTTGACTCCCAAAAGCTGTTCCCAAAGACAGAAGGAGAGTTTGACCATGAAGATATTGAGAGTTGGATAGGGGCAGTAAAGTTTAAAGAAGGAAAAGTTCCCGACATACAGGCTAGTTTGTCGTCTGACAGAGGACTGAGGGTAATTAAGTTTGAGGTAGCTGACCAAAAAGGGATTGAGTCATTGGACGAGAAGGCAACCAAGGAAGAACTGATTTACTCGATGGCTTTGACTGAGGCAAAGATGAAGGTGGTCTCGGATATTGCCGAAGAAGTGTACCCCGCCGTAGCTTTTCAGATTAAAGATTACAGGAGGGAAATAGAGAAGGTGCGTGAAGAGATCTTGGGTGACAAAAGGGAAAATACCAGTTTGGATGAGGCCATTCACGGAGTGCTGTCCAAAAAAACTCTGGCAGCAGCGGTGATAATTGGGGGAATGGTACTTTCGGCTTGCGGAGTTAGCGTGGAGATAGTGACACCTAATGCCACGGCAACCGAGACACAACCAAGAGTGACGGAGACGGTAGATATTGGAGTAACGGAGACACCGTTCCAGCCGGGAGTTACGGAAACAGCACCTGGAATAAGCGAGACACCTACATTGGAGGTTACGCCAACAGCAACACAGGTTGAGGGGGAGATGACGGCTGAGGAGATAAAAAGCAATGTAGATGCATATTTGGACGGAAAGATTACATTTGAAGGAGATAGAGAAAAATATCTTTATAGACGACGAAGTGGTTTAATACTTCCTGTCGGATATTTTTATGAGTATAGAATGACTTTTCCTCAGTTCGAAATGGATTCTGATACCATGATATCTGTTTTGTTGGGAATATATAGAGATGGTGATAAACAGTTTATGGTGCTCGGTTCAAAAGATTTGAACGGAAAATCTTTTGTGTGGGTAGGTATAACAGGCTATTTGGATAATGAGAAGTATCCCGCTTTGTCGCGGACTTATATTAAATTAACTCATGAAGAATCCCCAATAATCGATGGATCGGTCGGGAACAATATGTTTAAGAATCAAGATGAGTTGTTGGAACTTTATTCCGATAAAATCAATTTGCCTTTATATTATGGAATTGATGCAAATATGGTAATAAAAGACCCTAGTTTTACGTGTGGTCCAATAATGAATGAATTAGAGTGTGGCAGTGCAAAGGGAAATAATGGCGCATCAGATGAACTAATTGCTTGGATAAAGGAGGGAAAAAATAAACCTGATTTTGTTTTTGACAATATTTCCGACTTTCAAATTAAGGAATTTGAAAATGCCCCCTTGGTTCAGAACCATACGGTGAATACTCCATAGATTGTTGTGAAAATTAGATTTTTAGATTAGACTTGAAGAGTGACCAAAACGAGCAAAATTGTTTTAACTCTATGTGGGGTGATATTGTGTGTTGGTGTTTTTCTGGAACTTTGGAGAATGAACGAGTGCAAAACGATGCTGACCTCGGATACTAGTAATAATAAGACAACAACAAATTGTGGATTATTACTTGAAGCTATTGGCGGTGAATCATCAATGGAAGATATATATTTTGGTCAGTTTAAAAAACTGTATGCAAAAAACGGAGCAGTCTATATTAGAATCTTTTTGGGTGGTTATAGTATTGATTTTCCTGTAGCCAACAACGATAACAAATATAATTTATATGTTTTTGAGAAAAGTAAGGATGTTTATGAAAATCCAAAAGGATTAGTTCGTGCCATTGTTTACCAAACCGATAAAGATAACTTGAAGAAACTCAACAAAAAATACAATAATAAATTCTTAGATTTTGGCATGGTTTCACCTAACTATATTACTGATTTTTCGAAAATGATTAATAAAATTTATGAAGAAGAAAACGTGGAAGAATTTCGAAAAAAAATAATATTAGAAGGGTTAACATACTTTGCTGATTGTAATAGCGAGATACAAAGACTCTCTAATTTTATGAAGGAGACCGATAGACTGAAAATAATAATGAACGGATTAATAATAAAATTCGATAAAAATATCAACAAGTGTTTACCAAGTATTAGCTCGGTAAAGGTATATCTTTAAAATAAAATATATGAAGAGAAGTATTGTTGTATTATTTTCAACCTTTATTTTTTTAGTTTTATGGTTGATTTCTCCCAAGTCAACCTCAGCAGCTATCGTGTGTTCAGGGTCTGGGAGTTCGTCATATACATCCTATGAATGTAGATACAATTTTTGGTCGGGACATCAATGTTATATAAATGGAACCGATACTAATTCTGGGGCTTGTAGCTATAATTTTGGAAGTTGTTCTTTCAAGGAAACAGTTGAAGAATTTTGCAGCGCTATACCGTTTGGACCGGATGCGGGGTGTAGTTGGTCTAACCAGTGTATAAAGGGAGATTGTTACAATACTAGCGGTTGTACGACGTGTGATAACACTATATGGAGTGCCTGCACTGTTTCCTGTGGCGGTGGTACCCAAACAAATCAGTGTGGTGGTACCCAATTGTGTAATACTCAGCCGTGCTGTAGCTCAAGTGGTCCGGATACACCAACCTTGTCCAGTCCAGCTAATGGGGCGAGTATTAAAGGAACTACGGCGACATTAACCTGGAACGGTATAAGTAACTGGGGGACAGAGTGTAGCAGCGCAACTAGTAGAGACTATCAAGTTTGTGCCGGTACAAATGCCGGTGATCCTTGTAGCGGAGGATCGGTTTTCACTGTAGGTAGCGGAACTACCTCCCAAGTTTACACATTCCCCGACGCTTTACCTAGAACATATTATTGGAAAGTGAAGGCAGATAACACAAATCCTTCGGCTTCCGGTTGGTCGACGATTTGGAGCTTTAACGTGACTAATAACGCTCCCACAATTGTTTCGACGTCTCCTTCAACGGTTCTGTCTAACGGTAATGCCAACTTAACGATAGTGACAAGTGACGCTGATGGGGCGACCGATTTACGAAGAGTCTTTTTTGCTTTTAATAACTGTAGTGTTGATCCGGGAGATGCGGGTTGGAGTAATTTTGAACACATTAATGCTAATTATTTCGGAGGATTTACGTATGGTGGGGCAAACATCAATGTAGCAAATAACAATACCGGTGCGGCCTGTACCGGGGTATCAGCCAGCCCACCCACTCCGTGGGGCACAGTAGCGCCGTTTACAAATGCTTTGAACACATTGACGATTAATAATGTCAGCGATACTCGGGCGGGAAATAACTGGACCTCGGTGTTTAACGTAACGACGACTAATTTTCCCAGCGGAAACTACAACTATTACGCAATGGTACAGGATAATGAGCTGTTATGGCATACGGGAGGACCAAGCTGGAAGAAAATGGGGACGGTGTGTGTGGAGGGCGGGGCAGTACTTGGAGCGTGGGGAGCCTGTGATGGCAATCATAAACGAACTCGAACATGTACAGAAACCTGCGGAACAGATAACTGTACGGCAGCCGGAGCTGTGGCCGGAGTGATCACCGAAGACTGTGTGGGGACAATAAAAGGAACCCTATTTGACGCTTCGGATCTTTCTTCGTGTCCGGCAACTATAGGGACGGACCCAGGGTATGCTCCTTTACGACTGGGCAGTGCAGCGTTTGATATTCTTGGTTTGTGGCCGGCAATTACAGCACCGGTTAGTACTGATGCCAACGGAAACTATACCGAGCAAGTCTATGCCTCGACGGTGAATGGGACGTACTCTTTTGATTATGCAAACCTGATTTCTTCGGGAAGAGCATCCGGAGTCAAACTCCAGTGTCAGGGGGCATCGGTGTCGGTGACGACCCAGGGACAGACGGTGACAAAGGATACCGGTTTTTGGAGAGTGTATAGCGGATGGTGGCAGGCGGTAGGTGGAAGTGTCTATGCAAGGAGCGGAGTCAGGAGCTATGTACCGGCAAGTGTGACTCCAGCAGCCAACCAGAAACTGATCTTGCCTAACGCAGGGGGAAGAGTAGGAGTACTGAGTCACGGATTTGTTTGGCAGGGAACGGAGTTGGGAACTAATCCTAATGCGGGTATAAGTAGTGCTTTGTGGAGAATTCAAAGTCTTTACGAGGGACTGCGTTATGACTTTAATTTTTACAAAACAAGAATGGATGTGTTTCCTTTCACGGCGTGGGATGGGGGGGCGATAGGCTACAGCGATGGGGGAAGAGGATACCAGATATTCAAACACACGGGAGACGTAACTTTAAATTACAGCGGACCAACAGGAACACAAAAAGTAATTTTACTGGTAGATGGAAATGTAACAGTGAGCGGCAATATCACAGTACCAAGCGGGGCGTTCTTGGGAGTGATTGCCAAGAACAGTATTATCTTTAATTCAAATTTGACCACGGCACAAGGGTGGTTTGTGGCGGAGAGTATAAATGTTCCTTGTAAAGATACGGTGGCACCACTCGGAACTTGTGACAAGACGGACTCTCAGCTTGATGGTCAAGGGTCGTTTGTGGGGTGGACGGGTATAAACTTGAATAGAGATATGGGAGCGGGGAATAACACAACTCCAGCCGAGAAATTTACGTATAGGGTGGATATGGCGCTGAATGCACCAACTCCGATAAAAGTATTTGCGAAAAAGTTCTCTCCCTTTATTCCTTAGTTTGAGGCTAAACGTAGGTTAAGGTTTTCGAGTTTTTCTTTGATTTTGGTGCCTCTAAGGAAAGTATAGAGAGGAAAAATGAGGGCGCTGGGAAGAACAGAGAGAATAAGAGACTGGGTCCCGGCCAAGAGTCTGGATTTTAAGCTTGGTTTGTAGCCATATTTACTGACGGCAAGGCGACGAACCTTTTGAGTAACATGGAAGGTGTGTTTGGGATTTCTAAAGGTTTCGGAGTCGCCATGTTGGCGGTACATGAGGGTAGTAGACTTGAGGTTGGCATAAAGACCAAATTTGCCTAAACGGAAGTAGAGATCAAGATCTTCGGCAGGAGTGAGATGGGGGTTGTACCAAACGAAGTCTTGGGGTAACAGTCTTCGATTAATCATAATACCGGGGTGTTGCAGGGGATTGGCGGTGAACATGAGCTCATGGATGGCGATGTGGTTTATGGGGAAGAGCTTTTTACCGGTGAGATGACCATCTTTGTCGATGGTGAGACATTGGCCTCCAACAACGACAACACCGGGATGTTTGGTAAGGAAATTGACCTGTTTTTGAAAACGACTAGGAAGAGAAACGTCATCGGCGTCCATGCGGGCAATAAGATGACCTTTGGCCTTGGTAAGGCCGAAATTGAGGGTATTGGCGATTTTGAGGTTGGTTTGGTTACAATATATCTTGAAACGGGAGTCTATTCGGGCATAGTTTTTGAGAATCTTGTAAGAATCGTCTGTTGAGGCATCATCTATGGCAATGACCTCAAAGTGGGGATAGGTTTGGTAGCGAAGGCTTTCAAGAGCCTCCACGAGATACTTTCCGGCGTTATAAACCGGAAGAATGACGGAGATGAGAGGAGTTTGAGTAATAGTATGTCTCATAGTGATATATACAGGATAGTACGTGAATATCCGTTTGTCAAGTATTACAGGGGGAAAGATATTATTTGTGCCTACATTGAGTAAAAAAATGCCCCGACTGGTTAGGTCGGGGCTAGGCAAAGGAGGAGGAACCTTTGGATGTTGTCTTATTTTTTCATTTTAATTTTAGTGCTGTAAGCCAGCAGTATTAGTCCCAGAACGACAAAAACGAGTCCGGGAAGAGAAAGATGAGACTGGGGATCGGTTCCATGGAGAAAAAGAAGGATCGATCCGAGAGCAAGGCTTATAAAGCCAGCAAAGATGATAAAGCTTTTTTCCATTTTAACTCCTTTTTTTGAATGAGCATTGAGCTTTCTTTTAAGGTCGAGTTTCAGCCTCAAGAGAAAACTCCCCTGAGCTTAGCTCAGGGGATGGTCGTACTATTGGAAGCTATTTGAGAAATTCGGCCGGGGGCGGAACAACCAACTGGTTGTAGTTTTTACCCTCGTGCTGGGGTTTGGCTTTGTAGTTGCCTACGTGCAAGTTCCAGGCACAGTCCAGGCCAGCCTGATTGAGAGTCCACCAATGGCCTTTGACACCATGAATGGTAATTGTCTCGCCGACATCAACGCGCTGAACACCCTCGTTTGAGCCACCAGTCCACCATTCGTAAATAGCGGGACCTTCAATGGTAGTGACAACGTAAGGGTCAAGCTCGCCCATATCAGTGAAGGGGACAGTGCTCGGGTCACAAACGGCGACCGGGGCCATAGGCACAAGAACGGGGTCACAAACGGCGACCGGGGCAGGATATCTTAGGGCGTTTACGTCATTGTAAAAATTCAACGCAAACTTGCCCGCAAAAATACTGGCAATACAAAGCAAAATCAATACGAGTATTGCTATGATAACCCACAAGCTTTTTCGAGTCATTTTATTCCTCCTTTGAACTTTGAAACAGTTGAATTTTCCGCTTACGCGGTTTTTTTAGCTTCCAATTTAAAGTGCGTAGACTTTTGAGATCTACTCTCTATCCTCTAGTTAGGTTAGAGGATAGAGGTAAGTTTCAAGTATTAAGAGTCTTAATGTTTTAAAGTCTTGGCTTTGACGAAGGAGAGAAGTCCACCAAGATAAGCAATACCGGCGAAGTTGAAGAAGGCAGCACTGTCGGCACCAGTATCAACGGTAATGTGCTCGGTGCAGGTATCGGCTGAGCCGTAGACCGGAGTACAAATAGTAGTTTTGGTAACGGTTTTTGAAGTGGCGACTGATTGCCCACCTTTAGTAGTGGTTTCCTTTTCGGTAACCTTAGGCATGGCAGTAGGGGTAATGGAAGGAGTAAGGGTGATAGCTACCGTAGGAGTTGGAGTTAGGGTGCTGTCGTCTTCGATCTCGTTGGCTGGAACACCGAGGCTATCAGTTGGTTTTTGAGGGATAACTCTCTTGGAGAGAGAATAGGTAATCGCGCCGGTGAGGACGAGGACGACGAAGATAATAGGCAAAATTGATTTCATATGGGCGAGTGTAACAGATAGGGAGATAAATGTCAACCTATAGTGAAAGGGGGAGGGTGTTTTTACATCCTATTGGCGTACACAAAAAATCGCACCGGGCTGTTCCATAATTGACACGTGTACAAAATTAGGTCCGTGCTGTAATCGGTGATTTTTGTGCCTGATGAAACAGAGTAAACTTTGTATTCATATTGACGCTGACCCCAGTTAATTTTTATAGTGTCACCGACTTCCATGTTAGGAAGACTGTAAAAAGAGTTGAGTTTTCGGAAAGCGGCGGACCAGTCGAGATATCCCCAGCGATGGGCGGCCAGAATGGTGGGGAGAGAGGTGTCTTCCGGGGTACCAAATTCGGGGACGCGCCAAACACCTTTTTTGAGGATCTCTTCCCAGTCAGTGCCTTCGTGGATTTCTCCTTTAACGCCAATTTTGTCGATGAGGAGACCGTTTTCTTTGGGAAGTGAAGGGTCGATGTCCGGAAGCGGGGAAAGAGTGACGGTGGTAGCAGTTGGCGATGGGTCGATGTCCGGAAGTGAGTCGGCGGAGACGGTTGAGGCAATTGTAGAGGCAAGTGTGCCTGAAGTTTGCGGAAAAAGACGGTAATATAGGTGCGGCCAAGAGGGAAGGAAGGCTAGAATGGTAGCGGAAAGCCAAAAAGTGACTCCGATAGTGACAAAGGATTTTTTGGTAAGACGCATATATATTAGTTTAACAGTTGTTGGGAATAACTATTCTTGCGTGTAATTGGTGACGATGTTGACTGTTTTTACCGGGATTCCCGGCATTTGTCAAGATTACCGAGATTCCCGGCGTTTTGTAAGTTATTCTGAACCTGGAACACCTTGTCGGTTAGGAAAGATATCTTAATAGAAAAATGAAAGAGAGGGGAATAGTGATGCTTTAATTTATATATTGATATACTTGAGTAGACCTATATAACGTGTGTTGACAAAATTAGGTTCAGATGATATACTCCCTCTTAGTTTGACATACTCTTGATTCGATTGAAGGTGAAATGGGTTTGGTTCGCAGTACCAACCTTAAAACCTGGCGCTGCAGCTAAGGCCTTACGCGTTTCACCCTTAATCGACTTAATTGGTTTCAAACTAACCCCCCTTCCGTTGATTCTAAAAATATCCTCGAAATGTCGAGGATGATACATGTTTGTATTTATCTGGGTAGTGAGGTTTTGACTACGAGCTCCGCCTCAGGGTGGTGAGTTGTAGTCACATTTGGCCTACCGGACTTGACAGCGAGTCTATCCGTTGTAGAATTGAGATGTTCCTATCTAATTCCCTCCAATCGCAGATGATTTTTTCTAGTTTCCAAAATTTTACTAAATAACCAATCCCCATCTTATGGCAGAAAAAGCCAAGACCCGTGTTAAAAAAACTGTTGCCGTCGCAGAGTCTCCGGTAACTCCCATTGTTGAACCTGTAGCTCCATCTGTTGCGGACAAAAAAGAGGAGACTCCTGTAGCTACTCCTGTGGCTTCGGTGTCTCGACCTGCGGTTCCTGGCAATCAACTACCCCCGCAGTACCAAGGTAGACCTTACGTTCGGCCACAGTATCAGCAACGCCCGATGATGCGCCCCTCATTTATACGCACTCCACAAGAACCGGTGATTACCGAAGAGGTAACCGGCATTGTGGATGTTTTTGGATCCGATGGTCGAGCAATGGCTCGTGCCGAGTATCGACCGGGAGAGAATGACGTGTTTATCACCTCACAGATGGTGAGAGCCTCTAAGCTTCGTCCCGGAGACGTGGTGGTCGGTCTTGCCCGACGCCCTAAGGAGAACGAGCCTTACTGGAACATGGTGCAGATCACTAAGATAAACGGAGTGGATGCAGCCACGATTACCGAAAGATTGCGATTTGAAAAAGGAATTCCAATTTATCCATATGAGAAGCTAAAGCTGGAGACCGGCAAAGAAACACTCTCAACCCGTTTGATTGACCTTTGTGCTCCAATTGGTCGGGGACAGAGAGGTCTTATTGTGTCTCCTCCTAAAGCCGGTAAAACAACCATCATTAAAGAGATTGCATCCGGAATTGCGGCTAACTATCCCGAGATTCACATCATTGCGGTTCTCGTGGGTGAGCGTCCTGAAGAAGTGACCGATATTTCCCGACACATTAAAGCCATTACCAAAGACTCGGACATGTTGGGTGAGACGGCAGCCAGTAACTTTGACGAAAAAGCCGAGGAGCAAACCAAGGTGGCAGAGATTGCTCTCGAGCGGGCGAAGCGCTTAGTGGAACAGGGGAAAGACGTCGTGATACTTTTGGACTCCGTTACTCGCCTTGCCCGTGCCTACAACTTGGCAATTCCAACATCCGGTCGTACCCTATCCGGCGGATTTGATCCGGCAGCTTTGTATCCACCTAAGAAATTCTTTGGTGCGGCACGTAAAATCGAAGGTGGTGGAAGTTTGACCATTATCGGTACCGCACTGATTGATACCGGCTCACGTATGGACGATCTGGTTTACGAAGAGTTTAAGGGTACCGGTAACATGGAGCTACACTTGGATCGTCATTTGGCAGAGAGACGCATCTACCCATCCATTGACGTAATGAGAAGCGGTACTCGCCGTGATGACTTACTTTTTGACAACGTAGAGTACCAGAGTATCATCCTGATGCGCAGAATGCTGGATATGCTCGGTGACAACGAAAGAACGGAAGTGCTTCTGTCTCGTTTGCAGAAGACGAAATCAAATAAGGAGTTTTTGGCTTCACTGAAAGACGGAGGGTAATCCTCTCTATATATTGCTGACGAAGAGACCGAAGATGATGAGGATGATTGTGGCTAGCCAAGCTCGTTGAGTCAACTGAGATTCTTTCCAACCCTTTTTCAAAAACAAGTAATGGATCGGGGCAACGGGTAAGATCGGTCTTTTGATGATAGCTTTGGCGGACAGTTGAATAAAGCTGGATAAGAACTCTACAAAAAAAAGTAGTCCAAAAATGAAGATGATAAAGACCTTGCCACTTAGAAGGGCGATGGTGGCCAGTGTGGCTCCAAAGGAAAGAGAGCCAACGTCGCCTAAAAAAACATTAGCGGGATAAACATTGAAATAGAGGAAAGCAACAAGGGTACCAATCCAGATACCTATAAAAGTAGAGAGGGGTGTGTCGATAATGCTAACGCTGATGATCAGGTAACCAAACAAACAAATTAAAAGAATTCCCATACTTAAACCATCGACACCGTCCGTAAAATTAACCGCGTTGGAAAAGATGATGATGACAATTGTGGCAAAGATGATAAAGATCGGACCAAGATGAAGTATACCGATTACGGGGATGTTGATGAAGTTTATACCTAACCCAAAATACATAAATGAGGCGATGGTCGTAGCGAGCAACACCTGAATTAAAAGTTTGGTTTTGGTTTTGATTCCGGAAAATCCTCTATCTTGTTGAAGTTCAAAAAACTTGACGATGTCATCATATAGTCCGAGTAGCCCGAACGAGACAAGGCTAAAGATGATAATGCCGATTTCTTTGACAATTGGGAAGTTTGAGGTGATGTTGCCATTAACACTGTAAAAAAGCGTAAAAATCGATAGAAAGAGAAAAATAATGACGACAATTAACAGCAGACCGGCTCCTTCGGGGGTTCTTGACTTGCTTTTTAGATGAGTAATGGCGGCGTTTTTGTTTAGTGAAGTGATAGCAGTTTTCTTTTTGAAAAATTTTAGTTTGTAGAGGAAATTTATAAAAGGAACTATTAAAACGGCGGTGATGAAAAAGGAAGTGATGATGGTGGTGAGGGCTATAAACATATTGGTACTATTCTATGTAGGTTATAGAATGTTTAAAATAAGTGAATTTTTTGGTTTGGGGCCACTATTCAAAGATATCAAAAAATGCTTTTTGATTGTTACTATCTAATACGTCAAACAAAGATTCAAGGTGAGTTTTTTGGCATTGGTCGAACCCTTTAATCGCACTTTGCATGATGCGAACAAAAGAGGGGGTGGTGAGAAGTTTTAATTGGGCTTCTGGATCTGCTTGCTTGAGCATTGCTAGGCCTATATCAAATGATTCGTGCGCTGTTTTTGCGTTATACAGGGGAAGAATGTCTTCAGAAATGCCATTGTCGTAAACATTTTCGACCATACGTGTATTATATATTATGGTGTCAAGAAAATTTCTTAAAATGTATCACTTTTTGAGAGCGGTGGCGGCACTGATACTTTACAGGTTTCCGTCTCGAAAATTGAAAGTAATTGGGGTAACAGGTACAGATGGCAAGACCACGACAGTGACAATGATCTATAAAATTCTTAAGGCCGCCGGAAAGAGAGTATCGATGGTGTCTACCGTGGACGCGGTAATCGGATCGAAGAAAATCAGGACGGGACTTCACACGACGACTCCGGATCCATTTTTGATGCAAAAATTACTACGAAGAATGGTTGATGAGGGGGATGAGTATGCTGTTTTGGAGGTTAGCTCTCACGGGATTGATCAGTTTAGAGTTTTTGGTGTAAATTTTTTAGTTGGTGTCTTGACTAATATCACCAGGGAACATCTCGACTATCACGGGAGCTTTAACAGTTACCTGTCGACAAAGGCCCTTTTTTTGAAGTCGGTTAAAACGGCGGTACTTAATAAAAGTGATGGATCTTATAAAGCTGTAAGAAAAATAGTTGCTTCCGGAAATAAAGTTGTCGAGTATCCCATATCCAGTTTGTCGGAAAATCTGAAAAAAGGAGTAGAAAAATTCTCCGAACCATATAATCGGCTCAATGCTCAGGCAGCTATCATGGCAACCAGGGCGGTGGGGATAGCAGAAACAGAGATTGTTAAGGGTCTTGTTTCGTTTAGGAGTGTTGAGGGAAGGATGGAGGAAATTAAAAATGAGCGGGGAATTAGAATAATTGTGGACTTTGCCCATACGCCAAATGCGTTGACAAGCGTGTTGTCTGCTCTAAGAAAAAAAGCCAAGAAGAGAGTGATCTGTGTTTTTGGTTGCGCCGGGGATAGAGATCGTGAAAAGAGGCCGGTAATGGGTGAAATTGCAACTAGGCTAGCGGATATAGCGATCTTTACGGCAGAAGACCCCAGGAATGAGAGTATTAACGACATCATTAACTCGATGGAAAAAGGAGCATTAAAGGGAAAAAAGGTTTATAAAATCCCAGAAAGAGGAGAGGCAATCAGATTTGCGATCAATGAAGTGGCTAAAAAAGGTGATTTTGTGGTAATTTGCGGTAAAGGACACGAGAGGTCGATGGCATATGGAAAGATCGAGTATCCCTGGTCGGATGCGGAAGCGGTGAAAAAAGCCTTGAAGAACAGAGCGATGTTTATAAAAAGACCTGGTGTGTGATGTTGGGTTGACTTTAAACGCTCCGTCGCGAGATCAGTTCGAGTACGCGATTCGTAGTGACGAGGTAGTATGATTGAAATATGGATAAAAGGGGAAAATTGATTTATGCCTTTGTGGATGCGGCGAATATGTTTTACGGTGGTGAGCGAAGTTTACACTGGAAAATAGATTACGAGAAACTGATTAAGTATTTACGGGAGAAATTTTCGGTGGCAAAGGTTTTTTATTACTCAGGTATTGACGTCGATCAATACAAAGAGGAAGGAAAAGAAGTTGATCTGGGGAAACTAGTAACATATTACGAAAGCGAACTTTCAAAAAAAGACAAAACCGAGGAGGAAAAGATACTTTTGGAAAAACACCTGGAAAAAGCGAAGTTTTATCGTGACTTAGATAAATTTGGATATGAGTTGCGGATCAAACCAACAAAAGTATTTACCAGTATCGAGGGAGCAACAACGACCAAGGCCAACTGCGATGTGGATCTTACCTTTGACATGATGAGATATATGTCACAGTACAACGAGGCGGTAGTACTGTCCGGAGATGGGGACTTTGCTCCTATTTTGGAGTATCTGAAGAGAAAAAAGAAAAAGATTTGGCTGTTGGCCAGGTCTGAGCGAACGGCAAGAGAGATGAGGGAGCTCGCAGGAAAAGATTTTGTGGATTTTAAATCGATTCGAAAAGAAGTTGAGGTTGAGAGAGTTATGGCGAAACAAAAAAGTCGTTGGTGAGATTGGTGGAGAGAGTTTTTTTGTCGATGGTTATGGTTTGCGGCGAGGAAACGAGACCGTGTTGTTTAAGAATGGTCAGGGAGTAATTATCACTGGAGATGGGGAGGGTATATGAAAGAGTGACTTGGGTCTCGTTTTGGGCAGGAGTAGTTAACCAGAAGCCAACTTCAGTGAGACCATATTTTTGAACAACGGACGCGGGTTTGAAGGCAGCGGTTTCTTTGTCGGCAATTTCCGGTATTTCGCGGTCGATGTTGATATTTTCGGCATTGGCGGGGAGATAGAAACGAAGATAGGCAAGGTAGTCACCACCATAATGGAAGGGTGGGTTGGGATTGGCTTCGGTTGAGGCGTTGTGGAATTTGACGGTGATTTTACGGGCGACCAGATTTTCTTGGAGGGAAATGATATGGCTTGTTTCTCGCTTAATATAGGCGTTGGCTTTGTTGGCGCCAAGGTTGGTTTCAACCAAAAGATAGGTATCCGGGGTAGTAGAGACCAGTTTGCCGGCAAAATTTTTCTTTTCCAGGAAGTTTTGGAAGTCCTGATCGGTGGAGTTTATGACGATGTTCTGATTAATTAGGTCCTGATATATAATTTTGGCGATCTTGATTTTTTTGTTCAAGGAAAGATTGAGGATTTCTTTTTTGAAAGATAGACCGACAGCTGTGAGGGTGTCTTTTTTTTGGGTGGAGCCGGGGAAAAAGTTCATTTCGGTCTTACCCTGAAGAAAGAGATAGAGATTGTCAGGGGTAATTTGCGCATCGTAATCGGGAACGGTGAAAGTACCGACAACGTCGAGGACTTTCTTGATGGTTGTGAGGTTGAGAATGAGGAGATTGTCCGGGTTAATCTCTCCCCCTTTTTCCATAAACCAACGAAGAGTGGTGGCGGTGGTAGGGAAGTCCGGCTCCCAGTCGGCATTGGCGAGTTCCCAGGAGCCGCGTTTGAAAGCTTCCTGGATGGGAACAGGAGGAGTGACATAACCCTTGAGCTGTCCGTTGGGGACGTAGATATCTTGAAAAGAAAGATCAAAGTTTGGATAGTTGGTGATGAGCTTGGCGTAGGAGCCAGCAAAACCGCCGTTGGCGCGCATTTCGGCGTCGTTTCCGAGAAGAATGAGGTAGGATGTAGGTTTGTCGATACCCAAAAGGTAGTTGGTGAAGGGAAGGTAGGGTTTAACAAAGCGAGCAAAGGGGAGAAGGAAGATTATATAGAGGCTGAAAATGATGGATAGGATAAGAAAGAAAGATGGTGACGGCCGACGCATAACTAGTTAAAAACTGCAGATTCTAGACGATCGATTCTTTTGTCTTGTTTTTCGATACGTTGTCTGAAGGAGGAGTTGATTTCGGTTTCTTGGCGAAGTTCTTTAATTTCAGTAAGGATGGCATCTTTAAAGTCGAGAAGATCATTACGGAGTTCGTGTCTTAAGTCTTCACCGTCTTGTTTGGTAAATAGGTCTGATTTTTCTACAAGAAACTCTTTCTTGGTGAGGAGGTCCTTCTTTGCATCAAGAAACTCTTTCTTGGTGAGGAGGTCCTTCTTTGCATCAAGAAACTCTTTCTTGGTGAGGAGGTCCTTCTTTGCATCAAGAAACTCTTTCTTAGTGTGAAAGTGTTTTTCCATCAACTCAATGTCTTTTGGAGTTAACATACTATCAGTATATCAATTAAAATAGAGGTATGACACTTAGAGAGAGGTTGCTGCTATCACCCCTTTATGACTGGTTTGGGAAGCGATCTTATGCTCAGTCGGGGGAGGATATTATTGCCGATTTGGAGCTTGGCAGAAAGGGCAAGGGAGTATATATAGATGTAGGAGCTTTTCACCCTAAACTATTTTCGAACACCTACTTGTTTTATAAACGGGGATGGAGCGGAGTGTGTATCGAGCCGAGACCGGAAGCTAAAGAGTGGTTTTTGAAGGTAAGAAGTCGTGACAAGTTTGTGGGGATGGGAGTAGGGGCCAAAAAAGATGTTTTGGGGTACTTTGAGTTTGATGATAGTGCCACAAATACTTTTTCAAAAGAGCAGGTAGAAAAAAATACCAAAGAGGCGGGCAGGAAGTTGAAACGAAAAATAAATGTGGCGGTGATGCCCTTGTCTGATATTTTAGCGAGCAGTGGTTTGGGAGGAGTCTCCATTGATTTGATGTCCGTGGATGTTGAGGGGATGGACTTGGAAGTTTTGGCTTCAAATGACTGGGAGAAATATAGGCCAAAACTGGTTATCTGTGAGGATTTGGAGTATGATTTTGAAAGTCCGAAGTCATCTGGAGTGGTGAAGTATCTTTTGAGTCTTGGATATAAACAGGTTGCTAAAACACCTTACAGTTTGATATTTAAGGACAAAAAGACTAAAGGAGAGTAGATTGATATAAAAATTGGGAAAGTTTGGTAAAGATTGTGAAGTTTGATTTGGGGAGCCTGGGAGAGTTAAAATTATGAGAGAAAAAGAAGTACTATGCTAAAATATTGGTCGATTAAGTAAATAAATGAAATACTTTTTTAACTATTGGGTAAAAGACTTTTTTGAGTACACCGGTCAGCTTTTTTCTCACTTTGTGAAGTATTATCTTTCACCTAAGTTTGCGATTTTTGAGTCTTTTAAATCCTTTTTGGTGGGGAAGATGTATCAGCAACGAGGTAAAAATGCCCAACTTTTTGTGAATGCAGCGATGGTAACGGTAATGGTGGTGGGAATAGCATTTGGACCTTCTTTGGTGATCAATGACTCTCAGACACAAGCAGTTTTAGCCTCCGGTTTTAGGAGCAAATTTGCTTTTGCTGAAGAAAATACCGGGACTGGGGGAAGCCAGGTTTTGGGACTAGCTACCGACTCGCAGATGACGGTGGATCCTTTAACACAGGTTTCCGACAAACCCAGGGCGGATGTATTTGAGTACACGGTGGAAGACGGAGATACGTTAGCGGCAATTGCTAAAAAGTTTGGTGTGGACACGGACTCAATTAAGTGGTTGAACCCGGGTTTAAATGAGAAAAGAATTAAAAAAGGTACGGTTATGAAGATTCCCCCGGTGACCGGTGTGATGCACACGGTAAAGAGTGGTGAGACGGTTTACTCTATTGCCAAACGTTACAATGTGTCCGCACAGGCAATTGTCGACTTTCCTTTCAACGAGTTTAGTAATGATGAAACTTTTGCTTTGGCAATTGGTCAGCAGATTGTGGTTCCTGACGGTGAGATGCCTGAGGAAGTGATAACTTCACCAAGAGGTAACCTGGCCAATACCCTAACACCTAATGCGGGAGCGGTATCGGCTACCGGAAGCTGGATATGGCCGGCTCAGGGGACGATCACTCAGTGGTACAAGGCGTGGCATAAGGGGTTGGATATCGCCAATCGTGGTGGGGGAAATATCTTAGCGGCAGACTCCGGGACAGTGATAGTAGCTGGGTGGCCGGATAATTCAGGGTACGGAAATCGAGTGATGATTGATCATGGAAATGGATACAAAACTTTATATGCACATATGAGTAAGATTGCGGTGGCTGTGGGCCAAACGGTGAAGAGGGGAAATGTAATTGGCTCAATGGGTTCGACAGGAAGATCAACAGGTACCCACCTTCATTTTGAGATTCGCTCGGATGCGGGGAATAAAGATCCAATCGGAGTGTTGAAGTAAGCCTAAATGGGAAAAGTATCTATGTAGGGCGATAAATGTTAGAATACAGGCATGGTTGACCATGTAAATATATTTGTACGAGCGGGAAACGGTGGATCTGGTGCCGTGTCTTTTCGTAGAGAGAAATTTATTCCTAAAGGTGGTCCGGATGGCGGTGATGGTGGTAAGGGTGGAAATGTTTATTTAGAGACGGATTCCAATTTATCGACCTTGCAAGATTTTGCACACAATAGAAAGTTTGCGGCCGGAGACGGAATGAAGGGTGCCGGCAAGAAAATGTCCGGTGCTAAGGGTGAGGATATTGTTATAAAAGTGCCGGTAGGCACCATGGTGAGGTTGACACGACTGGCTTTGGAAACGGACGAGGAAAGGGATGTTCGTGTTCGGGGTATGAAATTGGGTGTTTTGGGAAAGATTTTTCGACAGGGACACATCGAAGGTGAGACGTGGCAACATCTGGACATGAGTGAACCCGGAATGAGCCTTCGGATTGCCCGTGGAGGCAAGGGTGGAAGAGGTAATGTACATTTCAAGGGTTCGAGTAGAACGACACCGATGATTGCCGAGGACGGACAGATGGGCGAGTCTTTTGAAGTAGAGCTGGAACTGAAACTTTTGGCCGATGTGGGTTTGGTCGGTTTGCCCAACGCCGGAAAATCAACTTTGTTATCAGTGTTGTCTAATGCCCGTCCCAAAGTAGCCGACTACGAATTTACTACCTTGGAGCCAAACTTGGGGGTGTTGAAGGCGGGTGATAAACATCTGGTGGTTGCCGACATTCCTGGTCTCATTGAAGGAGCTAGTGAAGGCAAGGGTTTAGGAATTAAATTCCTTAAACATATCGAGCGAACCAGGGTTTTGGTACATATGATACCAAGTGTCGGTGGAACTCCCGAAGAGATTTATGGGAAGTATAAGGTAATTAGGGGGGAGTTGAAAGCTTTTGAGGCAGGTTTGGAAGATAAAAAAGAGATAGCAGTGCTAAGCAAAATCGATTTGGTTGATGAGGAACTGGTCAAAAAAACGGTTAACTACTTCAAGAAAAAGAAGATTGTGTTGTTGCCAATCTCAGCGGCTACAGGTATCGGGGTGAAACAGTTGGTGAGTGAAATTCTAAAAAGTTAAAAGTTGACGCACTCTCTAATATACTGATCTGAGTCCGGATATTTTGTAGTACAGTCGGTGATCGAACCATCCTGGTTGGTTATCGGGCTGCAGTTTGAAGTACAAAATGACGGACCACAAGCGGGAATTTCGTCTTGGGAAACCACGACACAAGCACCGCTTTTGCAGCCATAATGAATCGGACACAACTGTCGGAAACTACAACCGAAAGAAATATCGGCGTTTAGCATTCCCGGAGAGTTGAAGGCGATTGTTTTAGGACAGTAGTCAATGTTGTTTGCTTGGCTATCGAAAAAAGAGTATATCTGGGCATAGACGGCGTATTGCTGGGGGCAAGAGGAGTTTACGGGAGTGACATAGATAGTATAGGGTTTTTTGGAGTTGGGGTCGCAAGGAAGGGATTCGAGATAAGGTTTGAGAAAGTTGGAGTCGCAGGCATAACTAGGGCGGCCCTGGGAGTCCGTTAAGGGGAATTGAGGATAACAGTCGTGATCGGAGTAGTAGGATTCCAGAGCTATCTTGATTTTGGAAAGGTCGGATTTACGGCGAGAGTCGTACCCTTTGAAGATCTGAGCCATGGGATTTATACCAACTAAAATAGCCAGGCCGAGAACGACGACGATGGTGACGACGACCAGAATTTCGCTTAGAGTGAAGCCCTTGTGTTTGGTAGTCATAATTTATTGTATTACGAAATTAAGTGTTGGTTCAATTGATGTTATGAATTAGTTTGTTACTTTGTTTCGACTAACCAGAAATTAAAGGAAATATCAGCTACTGATTTTTTGGCGATGGCAATGGTGAAGCCAACTCCACTTTGCTTTGACTTGACAAAAAGAACTTCACCGTAGGTGTCGGAGGTGGGGGTGACGTAGATGAGAGTAGTGTCGGTAATTTTGGTGTTGAGAATATTTATTTCAGTGACTCCCGCGGTGATGGTGGCGGTGCCAATCGTGGCATTGGTATTGATTTGGGTATTGCCGGAGGCGGAAGAAGAGTTGTTTCCTGAGGCAATAATTAGACCGTCGGTAGTAATCTCAGTAAATCTAGCCGATTCGGAGGCAATAGTAGAGGAGCCAACAGCAAGGGTTCCGGAAACAGTGGCTGTTTGAGTGTCTAAACTTTTGGACAGTAGGTTGCCAGTGACTAAAAGATCGCCGTTAACAACGACTTTGCCATCAGGATCAAGAATCATGAGTTTGTTGGAGATATATACAAGTTTGTCTCCCGTTGGTTGGATATATAGATCGGTGTCAAAAGCAGAGATTGATTGGGTGAAGATAGCGCCATTGGCCAACATGTCGTTGGTTATTAGAGTGTGAACATTAAGAGAGTTTAGAGCAAGGTCTGAGGGAATAATGGGAGTAGTTTTGGCAAGCGGAGAGAGGGCGAGAGGGTCTCCAGTGATGATGGCCGAGGAGGTGGCACCAAAAAGTGAGGTGTAGGTGGAGTAACGAGCCTCAAGGTCGGCGAGAATCCCTGAAGCGGTTGAGTATTTTTTGTCGAGGAGATTGATTTCGGTGCGAAGATTGTCGACAGTGTTACTCTTGATGTTATCGGCATAAAGAGTACCGGAAATAGTGGCGTCAATTGTTTTGAGCTGATCGATGTCGGCGAGAGGAGAAATAAGTTTGGTTTTCACGGTGAGATTGGAAGTTTCCAGATTATCGGTGATCAGGTCGGCTATGACAGCGGCACCAACTTGTAAGTTGGCAATAATACTTTTCATAAAGGAGGCCACCTCTTTGTTTTCGACGTTGTTAATTTTGAGAGAGTAAGCCCCATCAACTTTTTTAATGAGCTCAGGAGAGGTAGTCGGATTGGCAAAAATACCGTTAGTATCATCGTAGACGCGGGAGTCATTTATTAGATGACCAACAGATGAGGATGCACGTAGATTGCTCCATTTGTAGGAATCAAAGCGAGGAGCCGTCAGACGATAAGTGATGTTGGTGGGGGTAGAGGAGTAGACGGCAAGAATCTTATTGGTTTTATCCACTTCATACCAAGCTTTGGCTTGGCCTTCAGGAGTAAGAAGAACGGAAAGTTTGTCAATATTGGATTGGATGTTGGTGGTTTTATTAAACAGCCAAAGATCAGAACCAGTTTCTTGTTGATCAAATTTTATGAGAGTGCGATAGCCGAGACCTTCGATATAATTTTCTGCAGTGGTGGTGACTTTGCCAACGGTTTCTTCTTTAATGCCGATCATGGAAGCCATGTAAGTGGCGTATTTGGTGCCATTGATGGTGTACGGAGGGTCAACGGTACCGACATCAATCTTACCGGCACCGTTTCCAACTGTAAGTTGACCACCAGTACTGAGAGTACCGGATACACTAGCGTTACCGTTAACCCAGAGCGAGTATCCTGCCGGAATAGGAGAGGAGCCGTTGATTTCTAAACCACCAAGGGGAATAAACCAGTCACCTTGGGTAAGTTCGTGGTTGGTGACAGAAATGGCTTCAACACCACTTGTGTCATAAATACTTGCTAAGTAGGCACCAAGCCAGGGATAGGCACCACTTCCAAGGTTGTAGAGCGGAGTTGGTCCAGCGGCAACAGTAGGGAGGATATTGCCGGCAATTTGCAGTTTGTCTGCCGGATTAGTGAGGCCGATACCAATCCTATTATTTAAAGCATCGATAGTTAAAGTATTGGCGTCAAAGTTAAGAGAGTTGACGACATTTGCCAGTGTCCAGGTGGAAGCGGCTCCTGCGGAAAGATTTAACGCTCCAGCGGAGGTAAGAGCCAAAGTACCAGAGGTGACGGTAGAGAGAGTTAAATTGTTTGCGGTAGTAGAGATGGTTGAAGCTCCCAAACCGGTTATTGCAAGAGCTCCTGATGTGGAAGTTAAATTAAGAGCACCCGAAGTGAGGGTTAAGCCTGTAGAGAATTGACCAACGCCTACGACATCGAGAGCAGTTGCCGGATTAGTGAGTCCAATACCAAAGTTACCGGTATTAATGAACGAGTTATCTCCAGCTGTACCAGCCAAGTGGACCGTAGCTGAGGCTGTAGCAGCATTTCCTAGATTGACGGCGTCGGTGATA
>Ga0265296_1000326_pt1 | contig 79407 bp, 71 predicted proteins | sample MunlanPumphouse1_FD_189073 | JGI IMG/M metagenome (GOLD analysis project Ga0265296, IMG submission 189073) | Groundwater microbial communities from a municipal landfill in Southern Ontario, Canada - Pumphouse #1 | ecosystem: Environmental > Aquatic > Deep subsurface > Groundwater | place...
GAAAATTTTTTGAAAGAGCATCAAAATTTGCGCGCCGGCTCGCCCATGATGAAGTTTAAAAATGACCCGCGCATTACGCGGAGCGGGAAATTCATCAGGCGGATGAGCATTGATGAATTGCCGGAATTATTCAATGTGTTTATCGGCAAAATGAGTTTGGTCGGCCCAAGGCCGCATGAAGTGGAAGAGGTGCAAAAATATCAGGCCTTTCATAAAAAGGTCTTAACCATTAAGCCGGGCATAAGCGGCATGGCGCAGGTTTCGGGCCGGAGCGATTTGAATTTTGATGACGAGGTGCGGCTGGATATCTGGTATATGGAAAATTGGAGTTTGAAGCTGGATATGATGATTTTGTTTAAAACGCCTTTGGCGGTTTTAAAGAAGAGGAGGGCGGATTAGTTTTTTTTAACTCCTTTTTATAAAAAGGGACAAAAGAAATTTTCTTGCCAAAACTGGCCCAATTCGTTAAGATAAGGGCATGAAAATCGCGCTTGTCCACGACCATTTAGCTCAAGACGGAGGGGCCGAGCAAGTCCTTAAGGTGCTGAAGGAAATGTTTCCTGAAGCGCCGATTTTTACATCCATTTTTGACCGCCAGAATACCAACAAATTTTTTACGGATAAAGACATTCGCACTTCATTTTTACAAAAAATGCCTTTTGGCGTGAGCCGTTATCAATGGTGGGTGGGCTTAATTCCTTTGGCCATAGAAAATCATGATTTGATGGATTATGATATTGTGATTTCCAGCGCTTCCTCTTTTGCCAAGGGCGTGATTACCAAGCCCAGTAGCCGGCACATTTGTTATTGCCACACGCCCACCCGTTATTTGTGGACCAGTACCCATTCCTATGTCCAGGAATTAAAAGTTAACCCGTTAATAAAAATATTTTTGCCGTTAACTTTAAGGAAATTGCGGCTGTGGGACCGGTTGGCGGCTGACCGCGTTGATTTTTTTATTGCCAATTCCGAAACCGTCCGGGAAAGAATCAGAAAATATTATAATCGCGACAGCCGAGTTATTTATCCGCCGGTGGCAGTTGAACAATATTATATTTCGCCCCATCCCAAAAAGTTTTATTTGGCGGGCGGCCGTTTAGTGTCTTATAAAATGATTGATTTAGCGGTTAGGGCGTTCGCGCGCTTAGGCATACCCTTAAAAATTTTTGGCGTTGGCCCGGAAATGAAAATGTTAAAGAAAATAGCGGCTCAAGGCGACCCATTAAAAAGCAATATTGAATTTTTGGGCCGGATTTCTGATAAGCAAAAAAGATGGCTTTTTGCCAATTGTCTTGCTTATATTAATCCGCAAGAAGAGGATTTCGGCATTACGGCCGTGGAGGCCATGGCTTCCGGCCGTCCCGTAATTGCTTATCGGGCCGGTGGCGCCACGGAAACGGTTCGCGAGGGGGAAACGGGCGAATTTTTTGATGAGCAAGTCTGGGAAGAAATTGCCGACAAAGTGATTCGCTTTCAGCCGGAAAAATACCAGCCGGAAAAAATTAAAGAACATGCTAACCAATTTAGCGTAGAGAGGTTTAAAAAAAGAATAATGGAGGTGGTGGATAATTTTTAGTTGTCATTGCGAGGGAGCGCGAGCGACCGTGGCAATCCTATAAGATTGCTTCGTCGGCGATTACGCCTCCTCGCAATGACAATATTATGAAAATCGGCATTGACATCCGTTGTCTGATGAATAAAAATTATTCCGGCGTTTCTTATTACACTTTTAATTTATTAAAGGCGATTTTTGCGTTGGATAAAGAAAATCAATATTTGCTTTTTTATAATTCTTCCAAAAAAGTTGATTTGCCGGAATTTAATCAGCCAAACGTAAAATATGTCGGTTTTCACTGGCCGAATAAAATTTTCAATCTGGCCTTAAATTTTTTTAATGAGCCAAAAATTGACAAATTAATCGGCGGGGTGGATATTTTTTTTGCGCCCAACCTGCATTTTGTGGCTTGGTCGGAAAATTGTAAAAAAGTCATAGCGGTTCATGATTTGTCATTTTTGCGTTTTCCCGAGTTTTTTAATTTTAAAATGCGTTTATGGCATAAATTGATTTTGTGGAAAAATATTTTAGGCCAAGCCGATATGATTACGGCCGATTCAGAAAATACCAAGAATGATTTGATTGAATTGTTGAAAATACCGGAAGGTAAAATAAAAGTGGTTTATCTGGGTGTGAGCGAGGAGTTTAGGGTTTTGGCTAAAGACGATATTCGTTTAGAAAACGCGAGAAAAAAACATAATTTGCCGGAAAAGTTTATTTTATACTTGGGCACGCTGGAACCCAGAAAAAATATTGAGAGCATTGTTGAGGCATACAATTTATTTTCTCCCCCTTACGAAGGGGGGGATCAAAGAGGGGGTTATGATTTGGTGATTGCGGGCGGAGTTGGCTGGAAAGCAAAAAATATTTTTAAATTGGCAAAAAAAAATTCAAGAATAAAATTTATCGGCTACGTTGATGACCGCCCGGCTTTATATAACTTAGCCAGCTTGTTTGTTTACCCGTCTTATTATGAGGGCTTTGGCTTGCCGTTACTAGAGGCCATGGCCTGTGGCTGTCCGGTTATCGCCGGCGCTAATTCTTCGCAGGGCGAGGTAGTGGGCGACGCGGGACTGCTGGTGGACCCGTATAATATTAATGAAATTAAAAAAGCCATGGAAATTTTATTGGCTAATAATGAATTAAGAGATGATTTTATGAAAAGTGGATTGGAACGAGCAAAAGAATTCACCTGGCAAAAAACCGCGGAAAAAGTTTTGGAAAGTTTTATAAAATTTTTTCCCCCTTCCAAGGGGGTCGCCAGCGGGCGAGGGGACGGGCAAAAAAATTTATTTAAGTATTATTAATCTATCGTGTTATAATTAAAAAACAAAATAGGTATTATGAATAATGAAAAGTTAGAACAAAAAAATCAGGAATCGGAAATTTCTCTTTCAGAAGAATGGATTGCTTTATCGGAAGCAATGTATGATAGTGGGTTTATATCTGAATTATCCGATTTTTTTAAAGAAAATAATATCAAAACAATTCTTGAATGTGGTTGTGGTGGTGGACATATATTAAAAGGATTGGGTGAAAATGGTTTTGTTGGGACGGGTATTGATGCTGATGAGATAATGATTAAGCACGCACAAGATAAAAATAAAAATTTAGGTTTTAAATTTTTAAAATTAAACTGGTTTGATATTGATAAATTAGAAGGAACTTTCGATGCCGTCATGTGCAGGGGGAACAGCCTGTCTAATTTTAATTGGGGAGGAAAAATAAATATTGATTATCAAAAAGTAGAAGAACTAATTATAAATACTTTGCAAAAAATGTTTTCTAAGGTTAATCCAGGCGGGCTACTGTATGTAGATACGGAATCAAATGAAAACATTTTAAAAGGGAATAGAAATATTGAAATAAAAAAAGAAAATCTACACCTAAGAGGAAGAGTTGAGTATGATTTTAAAAACAAAATTAGAAAAATTTTTGGAGAAGGATTGGTTAATGGTAAAAGATTTAAAGGAGGACAGAATTCTTATTTATTTCAACCCGTAGAAATTGAAAACTTTTTAAAGCAATTGAAACCTGAAAAAATCTGGACTCCAAAATTCAAGCATGAAATTAATTATCAAGTATTTTGCGCAAAAAAATAGGGTTTGCGTCAGCAAACCCTACACAGAGCATTTTATATCTCCTTATACTGAATTACCACGAATTGACCACATGGCTCATCTTCTGGAAAGAAACCAGGAATGATCCAAAGAGTTTTGGCTCCGTTTTTTATATAGAAGCCGAGAACTGGGTCTTTGGATAACATTAATTCATCCGGCAATGGCGCTTTCCCCTCTAAGTGAGCTGTTATCGCATCATGTATTTCTTGATTTTTTAAAACCCTTTCCTGCTGAAATTCTGAGCTTCCGTTAAAAGATGGACATCTGCTGTCTCCTACAATGTAGGACATTCCATCTTCTTTTGCTTTTTTGATAGCTCCCTCAATTAGATATTTTGCCGCGTAACCGTTTCTATGTTCTGGCACAATGCCTAAACTGTGAACAAAAGCAGTGTTTGGATTTTCATCATGTGGGACTTCAGCATACATTTTTAATGTTTTAGGAAAGTTTTCATAATCATTTGGTGAAAAATTGGCGTATCTTAGGGCTATTGTGCCAATCAATTTTTCACCAATAAAAGCGCCAAGAAATATGTGATTCATTTCCAAGCATATTCTGATGTTTTTTTCAGTAATTTGGATTGTTGGTATAAATGCTCTTTTTTCAACATCCATTATTTGAGTAATATTTTCTATACTCAATTGGATTACAGAAATTAAACTTTTCATTTTTCCTCCTTTTTTCAATAAAATGGTAAAATTCAATATAATTTGATAGATTGTTAATGGACTATTTTGCTTAATATATAATATTAATTTAATTTTGTCAATAGTATGAAAATCGGCATAGACGCGCGGCTTTATGGGACTAAACACGGCGGTATTGGGCGGTATGCGCAAAAATTAATTGAGCATTTGGAAAAAATTGATTCAGAAAATCAGTATGTGGTTTTTTTGCAAAAAAATAATTTTAGCGAGTACCAGCCGCAGAATAAAAATTTTACTAAGGTTTTGGCGGATTTTCGCGCTTATGGCTGGCAAGAGCAGATTTTATTTCCCAAACTTCTAAATAAATATAATTTTGACTTTGTCCATTTTACGCATTTTAACGCGCCAATTTTTTTTGGCGGAAAATTTATGGTCACGATTCACGACTTGATAATTTCTCATTATCCGGATAGCCGAGCCACGACCTTAAATCCGTTTTTATATAAAATAAAATTAATTTTTTATAATATCGTGATAAATCACGCCGCCAAGAAAGCGGAAAAAATTATCGCGGTTTCCGAGTATACAAAAAACGATATTATTAAATTTTTAAAAGTCGTCCCCGAAAAAATCGCGGTCACTTATGAGGGTTATGATCCGCCCAAGGATATTGGCCATGATTGCCAAAATATAATTCAGCAATTTGGCATTAACGGCGAATATATTTTATATGTGGGTTCGGCCTATCCGCACAAGAATTTGGAAAGATTAATTTTGGCTTTTGAAAAGATAATTGAAGGATTACCCCACCCTAACCCTCCCCTTATAAAGGGGAGGGGGGAATCCTTATTTTCCTCCCCCTTCATAAGGGGGAGGTTAGGAGGGGGTAAATTGAATGACTTAAAATTAGTCCTTGTCGGCAGTAAAAATTATTTTTACGAGCGCTTAGAAAAAGAAATAAAAAAATTGAATCTACAAAACGAAGTAATTCTCACCGGCTATTGCGATGACAATCAATTGGCCTGTCTGTATAAGAATGCCAAGGCCTATGTTTTCCCAAGTTTGATTGAGGGTTTTGGTTTGCCGCCACTGGAAGCGCAAAGTTATGGCGTGCCCGTGGCCAGCTCAAACGCCACTTGCTTGCCGGAAGTTTTGGGCGACAGCGCGTTTTATTTTGACCCCGAAAATATAAATGATATGGCGGAAAAAATATCGCGAATAATTAATGATGAAAATTTAAGAAACGATTTAATTAATAAGGGCCTTGAAAACTTAAAAAAATATAGCTGGGAAAATTGCGCCCAGAAAACACTGGAGATTTATAATTTGACATTTATTAAATGATGTAATAAAATACAAGTACCATAAGTCGCCGAAAGGGACTTATAAAAACCCGAAAGGGAAAACAAATTCCGAAAGGAAGAGGAGGATGTGTTATGTTGAACATTGACAAGGGTGATTTGGGCCTGATAAGAGATTTATTGGGCGCGAAGGGGAGCGCCGAAAGCGATTTTAGGGCTAGAGCGCTTTTATTGTTTAATGATGCAGAAGCATTAAATTCGCACCTTTCATCGTGGGGTTGTTATTCCGTCCCCATCGCAATCAGAGCCAATATTATTATGGCGAAAACGGCGAATATATTGCCCAATAAATCGGATTATTACACCTGGTTAAATCTGCTTTCTAAAATTTTTGATTCGCCAATTCGTCAAAATTCGGCAAACCCAGAGATGATTAGCGGTCTGATTGTCGGGATATTCCAATCCCTTAAAGCTGGCCGTCGTTTTTTCCAGGGTGAACACGAGGATGAGTTTAGAAGATTTGGATTCTCAATTGTGGCCAAAATGGTTTTGGGGGAATATGGCAAGAGTTCTAGTTGGTCTCGTTTTGATAAATTGGAAGAAGTAGAAAATGCGGCCAAAGAATGGGTAAGGCAGACCGACTATCTATATAACGTGTCTGCCTTAAAACGATTTTCTCCTTTGTTTGAGGAAATTTATCGTAAATTGCCGGGCACCTATTCTGAAATTACGAAGCGCATTTTAAATGGGCTGGTTTACGGATTGTTCGGCGCCCTGGGCACAGTTTATATGATAAAGCTCCTTTCTTTTATTCCGCTTCTGGAAAATCGTACTTTGTCCGTATCTCGAATATGCGGAATGCTCGACGCATTGTCCGACCAAGACAAAGCGTAAAAAATAATCAACTCAAAATAATCTCCGTTTCGGCGGAGATTTTTAATTTTTAAAATTTTATCCCCAGTTAGTTGTTTTTAAATACGGTTTTATGTTATAATAAATTTATAAATTTTAGAAATTCCAGTCCAAAGCATATAATTTGGTCTGGCATGAATTGTATTTGTAATTGTCTAACCAAAGGTGACAAAAAACAGCAAAAAAACAGCCGGTTTGCCATCGCGACCTCCAAAAATCGTCAAGAAAAAGCCGGTTAAAAAGTCGGTCAGCAAAAGCAGCAAAAAAAGAGCCAGCCCATTTAAAAAACCCCGCGTGAGCCGGCCGCTTTTATCTATTGGCCGACTGGAAACCTCATCAAAAAAAATTGCCATTGCGAAAAAGGCGGATAAATCAGTCAATATTAATATTGTTGTTCATCCTCTTGATGTCTACCAATCACCCCATTTATTGGATTTATCCCAATCAAGGTTTATTGAAAAAGTCAGGCCGAGTTGGGACGGGGGCGATTTTTCTTATAATGATTTGCCGGGCGGCGCTCTTTTAGCCAAATTATATATTTTTGAATTATTATCTTTTGATAAAAGTGAAATTATCAATGGCTTTAAAAAATTGTTTAATGGTTTTGTTTCCGCGGTCAAAAAGCCGTTTCAAAGAGTTAATTTTTCCGCAAAATTGCCCTTGGTAAATAATGATAATCTTTTGGCGTCCAGGTTATCTTTTTGGCAGGAAATTACGTTTATAAATTTAATGGCCGCCGTTTTTTCCGGATTGTTAGGCCTCGGCCAAAATATTCGCAATTTGGCGGTTTATTTAAAACAAAATCAGCCGAAAACCGATGATGAAATTGATTTTGGCTTAAAGCCATCGGGTGCCGATGATTTAGGTCGGGATTATTCCTTGGCCGGTGAGATTTTGGCGATGGTTCGCAAGCCGGTTTTAAATATTGAGAGCAAGCCGGTTTTAAATCAGAAAAAATTTTTACCATCTTTATCTTTTAAAATATTTGCCTGGCCGGAATTGAAATCAGTGTCTTTTAGGGGCGTTATGGCTTTCGTCATAATCGCCCTATTGATTGTTTTGCCCATTAAGGCCATTAATTACTGGCAGGCGGTCAATGCCGCCAAGGGCCGGGTTTTGGGAGAAGCCGAACAGGCCATGCAAAATTTATCCTTGGCCCAAAATCAATTGGCTAATTTTAATTTTAATCAGTCGGAAAATTATTTTTCTTCGGCCGGCCGGTATTTTGTCTCGGCCCAGAGCCAATTAAATGAGATTAAGTCATTCCTCACGGTTTTGGCGGAGAGCGCGCCGGTAAGCAATTCATTCCGCAGCGGGAAAAATTTATTGTCTTTAGGCGAACACCTAGCCAACGCGGGCGAATATTTATTAGAGGGCATCAACGGCCTGGCGGGCGGAGAAGAACTAAAATTAACGGCTCAAATTAAAAACTTTAAAACCCAAAACAATCTTGCCTTGAACGAACTGAAATTAGCGCAGGACAATTTGAAAAAAGTGAATCTTAATCATTTGCCGGCCGAAAACCGGGATAAGTTTATTTCCTTGCGGAAACAGCTGCCTATTTTTATGGTTAGCTTGGAAAAGATTGGCGGCCTGACTGATTTCGCGGTTAAGTTTTTGGGGGACAATGACTTGAAAAGATATTTAATGGTTTTTCAGAATGACAATGAACTGCGGGCCACGGGCGGATTTATGGGCAGTTTTGCTTTGGTTGATTTAGAATCAGGCAAAATAAAAGACATAAAAATACCGGCGGGCGGCACTTATGACGTCAGGGCCGGTTTTAATGAATTAATCCGGCCGCCCCAGCCCATGCAGCTTTTAACGCCGCGTTGGGAATTTCAGGATGCCAATTGGTGGCCGGATTGGCCGACTTCGGCCAAAAGCATCACTTGGTTTTATCAGAAAAGCCAAGGGCCGACCATTGACGGCGTTATTGCCATTAATTCCGATTGGCTGGAGAGCTTATTGGGAATTGTGGGGCCGATAGATTTGCCCGAATATAAAAAGACGATTACGGCGGCTAATTTTGAAGACGAAGTGCAAAAAGAAGTGGAAATAACCCGTCAAAACGACAAACAGCCCAAGAAAATTTTGGCTGATTTGGCGCCAAAGCTATTGGATAAAATTTTTAATATTCAGCCGGAAAACATTTTAAATTTAATATCGGCCATTAATAGCGGTTTAAACCAAAAAGATATTTTAATTTATTTATCCGATCCGCAACTGGAAAATTTTGTCGCCCAAAATAGCTGGGACGGCCGGTTGAAAAACACTGAATCCGATTATTTGAACGTCGTGGCCACGAACATTGGCGGCGGCAAAACCGACCGGGCCGTCAAGCAAAAAATTTATCACCGGGCGGAAATTTTAGCCGACGGCTCGGTCATTGATCGCTTATTAATTTCCCGCTCTCATTTCGGCCCCATTGATGAAAATTTTACCACCATGGCCAACCGCAGTTATTTGCGCCTTTATGTGCCCGAGGGCAGCCAGCTCATAAAAGCGGCTGGCTTTGTTCAGCCGCTTGCCGGCGAATTCAGAGCGCCGGAATATTATTTAAAATTTGATGAGCGCTTGGCCGCCGAAAATAAAGCCAAGACAGATCCCGAATCAAAGACCAAAATATACAATGAAAACGGGAAGACCGTCTTTGCCAATTGGCTAAGCATTAATCCCGGCGAGTCAAAAGATGTGCTTTTAGTTTATAAATTGCCGTTTAAAATAAATCTGGCGCCGAAGGAAAATAATAACGGCTTGATCAATAAAATAAAAGCCGCTTTTTTGCCCAGCGAACTGTCTGCCTCCTACGGGCTTTTGATTCAGAAACAGCCGGGCAGCGATGAAGACGAAATTGTCAGTGAGGTGGCATACCCCGATGGCTTTAAGCCGTCATCAACCTATCCCCAGGCCTCGGCCAGTGATTTAAATAAGATTATTTTCCGGGGCAAGCTAACAACCGACCAGTATTATTTTTCCGATTTTAAATAAACTAAATGATTTAAATTATATTTATGAATCCAGAAAAATTTGAGCAAGAACATCTTTCTTTAGAAGAACAATTTAAAAATCCAGAGATGATAGAACTTGGTGGCAAAACCGTTGAAGTAATTGATATACACCCAGAGATATCAAAGACGGAGGTGCCCGTGGTTGTTGCTCCGGGATGGGCAGCAACTCCCGAAGTGTTCAAAGATAATATTTTAACGCTAGCTGAATTAGGACGAAGGACAATCTCTGTAAATTCTCCTCACGGAATAGAGACCAGCGAGATTGAAGGTTTGCCTGAGGCTGAATTAAGAAAAGTGGCCGCTTTGATGGAAGCACTAAAAGAAAAAGACATCGATCAGATTGATGCCATAGGCCATTCTGAAGCTGGTATCTATTTAACTATTGCCGCAACCTTGTATCCGGATAAGTTTAGAAATCTTGTCCTTGTTGACCCGGGGGGAATGATTGGAAAAGATAAACCAGAATATTTGGCTGCCAGATTTTCCCTGGATATATTAAGACAAACCATTAGAAGTCTAAGAGAACATGAAATTATCAAACCGGCAATGAAAGCCTCTTTGGTGGCGGGACGGGCAGTGGGGGGTGCCCCAGCGCAGTCTTTAAGAGAAGTTGTTGCTATTTCTAATACTCAAATTCACGATCTTTTGCGTGGCTTAAGGGAAAAGGGTATTGGCATATCAATTATTCATGCGGTTGATGATAAAGCCTTTCCCATGGAGAGAGTCCAAAAAATCGCTAAAAAAGACCAGCTTAATGGTTTTTATTCAGTCAAAGGGACCCATAATGAATTTTATTTACATCCTGAAAAATATACTCGACTAGCCGAACACGCACTGGCTGCTTTAGAATCTAGGAAAACTAAATAAAAAAAGAGACATTTTTAGATTCAAAATTATTTCAAAATTTAACATTTAAAATTGAAAATTAACAGCTTATTAATTTTTATATGCCCGATGGCTCGAATCCGTTAAATTCAAATCAAGAAAATCAAAATATGGATTTACCCTTAAACCCAAAACCAAGTAAAGATAATTTAAAAAAATTGAATTTTTTTTCTAATTATCCAGCCAATAAAGACAACGGCAGCCAAGGCAAAAAAGGGTCCGCCAGCCGGCGGATTAGATTTTTTAGAAAAGAAGTCAGCACCATGCAAGACGACATCGCTAACTTAATCGCCAGCAAAAATCGTAAGGCCGGTAAAAAAAATGGCGTATCAAACCAGCGCCGGGATATTCAAAGGAATTTAACCGAGGTCTATACGGACGGCGACGGCAAAATTCCCGATTTAACCAAATTAGAAAGAATTCAGCGGCCGCTCTGGAAAACCGTTTTGTATGTTTTAATCGCGGTCTTAGCTGTTTTACTTGTGGCGGCGATTGCCGGTTTTTACTTTTTCAATAATTTAAATAATCAGGATGCCTTTACCAATGAGAAAGTGGCTTTAAAAATTGAAACGCCGATCGCCATTGTTTCCGGCCAGGAAATGGTTTATACCATCACCATCACCAATAAGGAAAAAGTCAATTTATATAATGCCGAATTGGAACTTTTTTATCCTGATAATTTTGAATATGTCTCGGCCGAGCCGGTCGCCCTGGGCGATAAGAAAAATACTTGGGATTTTGCGGTTATTAAAACCGGGGAAACCCAGAAAATCCAATTAACCGGAAAAATTTTAGCGCCCCTCAATTCCACCCAAACCATCAAGGGCACGTTAAATTTTAAGCCCTCTAATTTAAACGCGACCTTCAAGCAGGAGGCCATTGTTGATGTCGTGGTCTCGGCTTCAAATATTAGTTTGGATGTTACGGGTCCGGAAAAGACCTTAGCCAACCAGAAAGTGGAATATGTTATAAAATATAAAAATACCGGCCAAGACGATTTATCCGACTTACAGTTGGTGGCGGAGTATCCGGACGGATTTGTTTTTAATTCTTCCGACCCCGAGCCCCAAAACGATAATGGCAATAATAATGTGTGGGCGATAAAGGCCTTAAAACAAAATGCGGAAGGGCAATTGAAAATAAAAGGAGATTATTCCGCGGTCCAAACCGGCGGCAACCGCGATTTCAAAGTTCGCGTTCAATTAAAAAAAGATAATGATTATTATCCGCAAAGCGAAACGTCTTTCGTGACCACGATTATTAAAGACCAATTATCTTTGCAGTTGATTATTAACGGTTCGGCCGAAGACCAGCCGATTAATTTTGATGACCTGCTTGTTTATTCTTTGAGTTTTAAAAATACCGGACAGGAAGAACTGAAAGACATAAAAATTTTCGCTAATATGAATTCGCAGATTTTGGATTGGAATACTTTAAAAGACGACCGTCGCGGTTCAAGATCGCAGAATTCCATTGTTTGGACGGGCAAAGAAGCGCCCAAATTGTTGAAATTGGCGCCGGGCGAAGAGGGCCAGATTAACTGGAGCATTAGAGTCAAGGATTCATCGGTCATTAATGATAAAAATGTAAATAAATTCAATGTAGAGAGTTATATTGAAGGCCGGGCCAGTCAAAGCGGCGAGGCCAGCGGCGAATCAATAGTAAAAAGCAAAACCGTGGTTAATGCCATAAATTCCGATTTGGGCTTAAATGCTTACGCGCGTTATTATGATGAAGATAATATGGCCTTGGGCGCGGGCCCGATTCAGCCAACCGTTGGGGAAAAATCCAGTTATAATATCAAATTGGAATTAGCCAATAATTTGCATGATGTTAAGGATTTGCTGGTGGTGGCAACTTTGCCGAAAGGCGCGGAGTGGGCCGGCCAAGAAACACACACGGCCGGGGATTTGAATTTTAATCAGCAAGCAAAAAAGATAACCTGGACGATTTCTCGTCTCGCTAAATCAGCCAATAAGGTGGCTGCGACATTTAATGTCGGCCTTAACCCTGGCGATGATGATTTCGGCAAGGTCTTAATTTTAATTTCGGAAATTCAATTGACGGGCAAAGACGCGGAAACCGGAGCCGATATCAGCAAGTCATTAAAAGCCATCACCACTTCTTTTGATGACCCGATTTTAGGTCAGGTGAGCGGGATAGTGAAATAATTTTGAATATGTTCCAACTCTTGAAACAGTCAAAAAAATCATCAGCGCGGCTGGGCAAGATTAAAACTATCCACGGCGAAATACAGACGCCGTTTTTTATGCCTGACGCGACCCGGGGTTTTGTCAAGTCAATTGACAATAAAGAGTTGGCGGCGGTAGGCACAGAAGCGATGGTAATAAATACGCTTCATTTATATTTACAGCCGGGCACCAAAGTCATCAAAAAAGCCGGCCTGTCTGCCGGAACTTCAGCGCAGGCAGGCGGCGTTCATAAATTTATGAATTGGCCCGGCTTATTGCTTTCCGACAGCGGCGGTTTTCAGGTTTATTCTTTAATCCACCAAAGCCAGGAGCTCGGTAAGATTTACGATGATAAGGTTATTTTTAAATCCTCATTAGACGGTTCAAAACATATTTTAACGCCGGAAAAATCAATTCAAATTCAATTTGATTTGGGCGCGGATATGATGGTTTGCCTTGATGATTGTCCGCCCAATGATTTTCACAGAAAGGACTTAGAAAAATCAGTCGCCAGAACAATTGTCTGGGCCAAGCGCTGCCGCCGGGAATTTGACAAGCAAATTAAAAAAAGAAAATTAACCGGTTTATCAAAACCGTTATTATTTAGCGTGATTCAGGGCGGCGCCGAACTGGACTTGAGAAAAAAATGCGCTGAAGCGCTGATTAAAATCGGATTTGACGGCTATGGTTTTGGCGCCAGGCCGGTAGATAAAAAAGGCGGATTTTTAGGCGGGGTCTTAAAATTTACCGCTGATTTAATTCCCAAAAATGCTTTGCGATTTGCCCTTGGCATCGGCCGGCCCGAAGATATTTTAAGATGCGTTCAAATGGGCTGGGATATGTTTGATTGCGTGATTCCGACCAGAGAAGCGAGGCATGGACGATTATATGTCTGGAAAAATTCAAAGCTTGTCCCCGACTCCGATCGGGGATTCCAAACTTGTCCTCGCCGAGGCGGGTATTCCAAATTTTATTGTACTATAAATATTTCCAATTCAAAATATAAGTCGGATTTTACGCCCATAAACGGCATGAATCTAAAAAATTATTCTAAAGCGTATTTACACCACCTCTTTAAAGTTGGCGACCCGTTGGCTATGCGATTGGCCACTTTAAATAACTTAAATTTCTATTCAACATTAATGTCTAATATTAGGCGGGAAATTAATGAAGTTTGCTAAGCCACTTCCATTGACAGAAGAATTTTAATCGTTTACCATATAAACCAAGGAGGGGAAAAAATGAGATGGTGGCAAAACCATCTCAACAGACAATTAAAAGAGGAGGGGACTCTAATGAAAGTTGATGGCAAAACAGAATATCGGCCCGGTGATGTTGACTGGGAAAAATACCGCCGTTTCTGGTTAAACCAAAAAGTTAAATTGCTTAATTCGGGCTTTGATCCCGGTCAGCTCGCGACGATCATAAAAGTGGTAAAAAACCAAAAAGGACTCCCGCTTTTTTGGCTCGCCCTCGATCGTTTAGGCGGCGGCAACCAGACGGTGGTGATGAGGAAAAATTTTGAACCCATTGAAGAAGAAATGGGAGAGAAAAATGACTAATATCCAGGAGGGAAAAAAATGTCAACGTGGCCGATATCAGAGAAATGCCGCCTTTAGTGATTAAAAAAACTAAAATGGCGGCATTTTCACATTAAAATGGCTACAAAACTATCTCGTTAGCGTTTTTCCTGATATAATAGAGACGATGGAAACAATAAATCTAATATATTTATTGGCGATTATAAGTAGTTTTCTGCTGACTTTAATTTTGACGCCATTTATTAAGGGACTGGCCTTGAAATACAATATCACGGATAAGCCGGGCGCGGACAGAAAAATACACCACAAGCCAATTCCGCTTTTAGGCGGCTTGGCCATATTTATTTCTACCTCAATGGTGATTTTTGTCTTTCGTTGGCTGGGGTTGGCGAATTTTTCTCAAATTCCGGATAAATTTTTAATCAGTGTTTTTTTAGCGGGTTTAATATTAATGGTTGGCGGCTTTTTGGATGATAAGTATAATTTAAGGCCCGGCCAACAAATTATTTTTCCCATGATCGCGGTGGCCCTGGTTTTGGTTTCCGGAATACAGATTACCTATATCACCAATCCGATCGGCAACGCCAGTAATGCGATTATATATTTATCGCCGGTCATCGGCCTCATCCTGTCTTTTTTGTGGTTGATGGGCATGATGTATACGACCAAATTTTTAGACGGCTTGGATGGCTTAGTGGCCGGTATGGCCATTATCGCCGGCCTGATTATTTTTTTAATCGGCCTGGATTGGGATGTGGCCAGGTCGGCGACAGGCGTTTGGGCTTTGGCTCTGATCGGCGGTGCCGCCGCTTTTTTAATTTTCAATTGGCATCCGGCAAAAGTTTTTTTAGGCGAAGGCGGCAGCATCTGGCTGGGATTTATTCTGGGCGTTTTATCCATTATCACCGGTTCTAAAATCGCGACCACCCTTTTAGTGGTCGGCATTCCGGCGCTTGATGTTTTATGGGTAGTCATCAGGCGCGCCGTAAAGCATGAGTCGCCGTTTTCCCACGCGGATAAAAAGCATCTTCATTATCAATTGTTGAATCTTGGTTTTTCCCATCGGGGCGCGGTTTTATTCCTGTGCTTAATCGCCCTGACCTTTGGTTCGTTAGGAATTTTTACCAATAGCCGAGGCAAATTAACTGGATTGATATTTTTATTTATTTTAATGATGCTCTCGGCCCTGGCCATTTATTTAAAATCAAAAAGAAATGAATCAACCAACATTGACCACCCATAAAATCTCGGTCAAAATTTTTGTAAAAATTTTAATTGTCGCGCTCATCGCGAGCATTGCTTTTTTTGGCCTCGCTTATTTTATCAATTCGGCTAACCGCCAAGCCGTCATCATTAATAATAAAAAAATTTTAGTTGATGTTGTTAAAACCGAGGCGGAGATGGCCAGGGGTTTGGGCGGGCGCCGGAATTTGCCGGAAAACCGCGGCCTGCTTTTTGCTTATGATGGTTATTATGTCCCCAAATTCTGGATGAAAGATATGCGGTTTTCCATAGACATAATTTGGATTAAGGACAAGATGGTTGTCGGCTTTGAAAAAAACACGCCGGTATCAAATCAAAACCCCTTGCCGACTTATCAGCCCAAAGATTTTGTAAATTACGTTTTAGAAGTAAATGCCGGCTTTGTGGATAAGAATCAGATAAAGATAGGGGATAGGGTGGAAATCAGACAGCATTAAAACACGAAAACACGAAAACAATAAAACAAATATATTTGACTATTTTTAAAATTTAAGCTAAGATTATTTTTACGATCAATAACATTTAAATTATGAAATTTGCAGTCATTAAGACCGGCGGTAAACAATACGTGGTCAAAGAAAAAGATAAAATTAAAGTGGAAAAATTAAAAGCCGCGGCCGGGGAAGATGTTAATTTTGAGACATTGCTTATTGCCGATGGTGAAAAACTGGAAATCGGTTCACCAATTCTTTCTGAAAGGGTTACGGGCAAAATAATCAAAGAAGGCAGAAACAGAAAAGTGGTCGGCGTTAAATATAAGCCAAAAACCAGAGAGCATAAAAAATTCGGCCATCGTCAGTATTATACGGAAGTGGAAATAAATAAAATTTAAGATTTATTTTTAAAAAACACCCCCAATGGTGTTTTTTTGATTACAATTCTTGCCGGCTTTTAAGGGCGTTTTCCAATGTTATTTCATCGGCATATTCCAGGTCGGCGCCCATGGGCAGGCCGCGCGCCAAGCGGGTGATTTTTAAATTTTTAAATTGTTTTAAAAGTTTAGTCAGATAAAGCGAGGTGGTTTCGCCCGGCAAATCAGGATTCAGCGCCAAGATTATTTCATTGATACTATTATTTTTTATCCTTTCTACTAAGTCATTGATTTTTATGTTTTCCGGCTTAATGTCTTCTAAGGGATTTATATTGCCCCCTAAAATATGGTAGACTCCGTCATAGCGGTTGATTTTTTCAATCGCGGTTAAGTCCTGCGGCTTGGCGACCACGCAAATTATTTTTTGGTTTCGCCGGTGGTCGGCGCAGATATGGCAAGGATTAGTTTCGGAGAAATTAAAACAAACGGAGCAGATTTTAATATTTTCTTTCAGGTGTTCAAGCGCTTCGCCAAACTGGTTTAATTCTGATTGCGGCCGATATAATAAATAAAAAACCAATCGCTCGGCGGTTTTTGGGCCGATGCTTGGCAATTTGGCAAATTGATTGATTAAATTTTGGATTATTTTAGGATAACTCATTGATTTGATTTATAACCGCGATTATAAATTTTAATTTTTAGTTATTTACCGCTCCAATTGACCGCCCATTGACAATAATATTTTTACCTGATAATATATTAATAACATTTATTGAACTTTAGAATTTGGGAAACGCAAGCGAGTCCGCCACATTAAGTCCAGTTGGCTGGGAATTTGATGACGAGCGCACACCACTAATCATCGGAAATTCCCAATGAACGCGATAAATAGTGGTAATCCGTTCTTGCCACTTAACCTGGCCGTGGCCTATTCACATTCTGCGCTTGCCCAAAAGGGCTCCGGTCAATCTCTCTTTGGGGAGTTCGTCGGGATTGACTGGAGCCCACCAAAATCCCGTCCGGGTTTCAGTGAGGACATGTTTTGCCGGCGACTCGGCCCTGGGTGCTCTTGGGCACTCGTGGGCAAATGAGAGGGGGTTTTTCTCCACCCCCCAACCTCAAAGCTGCTCGCTCAAAACCCCTGTCTTCCATCATTCCCGGGGGGGCGCCCTGCCAACAGTACTTGAAAAATCAAGATGTTGGCAGGGCTTTTAATTTTGTAGGCCGGGAAATTCAATCCGCAATTGAAAATTTATATTTAAGTTTTAAAATTATGGCGCCATCTCAATATTTTTTCCCAAATTTTTAAAGCTCACTAAATCCTCATTAAAATATAATTTAATCACCCCGGTCGGTCCATTTCTGTGTTTGGCAATATGGATTTCCGCGATATGTTTTTCCTCCTCTGATAAAGAATTTAAGTCATAACCGCGGTCGGCGGATTTTCTGTAAATAAACATGACCACATCCGCGTCCTGTTCAATAGAGCCGGATTCTCTCAAATGGGACAACTTCGGAATGGCCGGATGGCTGGCTTCCACGGCGCGGTTAAGCTGGGATATGGCCAAAACCGGGACATTTAATTCTCTGGCCACGCCCTTGAGCGAGCGGGATATTTCCGTGATTTCTTGCACCCGATTATCGCCGTGACTGCTTGACCCCTCCATTAATTGCAGATAATCAATAATAATCAGGTCTAAGCCGTGTTCCATTTGCAGTCGTCTGGCTTTGGTCCTGATTTCCATAATATTGCTGTTGGCAAAATCGTCAATAAATATCTGGCTTTCCGACAATTCGCTCATGGCGTGGCCGATTTTAGGAAAATCATCACCGCCCTCGGAAAGTTTGCCGGTGCGCATTTTCCACAGGCCCACGCCCGCCTCGGCGCAAATTAAGCGGTCCACTAATTGCTCTTTTGACATTTCCAAAGAAAATATGCCCACGGCCATTTTATTTTTCGTGGCCACGTGTCTGGCGATATCAAGCGCCAAAGAGGTTTTTCCCACCGACGGCCTGGATGCCAAGATTAGCAAATCAGATTTTTGCATGCCGGCCAAAAGGTTGTCTAAATCCGTAAAGCCCGTCGGTATGCCTCTTAATTTTCCTTTTTCCCGGTGCAATTCGTCAATGCGGTCAAAAGCGTCTGATAAAATATCCTGGATGGGCGTAAATTTTTCTTTCAAATAATTTTGCGAAACGGAAAAAATGGTTTGTTCGGCTTTATCAAGAACTTCGCTCACCTCCCGCTCTTCATGATAACTGGTTTCCAGTATTTTGTTGGCCGCCGAAATCAACCTCCTTAAGGTGGATTTTTTTTGAATAATTTTTGCGTAAGAAATGACATGGGCGGCGGAGGGGACTTGGTTGGTCAGGGAAACCAAATAGCTCCGGCCGCCGATTTTTTCCAATAAATTTTTTTCCTGAAGCCGGCTGGATAAGCTCAAAAGGTCAATTTCCTCTTTCCGCTCAAATAAGTCCAAAATTGTTTCAAAAATAATATTATGATTTTCTGAATAAAAATCGCCCGCCTTGAGCAGGTCGGCGATTTTAATAATCGCGTCCTTATCAATCAATAAGGCGCCCAATAAAGATTGCTCGGCTTCAATGTTTTGCGGGGGTAATTTTTCCACTAAATTTCGGGTATTGTCCGGCATAGATATTTCATTCTGGCTAATTTTAATTCTAATGTATTTTAACTAATATATTTTATTTTCGCAAATGGAAGTTTTAAACAGATTATTCACGGATTGTTAGCCCCCTAAATGTTGCTAAAAATAAATTTATTTGTTATAATATTTTTTGATACTAATAATAAGCGCCTATAGCTCAGTCTGGGTCGAGACCGCAGGTCGAGACGGGTTGGAAGCGAGGTTAGGAGCGAAGCGACGACGCCGAGAGTCGGACAATCTGCTGGTAGCAGATTGGACGCCAACCCAGGAAGAGCAACAGTATTGTTTTAAAAATTAATTAAGTCACGCGCCTATAGCTCAGTCTGGTAGAGCAACAGCCTTTTAAGCTGATGGTCGCAGGTTCAAATCCTGCTGGGCGCACCAATAAGGAACTTTCTGCCGTTAAGGCGATACTTTTTGTTTTTAATTTTGACATTTGACATTAAAAAATATTAGCGGTATATTTAAAGCAGAAACACTGATTTGAAAACAAAAAAACGAATATAATCAGGGAGTCAGTTCCTTGAAAATTTGTAAATTTAGCCAAAAAGTGGCTAAATTTTTGTTTAAATAAAGCAGAAATAGGGGTTTGTGAATAACTTTAAAAGAAAGGAGGATTGACAAAAAGTGGCGGCAGGCGGTAAAGATCGATTAGATCGCTTGGATCGAGCGGTCGGCAAATCATTCAAGTTGATTTGGGGAAAACTCCAGCGCCTTGATCGCTGGGGCGAAAGACAATGGCGGGAATATAGAAATTTTTGGATTCGCAACATCTGGCACGGCGGCAGCAAACAGCTGACCAAGCCAAGAACGGGCAACCGATTTTGGGATTTCCTGCAAGGCCGATTTTATGATCTTTGCCGTTTTCTGGATTGGCTGGACACCATTAGTTATTTCCGCGGCCGAATTTATCAGGCCAAGGCCTGCCGAGTAAGAAGCAAGGCGGAGAAAAAGATCGCCAATTATTTTACAGATCACGGCGTTAAATTCCAGTATGAAAAAAGGCTTTACCTCGGCCCAAGGTCATCCCGGCCATTTCGTCCAGATTTTTATCTTAGCGATTATGGTGTTTATGTGGAATACTGGGGCCTGGCAGACAGTGACCCGGATTACGACAGAAGACATCGTGTCAAGTTGGCTGCATACCATAAGCACAAGATTCCGGTTATTTCGATTTACCCGCGTCAACTCGGTAACCTGGAAAGAATTTTCCCCCAGCTTTTTCGAGAGATAACGGGCAGGGATTTTCCTGCCTAAAAATCAGATTAACAATGAAAGGAGGATTTTGAGGGCGAAATAAACCCACCCGCCTGCCCGCTGGCAAGGCAAGTCCGGCTCTCAACTCGTTTGAGAGAAAACCATTCCAATTTTTGTAAACCGGAGGTATGTCATGATGAAGGTTCTCGTTACCATTGGCGCCATCATCCTGCTGGTGCTTATCACTCTGCCGTGGTCGCGCGACTACTTCAAACAGAGCCGCAACAACGCCAATAACGCGTTTCGCGATCGGGTTAGTATCGAACAGAAAATCGCCGCTGCGAAGGAAGAGCTCGGGAAAGCCCAGGCTTATGTGACCGAGCAGTATGCCAAGGCCATCGGGGGCAAACGCATGTTGGCCGAACAAGAAGCGGCTCTGGACGGCAAAAAGGGGGAATTGGGCGTGAAACAGCCCATTTTCCTACGTGCTTCGGAGTGGATAGAAAAGTACAAGCCAGGCGACACCTTGTCGCTCGGCCCTCAGACCTTTTCTTACGCCGAAGTGTGCACCGACGCTTCCAATCGAGCTAATGCGATTAAAGACCTGAAAGCCACCGTTAAGATCCTGAGCCAGGGCAGTGACAGGCTGCGCAACACCATCAACGACAGTGAAGCCAACGCCAAAGAAGCATTGCGTCAGATCGCTAAAAGGGAAGGCGAGCTTCAGGCTCAAGAAATCGCCTTGAGAACCTGGGAAATAATCCAGGCAAATGAGGCCGTGTGTAAAGGCATTGCCTTTAATGGCAAGATGCCATTTAATACGCGGCATCTCCAGGCGATTGATGAGGCGATGGACAAAATGAAGGCCTCCATAGAAACTTCAGCCTGGGTTAAGACCAATTCAGGCGGCATTCCTTATGAAGGACCTCAACCATCAAATCAGAATGAGCTGGAAAACATCAAGGCGACTCGCCAGATGATTACCGGCGTGGTCCCGACTCCGGAAGCGACTTCCGAACCGATGTCGCCGGCCGAAGCGGCCAGCGAAGCGCTTAGCCAGTTGCCCGAATCGGCCCTGAAGCAACCCGCCAGCAAACCGGCGATTGCCACCCCGGCCGCGACCCCTGTTCATTAATTCAATCTCGCCAATAAGCCGTAGCTTACAGCCAAACAATGGTTACAACAGGCAGACATCTCTGCCTCAAGTAAATACCGCATGGGCAGCCCCATGTCTCGTTTGACCTAAGCTCCCTTAGAGCGAATGCTTTTAGGAGTTTTTTCCCACGGACCAGATTACCTCATCTGTTCAATAAGAAAAAACTCCTTTTTTTATTTTGAGATTCCGCCGAATACCTCGTCCCGACGTAACGTCGGGGCGAGGATGAGGCGGAAGTTTATGATTTAATCTGTGAGCTTTTGCCGATTCGCCAACAGGCGAAAAAGGCAAAAGCGAACACTGATCAAAAGAGGATTCCAAAGGGGCGCCCCCTTTGGTCGGTGGGCGGGATCTAAATAACCCGCCCACCGAAACCTACTTTATTTTTAGTTTTAGTTAAAATATGAGATTGACAAAGGTTTATTTTAGTCCTACGATATTATCAGCGGCACCTTGACAATTAAATAAAATAAAGCATTAAATCAGTTAGATATAGCTAAAATTGGAGAAAGGAACGCGGTTTTGTTTGGGCGGTAAAAATCTCTAAATTAAAGTTTGATTTTTGGTTATCAACCAGATGACTCTTTAATGATACAAAGAACGAAAAAGGAGGAAAGGAAAATGAAGGGTGTTAAGGGATTCGCGTTTAAAGCTCTGGGAGCTTTAGTTTTGGTTTTTGTCTTGTGCGGTTATTCCTGTAAAGGCAAGGTTAAGCCGGAGTCGCTGTTGACACCAAGTTCGGTCGGTCCGGTGGCCATACCCCAAGAGGAAATGCCCAATATGGATAATCCGACCCAATGCCTAACCAATGAGAATGGCATTCGTCAGAAGGCGATTATTACTCGCCGCGGCGTTTCTTGCAGCCAAGAGCCGGGCGGCGTGGAAGATGGTTTTGATTTGGATTATTTCCATTCTTATTTCGTCTTTGAAACCGTAGAGGTAAACGGCATCATTTATTATCGGGTTGGCATTACCCCCCGGCGGGCAAATATTAAGGGCTGGGTGTCCGGCGCCAAAGTCCAATTATGGGATACAGCGATCGGCGCCCGGTACGCGCGTCCGGAAAGTGACGATCCGGAAAAGAAAGTCAGCCAGATTCTGCCCCCGCTTTACGTGTATGGGGAAAAGGAAGATTCAATCAAGGCAATTAAAAGCGAGTCGGTTGAACCGATTGCCCAGACCCTCTATGACTACAAGTACAAAACCCAAATGGCTTGGCCCATAACTAAGAAAGAAGAATTTCCTTTCCAGGGCAAGACCTATGAGGTTTTTCAGATCGCTTTCTTGAGTGAATACCCGCAGGGCGGCGATATTAACGCGCCCCCGCCGGTAATTACGCCCACGGTTGTGAGAACGGAAAAGCAGAAACAAGTGAAAGAAGGCGTTAAGACGATTGATGTCGTTTTTGTGATTGACACCACGCTTTCCACGACGCCGTATATTGAAGCCGTCAAAGAGACGATCCGGAAAATTATGAACAGCTTGAATGGTATTAGCGCCGGTTCATTTAAACCGGACATCGCTTTCGGGCTGGTTGAATACCGCGATTTCGTCGACGGGCTTTACTTTAATGATAATGGCGCACAGAAGGTTTATCGGCTGTTCCAATTAACTAAGGATGCCCAGGCGTTTCTTAACCGCATTAATATTGTTAAGTCCGCTGGCAAATCCAGTGAGGGCTGGCAGGAAGCGGTTCTTGATGGTTTAAAAGCGGGTTTGATGGAAATCAGTTGGAGCAATGATTATTCGGAAAGGATATTGATTCTGATCGGAGATAATTCCGGCCACTCATCGGATTCGCCGGAAATTAAGACGGGCAGTAAAAGTCCGAATAATATTTCGGTTGGCGATATTACCGTTTTAGCCAGTCGTAACCGGGCCACTATTTTTTCTTTGTTGGTTAAAAACCAAGCCGAGGCGGCCGAAGTGGCTCGTCACCTTAATCAGTTTACCGAGTTTGCGGAAAAAACCGGCGGTAAATGTTTTCCTTTGGAAGTGGTCGGCGAGATGGTTGGTTTGGTTTCTAACCGTATTATTGACCCTAAAATCCAGGAAGCGGAAATCGGTACGGAAGTGGTGACGGCTAAACTTCGTGGCAGCTCGGAATCAGCCATTAAGGAAAAAGTCGGCGAGAAGCAATATGTGGAAGTGATGAAATGGCTTAGCAAGCGCAACATCACTGACCGCGATTTAAAACCGGGGGAAATTTTCTTTTCTACCGGTTGGGTGGTTTCTGAAGCGGGCGGCGTTAAGATTCTGGCCAAAGAGGCCTATATGGCCCGTTCGGAATTGAATCTGCTTTTGACCAATCTTCAGTCACTCAAAGATTTCTTAGCCAATCCTAAGGCCTCGGTTTCACTGATTGCCGCTGCATATTTTCCTCGTGTTCGAGAGAATATGCCGAATGTTGTTCGAGAGAATATGCCGAATTTCCTCGGCGAGGAGATTTCCTTGCCCATGAATGTTTGGCTGCAAATTAAGGGCATTCCCTTGTCCGAATACAGCATCTTGAAATTCAATAAGTCAATATTGGAACAGATGCCGGAGGAGACCAGGCGGACGATCAAACAACGGATCACGACTCAATGCCTGCCGGCGTTGATGAATGATTATAATGATTTTATCCGCTTTTCCAATCAGGATGATATAAACAGCTTTGGCTGGGTGAGGGAAAAATACCTGCCCTAAGCTGATTAATCCGGGGAAGGCCTCGCAAATAAGCAACCTTCCCCGGAAACGTAAACTCAAACCAAGAAAAGGATGAAACTCATGGAACCAGTGGTAGAGAGAGAAACAATGAAAAAAAAACTAACATGGTATCCGACTTTTGTCTTGCAAAACGTTAGTAAATTTTTTACCGTCGGCGGAGAAACAATTAAAGCGGTTGGTAATGCCTCGGTTTCAATTCCTTCTGGATGTATTACTGGGATTATAGGCGAAAACGGTTCCGGCAAAACCACTTTATTGCATTTAATGGGCGGGCTCTATAAACCCGACCGTGGCCGGATTTATTACTATCATCCTGAGTACAAACGTTATTTCCTCATACCGTATAACAACAAAAAATATATGCAGTATTTTTTGCGCCATCAGGTCGCTTGGATTTTTCAGAAATTAAATCTGATTTCACATTTGACGGTTTGGCAAAATATCGTATTGCCGCTTTTCTTGAAAGGACAGTCCTATAAAAAAGAGGAGATTATCAAGCTTTTAAAAATACTGCGCCTGATCGATCCGGAAAGAAATATTAATTTAATGAATAAGCGGCCGGAACAGCTTTCCAGCGGCGAGCAGCAGCGCGTAGCCATTGCTCGAGCTTTGGTGGCCAGGCCGCAGGTGATTTTGGCCGATGAGCCGACCGGCAACCTTGACTTGCGAAACCGCGATGTTTTTATGGAGATTCTTAAAGCGGCAAACCGAGATTACGGTATTACAGTCGTTTTAATTACGCAGGAAGTTAGCTTGGTGAAGAAGTACTGCCATGCCTGTATTCTGTGTGAAAAATCCAATCAAGGAAATATTTGCGGTCAGCTGCAATGGCTTTAAAATCCCACGCAGATTACTAAAGGGAGGTAAGATAAATGAGAGGGTCAGATGATGGTATTTATGTTAGACCAATTAAACCGAAAGATCGCGATAAAGAGCCGGGAGCGATTAAAACATTGCGGTATACTATTTCCTATATCCGCTTTAACTTTTTTGCTTTCTTGCTTAATATTTTGACGATTGGCATTGCGGGAATTTCGATTATGGCCTTTGGCTATCTGGCTTATGCCGGCTATCAGGAAGCGCGGAGTAAACTGGAAAATAGTCAGACCAAAAAAATTATCGTCAGCTGTGTGGCTGATGAACGGCTTGATGAGACCAAGCGGTTTAATGCCAAGAAAATTGAAGAAATGAAAAAATTGCCTTGGGTGGTTGTCGCTTTTGAACGGGTCTGCCAGAATGTTTATTTAAATATCTCCGGCGGCGACCCAAAATTGTCTTACATTGAAGGCACGATTCCCCATGACCCAGAAATTGACCCATTGTCAATGGAATGGGGCGGCGGTGTCAGTTCGCAGGACTCGGAAGAAATCGTCGTTACCTCATCGCTTTTAGATGAGCTTATCCGGCCGGCAATGGGGCGCGCTGGCGAATCAAGGGCTTTGCGACCGGAGGTGATTCGTTTGACGGTCAGAAGAACGGCCGGCAACGAAGAAAAAGATTTCCGCCGCGAGTACCAATTGGTCGGTGTCTTGAACAGCAAAATCAAGAAGGCCTTTATTCCGTTACGGCAAGCCAAATATCTGGAAATGTGGTGCGGCAGCAAGATTGACGACATGCCCGTGGTAGGCGGCAAAATTTCTCAACCGGAGATTGAAGTCAAAACCGGCCGCCTGTATGTTTCCAGTAATATCAGCGGAGAGACCCTGGATCAGGCCAAGAAGCATTTCCAAATTGACCTAAAAGAAATTTTTTCTTATCGGGAGCCGGTTATCGGCGACATCGGCGAGATGAGAATTTTCCGAAAAGATAATCAGGCATTTTATAACGCGGATATCGCCAAATTACAGAGCTTATTGCCAAATGATGTTAATATTTTTTCGGGCAATCAGGTTAAGGCGACATTTCGACTGGAACAGCGTGAAGTAAAAGGAGCAATCCTGCAGGCATTTTCCCTAAACGATCCACGTTTACGGAATTTAAAAATGATGGACAACAAAGGCATTGATACGGCCATCACCTCTCTTTACAGCGTGGTTATTTCCAAAGATCTCGCCAGCCGGCATTTGCCTTATGGCCTTGAGTCCCAGCCGGATTTAGTAGTGGAAATCGGACCGTTTCCGGTTAGCCTGAAAATTGTCGGCGCTTCCGAGGGCTATATTAACGATACGCCTTTTGACGCCTTATGCAGCCTTGATACTTTCAATTGTTTAAATCTGAACGTGGAATTAAAGAAGTTTTGCTTGGTGGTCATGACCAATCGGGCGACCGCTAAGCGGCTGAAAAACGGCGACTATCCAGTGAAAAAGGGCCAAACAGCCAAGACCTTTCCGATTATTGAAAAGAAAATCAAAACTTGGGATTCCGACCCAAGTTCTAAGACGGTTCATTCTGCTGCCGGCGCGGATCGGAGAGATTCGGCCACCGCCCAAATAAATTCTTCTAACTCGTCTTTTGATGCGGGAGATTATTGCGCGATTGCCGCTCTGGAAGGCGATCGCGGCTCAATCAGTAAATTCATTAAAGATCATTTCAACGACCCAAAGGTTGAAGTCATTGAACTCTCGGTTGTTGGCAACTGCAAGGTCTTAAGCGGCGACAAGACCAGAGAAGCAGAAATCGCTTTTTGCAATCCGGAAGAAATCAGTCATAGTCAATTGCCTTGGGCCTACCGGAGTTATCCTCTGGAAAGTGGCTCTGGTCTGGCAAGCGAAGAGGATTTTCCGTCGGATTATTCAATTGGGATAGGCGATACCCGCCTTGATTTGGTAAAAATTGACCAGGTCTTTCCGCGCGGGTACATTCTAGTCGGTCAAAAAAAGATGTCGGTTTTACTTCCCGGTCTGCAGAAACTTGAGGCAAAAAAAAGTACTGACGGAGAATATTTACCCGGCTTCCTTGATGTAACCATTAATAATCCGGTTAGTTATGAAAACGTGAAAGCGGCGATTGAGGGGCAGGGGCTTATCGTTAAAGAAGTCCGGGTGCCAAAAAACATCCAGGTGACTTGTTACCAATTCAGTTCGCTTCAGCCAGATGGGAAAATCAGCCGCCAATTAATTTCTTCTTTAAAGGCCGATAGAACATTTCTTGATGTTTGCCCCGAGATTAAAATTGAAGCGGCAATCGGCGGCCTGCCACTGGAAAATAAATTTTCTTTTATCGGCAGTTACGTTGATGACCGGATCAAAACAAACATACCGGTTAAACTTGGCGGTTGGCTTACCGGCTCGTCGCCTAATGAAGTGATGTTGCCGGAAAAAATGCTGGCAAACACCTCTAAGGATCCGAAAAATTTGATTGGTGAAAGCGTGACTCTGATATTTGAACGCCAAGTCAAGAGGTCCTACGGCGAGCCAACACTAGACGTTAAATGCGCTGTGGCCGGAATCACCACTGACGATCATGGCTATCTGCCCTTGGATCTGGTGAAAAGGGCTTACCTCTGGCAAACCGGTCGTCTGCCCTACAACGAGCGCAGTGGCACCTTCGTCAGCTCGGAAAACCTTTACGATAAATCCGGCCACGAGTCGTGCAAGATCTACGTCAGAAATATTGCCGACGTTCGGCCGGCCGTTAACTACTTGCGCCAAGACCTTGGCTATGATACGGAAGATTATCTAAAAGATCAAGAACGAATTCGCGAGCTGGGCCGGATTTTGACTTTCTTGGTGATGATGATTGTTGTTGGCAACGTGATTTCCGGCATTCTTAATGTCGTGATCACCACCTTAATGAACACCAAAACCAGGATTTATGAAATCGGCATCTTGCGGGCTCATGGCGCCAGCAATCGGTTGATTAAACGGATTTTTTTCCAACTCGGCTTAATGATGGGATTCGCCTCCTTTGCGGTTGCTTTTGCGGCCGCACCGCTGGTAATCGAACTGATCGCTTTTTCAATCAAGAAGGCCTTCTCAGTTGAGCTGACCAGGATTATGTCGGTCCCGTTTATCAGTTTTGATTACTGGTGGCTGCATTTGCTTGGACTGTTAATTACGGTTTTGTTCTGTGTCTTCGGCGTATTTTGGTCAGCGCTTTTGGCCTGCAAAACGCCAATTGTTAAGGCCTTAATTTCCGGAAAATAAGGAGGAAGTAAAATGAATCAAGAAGAACATGACCAAAACGAAGGATTACCTTCAATTCCAATTAAGACCCCTGAAGCAGAACCCGATCGCGAACCGATTTTGCTTAAACCCATGTTCTCGCCGTTTTTGAGGAAGAGGCAGAAAAGTTCGTGGTCCGCTTTTCAGATCATCGGTCAGTTGATTATCATCGCCGGTTTTTTCTCGGCGGGCTGGATCGCGCATGATTATCGGTCGCAGCTGAAACCACTGATTAATAAAATTAATCCGTCGCCCGCGCCAACACCTGAACCGTTTATTGAGTTAAACAAATCGCTGGTTGTGGCCATGCTCTCGGAAATCAACGCCGAGCAGAAGCGAGTCAGTGATGATAAATACGGATTGCAAGATAGGATTGACCGGTGCGATTTAACCTGGAAGGTTTTGAGAAATTCCGGTTACACTAAGGATTCAAATGAATGTAAGGGAATCTTCAAAGAAGCCCGGGAGCTTAAGAGGGGTTTGATTCAGAATAATCAACAGCTGGCCAAACTCAATAAAGCGGCCGATGGCTTGCGCGATGTGCTTCAGGACATTCGTTTGAAGGGCTATGTTATCAATAATCCGAAAACCCAGAAGTTGGTTTCTAATGTTGAGATTGCTCTGGGCGTCCGCCAGGGTCTTAATGAAGATGGCGGCGGATTAATTTCAGACCGAGATTGGAATGGCGAGGACCCCGACGAATTTATGAAGGGCCTTAAAAATAGCGGTCTAGAAAAACCGGTTGTCACTCCGTCATCGGTTCCGGTTGCGACCCAGTCGCCGGCTTCAAAAATTCCCGTCGCGGTGCCGATAACCGGGAATCAGTAACGTTCTTTTTTGACCGTTCTTTATCAATATCAACAGTCCAGTACTAAAAGTGCTGGACTTTTTATTTATATTTAATGCCTTGACAACCAGGGTAATTAAGCGTAAATTGAAATGAAACGAATGGTTTTTTGACAATTAATTATTATCAGGAGGAAGATAAATGAGCCGCAGAAAAAGGAAATCAAACTTATTTCGATTCCCGACCAGTAAGTGGTGGCGTCGCGGCCAAGCCTTAGCCGATTTTTTAGGCGGTATGATTTTTGGCCTGGCGGAACAATTGGCTGGCTGGCTGATTAGGTTTTTTAAGTTTTTTGGGCGGGTAATCTATTGGTTAATAATCAAGATTCCGGGTCGTAAGAAGAAAGACACGAGACAAAACGAAATCCAGCCAGAAAAAAATTTACCGAAAGAAACTGCCAGTCCTTTGGCGGACTGGCCGCCTCAAGCCCAAGAGGCCATTGCCGCCTTAATTTCTTTGGGGGTGGCAAAAGCAAACGCCGGCCCGGCCATTGCCAAGGCCCGGGCTAACCTTGGGTCAGGCGCTTCAACCCAGGATTTAATTAGAGAAGGTCTGAAATACCGACGCGGAATATCGGAGATGGGAGCGGAAAAATGATTGGCGATAAAAATTTTTGGCTTTCAGTTATGATTTTTATAGTTGCTTGGTATTTATGGAAAAGCTTGTTGATGTATCCGTTGCGGCTGTTGGTCACTCTACTTCATGAAAGCGGCCACGCCTTAGCCGCGGTTTTGACCGGTGGCGCCACGGAATTTATCAGTGTTGATATTCGTGGCAATGGCCGCGCGGTAACCAAGGGCGGGATCCGGCTGGTCATTTTAAACGGTGGCTATTTGGGCAGCGTGATTCTTGGCGTTTTTGTCTACCTTCTGCCTTATGGCCGATTTGGCCGCTATGCCCTAATGATTTTAGCCGCCTTGCTTTTGCTGATTGCCATTTTGTGGATCAGGGACTTTTTTACTATGATTTTTTCGCTCGGCTTAGGTCTGGGACTGGTTTTAATCAATTTATCGGTCTCCAATTCTTCCGCCATGCTCGTCGCCAAGTTTATCGGTTCTTGCTGTATTCTTTACTCGGTGTTAAATATTGATTTCCATTTTCGTTACGGCAGGATGTTCTTTAACCGCCAAACCGACGATCAGGAATTGGCAAAATTAACAAAAATACCTGCCCGCCTTTGGCAGTTGGTCTGGCTCATTATTTCTCTGGTTATTTTTCTGCTCCTTACCAAGTCCACCCTAATGGAATAGGGCGATGCCCAAATTTTTGCTTTAGCAAAAATTTTATTCCACAGGGTGAACCCTTAACGGTGTTTATTAGTAGCATTTATTAAGTCCGGACCGAGAGTGGTGCCGGACTTTTTAATTTTTTTTATCAATTTCCGCCATTTGGTTCAAATCTATCATTCGTGTTATAATTAATTTGGAAAATATTAATTTTTAATCTTTAAATGCCAAGTCAAATTGAAAAAAAATGGCACAGTTTAAGTATGGCCAAAGTTTTTGCGTTGCTAAAAAGCGCAAAAGCCGGCTTATCCGGCGCCGAGGCAAAAAATCGGCAAAAAATTTACGGCTTAAATCGTCTGCCCAAAGAAAAGCCCTTTTCGCGCTTAAAATTATTGATTAGCCAAATAAAGTCACCTTTGGTTTATATTTTGTTTTTTGCCGCGATAATTTCACTACTGCTTGACCACCTTACTGATTTTAGCGTCATATTTTTTGTCGTGGTGGTAAATACCATCTTTGGCTTTTGGCAGGAAAGCAAGGCCAACAAGTCCTTGGAGAAGCTGAAAGAAATCATCAAATACAAAGCCAAGGTCTTGCGCGATGGTTATGAAGTGATGATTGAGGCGGACGAACTGGTTCCCGGCGATGTTATATTGGTTTCGGCCGGCGATCGGATTCCGGCTGATGCCAGAATATTTATCGCCGATAATTTGCAGATTACCGAAGCCGCTTTAACCGGCGAATCAAATCCCTCAAAAAAAGGCGTCCGGGTTTTATCTGATAATGTGCCCTTGGCTGACCGGGAAAATATGGTTTATCTGGGCACCTTGGCCTCTCGCGGCAGCGGTTGGGCCGTGGTTTGCGCCACGGGCGGCAGAACAGAAGTGGGTAAGATTGCCGGGCTAATAAGAGAAGTTAGGGAAGAAAAAACGCCTCTTCAGAGAAAGCTGGCCCAATTCAGCAATTGGCTTACTTTAGTTATCGTTTTTTTATGCCTGTTAATTTTTATTATCGGATTTTTGGCGGGTAAGGATCCGATAGAAATGCTTATGTTCACGGTCGCCTTGGCCGTGGCCGCCATTCCCGAAGGATTATTAGTCGCGGTGACCATTATTTTAACGGTTGGCATGCAGTTTATTCTAAAACGGCAGGCCTTGGTCAGAAAGCTTATTGCCACCGAAACCTTGGGCAGCGTTTCCATTATTTGCGCCGATAAAACCGGCACCATTACCACCGGAGAAATGCAAGTTTCAAAAATTATTACGGCCGACAAAGAATACGCCATTCCCCAGAGCGGTGAATATTTAAAAAAAGAAAAAGTGCAGGACTTAATTTTAAAAATTTCTGTTTTGTGCAGCAGCGCGCAAATTGAAAATCCCAACGCCGAATTGGAGGCCTTAAGGATTATCGGCGACCCCACGGAAAAGGCGCTTGTTTTAGCGGCCGTCCAATCCGGATTCAATAAAGAGAAATTAGACAATGATTATACCAAGCAATCAGCCATTCCCTTTGATTCGCAGAAAAAGTTTATGGCCACGATTCATAATCATGCGAGTGAAAACCATCAGCATGTTTTTGTTAAGGGCGCGCCCGAGATTGTCTTTAAATTTTGTCATCAGGTGTTGGTTGAAGGCATGGCCAAGCCATTAGACGTTAAAATGCAAGAGTATTTAAAAACCAAACATGAAAATTTAACCAAGAAGGGCTTGCGCTTATTGGGCTTTGCCTATAAAACCGGTCAATTTAAAAACATAGAGGCAGAATTAAATGGCTTGGTTTTTTTGGGTTTTGTCGCCCTCAAGGATCCATTGCGAGAGGGGATTAAAGAAACATTTCAGTTGTGCCATCGGGCGGGCATCAGGCCGGTAATTATCACCGGCGACCATAAATTGACCGCTAAAGCGATTTTTGAAGAATTGAAATTGCCGGTTGACGGCAATATAATTGAAGGCAGCGAGCTTGATAAATGGGACGACGAAGAATTAAAAAAGCAAGTAAAGCATATAGATGTTTACGCGCGCGTTGAGCCGATTCATAAATTAAGGATTGTCAAGGCCTGGCAAGCGTGCGATGAGGTTGTGGCCATGACCGGCGATGGCATCAATGACGCGCCGGCCATAAAATCGGCTGATATCGGCATTGCTTTGGGCAGCGGCTCGGATGTGACCAAGGAAACAGCTGATTTGGTCTTATTGGATAATAATTTTAAGGTTATAGTGGCGGCTATTGAGCAGGGCCGGATAATTTTTGACAATATTAGAAAAGTAATTTTGTATTTGCTTTCTAATAGTTTTGCCGAAATGATATTAATTGCCAGTAGCATTGTTTTGGGTTTGCCTATGCCGATTTTAGTCACCCAAATTTTATGGATAAATTTAATTACCGACGGCTTGCCTAATTTAGCGATTGCCTTGGAGCCCGGCGAAAGAGGGGTAATGGCCGACCGTCCTCGTCGGCGAAATGAGCCGCTTTTAAGCCAGCAGATGAAAATTTTAATTTTTGTTATCGGCCTGATTGTAAATTTTATGTTGTTGGGCGTTTTTGTATATTTACTGCGAATTTCTAATAACCTTGATTATATTCGGACCATTATTTTCGCCGCGCTTGGAATGAATACCTTGTTTTATGTTTTCAGTATTCGCTCGGTTCGGCATTCAATCTTTGCGCAGAACCCTCTTAGCAATAAATATCTTAATTTTGCGGTTTTAACTTCGGTTGTTATATTGCTTGCCGCCATTTATGTTCCTTTTCTTCAAGAGGTCTTCCAGACCGTATATTTGGGGTGGACTGAATGGATGTTTGTGGTGGCGATTAGTATCATCCAGATAATGCTGATAGAATTAGTAAAATATTATTTTATAATTAAAAGAAATAAATCCTTAAGCCATGCCCAGTAGTGAAAATTTGAACATTTGGTTGGGCAGATATTGTAGGGTTTTTACAAGATATTTACCAAATAAAGGTAAAAGTTTATAAAAAAATATAATTCAAATTTCTACTACTGGGCATGCTGAATAACGTATTATTAAAAAATATCAATCTGCGCGAAGGCGAAAGGATAAAGAGGATTGTCCGGCGCTCAACCTGGCATTATTTCTGGCCGATAATATTGGCGATTATTTTAATTATTCTGCCCTTCTTTTTAATCTACCCGCTTTTCCAAAGGGGCTGGTGGGGGATGGCGATTTTTTTTCTCTTATTGATCTTCGGCGTTTGGCTTATTTTAAGAATTTATTTTTCTCATTTTTTCACGGTTTTCGTGATGACTAATATGAGAGTTATTGATTTTGACCAGAGGGGATTATTTAATCAGGTTGTGACCGAGGCGCTTTATGGCAAGATTGGCGATGTTTCCTGCGAGTCCCGGGGCGCGGTCAATGCGATTCTACGTCTGGGCAATATTTATATCAATCTTTTAAATAAGGGACGGGTGAAATTAAAATTAAGCGCCATTAAAAATCCCCAGAGCGTGGTCGGCGATATTTTATATTGGCAGGAAAATTACCTAAAAGGCAATTCTGCCGGCGGCGCGCAAGCCGGATTTCTGCTTAATAAGATTAAAGAAAAGATGGGCGATGACGCTTTTAATAAATTGATTACCGATTAAATAAATCCAGCCCCGTCTTTCGCGAGGGGCGGGGGTATTTCAAAGGTGCTGGATAAATGCTATAATATGCTTAATCGCTCACGGCGCAAAAATAAATATCATTTTTCTCGCGTTCAGATAATCATCGCCATTGGCAGTATTATTTTGATTTTTTTGATTGTCGGCATTATTAAAGAGAAGATTAACCGCCGCCAAATTGATAATGAAGTTGCCAATTTAGAGAAACAGGTTAAAACATCAGAAAAGGAAAATCTGGAACTTGGGTCTCTGATTGAAGAATGGCGCGGCGGGAGCCGAGTGGAAAAAGAAGCGCGTCTTAAATTGGGCCTAAAAAAGCCGGGAGAAAAGGTGGTGATGATTATGAAAGAAACACCCAGCGCCCCCGAGAATATTATTAATAAAAATACCGAGATTATCGGCAATATTATCAAACCAAAGGAATTAGAGGGAGCGGCCAATCCCTTAAAATGGTGGCGTTATTTTTTTTCAAAAATATAAATAATTAATTATTATGGCTCAACTATCTCCGGAAAAAAAAGTGAAGCTCAAAGCCGACGTCCTCGCCGAATTAGAAGCTGATTCCCGCCGTCTTTCTGGTTTAAAAAATAATATTAGTGAAAAGCCACCGAGGGAAAAACGGACGGTTAAAATTTCCTCGGAGCGGATCGGCGAGGCGGTTCTTGAAGTCAATAAGCCGCTCAAAGAAAATTTACCAAATAAAATTAAGGTAAGATTGCCAAAAATTAATTTGCCTAAAAATAATCTTTTTTTCGCCATGATTAAAGGCGCCATTATTCTAATATCGATTATTTTGCTTGTTCTCGTTGTTGATATCGTCTTTATTTATAAATTCAGCTGGCAAGATAATTTCAGCTATCAGGTCGCTAAAATTTTTAATTTGCCGGCCGGCGCGGTTAACGGCCAGAACATTAAACTCATTGATTATTTAGATAATATTAGAGTCCTAAAAGTAGCGATAAGCAATAATCGGGAAGGCGTGGCTCTAAATTTGGGCGGGGGAAATAATGTCAATGAAAAAATATTTCAAATTTTAACGGCCAATAATTTAGTGAAAGAACAGTTGAGAAAGTATAATAAAGTCGTTAATGAACAGGACTTGGACAATCCCCTGAAGGCCATAATTACCCAGCTGGGCGGCAAGCAAAAAGCCGAAGAAACCATCAGCCGTTTATATAATTTGAATTTGGGCGAATTTAAGGAAAAAATTTTAAGGCCGCTGATGGAGCGGGAAAATTTGCAGGCCGCGATAATGAAAGATGAAAATTTAGAAATTAATAAGGAAGCGAAATTTAAAGCCGAAGAGGTTTTAAAAATCGCTCTTCAGCCAAAGGTGGATTTTAAGGTCTTAGCCAAGCAATATACGGAAGACGAGGCGGGCATAAATACAGGCGGCGACTTGGGGCTGATTTCCAAAGGTGAAACCGCGCCCGAGTTTGAATCAATTGTATTTTTTCTGCCGCCACGCACGGTTTATGATAAATTATTTGTTAATAAAATCGGCTACTATATTATTAAGGTGGATGAAAAATTAACCGACCCGGAGAGCGGACGGGAAAGCGTGAAAGTTAGCGATATTTTAATTCGCGTTGATGTGGATAAATACATCAAAGGACTAATGGATAAAGCGGTGATTAAAAAGTATGTTCGGTAAATATTTGAGCCACCCATCGGATTCGAACCGATGACCTACGCGTTACGAGTGCGTTGCTCTACCAACTGAGCTAGGGTGGCCTAAGCGGGATACGGGAGTCGAACCCGTCTTTCTACCTTGGGAAGGTAGCATTAAACCGATTAATTAATCCCGCAGACAGTATATATAGTATATAATTTTTTGCCAAAAATCAATGATTTTAAATATTATCTCATCAAAAAACAGCCAAAAGCACGGTTGGAGGCAATTTAAAACAAGTTATTTTGTTTTTTTTGTGATATTTACGCCATTAATGGCTTTTTTCTTTCTCATAAATCCCGTCCGGGCGGAAAATTTTGTTTTTATCAGGCAGATTGAATATCCCTTGAATAAAAATTATATTTTAACCTCGCCGGCCGAGGAAATAACGTTTTCGGTGGCGGCCAACTCCATCGATCAAAATGCGGTGATTAAATTAATGCATTTGGCCGATCAGAAAAATATCAGCGATTATTTTACCTATTCAGAAAATATTGAACCCGCCAGCGATTTGTACTATTTTGAATTTGTGAATAAGGACGGTTTTCAAAAAACCAGCTATTCAATCCGGCCGAAAATTACCATCAAATACAAACCGGATAATAAATATAAAGAAATATATTATTACAGCTGGCTGTATTTAAAATTTTTAAAATTAGATACGATTCGCGATACCATTAATAATACCCTAACTTTTGAAATTCCCGAGCAACAATCGCTTATTTTTGCTTTGTTTGATGAAAAGGAAATTGCGGGCAAGGCCTCATGGTATGTCCATAATAAATATAAAAATCAATTAATCGCGGCCAGCGTGGATTTTGCCCAGGACGCGAAGGTAAGAGTCATAAATTCCGACAACAACAAAGAAGTTATTGTCACCATAAAGGATTATGGCCCAAAGAAATGTCCCGATTGGACCGAGAAAGAACAAAAAACCATGGGCCCCTGCCAAGATCGGCTATTGGATTTATCAAAAACCGCTTTCAAAGTTTTGGCGCCGACCAGCTTGGGCATAATAAATGTGAAAGTAATGCCCGCGGAATAAAATACTAATATGATTCATTTAATCAAAGTAACAAAAAAATTTGAGGGCGAGACCGTGGCCCTAAAGGAGGTCGCGCTTCATATTGAGCCCGGCGAGTTTGTTTCTATTGTCGGCCAGTCGGGCTCGGGCAAAACCACCATTATCCGCTTATTGATCGCGGAAATCAGGCCGACCGCCGGTAAAATTATTATCGGCGGCTGGGATATTACCGATATCAAACGCCGTCAAATTCCCATATTGAGGCGGCAAATCGGCGTAGTATTTCAGGATTTTAAATTATTGCCCAAAAAAACGGTATTTGAAAATGTGGCCTTTGCCTTGCAGGTTTCCGGCAGCGCCAAAAGCCGCATCAATAAAATTGTGCCGCAGGTTTTAAAAATCGTGGATTTGGAAGATAAGACGGGCCGGTATCCGCAAAATTTGTCGGGCGGCGAAAAGCAAAGGGTGGCGATTGCCCGAGCCCTGATTCATCGGCCGAAAATATTATTAGCCGATGAGCCGACCGGCAATTTAGACGCCTTAAATTCAAAAGATATTATTGATTTGCTTTTGAAAATCAATGATTTCGGCACGACCGTGGTTTTGGTTACCCACAATAAAGATATTGTTAATTCGTTAAGAAAACGAGTCATCACTCTTGAGCGCGGCGTCGTTATCCAAGACCAGAAAGTGGGAAAGTATGTTTTATAAATTATAAACCTTGATTATGTTATTAGTCGCCATACACCGAAGCGTGCTTTTCGCCCTCCAATCATTTTGGCGAAATTTTTGGCTGTCTCTGGCCACGATTTTTATAATTTTTTTGGCGTTTGTCTCAATTAATTTTTTAATTTTTCTCAGCGCCGTCTCTGATTCGGCCATAAACGCGGTCAAGGAAAAAATTGACGTGTCAATATATTTCAAGCCCGATATCAGAGAAAGCAAAATCAACGAAGTCAAATCGCATTTAGAGACCTTGTCCCAGGTAAAAGAGATTACTTATCATTCTTCGGCGCAAAATTTGGAAAGTTTTACCCAGCGCCACGCCAGTGATGCGGTCATCAGCGATACCTTAAAAGAATTGGCGGGCAATCCGCTGGGCGCCACTTTAATTATTAAGGCGAAAGAATTATCCGATTATCCCGAGATATTAAAGGCCGTGGACAATCCCGCCTATAATGAATTAATTGAAGAGAAAAATTATGACGACCATCGCGTCGTCATAGACCGCATTAACAGCATTACCAACAACATCAGGCGAGGCGGGCTGATTATCAGCTTGATATTTGTGATCATCGCCATTCTCATTGTTTTTAATACCGTAAGAATCGCGATTTTTACCCATCAAAATGAAATCAGCATTATGAAACTGGTGGGCGCGAGCAATTGGTTTATCCGAGCGCCATTTATATTGGAAAGCATATTTTCCGGCGTGATTGCCTGTTTATTGGCCGTGGCTTTGGTGTATCCCGTCTTATCGTTCATCCAGCCCCATCTTGCCAATTTTTTTGACGGCGCCGCTTTTGATCTGGTCGGCTATTTTAATCAGCGCTTCTTGCTTATTTTCGGCGGCCAGCTCTTGGGAATTATTCTTTTAAATATTATTGCCAGCAGCTTGGCTATTGGAAAATATTTGAAGGTCTAAGCGGCTTGAAAAAAATAAAATTATTTGATATAATAATTAAGCTTAAAATATAAATATTATTATGGCAAAAAGAAAAAGAGACCCGAGAGTTAAAGTGCCGATTTTAAAGCATACTTTAAAAAGAAAGAAGAAGTAGATTTTCTCCCCCACAATGGGGGAGATTTAGGAAAAAGAAATATTCGGGGATCGTCTAATGGTAGGACAGTGGCCTTTGAAGCCATTAATTCTGGTTCGAATCCAGGTCCCCGAGCAAATAACAAAATTAATTATATTTAATTAACTCAAATTAACTTAATATGGGAAATTTTAATCGAGATAATAAAAAATCTAGTGGCGGTTTTAACCGTGGATTTGGCGGTGGTAAATCGTTTGGCAATGAAAAGAGATTCGGCGGAAGAGACGGCGGTAAGCCGGCGATGTATAAAGCGACTTGCAGTGAATGTGGCGCGAGTTGCGAACTGCCTTTTAAGCCGACCGGAGACCGGCCCGTGTTTTGCCGTGATTGTTTTGGAAAACAGGGCGGCGGCGGCGGCCGGCCGAATAAATTCGGTGGTGAAAGACGCGAAAAACCTCGTTTTGAAGATAGACAAATGCATAATGCGGTTTGCGCTAAATGCGGCAAGGATTGCCAAGTGCCCTTTAGGCCGACGGCCGGCAAACCTATTTTTTGCAATGATTGTTTTGATAAGGGCGGAAGCGGCTCGCCTCGCGGCGAAGCGGGCAGCAAAGATTCCTCTGGCGGAATCATGGAACAGATCAAGATGTTAAATGCCAAAGTTGATAAACTTATAAAAGTGTTAATTCCGAATGCTTCGGTAGAAAAAGTTGATAAATCGGAGTTTAGAAAAGAAGTAATGGTTAAAGAAGTCGTGAAAGGAAAAGCCAAAACAAAAATTGCGTCGAAAAAAATTTCAGCTAAAAAGAAAAAATAAGAATGGATAAAATACCGGAAAAAGAATTGAGGATTTTAAAAAAATTGAAGACGCCGGTTAAGATTCAGGATTTTTTGGATAAAATGAAAATTAATTTTGAAAAAGACGGTGATACTTTTTTCTCGCCCCTGTCGGTATTGGAGAAAAGGACTTGTCATTGTTGCGAGGGCGCGATTTTAGCGGCTTTGGCTTTGCGCGTCAATGGTTGGCCGCCCTTGGTCTTAGACCTTACGGCCAGTAAAAATGATTTTGACCATGTGGTGGCGGTTTTTCAAATAAACGGCAAGTGGGGAGCGATTTCTAAAACCAATCACGCGTGCCTAAGATATCGGGAGCCGGTTTATGCCTCAATCAGGGAATTGGTAATGAGTTATTTTCATGAGTATTTTGACGACCGGGGCCGAAAAAATTTAAGAAGCTATTCGCGGCCAGTTAATCTTAAACGGTTTGATTCCCGCAACTGGATGACCACCAAAAAACACATTGATTACATTCCTGAATATTTAGTGGAGGTAAAACATTATCCCATTCTTAACCGAAAACAGATTAGGAATTTGAGAAAAGCCGACCCGATTGAAATCAAGGCCGGTAAAATTACGGAATGGAAGGGAAATTTTTAATTGGCCGATCTTATTGGCTGATCTTGATTTTTCCCAAAAATTTGTTTAGGATTAATTTGATTTATGTCCTTTTTGATAGTTTTTTAACCCAATCTTTTACTCCTAAAATATCTTTTAAGCTGGGATTAAAAATTGGCTGGTGAGTTTTTAGAATTTTTTCAATAATTTTCGGAATATCTAAAAAGCTAATTTTATTTTCCAAAAACATTTCCACTGCCACTTCGTCAGCAAAATTCAGAGCCGCCGGCATTGTTCCCCCGATTTTCCCGGCCAAGTAAGCATAATTTAGACAGGGAAAGGTTTTGGTGTCCGGTTTTTGGAAAGATAAATTTTTAATTTCGGCTAAATCTAAATTTTTCCAGGGATTTTGGAGGCGTTGTGGATAAAAAAGAGCATATTGGATAGGGAAGCGCATATCTGGCCGGGAAAGCAGGGCTTTTATGGTCCCGTCATTGAATTCTACCATTGAATGAATAATCCCTTCAGGATGAATCAAAACCTCGATTTTTTCAAGAGGCAGATCGAAGAAATATTGAGCTTCGAGGACCTCAAAACCCTTGTTCATTAAGGTCGCCGAATCAACCGTAATTTTCGGCCCCATTTTCCAAACAGGGTGGGAAAAGACCTGTCCCTTTTTTATCGAATTTAAGTCCGCCTTTTTCCAATTCCTAAACGGTCCTCCGGAACAAGTTAGAATTATTCTTTTTAAGGTTTTTTTATCCTCTCCCCTGAGGCATTGGAGGATAGCCGAATGTTCTGAATCGAGGGGGAACAATTGAGCCCCGTATTTTTTTAAAGCCTTCTTTATTAGGGGACCGGCTGCCACTAAAATTTCCTTTGTTGCCAAAAAAATTATTTTTTTCTCTTTGATGGCCCTTAGGGTAGCTTCCAGGGCTACTGTTCCTGGAATGGCCACTACCACATTATTAACCCAGGGGAAGCTCACCAATTTTTCAAGAGATTTTGGGCCATTTTCTTCGAGGACAACCATCCTTGGTTTAAATTCCTTTATTTGAGAAGTTAGTTCGGTTGTTTTATTTTTAGCAGCGATACCTACCACTTTGTAGGTTTGGGAATAAGCCCTGATTACCTCTAGAACCTGTCTGCCTATTGATCCGGTGGATCCTAAAATAATCAAATTTTTCATTTTAAAATATTTAACCCCTTATTTTGAGGATGACAGATAAAAATGTCGCCATTAAAATTTTTAAAATTTTCGGCAATTTTTTTAGCTAATTTATAATTATTCGTTCCACAAAAAATGGTTGGACCCGAACCAGAAAGTTTGGGTTTTAGATTAAATTTTAAAAAACATTTTTCTGCCTTTTTGATTTCCGGACAAATTTCTCGATTTATTTCCAAAAAACTTTTCCCTGTTTTATCATAAAGATTATAAATCGCCTTGGTTTCGACTCTTTTATGGGGGCGGGAAAGCACAAAAAATTTCGGCACTCTTAGTTTAATCGACGTAACTAATTCCCCAATTCCTTCAATCCGGCAAGTCCCGCCGTAAAAGAAAAAGGGAACATCCGAACCCACCCTTATCCCAATTTCCCCCAACTCCTTTAGTGATAATCTCAAATTATAAAGCTTATTCAAGGCGATTAAGGTGGCGGCAGCATCCGTGCTGCCGCCACCGAGACCAGCGGCAATGGGAATGACTTTTTGAAGGTGAATCCGGCAGGGCAGTTTTCGTTTAAGCTCTTTTTCCAAAATTCTTTTCGCTCTTAAAATAATGTTTTCCGATTCAGGACAGATAATACTGCCTGAAAAACAATCTTTTTTTGATTTCTCAAATAGTAAAAAATCAGCCAAATCAATTGATTGAAAAGTGCTTTCAATATTATGATAGCTGTCTGGTCTTTTGCCTAAAATTTTAAGATTAAGGTTTATTTTCGCATTCGCCTGAATTAAAATCGATTTCATTCTTTTATTGTATCAAATTTTACTGATTAGAGAAATAAACAATGTTTCGGCGGACTAGACTTTTTATTTTGGAAAATAAATTTTCGGCGGGCAGTTCGTCAGTTCAGATTTTGTTTTTTGGATTTATGGATTAAATTCGGCAAAGTAATCGTGAAAGTTTGTTGATATTCTTGTTGAGGAGCCAATCATAAAAGAAAGCGGTTCAAACCGCTTTTTTTATAGTTGGCAAAAAACCAGATTTATGTTAAGGTTGCGGCTAGAAACGGCTTTATAAGCTGATTGTACTTTTTTCAATCTAATAAGGAGAATAAGGTCATGCTAGACACCTTTAAAAGAGCCACGGCAGAGGTTTTGGCCGCCATCCATCAGGAAATGAAGATTCGCCGGACAAATGAGGTTTTCCTTTTATTCACCATGGGAAGCCAGTTTGACCATTTGATTTTCCAGGCCCTAAGCAAGCTTGGAATTTATTGTCTTATTGCCGACCCGGCTTCGGTCACGGCCACTGATGTTTCCGCGCTCAAACCAGTGGGCATTATAATTTCAGGCGGACCCGCTTCGGTTCAGGCCGAGCCGCCGCCATTTGATGAAAAAATTTTTGACCTCGGCATCCCGGTGCTTGGCATTTGCCTTGGGTTTCAGATGTGGGCAAAACATATTGGCGTTTGCGTGGCGTCGTCTCTTCATAAGGAATTTGGCACGCATCAGGCAATAGTAATATCCGATAGCGGGCTTTTTAATGGTTGTGATTCAATAATTTCCGTGCTTCAGAGCCATGGCGATCAAGTAGAATTCAATGATCGCCTGAAAATTTTGGCTTTAACCTCCAAAATTCTGTCCGCGGCTTCATATCAGCATTTATATGGCGTGCAATTCCATCCCGAAGTCACGGAAACCATTTGCGGACCGCTTATTTTTCAAAATTTTTGTTTTAAAATTTGCGGCGCTAAGGATTGTTTTCCGGCGCATAACGTCGCTGAGCAAAAAATTATTCAGCTTCATGAAGAAGTCGGTGATAAAAGAGTTCTCCTCGCGCTCTCGGGCGGATCGGACTCATCAACCGTGGCTTATCTGCTGAAGGAGGCAATCAAAAATCAAGCTGGTCAAATCCGAGCGGTTTATATCAAGGGACTTGACCGTCCTGATGACGAATTATTCGTCCGAAAGCATTTTAGCCATCAATCATGGCTGGAGCTTGTCATTATTGATGCCACTGTTCAATTTTTGGAAGCGCTTGCCGGAAAGAGCGGTATGCGAGATAAGCGTCTGGCCATGCGCTCGGTCTATAAGGATATTTTAGAAGTTCAAGCCAAAGAGTTTGGCGCTGATTTCATCGCTCAAGGCACCTTATACACCGACATTTCCGAAAGCGGCGGCGGTCTGGCCAGTGGCGCGCGAAAAGCGGTAATTAAAATTCACCATAATACCAACTTGGGATTTAGCCTTCCCGAGCTTACGCCCCTTGATGATTGCGTTAAAGACGGGGGACGCAATATTGGCCGAGACATTGGCGTGCCCGAAGAGCTTTTGGTCCGCCATCCATTTCCCGGTCCCGGCCTTGCGGTTCGGATTGAAGGAGAGGTTACGGCCGAAAAACTGGCTATGGCCCGACAGCTCGACGGTATTTATATTGAGGAGCTTCGCCGAGCCGATCTTTATCGGCAAATATGGCAAGCGGGAGCCGTGGTTACTCTCTCAATCCACACTTATACCAAAGGCGATGATGCCGGTAGCGGACCCGTTATTGCCCTGTGGGCGGTTTGGAGCGTGAATGGATTTACGGCCCGAGCCGCTTTCCTGCCCCCTGATTTTATTGAGCATTTAATTCGGCGAATCGGAAACGAGGTTTTAGGCATCGGCGCCATTGTTTATCGCTATTCCGACAAGCCACCCTCTACTATTGAGTGGGGATAGTATGAGATGGTTACAAAACTATATTTCTCTAAATCCGATTATCTTATAAAAGAGATGGTCGGTTTTTTTTGATTTTTAAATAACAAATTTTATCCTCTCTTGATTAAATAATCAAATTGTGATATAGTTACCAGAGGTCATCGCGCCTATTCTAATTAATTAAAAAATTACAATGGACGACCAACAGAACCCGGCAGTGGATCCTCAAAAAGAGGCCACGGCTGTGGAAGAATCAACAGAAGAGCAGACAGAAGAAGAAACTTCAACACCGGAAGTCACAACCGAAGAAGAAGTTACACCTGAAAAAACCGAAGATACACAAGAGTAAATTTCAAATCCCACCCTTACCGGTGGGATTTGTTTTTTTATTTTAATTTTAGAAGCCAGATTAAGAATTTAAATTTGACTATAAACCGCATTGGTAATAAAATTAATTAATTATGAATATAGAAAAATTATTTACAATCTTAAAAGAACAACCCGTCTATCGCGTCAAGCAAGTCAAAACCGCGATTTTTAAAAATTTAATAGATGACTGGGCCGGGGCATTAAATTTGCCGCTTACTTTGCGCGAAGAATTAAATAAGGACTGTCCACTACAAATTGACGGCCAAGTTTTTCAATCCACCGATAAATCATTTAAGTCGCTTATTACTTTGGCCGATGGTTTAAAAATTGAGTCGGTTTTGCTTGGCCATAAAGACGGCCATCACACCATTTGTGTTTCTTCGCAGATTGGCTGTCCGCTCAAGTGCGGATTTTGCGCGACCGGACAAATGGGTTTTAAAAGAAATCTAACCGTCTGGGAAATTGTGATGCAGGTTTTGTTTTTTTTGAGATATTTGAAAGCCAAAAAAATTGATTTGGAAAAATCAATTAATGTGGTTTTTATGGGCATGGGCGAGCCGTTTTTAAATTATGATAATGTGATGGCGGCGATAAAAATTTTAAACGATAAAGACGGGCTCAATATCGGCGCGCGGCATATTTCAATTTCCACCGTCGGCATTATTGAGGGGATAAATAAATTAGCCAAAGAAAATTTGCAAGTTAACCTGGCGATTTCTTTGCATGCGCCGGAAGATTCTCTTCGTTCAAAACTGGTGCCGGTCAATGAAAAATATTCTATTGGAAAAATACTATCTGCTGTTGATAGCTATATTGAAAAAACCTCTCGCCGGGTGATGTTTGAATATATTCTCGTTGATGGCGTCAACGACCGCGAAAAGGACGCGGAACAGTTAGCGGCCTTAATGGACCGTCCTTTATACTTTGTTAATTTAATCTCTTATAATCCCACGGGTAAATTCAAACCGTCGTCCGCGGAGAATATTAATCGCTTTCGCCAGACCTTACAGCGTTCGGGAATTTTTGTGACCCAGCGCTATCATTTTGGCGGTAAAATCAAAGCCGCTTGCGGCCAACTGGCAGGTGATTGACTTTTCTGAATTTTTTAGGTAAATTATAGGCACTATATTGGAGGGTATACGCACCTTCTATTTTTATTTTAAAGCAAAGGAGAATGCTTAATGTCGCATTCTACAGAATTGCCACCCGAGCGATTGCTTAAAGTATCAGCAAAAGAACTCGAGATGAAACGATTTGAGTCATCGGAAATTGAAGCAATTTTTAGGGCCTGCAATGCCTTTTGGTTGCATAATGGCAACCCAAAGAAACCGCACGTGGTTTTGACCTCGGGCCTTTGCAGTAATGGCTACATCAATTGCCGCGAAGTGCTTAAACGCAGTAATCTTTGCCAAATCATGGCCCAGCAACTTGTCTATTTACTTGAGCACTATCGGAGTTGGCTTGATAATTTTAATAACCCCATCGAATGGGTGGTTGGTTCGGCTTCGGCCTCAACCGGTCTTGCCAAAGACGTGGCCAATATCCTCGGCGCCAAATGGTACCCGCTTCAAAAGGGTCCGGACAAAACCCAGATTTGGGACGGGGTGATTATTGAAGAGGGAGAAACGGTTCTGCACGTTGAGGAATTAATGACCACGGCACTCACCGCCAAAATGGTGCGGCAAGGCATTAAAGCGGCGCATAAACACCCGATTAATTTCCTGCCGTTTTTGCCGGTCATCATTCATCGCCCGGATCGTGGCGAAGGTGATGAGGTAGATGGCAGTAAAGTTATCCACCTTAATCATTATGACATTTGGGCTATGCCGCAAGAAAATTGTCCGCTTTGCGCTCAGGGTTCGGAGCGCATCGTGCCCAAGGGTGAAAATTGGAATCGGCTGATTAACGGCTGATTTAAAATCTCAAACGAAAAAGAGGACGCTTATCAATGAATTTAGAACCCGATGCAAGCTTCAATGACATTCTGTTTGCGGTCCAGGCAAATCGCATGAGTCACTTATGTGTTGGTCTTGATCCCGACCAAAAATTATGGCCGATTCATATTCCGTTTACGCCCAATGGCCTGCTTCGTTGGGCCAAGGCCATTGTGGATGCCACCGCAGAGTATGCCTGCATTTTCAAGCCCAATGCCGCCTTCTGGGAAGTCATGAGAGCGGAGCGGCAATTGGAAAAGTTGATCGCCTACATTCAGGAAAATTTGACCCAGGCAATTTTTGATGGCAAACGTGGCGACATCGGCGCAACCGCTGAAAAATATGCCCAAGCGGTTTTTGGCAATTATAATGCCGATGCGGCGACCGTTAATCCATATTTGGGCTTAGATACGCTTGACCCGTGGATTGAGGCGGGACAAGGCCGAGCGATTTTCGTGCTTTGCCATACCACCAATCCCGGCGCCAAGCAAACCCAGGAAAAAAAACTTGCCTCTGGGGAGATGATCTTTGAGGATCTGGCGCATGAGCTTTCGTTAAAACACGTCAGCATTCAAGGAGACCGGGGCAAGAATTGTCAAATCGGCTTGGTCATGGCCGCGACCTTTCCCGATCAGATTAAGGCGCTTTATGGCAAAATCGCCATGAACATGCCTCTACTTCTGCCGGGCGTGGGCAAGCAAGAGGGGGATTTGAAGGCGACTGTGGCCAATGCCAAAATTTATCCTTTCTTTATTAATGTCTCCAGCAAAATCGGCCACGCGTCAACTGGTCGGAGTTTTGCCAGAGACGCCGCCCTGGCCGCCAAGAAATACCGCGACGAAATCAATCAGGCCCTGGCCGAAGCCGGGTAAAAAGTGACAACCACCTTTGCGGTTACTGCCAGCTTAGCCCAAAAGAAAAAATAGAACAATAATAAATCCGCATCCAAAAAAGATGCGGTTTTTTAATTTTTACAAATTATGATAAACTTTAATTTATGAGCAACAACTTGGAAAATTTAAATAGCGAACAGCAACAAGCGGTTATCCACGACGATGGACCGCTTTTAATCGTGGCTGGCGCCGGCACGGGCAAAACCACGGTGATTACCCAACGCATTTCATATTTGATTAATGAAAAAAAATGCCGGCCCGAGGAAATTTTGGCTTTAACTTTCACGGATAAGGCCGCCGGAGAAATGGAGGAAAGGGTGGATCGCCTCTTGCCTTACGGCTATGTGGATTTATGGATTTCCACCTTTCATGCTTTTGCCGAACGCATTTTGAAAGACCATGGTTTGGAAATCGGCCTGCCCAATGATTTTAAACTACTCTCCGCGACCCAGCAATGGCTGATTGTCCGCCAGAATTTAGATAAATTCAATCTTGACTATTATCGTCCGCTTGGCAATCCCACTAAATTTATTCACGCTTTAATAAAACATTTTTCCCGCGCCAAAGATGAAAATATCAGCGCCCAAGATTATCTTAAATATGTGGAGGATTTAAAAATGAATTCTGACTCGGCCGAATACGTCAGAACCATTATTGACGAAGAAACCGCTAACCAACTTTCTAAAAAAGAATTAAAAGAGGTTTTGGCGCATGAAATTTTAAAACAGGAAGAAGTGGCTAATGCCTATCATATTTATCAGCAGTTGTTATTGGATAATAATGCTTTGGATTTCGGTGATTTGATAAATTATTGCCTCAAATTATTCAGCGAAAGAAAAAATCTGCTCGCCAAATACCGCAGTCAATTCAAATATATTTTGGTAGACGAATTTCAGGATGTTAATTATGCCCAATATGAATTAGTAAAAATCATCGGAGCTCCTAAAAATAATATTACCGTTGTTGGAGATGATGATCAATCAATCTATCGGTTCCGCGGGGCATCCATTGCCAATATTTTACAGTTCAAAGATGATTACCCGAATCTTAAAGAAATATTTTTGACCGCCAATTACCGCAGCCGGCAGAATATTCTGGACCTGTCTTATAAATTCATTCAGCAGAATAATCCTTATCGGCTGGAAGTGAAATTAGCCAAAGATAAAAAATTATGCAAAGTATTAAGAGCCGAACAAGAGGGAATAGCCGAGATATCGCATCTGCACGGCCACGCTTTGGCCGACGAAGTTAAAATTACGGTGGAAAAAATAATTGAACTGTATAATAAAAGTAAAAACACAAATTGGTCTGATTTTGCGATTTTGGTGCGTGCCAATGCCAGCGCCAACAATTTTATTTACGCGCTTGAGCGGGCCGATATCCCGTATAATTTTGTGGCTTCCCGGGGGCTTTACGCCAAAAACGTGGTCTTGGATATTTTGGCGTATTTAAAATTATTGGATAATTATCATGAGAGTTCGGCCATGTATCGGATATTATCTTTGCCGATTTGGGGCTTTGACGCCCGCGACATTATCAATCTTAATTATTGGTCCAAGCGCAAGGGCTGGTCTGTTTATGAATCTATGAAGCAAACCGCAATTTTAAATAATATTTCTCATGAAGGCAAAAAACGTTTTGAGCAAATTTTAGGCCTGATTGACCGCCACGGCCAGATGATCCGAGAAAACAAAAATACCACGGAAATTATCCAGGCCTTTCTGATTGATACGGGCTATCTGAAAAATTTAACCGCCATAGACAATCAAATTCATAGAGAGCAATTAAATTATCTAAATCAATTTTATAAAAAAGTTCAGGAATTTGAATTGGAAACCGACGAAAAAGGCGTAAGAAATTTTTTGGCCTTAATCGGACTGGAGCTTGAATCGGGCGAAGAGGGAACATTGAAACAAAACCTGGAAGAGGAGGGGCCGGATGCGGTCAAAATCATGACCGTGCACGCGGCCAAGGGACTGGAATTTAAATATGTTTTTATTGTTAACTTGGTAGATAAAAAATTTCCTTCCGTGAGCCAGTCCGAGCCCATTGAGTTGCCGGAAAAATTAATTAAGGAGATTACGGCCGAGGGCGATATCCATTTGCAGGAGGAAAGGCGATTATTTTATGTGGGTATGACCAGAGCCAAGGAAGGCCTGTATTTTACTTCGGCCGATGATTACGGCGGGAACAGAAAGAAAAAACTATCCAGATTTTTAATTGAGCTGTCAGAGGCGGGTTTGGAATTATCTTCCTCCGAATCCCCCCTCCCCTTTACAAGGGGAGGGTTGGGGAGGGGTCTTGTTGGTGAAGATAAATTAGACACGCCAAATAAAAAGAAAGAGATAATTGAAAATTTACTCCCGGCTACTTTTTCTTTCAGCCAGATCAGGGCTTTTGAAAGTTGCCCCTATCAATATCGTTTTGCTTATATTTTAAAAGTCCCGACCAAGGGCAACCCCCAATTTTCTTTCGGCAAGACCATCCACTCAACATTGCAGAAATATTTCCAATTGGCTAATTTGCGAAAAATGAGCCGGCAGAAGAATTTATTCGGCGATGAAACGGCGTCAAAAATTCCCACCGGCGAAGAATTATTAAAAATTTATGAGACGTCGTTTATTGACGATTGGTATCCGGACCGCAAAACCAAAGAGCAATATTTTGAAAAAGGGAAAAAAGCGCTTAAAGAGTTTTATGAAAAACACAAAGATAATTTGCCCGAGGTTAAATTTTTGGAATACCCGTTTAATTTGAAAATTAAAAATGACGCGGTTTATGCTTTTTTTGGCGTGATTGACCGGGTAGATAAGACAAATGAGGGGATAAGGATTGTTGATTACAAAACCGGCCGAGTAAAAAATAAATTAGAGCCGGAAGATAAGGAACAGCTTTTAATCTATCAATTAGCCGCCCAGGAAGTGATGAAAGAAAAGGTTAAAGAATTAATTTTTTATTATATTGAAGAAAATAAAGAAATGGCATTTTTGGGGACGGACAAAGAGTTGGATAAGTTAAAGAAAAAAATTATCGCTATCATAGAGGAAATTAAAAAGGGAAGTTTTCCGCCCAAACCGGGAAATATCTGCCAGTGGTGCGATTTTAATTCCATTTGCGAGTTTAAGGGATAGCTTGTAGGAATTAGCTTGTAGCTGGTAGTTTTATAAATAAAAAAATATAAATAGCCGATTTTTGGCTATTTTATTTTGGCCAAATTTAGAGTAAATAATCATTAAAACTTTTTGGTGGTCTTGACAATTTTAGCCACATGTGCTATAATGGACATATTAAGAATAAATCAGGACATTACAATATTTGAAGTTCCTCACTAGGGCGGTAGTCCAGTATTCTGGGTTTATCGCCGTAGTGAGGACATTTAAAGCAAAATCCAAAGTATCTTGAAAGGAGATTCTAATGAGAATGAAAATCCGAAAGCCAATGGGAACCGTTGTCCTGCTGGTGGCTCTCGCCATCTTCAACTTCTGTGCGGCAAGTTGGATGGGAGTCGCGAGCGGACTGCTCCTGCTGTCGCTCGTGCTCTACATCTACAGGACTCATTGAGTAGGGGAGCGTCTGAGGTGAAAAACACCAAAAGACGCTCTCCCACAAAACCATTTTGCGAATTTAGATTGGCAAAATAGTTTTGGAGAGGACATTACAATATTTGGAGCCATAATTTAGAGGAGGGGGAGAGTATTAGCGCCAATCTATCTAAAAGGATTCTTATTGGGTTTACTCAATATCAATCCTTTATAAAATAGCGGCGCCTGCCGCTCTCGGTAAATTTCAGGTCACAAACAATTTATTGTAAGGACCGGAAGAAATTTAACCATCCTCTATATTATCGCTCTAAATGTTGTATGTTTTTTCCCTTCTTGATGATGGCCATTAACCTGCCTCGGCCACTTACTTCCACCCTCCTAAATCCCCGCCCCGACGTCACGTCTGGGCACTTCCCACCGTCTCGCGAGAGCGAGACACAAAAGCGAGTAGAGAATTTTATAAAGAAATTTGAAGCTCGCTTTTTTCTTTGGTATTGTCATTGCGAGAAGGCGTACTCGCCGACGAAGCAATCTAAATTTAAAAACAAGATTGCTTCGTTGGATTACCTCCTCGCAATGACAATTCGACGGGGCGCAATGACAAAAAAAATATTTTTCAACAGCCAAGCCCTTGACAAGCGATTATTTATTGTTTTTGGTTTTATTTGGTGCTATAATCTTGGGAAGGGAAGGACTTCACATTGGAATATTATAATTGCGCTTTCCTAAATGCTATTTAGGATAATTGCTTTAGCGCAATTTCTCAATATTCTAATTCGTCCCTCTCCAGATCCCGCCCACTGGGCGGGATCTTTTATTTATGATATAATAAAACATATAAAACATTAAAAAGTAAAATATGACCCTCAAACAATTAATGATTATAATGTTCTTTGCCACGATGATTTGCTGGGCGATTTGGGTCGCGGTTCTGTTTCAAATAGATCCAAATGAGAGCGGCATCACTGGCTTTTTTATGTTTTATGCCAGTTTATTTTTTGCGCTTTTGGGAAGTTTTTTTCTGGCCAGTTTCGGCTGGAGAAAACTCTTCAGCAAATTCGTGATGGATTACAAAATAGTCGCCACCTCATTCAGGCAATCCATATTCTTCGCCCTCTTGGTGGTTGGCATTTTATTATTGCAAAGCAAGGACTTATTGACCTGGTGGAATATCATTTTAATAATCGCGGCCTTGACCATAATTGAAAGTTTATTTTTAAGCGCCAGAAGGCAGATCTGATATGGAGAAAAAATTAAATAAATTAAAAGAAGGTTTTTCTAAGGCCATGGAGCAGATAAAAACATTAGCCGAACTGGAAGAATTGGAAAATAAATTTTTGAGCCGAAAAAACGGGGCTTTGACCTTGCTTTTAAAAGAGCTGAAGGACTTGTCCAAAGAAGAAGTGGCTGCTGTTGGCAAATTAGCCAATGAAGTTAAAAATTATATAAACGAACAAATCGCTTTGTTTAATAATAAATTAAGCGGCCGGAAAAACGGCGGCGTGGCTTTTGATATTACCTTGCCGGGCCAGCCGCCGGCACTTGGCCATCTTCATTTGGTCACTCAAGCAATCCGAGAAATTTCTTCCATATTTGAAAAAATCGGTTTTGAGCGCGTAAGGTATCCGGAAGTTGAATGGGATTATTATGCTTTTGAATCCTTAAATATGCCTCTAGACCATCCGGCCAGAGACGAATGGGAGACATTTTTTATTGACCGCCAACCTATAAACAAAAAATACGGCCAGCGGATTTTAACGCCCCATACCTCATCCGGCCAAGTGCGAGAAATGGAAAAGGGCAAACTGCCGATCAGGATGATGAATATTTCCAAATGCTATCGCCGGCAAATGGATGTTTCTCATGTTCCGATGTTTCATCAATTTGAGGGCTTGGTCATTGATAAGGATATTAATATTACGCATTTAAAAGGGACGATAGAATATTTTGTAAAACAGTTTTTCGGGCCGGACCGGGAAATCCGCTTGCGCCCGCACCATTTTCAGTTTACCGAACCGAGTTTTGAAATTGATGTCAGTTGCGGTGTTTGCGGCGGCAAGGGCTGTAAAATGTGCAAAGAGGGCTGGCTTGAATTGGCCGGTTCGGGTATGGTGCATCCCAATGTTTTGAAAGCCGGCGGCGTTGACCCGACCAAATACAGCGGCTTTGCCTTCGGCTGGGGCGTGGAAAGATGCTATCTAATGAAATCCGGACTTAATATTGATGATATTCGGTTGATGTATAAAAATGATTTGCGATTTTTACAGCAATTTTGATTTTTTCCTCCCCCGTAATTCGTAATTTGAAATTCGTAATTAAAATATGAACCTAAATATTTCCTACAACTGGCTCAAAGAATACCTCGCCACAAAAAAATCAGCTCACGAATTCGCCAAGGAAATTTCCTTATGCGGACCGTCCGTGGATTTTATTACCGAAAAAAAAGTAAACTTTGAAAAAGTGGTAGTTGGTCAAATTTTAGAATTAGAAAGACATCCGGACGCTAATAAATTAAATGTTTGTAAGGTAAATATCGGCAAAGAAATATTAACTATTATCTGCGGGGCGCCAAATATAAAGATCGGTCAAAAAGTGCCGGTGGTTTTGGTTGGCGGCAAAGTGGGGGATATACAAGTTACCAAGGCAAAAATCAGGGGCAGGGAAAGCTTTGGCATGATGTGCTCGCAAAAAGAATTGGGTATAAGCGATGAACATGCCGGCATTTATATTTTGCCGGATTATGTGGAAATTGGTTTGCCCTTGGAAAAAATAATTCCCCTGCAGGATTATATTTTTGATTTGGAAATTACTTCTAATCGCCCCGACGCCATGAGCATAATCGGCGTGGCTAGAGAGGCCTCGGCCATTATGGCGGAAAAATTTTTATACAAAGAGCCAACACCAAATTTAAAAATTTATAAAAACGTTAAGCTATCTGTCTCCATTAAAGAGCCAAGCCATTGTCCCAGATATCAGGCCGTGGTCATGACTGATATTAAGGTTGACTCTTCGCCCCTTTGGGTCCAGCAAAGATTGCTTTCGGCCGGACTTCGGCCGATAAATAATCTGGTAGATATTACTAATTATATTTTACTTGAATTCGGCCAGCCAATACATGTTTTTGATTATGAAAAACTGCAAGGCCGGGAAATTATTGTCCGTTTAGCCAAAAAAGGTGAAAAAATATTGGCGCTTGACGGCAAAATATACGAGTTAAATCCGGAAAATTTAGTAATTGCTGATTCTAAAAATCCGGTAGCGGTGGCGGGGGTTATGGGTGGCGAGTCCTCGGCGGCTCATAGTGAAACAAAAATCATTGTTTTTGAAGCCGCCAATTTTGACCCGGTTTCTGTTCGCAAAACCGCCAGGGTCTTAAATTTACATTCGGATAGTTCAAATTTATTTGAAAAGGATTTAAGCCCGGAAGGAACGTATCCCGCCTTATTAAGAGCCATAGAATTGACCGGGGAATTGGCGGGCGGAAAATTGGCTTCAAAAATTTTTGATGTAAAGAATTATAAAGAAAAAAAGAGGGAAATTAAATTAGCCGTGGAAAATGTAAATAAAATTCTTGGCATTGAGCTTAAAAAAGACAAAGTGAAAAGCATTTTAGAGGGTCTGGGGTTTAAGGTATCAGAAAGCGCCAAAATAATGGCGGTAAGCGTTCCTTGGTGGCGGGATAAAGACATTGAAGGCGAACACGATTTAATTGAAGAGGTGGCCAGAATTTACGGCTATCATAAACTGCCGTCTCATTTGCCAGCCGGGGAAATTCCGATTAATTATTCCGCGGGAAAAGAATTTTTAATAGAAGACAAGACAAAAGATATTTTAGCGGGTTTGGGCTTTGCCGAAAATTATAATTATTCATTTATTTCCGAGAAGCTAATCAAAAATTGCTTATTAAATATTAACGACCATATAAAAATTTCCAATCCGTTGAATTTGGATTTTGAATATATGCGAACCACGCTTATTGCCGGCATATTGCAAGCCGTTGAGGAAAACGAAAGTAATTTTGAAAAAATAAAAATATTTGAATTGAGCGGAGTTTATATTAAAAAAGAAAATGATTTGCCCGATGAAACAATGAATTTATGCTTGGTACTGGCTGGAAGCAATAAAGAGGAGGCTTATTTTGAATTGAAGGGCGCCTTAATTGGCTTGTTTAAGAGATTGAATATTGCGGATTATGATTTTAAGGCGGTTGAGGGTGGCGGATATTGGCAAAAAAATCAGGTCTTAGAGATAAAGGCGGGGGGCAACTCGGTGGGCAAGATTGGCTCAATCAACCAAGAAATTTTATATTTATTTGGCCTAAAAAAATCCGTGGCGGCCGCGGAAATTGATTTTGCCAAATTAATGGCGGCCATTAAAACCAGTCCAACTTATACGCCGTTACCAAAATTTCCGGGCCTCGATTTGGATTTATCAATGGAAATAGACCAGAGCGTTCCTTATGCTGATATAGTAAGCTCGGTCAAGGAATTAGACCCGTTGATTAAGGATATTTTATTTTTATCACAATACCGGGGCGAGAAAGTGGCCGACGGGAAAAAGGCGGTGGCCATAAGAGTTGTTTATTTAGACGAAAATAAAACCTTAAAATTGGAAGAAGCGCAAAGTATTCACCATCGGGTTGTGGAAGAATTGAAAAAGAGGTATAATATAAAAGTAAGATAAAGTTGGTAAGTTTATAAGTTTTAAGTTGCTAAGGTAAGTTTTTTAATTTAGCAAACTCTAAACTTATTAACTTAGTAACCTATTAACTTAATCCTATGTTTGAATCATCAAAAGACATTTTATGGATCGTTTTGGCGTTTGTCATACTTTGGATCGGCGTGTTTGCGGGCTGGGGCGCTTATTATGTGGCCATGATTTTGCGCGATGTCTACCGGATTACCGGCAGTTTGCGCCGGAAAATTGAGTTAATTGACCAAATTTTAAAAACCATAAAGGAGAAAACCGAAAAAACCGCCAATTATGTGCCACCCTTAATTGAGGGCGTCAGCAAGATAGTAGAGCATTTTATGGAGAAAAAGAGGGTAAAGGAGAAAAAGAAAAAGGCCAAAGATTAGAAAGAATCAATCCCCCCGCCTCTCGCGAGAGACGGGGGGATTTTTAAGTACTTGTAAAAAGTATTACAATTTAGTAAAATAAAACCATTACAATGACCTTATTTTTATAATTATGCCAGAAAAATTAAGCGAACAAGAAGTTCGACTAAAAAAGCTAAAGGCCATAAGGCAAGCCGGGATAAATCCTTATCCGGAAAAATTTGATAAACAAATAGATTTAGCCGAAGCCAAAAAATTACCGGAAGGTACGGCCGTCAAATCAGCCGGCCGAATAATGACCATCCGCCTGATGGGTAAAATCGCCTTTTGCCATTTGCAGGATTTTTCTGGCCAAATGCAGGCGGTTTTAAAAGAAGATGAAATTGGCGCCGATAGTTTTAAATTTTTTGTGGATTATATTGATCTGGCCGATTTTATCGGGGTTGAGGGCGAGATATTTACCACTAAAAAGGGCGAGATTTCTGTTTTAGTTAAAAAATATCAATTATTGGCCAAGGCAATTTTACCATTACCGGAAAAATGGCATGGCCTTAAAGACAAGGAAATTAGGTATCGCCAAAGATATTTGGATTTGATTATGAATCCAGAAGTTAAGGAAGTATTTTTAAAGCGGGAAAGAGCCATCAATCTGATTAGAGAATTTTTATTAAAACAAAATTTTCATGAAGTGGAGACGCCACTACTCCAGCCGCTTTACGGCGGCGCCGAAGCCCAGCCATTTATTACCAAATTAAACGCCTTGGATATTAAGTTATATCTTTCTATCTCACCGGAAATTTACCTTAAAAAACTTTTGGTGGGCGGCATTGATAAAATATTTACTATCTGTAAAAATTTCCGCAATGAGGGCATAGACAAGTGGCATAATCCGGAATTTACCATGATGGAAGTCTATGCTTCTTATTGGGACTATAACGACATTAGAAAATTAACCGAAAATTTATTAGAAAAACTGGCCAAAGAGATAACGGGCAATACAAAAATAAATTATCAGGGTCAAGAAATTGACTTTAAAGCGCCTTTCCAGTGTATAACGCTAAAGAAAGCCATAAAAAAATATGCCGGCATTAATCCCGATGATGAAAAAGTCATAAAAGAAGAGGCAAAAAAACTTGGAATAAAAGGCGCGCACGATGAAATGCTTGAAGCTATATTTAAAGAGAGGGTGGAATCAAAATTAATTCAGCCGACATTTATTACGGATTATCCAAAATCAATTTGTCCCTTGACCAAAGAGCATAGAAAAAATAAAGATGAGGTTGAAAGGTTTGAACTATTTGTTAATGGCGTAGAGCTGGCTAATGCTTATTCGGAATTAAACGATCCAATTGAGCAAGAAAAACGGCTCAAAGAACAAATGGGGCGTCGTGAACGATTGGAAAAATTTAAAACGCACTTGGAAGCCAATGTTTTAGATGATGATTTTATTGAAGCCATGAAACACGGCATGCCGCCGGCCGGGGGATTGGGCCTGGGTATTGATCGTCTAGTTTTATTATTGACCGATTCACCATCAATTAGAGATGTAATTTTATTCCCATTTATGAGGCCACAAGAATAAAAACAATAAAGCAACCTAAAAAAATATAAAATAAAAATATGCTTGATATAAAATTCATTCGGGAAAATGCCGAATTAGTTAAAGAAAATTGCAAAAACCGCTTGGCCAAAGTGGATATTGATAAATTACTGGAAGTAGATACTAAAAGAAGAGAAATGGAATTAAAAATCAGCGAATGGCGCGCCAAAAGAAATGAGGTTTCTAAAATCAAACCATCTCCGGAACAAATCGCCGAAATGAAACAGGTGGGCGAAGAAATCAAAAAATTAGAAGCCGATATTGTACCTATTGAAGAAAAATTTAGAAATTTATGGCTCCAAGTGCCAAACATAACCCATCCGGATGTGATAGTGAGCCAAAACGAAGAAGATAATCCGGTTTTAGACACTTATAAAGAACCGACTAAATTTGATTTTGAACCATTAGACCACGTTCAATTAGCGGAAAAATTGGACTTGATTGATTTTGACCGAGCCACTAAGGTTAGCGGGGCAAAATTTTATTATCTAAAAAATGAATTGGTATTATTGGAATTTGCTTTAATTCAATATGCCTTAAATACTGTTACTAAGCACGGGTTTATTCCATTTTCCACTCCGGATTTGGCCAAGCAGGAAATTTTGGAAGGCCTGGGATTTAATCCGAGAGGGGAGTCAACCCAGATTTATAATATAGAAAATAGCGATTTAAGCTTGATTGGCACCGCGGAAATCACTATGGGCGGTTATCATATGGATGAGATTTTAGACGCCGCTGAATTGCCAAAAAAATACGTGGCCATTTCTCATTGCTTTAGGACCGAAGCCGGCAGCTATTCAAAATTTACCAAAGGCATTTTCCGCGTTCATCAATTCACAAAAGTAGAAATGTTCCAATATGTTTTGCCCGGTGAAAGCGAAAAAGCCCATCAAGAATTATTGGCGATTGAGAGAGAAATTTTTGAGGGCTTAGAAATACCATTTAGAGTTATTGACCATTGCACGGCTGATTTGGGCGGTCCAGCCATAAGAACTTTTGATTTAGAGGCCTGGCTGCCGGGGAAACCAGGCAAAAATAACAAGAAAGGGGATTGGGCCGAAATTACCTCAACCTCTAATTGCGCTGACTATCAAGCCAGGGGATTAAACATAAAATATAAAACAGTTGACGGCAAAAAAGAATATGTTCATATGATTAATGGCACGGCCATTGCCGTTGGCCGGACGCTGATTGCCATTATGGAAAATAATCAGCAAGTAAATGGCAGTATTTTAGTGCCTAAAATATTACAAAAATATTGCGGCTTTAAAATAATAAAAAGATAAAAAAATCCGATACGCCCTTGGGGAGTATCGGATTAAGGTGCATAAATCGGATGATTTTCTGTTAATTGGGGCAGTTAAGAATGGCTTTCATAATATCATTAAAGCAATCCGGCGGCAGGGCCTTGATTTGAGCCGCCACATCCGGAAACCTGGAAGCGGTCATAAAAAGCTCATCAAGACCACTGCCCAATGCTCTAATAATTTGCTGCCTTGGCATCCCATCTCTTAGCGCCTGCAAACATGCTCGTTTGGTTTGCTTGACGGCGGTGGTTGTGCAGCAGGTTGATGCCAGCCCCTTTATGGTATATACATCCGATTTGAAATTCAAAAGAACGGGAATTGACGGCGCGGGCACTTCATAGACCGTTTTCATAAAAATCCTTCCTTTCAGTTTCGGGTTACCAGGTTTATGTTTGTGCTATCGAGCAAATTATTTATATCATTAGAATTATCAATTGTCAACCCCATTAGAGAAAAGCGCCACTTCGAAGAGGGCGGATCTCTAACGGGGTCAACCCCTCTTTAATTATTATGCTGACGGAAAATTTTTTCGCCAAAGGCGGAGAAAAAAATTCAGACCGGGATTTTAGCCAAAATAAGGCACTAATAAGCCGCAGTCAAGTTAAAAAGGACTATTTAAAAAAGGATTTTGCCAATCCTTATTTTGTTAAAAACAAAAAGCCGGCTGGTTTTAACACCAAGTTTTATTTGAAAATTTTTTTCATTATATTGATTATTTATATTTTAATTTACAGCGATTTATTCAAGATAAAAAATCTCGCCATCCAAGGCACGGAAATGATTAGACCAGAAGAATTGACGGCGTTAATCAATAACAAATTAAATACTCGGCGTTGGTTTTTAATACCGCGAAGAAATTTATTTTTCTACGATAAAAGCGATTTACAAAAAGCGATTAAGGCCAAATATAATTTAAGCGCGTTAGAAATAAAGAGGGGTTGGCAATCATTGACCATTAAAATAAAAGAAAAAATTTCTTATCTGATAGTTTATAATTTGGGCGACCAACGTTTTTATTTGGCTGATATGGCAGGAGCGGTGGATGAAGAAATACCCAAAGAGGGGATAGCGGAATTTTGGCAGCGTTTTCCTATTTTAAACATCAACAATCAAGAGATTAAAATAGGCGAGAATATTATTACCGCAAAAATGGTCAATTACATTTTGGACCTGGATAAAAATTTAAAATCCCAGCCCTTTAATATTCAGGGCTATGAAAAAGAGGGAATTGATGAGGTCTCCGCCGTAATGAAAGAGGGCTGGCGAGCGCGTTTTGACGTTAATTCTAATATTAAGGACTCGGTGGAAAATTTATTATTGGTTTATAATAAAATAGACAAATCAAAAACAATTGAATACATTGATTTAAGATTCGGCAATAAAGTTTTTTATAAATAGCCATGTCATCCAAGGTGGGGATAGGTGGATTTGACTGCTTATCAAAGATAATTATATAATAAATATAACTTCGCATAACACGGGATAACCGTTGATACGGCCATTAAATTATATGAAAAAATCCGAAACTTCCATAATTAAACACATTCCTACTTTTCTTGAGTATTGTGAGGTGGAAAAGGGTTTAAGCCCCGTTTCAACCCATAATTACCATAATTTCCTTAAGCCGTTTGTGGAATGGCTCAAAATACATAAATTAGACCAAATTAAGCCCCATAATCTTAGTCCGGATCATATTTGGGATTACCGTCTTTATCTATCTCATAAAAAGGATTATAAAGGTCAGTATATTAAAAAAACGAGCCAAAGTTATTATTTACGAGCATTGCGCAATTTACTTAATTACTTTGCTAATAGAGATATTATATCTTTATCCGCGGAAAAAATTAAATTACCAAAGTTAACCGACAAAGATAAAAAAATTAAATTTTTAAAATTTGAACAAGTGGAAAAATTAATGGCCATGCCAGATTCAAATATCATTTCTGGCTTAAGGGATAGAGCCATTTTAGAAATACTATTCTCTACTGGTTTGCGAGTATCCGAATTAACTTCGCTTAACGCTAAATTTTTTAATTTACAAGAATTAAAAAAACATCAAAAAGATGGGTTGGAATTTACAATTTATGGAAAGGGTGGAGTGGCTAGGCCGGTATTTATTTCAGAATGCGCCCTATCTTGGCTTATAAGATATATGGAAAAGAGAAAAGATATGTTCGCTCCCCTATTTATTAATTATCAAAAAAATAATAGTGCCGATTGTGACCATCGACTATCTTCTAGGTCGGTCGAATCCATTGTTAAAAAATATGCAGTAATGGCCGGCTTACCCGTGGATGCGACACCACACACCCTGCGGCACAGCTATGCCACCGACTTATTAAATCAAGGAGCGGATTTAAGATCGGTTCAAGAGCTTTTGGGTCATAAAGATATTGGCACGACTCAAATTTATACACACGTAACTAATAAAAGACTAAAAGATGTTTATAAAAAATACCATAGCGTATAAAGAAATAAATAAAATAGATATGGGTTTAACTTGGTTAACTATAGAAAAATCAATTAAAAAAGAAACTGATTGGCTAAAAAGTAATATTTTCCCTTTTCATTCTGATAAAAATCCACTTAATTTGCCCGATGATACATTTTACAGATTAATTGCTATTCTAATTGTTTCTGGGCAAGTTAAAACAACTGAATATTTTTATGACAGTAGCAAAATTATTGGATTTAACTCAGTTCATTCTCCAAATAAAGAACATGGCACCGAATGGCATAATAATTTAATAAATTATTTGCATGATTATTTTGAAAAACAAGGATTTGAAGTATATACCTCGGAGCCAATGCTATATTATGGACAAGCTGATTTAAAGGTTATTTCTGAAAAAGTTATATATTTTGAAATTGATACGGTGGGTATATTTAAGTTGTGGGTAAATTTGAAAAATATGAAAAATATTAATATAATCATTTTAACATCTAATAAAATTATTAAATTTGAATTATGAAAGATTTGCCAAACATAAATGAATATGTTAAACACTTAAATTCAAATAATTACGGTAATTCAACGCTGGTTGCATATTTGACTGGCTTGAACCATTTTAAAAAATATCTTACCATTAAGAATATTAAAAATTTTAATGAGATTAATATAGAAGTTATTAATCAATTTATTCAAGAATTAAGTATTTCAAATAATACCGCAAATGTATATATAAACGGCGTCAAAAATTATTTCAATTTTTTAGAAAAATATAAAAGTTTAAATTTTAATTTTAAAATTGAAGACATCAAGGAAATTAAGCGTTCAAAAGTGGTTAATAAGGAGATTGATTACGAACTCATGACCCGTAGGTTAAATGTAATTAAAAAAAATGATTCCTTATCTTCGAAAAGAGACTATATTATAATACAGCTTGTTATAAAAACAGGGATTAGGATCTCTGATTTAATTAAGATAAGGGTTGATCAATTTTCGGATGATAGTATTAAAATAAATGACTATTTTTACTACATTGATCGTGAATTATCAAAAGATATTAATGATTATTTAAGCCGTTTAGATCATAAGTTCGCGTATCTATTTGTTTCATTCTCGAGAAATATTAAACTTAATGGCGATCAATGCCTAACATCGAGCAGTGTTGCGAGAATGATCAAAAAAAACTTTGGCAATATTAGTTATAATGGCTTGAAGTCGATTTATTTTAAAAATATAATAGATGATCTTCCAGAGATAGAAACAACTCATTGTCATAATATTGGTGGCAAAACTATGATTGATGATTTGTACAAAATAATTAACAATGAAGATGAAAAATATTCAAATTAAAAAAATTAATCTTAACCAACTGCCAGAGGTGATAAAAATGACTTGGCAAGCTTTTAATGTTCCCTTTTTGAAAGGCGGGATTATTTCTGATTATAAAGAATCGGAAAATCTAAAAGAAATGGTGGAAAATAAAAAAATTTTTATCTTAGCCGCATTATCTAATAATAAAATTGTGGGCGCTGTCAGATACAAATCCACCGCCAATGGCCAGAATATTTATTTATTCAGATTGGCGGTTTTAAAATTTTATCGGTATATGGGCATCGGGTCTAAATTAGTAAAACGAGTGGAAAAAATAACAAAAAAATTGGGCTATAAAAAGATTAAATTGGATTGCGTGCTGGAAAAGGGCTTATTCCCCTATTATAAAAAATTGGGTTATCGCGTTTATAATATAAAAAAACACGATGACCATTATGATGTCTTTATGTATAAGAGGGTCAACTCATTTAAAAAATAAATTTAAAAGCGTCCTAAGGGGACGCTTTTATTTCAACTTACTTAATTTTTTTAACCTTTTCCTCAAAAGGGCGAAGAATCGCTTCCAGCTTGTCATCAAGCAGGTAGTCAAGTTCGGATAAAAATTTGATTATCGCATCTTCAATGTCCAATAAATACAATAATCTTAAATTTTCAACTGTTTGTTTTTCTTTTTGTAATACTTGGCGCGCCACATTGCCCAATTGGTAAAATTTGGCCTTACACTTATCACTCATGAAACTAAGTGCTGTCCAACTGTAAAGATCATCCTTTGTGATTTTGGTATCGTCCTTGGTTAAATGCCGAAAGGTTTGAATTCGAGCATTAATTAAATCCGGCCAATAATCATCATCAAACGAATGATGACCAATTAACATCTTAATAACCAAGGTAATTACCAAAGAATCGGCTACTGGATTTGAACTGTGCTTCATTTTCTTTCCTCCTTGGGCTTAAAATAGCATCAATCTGGCTATCTGTCAATTTTTTTATAGCCAGCATTTTTAAGCAATTCAGAACTTGACCTTATTTTACCGCCACCCACATTATCAATTATCTCAATACCCAACTCTTCGCAGACCGCCGCTTCGGGTATATTACCCGCATTTCTATCGCCGCCGTTGGCAAATATGTCGGGCTTGACCGCCCTTAATGACTCGCAAACCGACCGGTCTTTGTCTATGGCGATAAATACCTCATCCACGTCTTTTAAGGCGCGGACAATTTCGGCCCGGTCTTGCTCGGTCATAAAGGGGATGCTGCCTTTTAATTTTACTTGTTCATTATTATTTACAATCACCACTAAATAATCCCCTAATTTTTTGGCCTCTCTTATCATTTGCAAATGACCGACATGGAGAGGATTAAAATAACCGCTCACCGCCACCTTTTTCATCGGTATAAATATTATTAATTAATTTTAAAAACGCCGCTCGCAGCGTTTTTAAAATCACTTTTTTCGGCCACGCCTTTTTTTAATTGCACCCATACCGACCACTAGGGCGGCGGCGCCGGCAAGGCCAACCGCGATTTTCTTTTTTGTCTTGTCGTCTAATTTATCATATTTGCCCTTCAATTCTCTGGCCTTATCCATAAGACCGTCTCCCACCCTTTTAATTTCCTCAATCCCCCGCTCTAAATTTACCTTTGATTTTTTGTTGTTTTTCTTTTTGGTTGCCATAAATTTATGATTAATTATATTGAGATGGTTACAAAACTATATTTCTCTAAATTTGTCCTTTTTGGCTGCGACTTCGTCGGGCGGGCGTAAAAAGATTCTCACCGCCCCGATGTTACGTCGGGGCGGCTCAAATCTTTTTCCTGGCCCTCCTTGTCTCGCTCAAAAAGTCCTAAATTTATAGATAAAATAGTTTTGTAACCATCTCATTGATTTATATTAACAGAAAAAAATAAAAAATTCCAATTTAAAAGGGGTGTCTTAATAGGCCCCTTTTAAATTATGCCAATCACTCTTTTTCTGAACAGCCGCAGCCACAGCCCGCTTCGCAGGAACAGCAATGATAGCAAACCGCGGGCTCGCAAGAACACTTGGTCTCGCCGTCAATGGGCAGGCCGCATTTTACGCATGTGTCCATGTTTTTGAATATTAATAATTAAATATCTCTAATCATCTCATTAAGGCAGATAACTTAAGGGATTGACCGGTATGCCGTTATAGCGGACTTCAAAATGTAAATGCGGTCCGGAAGAAAAGCCGGTATTGCCGCTTAAGCCGATAATTTGGCCCTGGCTTACATATTGGTCGCTCTTAACGTTGGCGCTGCTTAAATGGGCGTAAAGCGTGGCCAAGTTATTATTATGAATAATTAAAATATAGTTTCCATACCAGCGAGTGCCCAGCGCCACCTTGGCGACATAACCCGCTTCGGCCGAAGCGACTGGCGTACCCGATGGCATGCCCAGATCAAGGCCCGAATGTTCAAATAGGTTGCGATAGGGATAATCCGGGTCGCGAAAATAAACCGTAATTCTTCTAATGTTTGTCGGCCAAGCCAAAACCGCGTCGCCAAACAAATTAAATTTTTCTTTGGCTCCCCTCTTTTCCAGCTCATCCCTTAAACGCCTTTCCAAATTAGTGATTAAAGAATTAACCGCCATTTGTTCTTTTTTCAAATTTTCTACCAAACCTTGAAATTTTCTTTCGGAATTTTTCGTCTCACTGATCAATTGCTGTTTAGTGTCCTTCTGTTCATCTAAAATATCCTTCTCATTTTCAAGTTTATTCAGCAATTCAGACAACTGACTATTTTTTTTATCTAATTCATTTTTTTGATTATTTAATTTTTCCACCAATTCTTGCACCCGATTTAGAGTTTTTTTCAAATTTTCATTGATGTTTTCTAAATTTTTGATTTGGTCAAAAAATTCAGAAAAAGAATTATTGCTTAAAAGCACGGCTAAATAACTTTTTTTATCATAAATATCCAATTGCCTGATAAACGCGGCTAACTGATTTTTGTTTTTAGTAATCGTCAGCTCGTTTTCTTTTATTTCCAGTTCAACTTTTTTAATTTCCAATTCAGTCGTCTTGATTTCCTCTTCCTTGGCTTTTATGTCTAAGTTCGCTTTGGCAATTTGATTATTTAAAATGTAAATTTGATTTTGCAAGCTGGCCTGCTGATTGCGGGCGCTTTTGATATTATCTTTATATTTTTCAACGTCCTCGGCCATTTTGTCTATTTTTGCCCTTTGCTCGTCAATTTGTTTGTTTAAATCGGCAATCAAGGATTCATTGGCGCTGGAACTGGATTGGCTTTGAGCGATAATTATTCCCCCGGCAAATAAAAAAACGCCAACTAAAACAATAAAAAACATTATAGTGATGGAAAAAAAATGAGGCCTTAGAAAAGGTAATTGATTTTTTAGCATGGGGAAATGTTAATCAAATTATAACAGAATAATAGAAATAAAAAAGGGTTTACCCTATGGGATAGGACTATGCCCAAATTTTTGCTTTAGCAAAAATTCTATTCCACAGGGTTTATCTTAATAAATCCATGGCCGTCCTCAATCTCTTAAGGGTTTTTTTCTGACCCAATATCTCGGCGATCTCAAAGGGAGTCGGCGACTTTTCCAGACCGGTTAAAGCCACGCGCATGGGCCACAAGACCTCGCCGTTGTTTAGGTTGTTGGTTTTTATAAATTCAGAAATTTTAATTTGCAGTTTTTCTTGAGACCAATCCTCTGCCCCGTACTTATCTAATTCTGTCGCCAGCATTTCCAAGCACTTTAAAGCCGTTTCTTTGTTTGATTTTTTCCAGATCAAAATTTGCGGCTCATATTTTAAATTTTCGGTCAATAAGAATCCGATTCCCTGGCCCAGCTCATTTAAGTGGCTTATTCTTTGCTGTTCCAGTTTTAATATTTTATTTAAATCTAAATCAGCTGGTAAATTTATTTCATTTTTTTCTAAAAATGGCTTAGCCAGCTCGGCAAATTTAGCGATTGATAATTTTTTAATATACTCGCCATTCAGCCAATCTAATTTTTCCAGATTAAAAATCGCGCCTGCCCTATGCGCCATTTTCAAATCAAAAATTTTAATCAATTCCGCCAAAGAAAAAATTTCCTGCTCCAGGCCCGGATTCCAACCCAAAAGAGCGACAAAATTAATGACAGCTTCTGGCAAATATCCTTGAGCGCGATAATCTTCCACGGCCGCATCACCTTGTCTTTTAGACAATTTTGATTTGTTCGGATTTAATAATAAGGGCAGATGGGCGAACTCGGGCGGCGTCCAGCCAAAATATTGATAAAGCAAAATATGTTTGGGCGTTGAGGAAAGCCATTCCTCGCCGCGAATGATCTGGGTAATTTTCATTAAATGGTCGTCCACCACCGAAGCCAGATGATAAGTGGGAAAGCCGTCTGACTTGATTAAAATTTGGTCGTCAATATCATGGCTGTTGAATTTGACCTTACCGCGTATCAAATCATTAAATTCTATTGTCTGTTCGGCGGGAATTTTCATTCTAATTACGCGCGGTTCGCCATTTTTCAATTTTTCTTTGATTTCATCCGGCGTTAAACCAAGGCATCGGCCATCATATTTGGTGGGCTGATTTTGGGCCTGCTGTTCTTGTCTTAAATTTTCCAATCTTTCGGGAGAACAAAAACAATAATAGGCCGACCTACTATCTACTAATTTTTGGGCATATTTTTGATAAATAGCCACTCTCTTGGACTGCCTATAAGGCCCAAATTTGCCCTTTTCCGCGATTTTATCCTTTTTATCAAGGAAAACCCCCTCATCCGGCTCCAAACCCGCCCATTTAAGGGATTTTAGTAGGTCTTCCACGGCCCCCGCCACTTCCCTGGTTTGGTCGGTATCTTCTATTCGCACCACAAAATTCCCGCCACTTTGTTTAGCGGTTAAATACCCGTATAAGGCCGTCCTTAATCCACCGACATGAAGGTAGCCGGTCGGGCTGGGCGCGAAACGGGTTCGGATTTTTGATTTTTTATGAAATAACGCAAAAAACATAATAATATTTAATTTTTAAACTTTTTAACCATTAAGCCACTTTTTAATCAACAACCAATTAAAAACAATAATCGCCTTAAAAATTCTGTTAATTCTCTTTGGTTGGACAATCAATCTAAACAGCCATTCAAATCCTAACCTTCTTAGCCAAACTGGCGCTCGTTTTATCTTACCGGATAAATAATCAAATGTTCCGCCCACGCCAATCGCCACTTTGATATTTGACAATTTCGCTAAATTATTTACCATCCACATTTCTTGCTTAACTTGGCCGAAAGCCACTAAAATTATATTGGCGCCGCTATTATTTACACTATTAATAACGGTTTCATTATTTTCTAAAAGCCAGTCCTCGGTATTTAATCTGCCGCCCGACTGCGCGCCCACAATATTTGCTTCTTGGTATTTTTGCTTAACCGCCGCCGCAATTCCCTCTTCGCCGCCAAGCAAATAAAATTTATAGTTCTGATTTTTTATTTTAAATAACTCTTCCACCAACTCCACGCCCGTCACTCTTTTTAATTTGCCGCCCGAAGCCCAGATTAATCCCACCCCATCGCTAATGGCCAGCCCGGCGCCGTTTAAAGCGTCTTTAAATTCTTTATTTTTCTGGGCGGCCACGACAAATTCCGGATTGGGGGTGACAATATAATATTGGCCGTTATCAGCCAGCCATTGATTGATTTTTTGTAAAACCCCGTCTAAAGAAATCACATCTACCCAAACATCCAAAATATTTATTTTCATAAATTGCAACTATCTCTATTTAATATAGTTAATCATCATTTTCATAATGCTTTTGTCGGTTCCTTGTCCGCTATTTTTAAAAGACATCTGGCCGAAAACATTTTCTTTCCAAAATCCCAAATCAATTTTGTAATCGCCTAGGTTTTCTTTATATTCATATCCGGCCTTTGCCAATTCCTGTTTATAAAAAGAAAGCAATTCTTCTTTTGTTTTATCTAATTCACGCCAAGAAATGGAGATGGTTTTTGTTTTATCAAGATTATTTGAATTGAGGATATTCTTGAAGTCCGATACGGAAAAATCCGACGGCAGATTGATATTCTTGCCAAAATTTTCCGCCAATTTTAATTTTAAATTATTGGAAAGGTAATCCCAGAAAGGGACAATAAGCCAATTGGGCGTTGATTTTAAAATTTTTAGCAGCTTCTCCCGGCTTTGGGGGGTTTGGGCTTGGATTTTAGCATTTTCTATTTTATATAAAGCAAATTCCTTGGGAAAATCGCCGGGCAGCGAATTTATGTTCTGGACAACGGGCCCGACGACAAATCTGACCAGACCATAGATAATGATAATAATGATTATTATGGCCAAGAAACAGCAAGCGCAGAATTTTTTAAAACCAGACCTCTTTTTAATCCGGTCAATCTGGCCGAATTTTTCATTTTCAAATCTTGGATCATTTCCGTCTGAATTTTCTCTTTTCACCCTATCTTGAAAATCACTTAAATTTATTCGCATAATGATTTGTTAGCTGTCTGAATTTTAGCAAATTGGCGCCATTTTAGCAACCAATAAGTTATACTGGATACTGGCATAAATTGAGATGGTTACAAAACTATTTTATCTATAAATTTAGGACTTTTTGAGCGAGACAAGGAGGGCCAGCAAAATGACTTGAGGCATAGCGGGGCTATGGTGAAAGTCATTTTGCGCCAGCCCGACGCAGTCGCAGCCAAAAAGGACAAATTTAGAGAAATATAGTTTTGTAGCCATCTCATTAAAACTTGTGGTAGAATTAAATTATGAAAGAAGCGATTTTATATAAAAAATTAAATAACAAAAACACGCAGTGCCATCTCTGCAATCATTTTTGCTTGATTAAAAACAATGATTTGGGAAAATGCTGGGTTAGAAAAAATATTGACGGTGTTTTATTTTCTTTAAATTACGGCAAAATCATTGCCGAGCACATTGACCCTATGGAAAAAAAGCCGCTGTATCATTATTTGCCCGGGACATTTACCTACTCAATCGCGGCGGCCGGCTGTAATTTCCGCTGCCGGCATTGCCAAAATGCCGATATTTCCCAGATAAAAAATAATCCCAATTTAGTGGGCGGCAAGATAATGGAAAAAACCGCTCAAAACGTGGTGGCAGAGGCCAGCAAAAATAACTGCCCGTCAATATCATATACTTATACCGAGCCCACTATTTTTGCGGAATTCGCGCTGGCTTGCATGAAATTAGCCAAGAAAAACGGCCTTAAAAATATTTGGGTTTCCAATGGCTATATGTCCAAAGAATGTTTAGAAATAATCGCGCCATATTTGGACGCTGGTAATATTGATTTAAAATTTTTCCGGGAAAAAAGCTATAATGAAATTTGCGGCGCCAAATTAAAACCGGTTTTAGATAATCTAATCTGGCTTAAAGCGCGTAAAATACATTTGGAGGTGACCACGCTTATAATTCCAACCCTTAATGATTCGGAAAAAGAGCTGTCAGACATCGCCAATTTTATTTATCAAAAATTGGGTGCGGAGACCCCTTGGCATGTTTCCGCTTTTTACCCCGCCTACCGATTGATTAACTTGCCGGCCACCCGCCCCGATTTGGTTTTAAAAGCGCAAAAAATAGGCCAAAAAGCCGGCTTGAATTATGTCTATACGGGCAATATTTAAATTTGAATAAAAACAATAATCTGCTATAATATAGAAAGAAAGAAAAATTCTTATTTTTTTAAAGGTAATGAAAAAACCAATAAAATTTAAAATTATTTCAATAGGCGCGCTCATGGCGATAATATTTTTCGCTTGGCCGGCAATGGCCGCCGAATTTGACCCAAACTATCTTATTTCCGACGCGGAAATGACTAATTATAATACCCTGGATTTGCCTGCCATCCAAAGATTTTTAGACCGAAGGGAAGGCACCTTGAAAAATTACATCACGGTTGATAAGGAAAATAACTTTAAAACCGCCACCCAGACATTTTACGAGGTGGCGCAAAGATGGCTGATTAATCCAAAATATCTGTTGGTTTTGGTGCAGAAAGAAATGAGCTTGCTCACCGACCCAAGCCCAAGCCAAGGCCGATATGACTGGGCGACCGGCTATGGCTGTCCCGACAGCGGCGGCTGTGATGACCGCTGGCGGGGATTTTATAAGCAGGTTAATTCGGCGGCGGCGCAGACCAGGTATTATATGGATAATATCAATGAATTTAATTATCAGCCCAACAAAACCACGGCTGTGGACAATACCGCCGTCACTCCCAAAAATACGGCCACGGCCGGCTTGTATAACTATACCCCGCACCTGCACGGCAACCAATTATTTTGGGAATTATGGAATAAATATTTCGGCAAGAAGTGGCCGGATGGCTCACTCCTGCAATCCACCTCAACCGAACAGACATATTTGATTTCAGGCGGCCAAAAGCGCGAGATTATGTCCAAAGCCGTGTTATTATCCAGATTTGACTTGGATAAGGTTATCGGGGTGAGCGAGGATGATTTAAGTTATTATGAAGACGGGGTGCCGGTAAAATTTTATAATTTTTCTCTGCTCCGGAATCAGGCGGGCGATATTTATTTAATCGTTGACGACCAAAAAAGAAAAATTCAGAATAAAGAGGTGTTTAAAAAGATCGGTTTCCAAGAGGAAGAAGTTGATGAGGTGAGCGAGATTGATTTAAGCATTTATAAAAACGGCGCTGACATCACGGAATTTTCCATCTATCCGGCGGGCACCTTGCTCCAAGACGTAAAAACCAAAGCCATCTATTATATTATCAGCGGGAAGAAGCAATTGGTCGCCAATCAAGAAATTTTAGACGCTAATTTTCAGGGCTTGCCCGTAAAAAAAGCGACGTTAAGCGAATTGGATAATTATTATACGGGCGAGCCCGTCTCTCTGCCGGACGGCGGACTGATTAAGGTAAAAAAAATTAATACGGTTTATGTAATTTCTAACGGCAAGCGACTGCCGATTTTCAATAGCGATATTTTCAAAAAGATGAATTATAAATGGAATAATGTTATGATTGTCTCTGAAGAAACCCTAAATGTTCATCCCCTGGGACAAACCATCACCGGGGACTGGTAAACATAATAATTTTTAATTTTAATTATATGTCTTTAGTGTTTGCCGCCATCACGCCTCACCCGCCGATTTTAATACCGACCATCGGCAAAGAGGAGCTGGAAAAAATAACTAACACCAAAAAAGCCCTGGAAACAATGGAGCAGGATTTATATGCCGCCAAACCGGATATTTTGATTATTATCTCTCCCCACGGCGAAATTCAAGCCGATGCTTTTACCATTAATCTGGGCGGTGAATTTGAAATAAATTTTGAAACTTTCGGCGACTTTTCCACTAAGATAAATGTCAAAGGAGATATGGTGCTAATAAGCAACGGCAAAGAAAAGTTGAGCGATAAATTTCCTTTAAACGTGATTTCAGAAGCCAAGCTGGATCACGGAGTAGGGGTACCATTTTTTTATTTAGGCCAGCACTTAAAAAATATTGGTTTAATACCAATTTATTTTTCTTTGCTTGATAATCAAACTCATCTGGAATTCGGCAAATCATTAAAAGAACTGATTATGTCCAGCAACAAGAGAATCGCCGTGATTGCTTCCGGCGATTTATCGCATTGTTTAACCGAGAATGCTCCCCTGCCCTTTAATCCGGAGGGCAAGAACTTTGATGAAAAATTAATTGAACTATTGAAAAATCGCGATGCCCAAGGGATTGTCAATCTGGATCCCAAGCTGATAGATAACGCCGCGGAATGCGGCTTAAGGTCATTTATTATTATGCTGGGAATTTTAAATAATATTAATTATCAGACGGAGATATTAAGTTATGAAGCCCCATTTGGCGTGGGCTATTTAGTGGCTAATTTTCATTTGGGATAATGAGATGGTTACAAAATTGTTAAATTTTTAAAAAAATCAGGGACTAATCCTGATTTTTATTTTGAGATTCCGCCGAATACCTTGCGGTAATCCGCGAGGATGAGGCGGAAGTTTATGATTTAATTTGTGAGCTTTTGCCGATTCGCCAACAGGCGAAAAAGGCAAAAACGAACACTGATCAAAAGAGGATTCCAAAGGGGCGCCCCCTTTGGTCGGTGGGCGGGGATCTAAATAACCCGCCCACCGAAACTTAATTTATTTTTCGTCTTTTTTGGTAATCAGCTTAAAAAAATATCGCCACTTTGCTCCTGTTTTACATAGTTCTTTTGTGTCGTTGAGACATTTTTCAATATATGGTTTTTGATTTTCCTTGCATGTTTTAAATACGGAGCTTTTTTTAAAATTAGGTATATTTAATTCTTTAATAATACGCAAAGCCAAGTCCTGCCACTCATGAGCGGGCGGCTTTTGGGATTTGAGATTGAATAAGTCACTTAATTTTTCCGGGCCTTTATTGATTTTCATAGTTTTAATTTATCATTTTTTTATGGAAAAGCAAAACATGGGAATTTCAATCTTGACAATGGCAACATTTTATCACATAATTATCACATGTTAAAGATAATTACCCAGCCCAATCCGATCCTTAGGAAAAAATCACAAGCCGTGAAAGATATTTTGGCGCAAAAAATTCAAGAATTAATCCCCCGGATGGCGGAAACCATGATCAATCATGACGGGGTAGGTTTGGCCGCGCCGCAAATTGGAAAAAATATTCGGCTAATCACGGTTAATCATAAAGACCGGGTGTTGGCGATAATTAATCCAAAAATAACCAAAAAATCATTTTTAAAAGAATGGGGCGAGGAAGGGTGCTTATCGGTGCCGGATAAATTTGGCGAGGTAAAAAGGTCTAAAAGTATTATTATTGAATACTTTGATGAAAAAAATAACCAAAAAATTCTAAAGGCGCCGGGATTATTGGCCAGAGTGATCCAACATGAAATAGACCATTTAGACGGCATATTATTTATTGATAAAGCCAGAAAATTGCGCGACATCAATACTCTAAATGCTTAACGAGTAAAAAAAATAATGGCTAAAAAAATTAGAATTGTTTTCGCGGGCACACCGGATTTTGCCGCGCCTTTTTTAAATTCATTGCTTAATGAAAGTGATTTTGAGGTGGTCGCCGTCCTTACCCAGCCAGACAAGCCGGCCGGCCGAGGGCAGGTTTTAACTTATTCGCCGATTAAAAAATTGGCCGAAAAGAAAAATATAAATATTTTACAGCCGGAAAATATTAAAGATGAAAAAATAATAATTGATTTATTTGATTTAAGCCCTGATTTTCTCGTAGTTGTCGCTTTTGGCCAAATCATACCCAAGGAAATATTAAATATCGTCAAATATGGCAATATAAATGTGCACCCATCACTCCTGCCTAAATATCGGGGCGCTTCCCCCATTCAGAGCGCGATCTTAAACGGCGATCAAGAAACGGGCATCACCATAATGTTAATGGATGAACTAATGGATCACGGGCCGATTTTAGCCCAGCAGAAAATTTCGCTTAATGGCAACGAGACAGCGGATTTACTGCGTCAAGAATTATCGGAAATCGGTAAAAATCTTTTAGTTAAGGTCGTGGCGGATTATTTTTTAGGTAAAATTACGGCGCAAGCGCAAAATCATGAGGCGGCGACATATTGTCGGGCGATAAATAAAGACGAGGCAAAAATTAATTGGCATAATCCCGCCGCGGTTATTGAAAAGCAAATAAGAGCGTATTATTCCTGGCCGGTGGCCTGGACCTTATATAATAATAAGAGAATAAAAATATTTCCACCGGCAAAATCTTTAAGCGACATTAAATTAAAAAAATCGGGAGAAGTATTTTTGTCCAATAACCAATTGGCTGTCGCTTGCGGCACAGATGATGCGCTAATTATTTCTAGCATCCAATTGGAGGGCCGCCCACAGATGAACGCCGATGATTTTTTAAGAGGCAATCAAAATATTCTCGGCCAAATACTTGACTAATTAATGCCGTAAAATGAACGGGGTAAATGTTATGCCCTGTTTTTGTTTAACTTATTTACCAAAAAACCGACTGCGGCAATAACCAAAATATCAAGATATAACTCTTGGCGCAAAAAATAATTCGTATAAATGCTCATAATGACCATAAAACTAAAATAGGCAAAAAGCATGGTTGAAATAAAACCGCTCTTTCTTACGGCAAAATAATAGACGCCAGACAAAAGAATGGCCCAAAATATCGCGGCAAAAATAACACCCCAATAGCCAAAATCCGCCCAGTAATTAAAAAGGAAAGTCGCCGTAATCCACCAGGGCAAAAACATTTGTTTCCAGGGGATTTTTATTTCCGATACCGGTAGATAAGCGATTTTTAAAAATGGATCAAGGGTTGATAAGCCATATTGGCCATAATAAAAATTTGACGGGCCAAAAAAATCAGTGGCCCGGAAAAACGCCTGCAAATTAAAAGCTGGGATAATGTAAAGTGGCGCCACCCATCGGAAATTATCGGGAATTTTCAGCTCTGATAAAGTCATAATATAGCTAAAAGCGTCATCCTCCTCATTAAGATAATAATCACGGTAAGTAATATGCTGCCTAACCGCCGGAATGGCAATTGATATAATCAAAACCACCAAAACCACAGCCACGGAAGCGGAAATAATTTTTTTTAAATTCATCTCTTTGAGCCGCAAAAGCAAATAAATAAAATAACACATTAAAATCGGAAAAATAATGGTCAAACGAGAGGCGTATAAAGACAAAATGACAAACCCCAACACAATATTAATATAAGCCAATATCTTTGGCCACTTCTTTTTTGTTTTTCCTAACAATAAATAAATAAAAGTAAGCGGTATGGCCAGCCGGGGCAAAAGCGCGCCATATTCCCACAACCCAAAAATTTCTTTGTTGATGGCAAATCTCATTCTATCGGGGATGCTGGACAGGATGGGCAGGGTCTGGAAATAATTATAAATATAGATATTGGCGCCAACACTAAAAATGGCCATCAATAATAATACGGCAAAAAATAATCTGCCATCTAAAAACCGGCCGGGAGAAGAATTTTCCGATATTTTTTGGTTAAAAATTTTGCTAAAAATTTTACTCGCCACATAAAATAAAACCAGAAAAATAATCAGGATCAGCCAAAATTTTGTCGTCCAGGGTTTTTCTAAGGGGCTTAGGCGAAATTGCGACACGGCGATTGAGAGCAACCAAACGCACAGCAATAATTTATAGGGCATAAATTTCTGTCTGCCCAAAAAGTAGTTTGCGGCGAAAATAACGCCCAAAACAGAGAATAGAATAAATAAAATCATTTTTTTTGTTTAAGAGATGGTGGCAAAATTATTTTGTCACCATCTCTATCTATAAAACCGTTTTTCCTAAAATAATGCCAGGCGCTTTTAAAAAACAGGAACTGCCGGCTAATAATCTTTTGCTGATTAAAACTTTGGCCGCCATAATGGATTATTTTAACTCTTGGATTATATAAAATTTTAAAACCCGCCCGCCAACACCGCCGGCAAAAATCCACCTCTTCAAACCAAAGGAAAAAATCATCATCTAATTGGCCGATTTTAGCAAAAACTTCTTTTCTAATAAACATAAAAGCGCCCATTACCTGGTCAACTTCCTGCGCTTGAGAATAATCAAAATCAACGGCTAAATAATTATCAATTGATTTTATATTTTTAAATATTTTGGGGATTTTTAAAAACAGCAAAAAAATCGGCCAAAATGTGGGAAATTTTCTTACGGACGGCTGAATCGTTCCGTCAGGATTTAATATTTGGCCGCCCATAATGCCGCAATCTTTGCTTGACGCCATAAATTCAAGGCACCCGCCTAAGGCGCCGGGCAATAATTCCGTGTCAGGATTTAACAACAGGATATAATCCCCGGTTGCCAGCTTAATGGCCTGATTATTGGCGCGGGCAAAGCCCAAATTTTTTTCATTAGACATGGGCCTGACCCAGGAAAATTCATTTTTTATCATTTCCACCGAACCGTCGGCTGAAGCATTATCAACCACAAAAATTTCCAAAGACAATCCGCCTTGATTTTTATAAATTGACTCGAGACATTTTCTTAATAATTCTTTGACCTGCCAGGAAATTATGATAATGGAAATTTTCATATGTCTTTTTTTATCGCCCCTATTTAATACGGTGCTTATCCTGAATAACTTTTTTTGCCGTTTTATATCTGGTAATTTCTCTCAATTTAAGCGGGAGGCCGATGATCATTTTTGGTAGCCATTTGCTCATGGTGCCGCCGGCGACAATGTGAAATAAAATCTCATTAAGCCAGACGCCGCGCCGGCCCCGCTCCCATAAAGTGAGCCACAAATCCCAGTCCTGAAATCTTTTAAGTTCTTGGTCAAAGCCGGGAAAACACTCTCTTCTAAGCAGAGAGGTGGTATGGATATAGGGAATATTCTTCAATTTTTTTTCATCAAATGGCCAAAGCTTGAATGTTTTCCAGCCAAATTTAAATGAAGAATAAACATAAGCCGCCGACCCGTCGGCTTGCAGTTTATCATACATCTTCTCTAACATATCCGGCTTCATTATCACGTCCGCGTCGCAGAAAAGCAGATATTCGCCAATGCTCTGCTCAAAGCCGAAATTTCTGGCCGAAGGCGCGCCGGAATTCTGCCGGTTAAAAAATTTTATTTTTGCCAGCCACGGCCTCATGACTGATAATAAATTATCAGTTGAACCGTCATTGACCACCACCACTTCAAAATCCTTGAAAGTTTGCGCAAAAATGCTTTTGAGGCATTTTTCAATGACACCGGCGTGATTATAAATTGGGATGATGATGCTGATTTTTACGGTTGACATATTATAAGGCACTTTTATTTTTTATATTTAAAATAACCGATAATTGAGCCGCAAAAATGAAACCCGCTTCCTATCTGGGCCACAATCTTAATTATCAATTTTCTGAAAAAAGGCAATCGCTGTAATTTGTCATTCTTACTCCCCTCTCCCGCACCTTTAATTTTTTTATAGTTAAAAAATAATTCTCCCAAACTCTTTACTTCTTTTATTTTTAAATAAACCAACTTCTCGCCGAATTTTTTTTGTTTTAAAAAATAATTAATCAGGCCAAAAGCGTAGTCGTGAAAAATTATCATCTCCGGATAATACATTAGGCGGTATTTTCCTTGGCAGCGACGAGCGAATTCATTGCCCTCGTGCCCCCAGCCAATTTTTTCATCAAATAATCCGATTGCCGCAAACACTTCTTTTTTCACCGCCAAATTGCATTCCCAAATCGTGCTTATTTCTATCGGCTCATCGCCCCGGTCATAGTGCGGGGCAAAATATTGCCACATATTATCAGAAAGCGGCTTGCCCCGACCGACAACCACATTTTCTTTTTCCATAATCCGACTGATATTTTCCAGCCAATCAATGTCGGCGACGGCATCATCATCAAAAAAAACCAAGATATCTCCCCGGGCGTTTTTTATGCCCACGTTTCTGGCATGACAAACATTCAAGTGCTTTTCCTTGAAATATTTAAGGTCCAATTCACCGCTAAATTCGCCTATAACCGCCGCCAGATTATCCTGGCCGCCATCATCAACCACAATAACCTCAAATTTGTTTTTTGAAAAATTTTGGTTAACCAAACTTGAGAGCGACTTTGGCAAATACTCGACTCTATTATATGTGGGGATTATAACGGATATGAACATAATTATGATTTCTTAAATAGAAGAGTAAATATTTGATAAAAATCATTCTTGACAAAGCCCTTAATGGCATATAAAACCGCCAGATAAACAAAAACCCCAAAAATAATAACCGCGCTAAAGTGAATATAATTTTTTAAATACATTACGACAATGCCCATGGCCAAACAGCTTACTAAAATTTTACCCAGCGAGACCATTAAATATTTCTTATCATAAGAGACAATTTTATTAACAAAAAAGATGCCGGCGCCAAACAAAACAAAATAGCTTAATAAAGCGGCCACGGCCGAGCCGATATAGCTCAAATAAGGAATTAAAAGCAAATTTAAGATTATATTAACTCCGGCCGTAATTCCTAAAATCACCGTATTGACCGTTTGTTTATTGCAGGCGTTAAGCATGGCGCCCACGGGAAAGCTAAGAAACGCCAAGGGCAAGGAAAGAATTAAGATTTGCAGGGGCGGAATGGAATTGGCGTACTGCTGGCCGAAAATCGGCACGATTATTTTATCGGCAATCGTCAGGACGCCCACGGCCAAGGGGAAAGATAAGACCATTAAATAATACATAATTTTAGTAAAGGTTTTCGCTAATAATTCTTTGGAGGTGCGGAAATAAGCGCAAAAAGCCGGATAAATGCTGGCTAGTGACGCCACGCCCACAAATTGCAGGGCAAAAGCCACCTTATAGGCGGCGCTATACCAGCCGACCGCTTGGTCGTTGGTTAATTTGGATAATAAAACAATATCCATAGCCGAGTACAGTCGGACAAAAATTCCGGCAATCGCGAACGGTAAAGACAGCATTAATAATTCCTTAATAATGGCCCATTCAAATTTAATTTTTGTTGATAAACGCAATTTTACTTTTAATAAAACCAGCGAATAAATAAAATTAAAGGCACTACCCATTAAATAAGCGCCGATTAAAAAAATTAATCCAAGCTGCAGTTTTATGACGATGACGCCCGTAATAACAATAATCAATTGGTTTAAAATAACACTCAAGCTTTCAAATTTTAAATTATGATTGCCCCGCAAAACGCCGTAAAAACTTAAAGTAAACGAGTCCAAAATCATCACTATACCCGACAAATAAACTAACTGCTTGATCAAAATCGGGTAATTCATCAAATTAATAATTAAAACCGCCAGACCATAAATTAAAACCGACCCGAATAATTTCAAGCCGATGGCGGCGGCTAAATATTTTTGAGATTTTTCCTTGTCTCGGGCGGATTCGCGAATTAATATTTGGGTCAAGCCAAAATCCAAAAACATGGCGAAAATGGTGGTAAAGCCCAAGGCGAAAGATAATCGGCCGGTGTTGGCCACGCCAATCATTCTGGCCACATAAATAAAATATACAAAAGAAATTATCTTTTGTATGGTTAGCCCCGCCGTGTAAAAAGTGGTGTTTTTAGCCAAGTTTATATCTGCCATATGATTAATATTGTAGCAAATTTATAACATTAATTCAATGTAATAAAATTTCAAAAAAGACGAGACATGCTCGTCTTTTTTATATAAAGTATAAAGCTTTACCGTTTGCTCCACTGCGGGGCGCGTCTCGCTCGCTTCAATCCCGGCTTTTTTCTTTCCTTGACTCTCGGATCGCGTTTTAAAAATCCCTCGGCTTTGAGAATCGGCCGGAGTGAGCCATCTAATATTTCCAGGCCGCGGGAAATGGCATGGCGGCAGGCCTCGGCTTGTCCGCCAATGCCGCCGCTATGCGCCTTAAGCGATAACTCAATGTCTTTTAAATGATTGGTAATTCTCAAGGGATCC
>Ga0265296_1000327_pt1 | contig 79311 bp, 71 predicted proteins | sample MunlanPumphouse1_FD_189073 | JGI IMG/M metagenome (GOLD analysis project Ga0265296, IMG submission 189073) | Groundwater microbial communities from a municipal landfill in Southern Ontario, Canada - Pumphouse #1 | ecosystem: Environmental > Aquatic > Deep subsurface > Groundwater | place...
AACATGCCTTTGTCCGTATAGATCTGAAGCCCGAACAGCTCTGTAATCTGGGTTTCCATCGTTATCAGATGAAAGTATATACTTAAGAGTTAAAAAGATAACCCTTTTTATGGACGGATCTTTTCGGATCGGACGCTTATTTGGGATTCCGATCCTTATTCACTACACATTCCTTCTGGTCATCCCCCTTTTTGCGTGGATCATCGGCAGCCAGATCATCTCAACTACCGACATGCTCAAAGAGATCTTCCAGGTACCGGTTGACACAACGGTTATCACATCGGGATACATGCCCTATGTTCTTGGCACGATCTCGGCTCTCGGCCTCTTCTTCGGGGTTCTCGTGCACGAACTCGCCCATTCCCTTGTTGCGCAGAGAAAGGGTATCGGGATCAACAGCATCACCCTGATGATCTTCGGCGGTATTGCCACGATGGAGGAGGGCGTGCCGGACCCCAAAGCCGAGCTCCCGATGGCGCTGGTCGGCCCTGTTGCAAGCCTTCTCTTCGGCCTTGTCTGCTGCGGGATCGTATACCTGGTTCCGTCAATGGCCCTCAGCACGGGAAACGCCGGTGTGCTGATCTTTCTCTTCGGGTATCTCGGCGTGCTCAACATCCTGCTCTGCTTCTTCAACCTCATACCCGCATTTCCGATGGATGGCGGGAGGGTGCTCCGGGCATGGCTTGCGGGAAGGATGCCGCTGCACCAGGCTACCAAGATCGCTGCCGATGTGGGCAAAGGATTTGCGGTCATCTTCGGCATCATCGGCCTCTTCCTGCTCTCGCCGTTCCTGGTCCTGATAGCGCTCTTCATCTATCTCGGGGCAAACATGGAATCGATGGCTGTCAAGTACAGCCACCTGTTGCAGGACGTGACGGTCGGTTCGATGATGAGCACCCCGGTGACAACGGTTGCCCCGACCCTGCCGGTCAGCCAGATGATCGAGATGATGTACGCAAGCAAACACCTCGGTTTCCCGGTGGTGGAGCGGGACACGCTGGTCGGCATGATCACGCTTGCGGACGTTAACCGGACTTCGCCCATTGACCGCGAGGCCATGCAGGTGCGGGACGTCATGACCCGCGACCCGGTCACGCTCCCCCCTACGGCACCGGTTGTCGAGGCCCTCCGGATCATGTCGGCCCGCAACTTCGGCAGGATCCCGGTTGTCGAGGATGGAAAGATCCTCGGGATCGTTACCCGGACTGACATCCTGAAGGTAACGGAACTCCGGCAGGTCTGAACCCGTCATTTCAGAGGGGGACGGCATTTCGGTACCTCAGGAAATACCGGTCTTCCAGTTCCGGCCACATCCTTTTTCATTTTTCCCGGGGTTTCTGGCAGGTTATCAGAGTGGCCGTACACTTTTACCCTATCCGACCCCCCTCAAGAACAAAACATGGATGAGATAAAGATTAACGTCGTAAAAATGACCATTTTTCCAGGAAAAATGCATGCGGGCGTTGGGGGGTCGGAAGGGGAAATTTTGTTTGGAACTCTTCAGGATTGCATGACAGCCAGAAAAATACGGTAAGGATTCACAGGAGTGTCCGCCCACTCAAACCCCCAGTTGCGGAGGTTGTATGAGTCAAAAGAGTACCGAATTGAGTGGCGGCGTCATCGGTTTTTACAGGAGGGTTTCCCTCTGCTTCGGGATTATGAGAACTTCAGCACCCCGTCCAGTGCCGAACTCCCGGCAACCTCCCGGTACGCTGCAAGGTCACTGAACGGCCGCTTTGCGATAACCGCAGCCACTTTCTTCTTTCCCACACCCGGCAGCCATTTCATTGCAGCGGCCGGCAGGGTGTTGATCTCGACCGGTACCGGCAACACCGTAATCGACCGCATTCCCCAGTCCACCACAACCGCATCGGTCACGGTTCCTTTGGGCACCCGGAGCGGGATACCGGCAAGGATCGGGTAGGAGCCCGGCTGGCGCCCGAACGATAACTCACCCGACACTTCGACCCTTACGTCACGGAGCACCGTACCTATCGGGTACACCCGCTGGAGCATCGGGAGGTCGATCCTGTTCCGGACAAATTCCTTGAACGCCCGGAAACGGCGCTCGTGCTTCCCGAGTGTGTTCTCTGTGAACGCCCGGGTGCCCTCAAACGGCATCACCTGCCGGATGTTCACCCGCCGCACCGAGAGCCCTCGATCCCGGACCCGGGTAAGGAACTGTTCGTTGAGGTCATAGGTCGCCTCCGTTTCGCCTGCAAGCCCGCAGACAAAGTTGAGGCCCGGCAGCAGTTCAGGAACATTATCCCGCCGTTTCCCGCCCTCCTCGTTAACAATCTCAATCGCCCGGAAGACCTCGTCAGCCTGCGCCTTGAGGTTGTTTGCCGCAACAACGGCAGGGTCGGCGGTCTCCATCCCGAACGCAGCCACATCCCCGGAGGTGTGGTGCCGGATGATGGCCCGCAGGGCCTCCCGGGCAGCGTCCTCGTGCCGGGCAATGGTTGCCGGGTTCGTGTTGTCGATGTGCAGGGTTTTCAGGTCAGGTGCTGCCGTACGGATGGCTGATAACAGGGCATCGAGTTTCTCCGGTTCCGGGGCGGGATACTCCCCCGGACCGGCGCCATACGCGAGGATATCCGGCTGCCTTCCTACCCGGAAGTGTCGGGCCCCGTTTGCAGAGAGTGCCGCAACTTCGGCTGCAATACCCGCGATGCTCCGGTACTTCGGGAGGCCGTAGAACGGCTCCGTGCAGAACGAGCAGCCGCCGGTTACTCCATGGGAGCAGCCCCGGGCAGTCTCCAGCTCGCACATCACCCACGGGTAGTCCGGGTGCTGGTTGAGGACACTGCTCCCCGCTACACTCCACGGGTCGGTCCGGGCATAGTCGAGCGCTCCCGCCGGCCCGTTACCTAGAAGGTACTCATCGAGCGCAACTGCCGGCTCACCGGTCAGGAGGGCATCGAACCCGCTGATAACCTGTCGGATTGCAGATTTACCCCCTTCCCCGGCATACCCAAAACCAATCGGGCCGCCGATCAGTTTCTTCGGCCCCCGCACCGAGTGACCGATCTGCTGGATCTCGGTGAGGGTCGCAGGAGTACCTCCCAGATACTTGCCGGGCACCGTTGTGCCGGCAATCATAACCAGTACTTCTGCCGTGTTCAGATCGCTGAACCGGAGGGGATCGCTTCTGAGCTGATCGATCGTGAGGTACCGGACCGCGTAATGATGGGACAGGAGCGCTCCCGCAACCGTCCGGATGTAGGGCGAGATGTAAGGAGGGACCCCAAGGCAGGCGGGCTCGTCAACGTACCCGTCGAGGATGAACGCTGTTCTGCTCATACGTTGTGACCGATCAGGGCGAGAAGTTTCCGGGCCCAGAAGAGCTTTCCCCGTTTCATAGGATCCACATCCTTGTCATCGAGATCAAAGCCGACGAGATGGACCTGCGATGCCCCCAGTTCATCGGCGGCAAAAACCGCCCGGTCGCCATCAGTGAACCCCCCAAAGTTGTACACGTGCGGGAGGGGGGCTGCCTGTGTTGTCCCGACAACTTTACCCGGGAAGCGTGGCACCCAGTGCCGCAGCAGCGGCAGGTTGTCCCCGTGGGCATGGATGACAATGATCGTCCCCTCCCGATTCAGTTCAATGAAGCGGTCATCAGCACCGTCAAGATCCGTGAAGATCGCGTCCGGGAAGATCCCGTGGGAATCGAGCACTTCAGCCGCAGCATCGGCAGCAAAAACGATCCCAGAGATCTTCTCCAGTTCATCCTTCAGGCACGGGGCATTCCCGCAGATCGTAACCTCGTTCCCATTCACGATCGAAGCAAGCGAGAGGAGGTTGTCGCATTCGAGCAGGGAGGCAAGGAGCCGGGCTGCTTCCTCATCGCCCGCCCGGTCGAACCCAAAGTAGTCGAGGATCTCCCGGTAATGGGGTTCCCATGCAGCAAAATCCATTCAGGCTCCCCACAGACACCCTTGAAGGGAGTTAGGCTCCATTCTTCTTTCCCTCATTCTCGAGGCCGACAAGGTTCTTGAACTTCTGCAGGATCGGTTCGATGACGAACTCTAGGAGCTGGGCCTTGTTCTCCACTTTGCCGAAGTAATGGAGCGGCAGGGTTGCTGCCGCCATGTTCGGGTGGCCGCCGGCATCGCCCATCTCCCCGAACGCCTCCGAGAGGGCGTTGCCAATATGCAGCCGGATGTCGCGATTGCGGGCCGAGATGATGATGGCATTGTCGGTGATCCCGTATACGAGCGCCGTGTTGACCCCTTCGAGCGTGATCAGGATCTCGGCTGCCTGCGGGAGGGCGTCGCGGTTCATCACGTAGCCAACGTTTGCGAACAGGTACCCGCTCTGGACCTTGCGCTCGTGGATGGCTTTCCCGATCACGTCCAGCGTCTCCTGCGACATGGAGGGGGACATGATCTTGTCGAGCAGGTCGGCATCCGTGAGGGGCAGGAGGAAACCGGCATAATTGAGATCCTGCGGCGTTACGTTGCGCTTGAACTCCTTGGTGTCGGTCCGGATACCATAGAGGAGGGCGGTGGCCACCCGCGTGTCGACCGGCACGTCGAGTTCCTGGAGATACTGGGTCATGATGCTCGCGGTTGCCCCGACACCGGGCCGTATATCGACAAACGAGCCGGGGGACTGTGCATGTTTCCCGTCCTTGTGGTGGTCGATGATGATATTGATCTTTGTCTGGGCCGGGACATCGTTGTTGGCGCCGGGGCCCGAGCAGTCAACAAGGGCGAGGTACTGGCACTTCTGGAGAGCGTCTGCGGTCAGGTGCTCCATCTTGATATCGAGCAGGTTCACAAACGTGCGGTTTTCCTGGTGGCCGATGTTTCCCTCGTAAAAGATCCGTGGGGTGAGGGATTTCCCGTTGGCATGTTTTGCGATCTCGGCCAGCGCCATGGCGGACGAGATGGCATCCGGGTCCGGGTTCTTGTGGGTGATGATCCCGAGCGTTCCTTCCCAGCCCGCAAGGAGCGAGAAGAGCCGCTGTGAGATCCGGCTCGAATGCTGCTTTTTTATCTGGAGGATAGCAGAGCGGGCCACCACTTCCTGCGGGTAGAGGACGAACTCGGCACCGGCCGCAGTGAGCTTCTGGCTGTTCACCGGGTCAGTGGCCAGGGCAACGATCTGCACGGCAGGGTAGCGTTTCTTGATGGTAACGACCGCGGCAAGGTTGGCGTCCGGGTCACCGGTCATGACAAACGCGATCTCGAAGACCGGGAGCCCGACCAGCATATCGGAAGAGGCAATGTCGCGCTGGTAGGCATCGTATTTCTGGTCGCGGAGGTGCCGCACCCGGTTCTCGTCCCGGTCAATGATGATTACGCGCTCATTCTCTTTTGCAAGTTCGAGTATGATATTGTAGCCGTTCGTTCCGCAGCCGAAAATACTGTATTTTGCCGGGCCGGAAGGTTCAAACGGGGCTGGTTCAGGCATATTACAGAAGATGTATCCCTCCAGTGTATTAAGTGATTCCAATCCGCTGGGAGCCAAAACCTTTATTCGCAATTATCAACCACTTTATTAGGTCTAACAGGCTTGGGTCTGTAGCTTAGTTCGGCATAGCGGCGGACTCTTAATCCGCAGGTCAAGGGTTCAAATCCCTTCAGGCCCGTTTTCCTTACCGTTTTTTTCTGTGCAGGGCACCCACCTCCCGCATGCCCGTTCCCTGCGAAGCCCGTACTTTAATATCCTTGGCGTGAACACAGAGTGTGACTGACATTCCAGAGCGGGTTCGTGGAGGGGGCGGAAGGGAAAGATGATGGAGTTCATCTTTGATCTGATCATCGGGATGCTTTTCATCTCCGGTATCAGTATGGCGGGTGTAGCGCTCTACGCCCGGCGGTTCATCAGCCGGGTTCCCGCAGCAACACCCTATGTTCTGATGCTGTTCTGCGGGGCGGCATGGGCAATCCTCTATGCCCTCGATCTCCTGACCGCATCCCTCCCGCTCAAAATATTCTACCACAACCTCCGCTTCCTCTTCATCCCGTTCTTTTCTGTTCTTGAACTCTGGCTCGTTCTCGCGTACGTGAAAAAGACCGAATGGCTCCGCAGGGACTGGGCGGCATTAGTTCTGATCCTACCGGTCATTGCGACAATCCTTGCCATAACAAGCCCGTACCACTCCCTGTTCCGGTATAACTTCTCGGTATCCCTGACCGGGCCGGTTCCGGTACTGCAATACACGGAGAGCCCGTTCTTTGCCCTTTATTCATTCTATTCACTCATCCTGCTTATCCTCGCCATTGTCCTGCTGGTCACCGAGGCAAGGAAGAGGGGTATACTGTGGGAGGCCCAGACCCTTCTCCTGATCCTGGCCCTTGCACTCCCAACGGCGATCAATTACCTGTCGGCGGAGGGCTTTACCCCGGTCCACGGCATCAATATGGCCCCCATCCTTCTCTGGGTTCCCGCCATACTGTACACGGTTGCTCTCTTCCGCTACCAGTTCCTCGATATCGTGCCGATTGCGAGGAGCCGTCTGGTCGATACCCTGAGTAAACCCGTGCTGGTGCTGGACACGGAGGGGCGTATCATCGATGCGAATCCGGCGGCCTGTTCGTTCTTCTCCTTCCAGCGACCCTTCGCGCTTGGCCGGCCGATCGGGGAGATCACGCAGGACTGGCCGGAATTCCTTACCCTGTGCCGCGAGAGTGCCACCCAGAAAAAGGATCTCATCCGGGTCACTAATGGAGTAACCCGTTACTATCTCGGGTCCGGTGAGCCGATCCTGACCCGGTTCGGGGAGACTGAGGGGCATATCATCATCCTGGAGGATATCACCGATCAGAAGAATGCCGAGACTGCCCTGCGGCTGAAAACCGAGGAACTGGACCAGTACTTCACCACCAGCCTCGATCTCTTCTGTATCGCGGACACGGGCGGTTATTTCCGGCGGCTGAACCCCGAGTGGGGCAAAACGCTCGGGTATACCCTTGCGGAGCTTGAGGGAAAGCGCTTCCTTGATTTCGTCCACCCGGAGGACCTGCCTGCAACCCTTGCTGCAGTGGCCGACCTGAACTCCCAGAAGGAGGTGCTTGACTTCACCAACCGGTACCGGCACCGGGACGGCTCGTACCGCTGGATCGAGTGGCGTTCATTCCCCAAAGGCGACCTGATCTTTGCAGCGGCCCGGGATATCACAAAACGGAAAGAGATCGAGGAAGCCTTAAAGGAGAGCGAGGAGAAATTCCGGGCGATCATCGACGAAATGCAGGACATCTTCTACCGGACCGACCTTGCGGGAAAGATCACCATGATCAGTCCATCCGCAGCGGTACTTGCCGGCTACGATTCCCTCGACCAGCTGATAGGCCGGGATGTTACCACAGTGTACGCGGATCCCTCCGGCCGCGACAGCCTCCTTTCTGCCCTCAAGGAGAAGGGAGCCGTGTACGCGTATCCCCTGATTCTCAAAACACGTGACGGAACGATCAAACACGTGACCACGAGCAGCCATTTCTATCGTGACTCGCACGGGATGATCCTGGGTGTGGAGGGTGTTATCCACGACATATCGGAACAGCAGCGGGCCGAGGAGGCCCTCCGCCAGGCCAACAAGAAGCTCAACCTCCTCTCGAGCATCACCCGCCACGACATCCGCAACCAGCTCATGGCGCTTATGGCATTCCTCGAACTGAGCGAGGAGGCGATCGGAAATCCTGCCGAACTTGCAGATTTCTTGAAAAAGGACCAGAAGATAGCCGAGAACATTGCACGCCAGATCACGTTCACCAAGGAATACGAGGACCTGGGAGTGAAAGCCCCGTCATGGCAGGATGTCAGTGTCGTTATCGAAAAAGCAGGTGCAGGACTCCCGGTCCGGCATATCAGCGTCCGCGTGGAGACAGCCGGTCTTGAGATCGTCGCCGACCCGCTTGTTGAGAAAGTCTTCTACAACCTCATCGACAATGCCCTGCGGTACGGCGGGGATACGATGACAACAATCCGCGTGAATTACCATGCAGCGGGCTCCTCGCTGGTGCTGGTCTTCGAGGATGATGGCCGGGGTATTGCTGACGGGGACAAGAAGGTGATCTTCGACAAGGGATATGGCAAGAACACCGGCCTCGGTCTCTACCTCTCCCGCGAGATCCTCTCCATTACCGGCATCACCATCAACGAGACAGGTGTTTCCGGGAAAGGGGCACGGTTTGAGATGCTGATCCCGGAAGGCGGGTTCCGGTTCACAACGCCGGGTGCATGATATTCCCGTTTTTTATTTTTTTTCTCATGGCACCGGTCACCGCAGGCCATTATGCTTAAATAGCAGAGCAGGAGATTCAACCGTATGGCAGATCCCGGCACGCCCATCTCACCATCGCTTGCAGATATGCAGAATGCCCTCCTTGCAGTTGACAGGGTGAGGGCTGGCAGGATCATCAGGGACTCATGCATCCCCGGTTCCCCATTCACCTGCCTTGAGAGGCTGGTTGTTCCTGCACTTGAAGAGATCGGCCGGCGCTGGGAGGCCGGCGATGTCGCGCTTTCGCAGGTATACATGAGCGGCCGGATCTGCGAGGAGATTGTTGACACCATGCTCCCGCCCGGAGATCCACGCCGTATCGACCAGCCGAAGATGGCGATAGCGGTGCTTGAGGATCACCACACGCTAGGGAAGAGGATCGTACTCTCGGTGCTCCGGGCCGGGGGATTTGAAGTGGCCGATTACGGCCAGGGAGTCACAGTCGATCAGCTGGTTGAACAGGTCATCCGCAACAAGGTCAGAATCCTCCTCATCTCAACTCTGATGCTCCCCGCCGCACTCCGGGCAAAAGAGGCGATAGCGCAGATCAGGAAAGAACTGCCGGAGACAAAAGTCATTGTCGGCGGGGCGCCGTTCAACTTCGACCCACGGCTCTGGACAGAAGTCGGCGCCGATGCCATGGGATATACGGCATCCGACACGCTTGCGCGGGTGAAAGAGATGGCCGGAGGGATGCAGTCATGACCGATCCGATGACACCGCTCGAACGGACGATGACCGCCATCAGCCAGAAAGAGCCGGATCGTGTCCCGCTCTTCCTCTTAACCACCATGCACGGGGCAAAAGAGCTGGGGATGTCCATCCGGCAATATTTTTCCAAAGGAGAGAATGTTGTCAAAGGACAGACAATCCTCCAGAAGAAATACGAGAGCGACTGTTACTACGGGTTCTTCTATGCCTCCGCAGAAGTTGAGGCCTGGGGCGGCGAGGTCATCTACATTGCAGACGGGCCGGCCAATGCCGGGCGGCCGATCATCCGGTCAGCGCAGGACATTACCTCCATCGGGGTGCCTGAAGTTGCCTCGTGTGAAAACCTTAAAAAGATCACCGGCTGCCTTACGGGTTTAGCGGAAAAGTCCGCCGGAAAGATCCCGGTTATCGGTGTCGTGATGTCACCATTCTCGGTCCCCGTAATGCAGATGGGCTTTGAGGCGTACCTCGACCTGATTTATTCAGAGCCGGAACTTTTTTGGGAGCTGATGAAGAAGAACCAGCAGTTCTGCGCCGACTGGGCCAACACCCAGCTGGAAGCCGGAGCAAACGCCATCTGTTACTTTGACCCGGTCTCGTCACCTACCTGCATCCCGCCGGAGCTGTATCGGAAGACCGGCATGGTAGTTGCAAAGGAGACGATCGCCCGGATCAGGGGGCCGACCGCCACCCACCTCGCCTCCGGCCGCACACTCGCGATCATCGACGATATTGCGACAACCGGCACCGCCATTGTCGGGGCGAGCGCCCTTGAGGACATCGGAGACGTGAAGCGGGCCTGTAACAAACGGCTCACGGTGCTCGGCAACCTCAACGGAATTGAGATGCGGCGCTGGACACCGGCCATGGCAGAGGAAAAAGTAATAGAGACCATTGCCCGGGCGGGAAAGGGCGGGGGGTTCATCCTCTCGGACAACCATGGCGAGATTCCCTGGCAGGTCCCGGAAAGCGTACTCCTTGCGATCAGCAAGGCCGTGAAGAAATACGGGACATACCCCCTGGACGCGTAAGGGATGGAAGAAAAATTTGTCATCCTCTGCTGCGAGAACATCCGGCCGGAGGTGGATACCATCCTGGCAACCGGGGCAATGCCCCTGGCTTGCGCCCGGTCATTTCCGTTCCATTGCGGCCATGTCAAATCCGTCTGGAGTACCGTCAAAGACCAAGTCGGCGAACTTGAAACCGCCGGGGCCACAACCTGCCTGTGCGGGTGCGGATGCGCCAATTCGTTTGATGTCCCAGAAGACATCCTGAAAAGACCCTCGCTGGTGCTGGTCGAATCGGGAGCAACGCTCTTCCTGCCGGAGACGCTCGTTAACGACTTCCGGCTGCGTGGGACCTACCTCATCCTGCCCGGCTGGCTCTTCCGGTGGAGAAAGAACGCAGAACAGGATCAACTTGACCGGACCACCACACGGGAGATGTTTCGGGAATCGCTCACCGAGATCGTCCTTCTGGATACCGGCGTCCATACCGGAACCGGCCCGGCCCTCGCAGAGTTCTCCGATTTCACCGGTCTTCCCGCCCGTGTTCTGCCTGTAGGACTTGAGCATTTCCGGTTCCATCTGGGAGCAGAATACCGCAAATGGCAGTGCAGCCAGGAGATAACTGCCTGCAAAGCCACCGTCATGAATGCAGAGAGGAGGGTTGCCGATTACTCGATGGTAGCCGACCTCACGGGAAAACTCATCGGCATCCATGATGAGAAGGCGGTGATCTCCCGGATGCTAGAACTCATCTCCCTGCTCTGCTCTCCCAAAAGGACGGGATTTCTTCTGATCCGGGAGAACGGGGAGAACGAGATCATAAGTCTCCCCGCAAAAGCGTATTCATCAACCGTCCACTTCCAGAGGATCTTCGAACCAGCACACCAGTATTACATTACAGAAGCCGGCGACGGCTTCCTCTTCCGGGTCCTCTATAACAACAACCTGATTGGCATCCTCTCCGTTGATCAGGTAGCACTCCCCGCATCAGTTGATGAGTATCTCAACATCACCCACTTCATCACCGAGATTGCCGGGCTCTCCATCACGATTGCCCGGATACACCAGAATCTTGTCGAGACGATTGCCGAGCGAGACACCGAGATTGCCGAGCGGAAAAAGATCCAGACGGAGCTCTCGCTCCACAGCGAGATCCTCCAGAATCTGGCCGAAGGTGTCGCTCTGGTCCGGGCCAGCAACGGGACCATCGCGTTTGCCAATACCCGGTTCAGCCAGCTCTTCGGCTATACTGCCGGGGAACTGCTCGGCCGGAGTGTTGCCGACCTCAACGCCCCGGACACGCGGTCTCCTACAGAAATCGCAGATGAAATTGTCACCGAGCTGGAGAGAGCCGGGATCTGGATGGGTGAAATACGGAACCTGAAAAAGGATGGAACCGTGTTCTGGTGCCATGCTATGGTTTCAGCGTTTTACCACCCCGTCTTCGGGAAAGTCTGGATTACCGTGCATGAGGATATTACGGATCGGAAGAAGATCGAGACTGCCCTCAGCGAGAGCGAGGAACAATACCGGAACATTCTTGAAAATATCGTGGATGTATTCTTCCGGATCGATGAAGAGAACAAAATTGTGATGGTGAGCCCTTCGGCAGCACCAACATTCGGATATACTTCCACCGAAGAGATGCAGGGAAGACCCATACTCTCGCTCTGGAAATCTCCAGACATGCGGGTAACGTTCCTTGATGCCATGAGAATCGGGGGGGGTTCCGTGCAGGATTGGGAAGGTGAATTCGTAAAAAAAGACGGCACGGTCTTCTGGGTGTCGATCAGTGCCCACCTGAATACGGACCCGGAGGGGCGATATGCAGGAACAGAGGGCATCATCCGCGATATTTCCGAACGGAAACAGATCGAGGAGGCGCTCAAAGGAGCCGTCAAAAAACTGAATATGCTCTCCTCCATCACCCGCCACGATATCCTGAACCAGCTCATGGGACTCCGGACCTATCTGGATCTCTCGCGGGAAGACCTCAAAGGCACGCGCTTTGCCGAGTTCATCGAGAAAGAGGACCAGGCTGCCGAGGCCATCCAGCGCCAGATCGAGTTCACGAAATATTACCAGGACATCGGGGTCGATGCCCCGAAATGGCAGGATACAGAAACCGTCATAAGGAATGCACTGGCGCAGCTCAACCCTCCGGCAGTCGACGTCCGGATCATGGTTGCAGGATATGAGATCTTTGCCGATCCGTTAATTGAGAAGGTATTCTACAATCTCATGGAAAATTCCCTCCGTCACGGGGAGCGGGTCTCGAAGATGGCATTTTCTTCCAGTGAATCAGAGGCAGGACTTGTCCTGATTTATTCTGATGATGGGGTGGGTATCACTGAAGAGGACAAGAAGAGACTCTTCCGGAAAGGGTTCGGCAAGCATACCGGTCTTGGCCTCTTCCTGTCCCGGGAAATTCTCGCTATTACCGGCATCGCCATCACCGAGAATGGAGTGCCTGGGGAAGGCGTGCGATTCGAGATGTGCGTGCCAAAAGAGGGATACCGGCAAGCCACACCAAAATAAAGGCTGGACAAGCTGCCGGCCCGGGATACTCCACGGCCTTCTTTCCCCGCAGGAGGGACACCGATGTATATATTAACCCCCCGTAACGAGTGTAAATCATGACGCAGGCAGCATCACAGGTCTATTACCCGGTCAACCTGAACCGGGATGCAATTGCCCTGAAACTGTACGACCGGTACTGGCAGAAGTACCCGGAAGTGTACCGGAATTTCAGTGCCCTCCAGAAGACGCAGATGCTCGAAGATTTCAAAACCCATCTCGAATACCTGCAGGAATCTCTCGCTATCGGCGATTCTGCCATTTTCATCAACTACGCCGGGTGGGCAAAGGTCATGTACTCATCCCTGCACCGGCCGGAGGACTGCCTGCCCTCTGGCCTTGGTGTTATGCGGGAAGTTCTCCGCACAGAACTGTCACCCGAAATGAGCAAAAAAACTGAGGACTACATCGCGAAAAGTATCTCATCCCTTGCCACGGCCCCAACTGAAGTCCCGACCTTCATCCGCGATGACAACCCATTAGCTGCGGTAGCTCGTAAGTACCTTGAAGCCCTGCTGGCCGCTGACCGGAATACAGCTCTTGCGATCATCAGTGACCAGGTAAAAAAAGGAGTAACGGTCCGGGAGATTTACCTCAATGTCTTTCAGCCGGTCTTGTACGAAGTGGGCAGGCTCTGGCAGATCCGGAAAACCAGTGTCACCCAGGAACATTACGTGACCGGTGCAACCCAGCTCATCATCGCCCAGCTCTACCAGCAGCTCATGGCAGAAAACAGGAATAAAAGACGTCGGGGGAAAACCCTGGTTGCCGCGTGCGTCTCGGACGAACTTCACGAGATGGGGGTTCGCATGGTGGCCGACTTTTTCGAGATGGACGGATGGGATACGTATTATATCGGGGCAAATACGCCGGCACCAGACCTGATTGCTGCCATAAAAGAACGCGAAGCAGATGTGGTGGCCCTCTCCTCGACCATGGTCTCCCACCTCCCCCGCATAGATTACCTGATCCGGTCACTCCGGGGGGATCCGGATACCCGCCAGGTGAAGATAATTATCGGCGGCTACCCCTTCAACATCGTTCCTGCTCTCTGGCAGAAAATCGGGGCCGATGCTTATGCAGCCAGTGCAGATGAGGCAGTCCGTGCCGGTAACCGGCTTTCCCCTGCCAAAGAATGAACGGGCCTACCAGGATCAGGTACTGAACCTGAAGGCATTCTTTGGCACGAGCATCTCGAACCGTGCCCCATTTCCCGGAATCCCGGTCTCCCGGATGGTTATCCCGCTTATTGCAAGGATCTCTTTTACCAAAAAAAGGCCCAGGCCGGAGTTTTTCCCGAACCCCCGCTCAAAGATCTGCTCTTTCTCGACAAGGGGGATTCCGGATCCGTCATCCTCGACAATAACGAGAAAATTATCCGGCTCCCGCTCGCAGCGGACAGTTATCACGTTCAGCCGCCCACCGTGACGGGCCGCGTTGTCGAAAAGGTTGAAGAAGACCCGTTCGAGCAGAGGATCGGCAAAGATCTCGACACCCCGACAGGTGCCGGAGAAGGTTATAGGAACGCTGGTGGTAGTCCGCGCTACAACGTCCTCCAGCCGGAACCAGGCCGGGGCTTTCATCCCGAGATCCTGGTAGGCCCGGGCAAACTCGATCTGGCTGGTGATCGTTCCGGCAATATTCAGGATCTTTGCAAGGTAATCCTCAACAAGAGGATCGCTCTTCTTCATGGACGCTATCTGGGCAAATCCCTGCAGGGCCGTCAGCTGGTTTGTGATATCATGCCGGGTGATGCTGTTGAGGAGACTGAGCTTCCGGTTCGCCTCGCTGAGCGCTGAGGCAGCCCGCTTGCGTTCCGTGATATCTTCAAGCACCCCGTCAAAAAACTCAACGGATCCATCGGGACCGCGAACCGCAATTACCGATAAGCTTGCCCAGAACACCCCGCCATTCTTCTTTTTGAGCTGGGTCTCGTAATTCAGCAGTACGCCATCCCGGACCAGGCGATCGGATATTATCTTCCTCACCCCTGGATCCACGTACAGGTCTGCCACCGGACACTGCATGAATTCCTCCACGGAATCATAGCCGTGCAGGTGTGCAAGGATCGGATTTGTCATGACCCTCCTGCCGGAGGGGCCGGGTGTGGTGCGGAATAATCCAACAGGCAGGTTCTCCATGAAGTTCTTCAGCTGCTGCTGCTGTGCCTCAATTTCCTCACCCATCCGCTTGCGTTCGGTGACATCGCGGAAGACAACCATAATGGCCGGAAGGCCCTGGTAAAGGATGGGTTTTGACGTCACCTCGGCCGTGAATGGCTGGCCGTCTGCGGTAATAAGACGCTCCTCCCTGAGTGGAATGGTATCTCCCCGTTCCTCCATCAGCCGGAACTCTTCAGCCAGCCGCTCCCGGTCATCCGGATGAACGAACGGGAGAAGTGTCCTGCCGACAAGATCACCGGCGCTCCCTGATCTGACAAGCCGGACGCATTCCGGGTTGGCATAGAGGATCTTCCCGTCGCGGTATACCACGACTGCATCGGGGGACAACTCCACCAGCGCACGATATTTCTCTTCGCTTTCCCGCAGATTATCTTCGGCCTTTTTCCGGTCTGATATATCGAGGATCACGCCGCGAAATCCCACGAGTTCCCCTGCACGGTAAATAGGTGCAGGGTAAATGAGGATGGGGAGCGTGGAGCCATCCGGGCGGATTGCCGTATACTCATGGTTGTCGGGGGATCTTCCCTGCAGGATTTTTTCCACATTCTCGCGGACACGTCCATGTTGTGACGGGTCGATACGCTCAAGGGCATTCATACCGGATGCGATATCCTTTTCTGTCATCCCAAACGCGGCAAGAGCGTGCCGGTTCGCATAGGTGATATTGAACGAAAGGTCCATTTCGAAGATGATCTGGGGGAGCAGTTCGGCAAGCTCGCGGTACTTCGCCTCGCTCTCCCGTATCCGCTGCTCACTCCGGACAAGCTCATCAAACTGTGCCTTTAATTCTTCGGAGGATGCGGCAAGCTCGTCATGGGCTGCCCGGAGATCTTCTTCCGCGTTCCGGCGGTCAGTAATATCCACTGCAAACCCCCCGATAAGAGGTGGTTTGTTCTCACGATCAATCCGGAACTTGAAGGTCTCAAAAATTCGCCGGTCCCCGTTTTTCACCGTAAGGTTTTCAATAGTTTTGAGATCCCCGTCCTGTAATACCTTCAGGTCGTCTTCAATCATCTTCTCGGCAGCTTCCGGCGGGAAGATGGAACGGACCGATTGTCCGATCCATTCATGGGCCCCGAAGAGTTCTGCCATCCGTTTGTTGACAAAGAGATTGGTGCTATCCTGATCCTTGATGAACGCCGTTACCGGGAGGTAGTTCATGAATGCGGCAAACCTGCTCTCGCTTTCATGGAGTTTTTCTTCCGCCAGGTTCTGTTCGGTGATATCCCGGATAATACCGAGGATGGCCGGCTGTCCCAAGTAGAGAATCCGATCAACAAAAAACTCCCCGATCCGGATCTCACCGCTCTTTGTGAGGAGCCGGGTGGTGAAGACGGGCGGGATCTGGATGCCCGCAATCCTCTGCTGCCCGAATACCTGCAGCCTCATACGATCCTCGGGATGGATGATGTCCCAGACCTCATTCGCCATAATCTCGTCGTGGGAGTACCCGGTCAGTTCTATTGCCCGGCGGTTGACAAAGAGGAACCGGTCTCCCCGGTAAATGTAAATGGTTTCATGGCTGTTTTCAACAACAACCCGATATTTCTCCTCCTCTGCCCGCAGTTCCTCTTCCACGGTCTTTAACTCCGTGATGTCCCGGATGGACTCGATGGCGCCGACCATCTCCCCTTGTCGGTTATAGAGCGGGCTTGCTTTACCCAGGAGCATAACCGGTCTTCCTTTCGGTCGCGGGAGGGTGGTATCAGCGATCAGGATGCCCTTTTCATGGGTGATATGCCCGTAATTTTTGGTAATGAAATCATCGGGCTCGAAGATCAGATCGATGAGAATCTTACGCCGGGTTCCGTAAAACGCAATTGCGTACTCGTAATCCCCCTTCCCGAGGATATCGGAGGCAGAAATCCCGGTCATCTCCTCGATTGCCCGGTTCCAGGCAATCACCCGGCCGGACCGGTCGATGGCAAAGGTAGCGTCCGGGAGGAAATTGATAATATCAGAAAGGCGCTGCTCCGAGTCCTTCACTGCATCCATTGCCTGCCGACGCTCGACTGCAATCTTGATCTTGTGCGCCAGCTCGGCAAACTGGGCCTGGGGGTCACCGCCTTTCTGGAGGTAGAAATCTGCGCCGTTGTTAATAGCCTCTATAACCACCACTTCGCGCCCGCGGCCGGTGAAAAGGATGAATGGAATTGTGCCGAATTGTGCCCGGACAGCTCGTAAAAAATCAATCCCGTTCATGCCGGGCATCTGGTAGTCGGAGACTATCACATCATAGGCCCTGAACTCCGGCAGAGCCAGAGCTTCCTCTGCGGAGGTCTGGACATCGACCCTGATTTCCGGGGATTGCTCAAGATAGAGCTTGCCAAGTTCGAGAAGATCGCGCTCGTCATCCACATATAATACTGAGAGCATCAGCCATCTCCTGTAATACCTGATGACGCGTCTCATGTATTTATAAAAATTGCTGGATTTTTCGTGATGAAGTGTTCCCAAACCGGGAGAGAAGGACCGGTCGCCAGCTGACCGCAGAAGAAAATTTTTCTCGCAAAAATGATAACAAGGGGTCTGTTTTTTTAAGGGGGGGGATGCAGTATCACTATGCAGTTTAAAGGCAGCAAGACCGAGAAGAATGTGCTCGCGGCATTTGCCGGTGAGTCGCAGGCACGGAACCGGTATAGTTTCTTTGCGAGTGCGGCAAAGAAAGAGGGGTACGAACAGATAGCGGCGATCTTCCTACAGACCGCAGAAGAGGAGAAGGAGCATGCCAAATCATTCTTCAAACTGCTGAACGGCGGCGAGGTGGAGATTACCGCAGCGTTCCCCGCTGGCATGATTGGATCCACGAAGGAGAACCTTGCCGCAGCAGCAGCAGGCGAGGAGATGGAGTGGGGCACGCTCTACCCAACGTTTGCTGCTACGGCCACAAAAGAGGGGTTCAAGGATATCGCCTACCACTTCAAGATGGTGGGAAAAGTCGAGGAGCACCATGAAGCAAGGTACAGGAAACTGCTGGCTAATATGGAGAGCGGGACCGTCTTTACATCGGAGATGCCCGCAAAATGGTACTGCAGGAACTGCGGATATGTCCATGACGGGAAAAATGCACCACCCAGGTGCCCGGTCTGCGATCACCCGCAGGCATACTTCGAGATTACAGCAGGAAATTACTGATTATTTCCCCTTATTTTCTTTCGGCCGACATGGCTCTTCCCGGCCCGGGTTAGCGGATTCATCCGGGGGGTATCTTCGGCGGGGTTCCCGGGAGAATCCCTCGATAATTATTCAATCATCCGGTCTGCCAGCTGGATGATGTCGAGGACTTCAAAGGAGGATCCGGTTTCGGCACGGACATCCTCAAAGTTTCTCCGGCAGAACGGGCAGTTTGAGGCAAGGATGCCGGCATGGAGCCGGTTCACCTCTGATACTTTCTCCCGTACAATGGCCAGGGCAAGACCGGGGTCCCGGGCTTTGATCCCCCCGCCTCTCAAGATCCTCGATCATGGCAAGGATGGTCTCCTGATAGTCTATCCATGACCCGGTCCGGAACAAGAACGATCCGCAGCACGATTCCCGCTCTTTGAGCATGCAGAACAGTATTCCGGATTTTGCCAGGATCCGGATGGCGGCCTGCCCGATCTCCGGTTGCCGGAACGCTGCCGTGCAACCAGGAAAGAACCCGACGGGGGCGGAATCGGCAACCGGGATCTCTGCGGGGATCCAGGCAACCCGGTCCGAACTGCTGTTGCCGTATGGGCTCTTTGTATCCACGATCATCCGGACAGTCCATTCAATTATTGCATCCTTGTACTCCAGCTCCCGTGCCGCACCCATGATCGATTCCCAGAGCGGGGTGGTGGCAATCCCCGATTCGCAGATAACGGCACAGGCCCCGCACGAGGTGCACCGGAAGAGGCTTGAGAAAAGGGCTGCCAGTTTCTCTTCAAAGGAGGGATTGCGGAGGAGATGTGTGAGTACTTGAGCCTCCCGGGTCCCAAGCCGCCGTAAGCCGGCAATGCGTTCCATTGCGCCATCGGGATAACCGGCCCTGACCACCGGGCAGGCATCCAGTTCCAACAGCTGGACCGGGGTGAACCGGCGCAGCCGGATCACTTCAGGATCAGGCCAAGCCAGTTCAATCTTCTCCTCTTCGGGCAAGCAGGACGAGCGGTGTTACGAGGATATGCCGGAACCGGGTCCATGGCAGTACCATGACAAAGAGCGGGAAGGTTACATACAGATGCAGCGCGAGAATATCGAGGGCAAGGTTCATGTTGAAGAGGGATTTGCCGATGAAGAAGTCAAAACCGGCAAACCATTCGGCAGTCATGCCGAAAATCCCGATGGCGAGCACGACAATGACGATGAAATAATCCGCAAACCAGGTCCGTTTCCTCACTTCGGGAACAAAAAGCCGCCGAGCAAGGGCAAAACCTGCCGCGAGAACGAGCGGGTGCGCCAAGAGGGAGTACGGGATGCGGATACTGTCGATATACCGGAAAAATGCCCCGCCAAGTCCCGTCCGGATCGATAAACGAAAGGAAGAGGGCAATTACCGAGAGGTGGAGGAAGAGAGCAAGGATCATAAAGCTCCAGATGATCGCCATGTGCACGGCCCAGCGGCGCCGGCTCCGTTTCCAGACCCTGCGGAAAAGGAGGACGGCAAGCACCAGGACCCGGAGAAATACTGAGGCTCCATCCCGGAATGCTTCCCGGGCCACGGAGAAGAGGATCCGATCCGGCCTCCCGTGCCCCCAGGCGGTTAGGAGTAGGTAGGTACCAACAATGCAGAAAAAAACGGCTGCAACCGGCACGAACTAGGGTATTAATCCGGAGTAGAATGCATGATCTGCCATGGAGTGCGTACCGGTCTTTTTTTTTTTTTTTTGGTTTTTTCTTGGTTCCGATAGCGGGCGAGAAGAGGGAATGGGACACGCTCTGCCCGGTATTTGTAACCACTTGCGAATGTCTGGGAACACCCTCATGCATACTTCGGGAAGCAGGGAATTCCTGTTATTCGAGCTGCAAAAAGACCCTTTCCTGCCCACCATTATTCGTGTTTTTCTGCGGTGGGATCTGCGGGGATCCTAACATAATTCTCGATCAGGACATTCCGGCCGTCAATCGTTGTCGCGGTCACGGTTTTTAGCACCGGGACCGATCCACCGTCCCTGTGGAGTAAAACGCGCTCAGATCGATCGATGGTCATACCCAGATCGCTGATCGGGCATCTCCCTTTCTCCGCCGGACAGATGAACTGGTGACAGGTATGCCCGATCATCTCTTTTTCCATGTACCCGGTCAGTCGCTCTCCTTCGGGGTTGACAGAGATGATCTCATGGGAGGCCGCATCGACAACGATGATACCGGCCTGGATATGTTCCCAGATGGTATGGAACTTCTTCTCTGACTGTTCGATAGCACGCTGCTGGACGGTTACCCGCTTCGAAAGAATCATGACCACGGCTGCGATGATAATAAAAACAACAACCCGGGTATCGGCTGCAACAATATACTGCGGATTGAACCCGGTTATGAGAATGTCAAGGGCAAGATAAATGATGCCCATAACCGCTGAATACATTACACCTCGTTCCTGGTACCAGTAGGCAGCGAGGATAATGGGGACGTAATAAATATGGGTGAAGATCGTCTGGATGCCATTCTGGAGACAATACACCGTCAGGAGAAGAACAACTGCAGAAAGGGCCAAGAGGAGGACAAATCTCCAGGAGATAAACGATTTTTTTTCAGGGACCGGAGTCTCCATGGTATTCAATACTGGTTACCGGGTTAAATATCTCACCGTTTCAAACGAGGGGATCACAGATTCCACAAGCCATACCGGATCTGTTGAGATGGTTGTCATCGTTCGTTCAGCCTAGCCAAATGTCGCGGTCAGGGTATGGGCGCCGTGTACATTGGACAGGGTGTATGTGGTGGTCTGTCCCACCGATCCCCCGAAGGATACCGGTGACCCGTCCAGACTGATGGAGAGCACCGATTTCATGGATTTTGGCGTGAACGTGAAGGTCTGACTGGCGCCATCCGGTACGACCACGGTCCCGGGGGTAACTCCCGGCGGCGAGATGGTCCCAAGGCCGGGTGGTGACCATGAGACGGATATAACGGGACCTGAGGGGATTGATGTTGTTACCGGGGCAAAGGTCGTGACCGTTGCAGTTGGCGTAACATTTTTAGTGAGCGTAGTAGTGATCGTTGTTGAGACGGTGGATATCGGAACAACGGTCTTTGTTGCAGTTGTTCCGAACTTCGGAGACTTCCATTCAAGGATCATGAGACCGGAAACGGGATCAACGATCCTGACCCGCAGGTCTTCGGATAACTGGGGAAGCGCGGCCACACCGATGAGGCTCGATACCAGGTTGTAGCCGGTGCCGGTATGATATAGGTATACCGTGTTGCCCGGCCGGAATTCACCGATGGCCGGGCCTGGGACCGCCCTGAACGAACCTCCCGGGGTATCCACATAGATCGATACCGGAAAGGACGTCTCAGTACTTCCCGAAAAATTCAGGACGTCTCCTCCTCGGTGCCTGATGGCAATCGCAGAATAGCCGGGCATCTGCTTGAGGGAGACATCAGCAGTGATATAGGCTCCTTTCGGGATCTGGGGAACCACCCCGAATACAACTACAAAAATGACAGCACCGAGGATCATGACGATAGCGAGAATGAGGATTTCATCGGTCATTTCACTGAATGCATCCTCACAAGATCTCATTGTGTGTCACATCAACATGGTTGAATAAAATAGTATCTGTAGAGAGGGGGAGATGAAACCGAATACACCAGATTCTTTCGGGATCGCTCCATCGCCGGGTTTCATCCAGATGAGGCGGGATTTATCGTGCTGGTTATCTGATCCAGCCCAGTCGGACCCATCGCTCGTAGTCTTCAACCCGTAAATCCCGGTTCTCAGTAACAAGATCTTTGAAAAATTCCCGGTTGCCGGTAATCTCCGCGTCCTGTTCCGGAGCGGAGAAACCGTCCGTTATCGCCCCGGCGAGTTTCGTCCCGAGCACCCGGGCATCCGGTTCTGCTGCCTCCACGGCTTCCTGAATCCCGCCGGTTGCAACGCTGACCCCTCCCGCCGTGATCACGCCAAGGTAGTTGAGGACATGATTCTGGTATGCGACAACCTGATCCCCACCGGAGGTGTGCGTGGTCGCAACCGAGCACCCGTATTTTCCGTTCAGAACCTGGTAATGGATCGCGTCCGCGAGCCGGTCGAAGAAGATCTTCATCTGGCCGGAGACATTGTCGATATAGACCGGCGATGCAAAGACGATCCCGTCCGCGTCCTTCATCCGTTCAACGAGCGTGGGAAGATCGTCTTCGAATACGCAGATCCCGTTGATCGAACAGCCCTCGCAGGCCGTGCAGGGTGTTACGCGGAGATCGCAGAGATCGATCATCTCGGTCTCAGCGCCGGCCTCTGCTGCTCCTTCAAGAACAAGAGCGGCAAGTTGTCTCGTGATGCTCCGGGTGGTCCGGGGACTTCCGTTAATAGCGACAATTTTCATTTTTTTATAACTCCCGTTGCAGAAGATTGGGCGGTGAAAGGTATTATGGGAAGTGGGTTTTCTTCTGGTATGAAAAAATGGACTGGGGGCGGTATGCCGGTTACCTGCAGGACTATTTTTTCAGGACACGTTCGAGCCAGTCGCCGATGAAAGCACCCACGATAAAGAGGATCACGAAGATGACGATTATGATAAAGAGGCCGAACATTCCAAGGATGCCGAGACTGATGCTCAAACCTCCCGGAAAGAGGAACATCGAGACGAGCACGAAAATAATACTCATGACGATTCCGGCGATCACGCTATTTTTGAGAAGACCTTTGTAGTCTTCCTTCCCATGGTGGAAAAAGCCAAAAGCGATTCCAATGATTAACGTCAGCAGTTCAAGCCACATGCAGGTACTCCGGATTCACAGCAATTTCACGCCCCAACCACTAATAAGTTCCGCAAGTGCCGGCATATCCGGAAAACCGGGTGGAGGGAGATTCCCAAGTCCACCCACTGGCAGGATGAGGGCAAGTGTAAATATCGTATAATTACATCCATTTTTCAAAAATAATGAATTTAAAACCCCATTTTGAAATGAGGTCAGCGTGGCTTCCGGTTGGAGGAGAACCTATAAAACTGACTGAGCGGTATTCGGATCTTCCCACACGTTTAAAGCCCGCTAAATTGCACGGTTTTATCCCGGTTAAAACGGCTTTTTTCAAAAAAGAACCGATTTTAAGAGGATTTTTGCCGGGCGTTGGCACCGTTTCCACTGGAGAGCGCCCGGAATTTTTTCGGTTCTCTAAATTAATGTCCGATTGCCAAACCGGGCATTTTACGAAGACTTATTATCACAGCCTTTCCGGACGAGGGGTTCACCGGGCATGCGGGTTCGTATAATAGTCCGGTCCCCACCATTCGATCTCAGCAACAGAAACTAATATCAATTATCAGGAGAAGCATTGAACAATGTTCTCTCTCCTGTACGTGGATGACGAGCCCGAACTGCTCGAGATCGGCCGGTTGTTTCTCGAAACTTCCGGTGAATTCGAGGTCAGCACGGTCGAATCGGGGGATGGGGCGCTCGCCCACCTGGAGCGAATGGACTTTGATGCCATTGTTTCCGATTACCAGATGCCCGGTATGAACGGTATCGAGCTCCTCAAAGCCGTCAGGAAAGCAGACACGGATATCCCGTTCATCCTTTTCACCGGCCGCGGGCGAGAGGAAGTGGTTATCGAAGCTATCAACAACGGCGCTGATTTCTACCTCCAGAAAGGCGGCGACCCTCGGGCACAGTTCGCCGAGCTCTCCCATAAGCTCCGACAGGCAATCAGTAGGAAACGTACGGAGAAAGCGCTCTGGGATTCGGAAAAACGCTTATCCGACATCATTGACTTCCTCCCGGACGCCACCTTTGCCATTGATACAAACGGGCAGGTCATTGCCTGGAACCGGGCAATCGAGGAGATGACCGGAATTCCAGCCTCCAATATTCTCGGGAAGGGAGATTATGAGTACGCGATCCCGTTCTACGGGAGCCGAAGGCCAATCCTGATCGATCTCATCTTCGAACCCGACGATACCGTGATGAAATACTATTCCGGCATCAAGAGGGAGAGTAACAGTATTTCGGCAGAGACAAACCTCCCCCACCCGAAAGGCAGACGGATCGATGTCATGGCAAAGGTAAGCCGGCTCTGCAACCGGGATGGCGATGTCATCGGAGCAATCGAATCCATCCGGGACATTACGGACTTGAAGAAATCCGAAGAAGAACTCAGGGCATTGAACGAGCAGCTGGCTGCATCCGGCGAAGAGCTCAGGTCCCAGTTCGACGAACTTGCTGTGAACGAGAACCGGATCCGGGTAAGCGAGGCTAGGCTGCGGTACATGCTCGGATTCTACGAACGCGCCAGGGGCAGGCGTCAGGAACTCATGAGTTATGCTGTCGAGGGGGCGGGCGTAGTTACCGACAGCCCGCTTGGGTACCTGGCATTCCTGAACGAAGACGAGAGCGAACTCACCATGTACGCCTGGTCGAGATCCGCCATGAAGGAGTGCGCACTCCGGGAAAAACCGATCATTTACAAAACTGAAAAGACCGGCCTCTGGGGAGAACCGGTGCGGCAGCGGCGGCCGGTCATAACCAATAATTACTCTGCGTCGTCCCCGCTGAAAAAGGGATACCCGGCCGGTCATCCGCAGATCGTCCGTCATATGAGTGTGCCGGTCATCGAGAACGGCCGCGTTGTGCTGGTGGGGGGAGTGGCAAATAAAGCATCGGATTACACCGACATCGACGTGCAGGAACTCCTGCTCCTGATGCAGGGACTCTGGCAGGTACTCAGGCAAAAAGAGACCGAAGCCGGACTCATCGAGAACGAGGCGCGATTCCGGTCCATCTTCGAGAACAGTCCGTACCCGATCGTCATCAATGACCGCAGGACACACAAATATATTGACGTCAATGAGGCATTCCTGCAGGAGTGCGGTTATACAAAAGATGAGGTACTCGGCAAAGATTCCCTTGAACTGGGACTGCTGTCACCCGAAGACCAGGAAAGGCTTGTGAACCTTCTCAGAGCCGGCATCCGGGTCGAGAGGGAAGCGGTCACCAGGATAGCAAAGAATGGGAACAAATATCATATCCTCATCTCGTCACTCCCGGTCATGCTCCACAACGAGCCTGCGATCCTGACCATGACCGCAGACGTGTCGGAACTGGAACGGACCCGGGAGGAGTTGCGGGTCCGGTACGACGAACTGGTCACAGCCCAGAATGAACTCAGGATCCGCAAACAGCAGATGGAGGAGATAGCATCCACCATTCCCGGCGTGGTCTACCAGAATTACCTGCGATCCAACGGAGAGATCGGTTTCTACTATGTCAACCTCAAATCGGGACAAAAGATCTTCGGTACGGATGAAACCATCACGGACTTCCTTGAATGGTTTACAAGCCATGTCCACCCGGAGGACCGTGCACGGTTCCTTGACTCCATTGAAACCGCTACTATCGCACGGAAACCCTGGAATTTTGAAGGCCGGTTCGTAAAGCCCTCCGGGGATGAGATCTGGTTCTCGGGGTCGTCATGCCCTGTCGAGCATAAGACCGAACTGGTCTTTACCGGCGTCCTTGTGGATATCACGGAGCGAAAACTGAAAGATTCACGCCTTCAGGCGGCGTATGAACAGATCTCAATTGCTGAAGAGGAGCTCAGGGAACAATACGACTCCCTGGCAAAGAGCACCGATGCCATCCATGAACGCGAGGAGAAGTACCGGCTCCTGGTGGAGGTAACCGGGACCGGCTATGTGATCCTTGACGACAAGGGGAAGGTAATTGACGCAAATCCCGAGTATGTCCGCCTGACCGGACGAGCCAGCCTACCGGAGATCCTTGGCAGGAGCGTACTTGAGTGGACCCCCGAGAATGAACGCACGAAAAATGCAGCGGCTGTCCGGCAGTGTCTTCAGGAAGGGAGCATACGGGACTTCGAGATTAATTACATGGACCGCACGGGCCAGGTTATTCCGGTTGAGATCAATGCTGCCGTTGTGCATGAGGAAGGTAAGGTCCGCATAATTACCCTCACCCGGGACATCTCCGGCAGAAAGGCAACAGAAAAGGCACTCCGCAGATCCGAGGGCCAGTACCGGATGCTCGTTGAGAACAGCCACGACATCATCTTCACGCTGGACAAGGAGGGAATCTTTTCCTTTGTCTCCCCGAGCGCAAAAGCACTGCTCGGGTACTCTCCATCGGATCTCACCGGGAAATCCTTCCGCTCCATTGTCCATCCCGATGATGTTGCAACGTGCGAGACATACCTGAAAAACGCCATTCATGACGGTCCTCAAAGGACTGATGTGGAATACCGGGTCTTCCACGCAGACGGGTCAATCCGGATACAGGTAGCTAACATTTCCCAGGTATTCGACAACGATGGATCAATCCTCTTCGTTGTGGGTACTGCCCGGGATATCACCGACATGAAGCGGTCACAGGTGGCGATCCGGGAAACCAGCAGGAAACTCAACCTGCTCAACAGCATCACACGGCACGATGTTGCAAACCAGCTCACCACCCTCCTTGGGTATACCCAGCTTGCGATGATGAAAAAACCCGATCCGGTGATCGCCGACTTCATTGCCAAAATAGAGAGTTCCGCGCAGGTTATCCGGCGCCAGATCGAGTTCACGCGGGCCTACCAGGAGCTGGGGGAGGGGGCCCCGGCCTGGCAGGCACTCTGTGACCTGGTCCTAGCAGCAGAGCCAAGGAACGTTGGGGTCACCTGCACCTGTACCTCGTTTGAGATCTATGCAGACCCGATGCTCTCAAAAGTGTTCTTCAACCTGTTTGACAACGCAGTCAGGCATGGGGAGCATGTGACCGCCATCTCGGTCCGGTGCGGGACGGTGGGCGAAGATCTGATCGTTTTTGTTGAGGACAACGGAGTTGGTATCCCGCTTACCGAGAAATCCAAACTGTTCCAGAAAGGGTACGGCAGGAACACGGGTTTTGGCCTCTTCCTGACCCGGGAGATCCTCGCCATCACCAGCATCTCCATCAGCGAGACCGGGACGTATGGCAGGGGTGCCCGGTTCGAGATCACGATCCCGAAAGGCACATACCGTTCAGTGCCCTGACCTAGATCTTAGTCCCACCACCTTATTACCCGCTGACGATTGGCGTGAGTTTGCCCCGGAACTGGCTCATGTAGAGATCGTAATAGAATCCTTTTTTATCCATCAGTTCCGTATGGTTCCCGCTCTCGATGATCCTGCCCTTGTCGATGACCAGGATCACATCAGCATGCCGGATCGTGGAGAGCCGGTGGGCAATGATGAACGAGGTCCGGTCCTTCTGGAGGGTGAGAAGACCTTCCTGGATCCGTTTCTCCGTCCGGGTGTCCACGTTGCTCGTTGCTTCGTCAAGGATCAGCATGCGGGGGTTTGCGACAATGGCCCGCGCAATCGTGAGCATCTGGCGCTGGCCCTGTGAGAGGTTGATACCCCCATCAATAAGAACAGTCTTGTAACCTTTGGGCTGCTGGAGGATGAAATCGTGGGCATTGGCCTGTTTTGCAGCCTGAATGCAGTCCTCGTCGGTTGACCCTTCTCTTGCGTATTTCAGGTTTGCCATAATCGTATCGGAGAAGAGGAACGGCTCCTGGAGTACCTGGGCAACCTGGACCCGAAGCGTGTCCTGCTGCACGGATCTGACATCTGTCCCGTCCACCGTGATCGCCCCGCCGCTGATATCGTAATACCGCGTGAGGATGTTGATGATGGTGCTCTTCCCGGCCCCGGTTGGCCCGCAGAGCCCGAAGACCTGCCCCGGAGCTGCATGGAACGAGTTGTCAGTGAGCACCCGGCGACCTTTGATGTAGGAGAAGTCCACGTGATCGAAGACCACGTCGCCCTCAACAACTGGCATGACAGGCGCGTCCGGCGCATCGGAAACGGTAGGTCGCTCGTCTATGACCTCGAAAACCCGTGTGGCCCCGACAATCGCGTTGAGGATCTGGGCATAGACCGTGAAGATGGTGGTGAACCCGTTGAGGAGGGCGAACGAGAACCCGATGAAGGCAATGAGCGTGCCTATCTCGGCCATGCCCTCCATCACCATCAGGCCCCCGACCACGAGGAGCAGGACCGTTAGGATCGTGGTGAAGACGGTGGAGACCTGCTGGTTGATCAGGGCCGAGAACTGGGCCTTCTCCCCGATCCCGGCCACCTTCCGGCTCTGTCGTTCGAACTGCCGCGAGGCCTCGTCCTGCCGTCGGCTCGCTATGATGGTTTTTGCGCCCGAGAGCCACTCTTCAGTGAAGCCGTTCAGGTTGCTTGTTTTTTCCTGCAGGAGGGAGAACGCAGGGCCGGAGACCTTCGTGATCAGCCAGGAGACCCCGACAAGAGCGATGACCACGATATAGGAGAGGACCGTTAAGACCGGGCTGATCCAGAGCATGATGATGCTCGTGATCACGATCGACAGGATTGCCTGACCGGTCTCGAGCGCCCCGATGGAGAGGAACTGTTCGATGACCTGCGTGTCATTGGTGACACGGCTCATAAGCTCTCCAATCGGGCGCCGGTCAAAGAAGTCGAGGGAGAGCGTTTGGATGTGCTTAAAGAGATCAGTGCGGAGCTGTAAGAGCGCTTCCTGCGCGATCTCCGAGAGCAGTTTCTGGGAGATGAGACCGGAGACCCAGATGACAATACCGGTGATGACGAGCAAGACTATGACCTGCATGAGCGCCCCGACCTGTCCACCGGTTGCCGAGATGATGTTGGTTGCCCGGCCCATCAGGATAGAGAAGATCGCTTCCATGAACGCAAAGACCGCCATGAAGATGACAACCAGTACCAGTTTCAGCCGGAGGGGGGCAAGATACATCAGGAAGCGCCGGAGGGTAGGAACCATCTGGAGAACCGGTTCGTTTCCGGAAGATTTCCTTCGGACGGTCATGCTGCACCGCCCCCAAGAATTCCCCGGCCGAGCTGTGAGTTATAGATCTCCTGGTACTGCGGGTTTTCATTCAGGAGCTGTTCGTGGGTTCCCGAAGCGATGATCCTCCCGTCTTCGAGAAGAAGGATCCGGTCGGCGGCAATCACGGTGCTGATCCGCTGCGCAACAAGAAATTTGGTGACGCCGCTGAACCGCTGGTTGATCCTGTCCTGGATGCGGGCCTCGGTCGCTACATCACAGGCGCTCGTGCTGTCGTCGAGGATCAGGATCCTCGGCTTGGCCGCAAGCGTCCGGGCGATAGCCAGACGCTGCCGCTGGCCACCGGAGAAATTCGCACCGTGGCGGGCGACCGCATCCTCGTACTTCAGGGGGATATTGCTGATGAACCCTGCTGCATCGGCATCCTCTGCACTGGCGATCATGTTGTCATCCGACAGGTCATCCGCGGCAAAGAGAAGGTTCTCGCGGATGGTCCCGAAGAAGAGGTTCGGCTGCTGGAGGCAGATGGCCACGATCCGCCGCAGGGTATCCTGGGGGATTGACCGGATATCAGTGCCATCGATAGCGATACTACCGTCAGTGACATCATAAAACCGGGGAATGAGGTTGACGAGCGTGGACTTACCTGAACCGGTTGTGCCAAGAAATCCTATCGTCTCTCCCGGCTCTGCAGTAAAGCTGATGTCGCGAAGTACAAGGGGGCCGGAGGTGTTGTCCGGGTTCCGGTACCCGAACGAGACATGGTCGAAAACCACCCGCCCCTGTACAGAGACAATGTCAGGGATTGTTGGAGTCGCCGCATCCTGAACATCAGCTGGTGTGTCAAGAATCTCAAAGATCCGGTCGAGCGAAGGGCGGGCTGATGAGATGGCCGGCAGCACCGTGCCGAGGATCATGAATGGCATGATCAGGAGGAAAAGATACTGGATCGAGGCAACGACTTCGCCGACCGAGAAACCGGTACTTTCCAATACGCGGGTCCCCCCGATCCAAAAGATCGCGGCAAGGGAGAGATTGACAACGAGCAGCATGGTAGGAATCAGGATGGCTATGCTGGTCTGGGCCCGGAGAGACGCGGTCCTCACCGAGCCGGCAACCGTGGCGAACCGTTTGTTCTCAAGGTGCTGGCGGACAAATGCCTTAACCACACGGATACCCGCCATGTTCTCCTGCAGAGCTCCACCCATCTGGTCGTATTTCTCCTGCCGTTCAGCGAAGACCGGCAGGACAAACCGAAGATACGTGACAAGAAGTAAAAAGAAGATGATCACAAGGAGCAGCATCAGCCCGAGGAGGGCGGGAGAACGGATTGCGAAGAGAATGACAGTGATAATGAGCATGACCGGCACGAGCGGGAGGTTGAGAATCCCCTGCTGGATAGCGATCTTGATATTCTGGACATCGTTGGTGAGACGCACGAGGAGGTCGCTCGGTCGCAGCCGGTCGATGTTGCCAAACGAGAGCTGCTGGATCCGGTTGTAGGCTTCAGTCCGTAGATAATGGGCGGTTTCTTCCGAGAACCTGACCGCGATGAGGGTGTTCACCACCTGGAGGATCGCGGCAATCAGGGTGAATAGGAGCATGTACCCGCCATAATGGAGGACCCTGCCAAGATCGTTGCCAATAATTCCCTCATTGATCAGGGACTGGGAGAGGGACGGGACCGCGAGCGTGCAGAAGGCTGCGCCAATCGTGAGCAGGATGGAGAACACGAGCCATTTTTTATCATCGTCCCAGATGCCGAAAAGCCGTGCAAGAGTGTTCATGTCCTCACTTCACGTATCGTATCTGATTGATCCCTTCATACCATATTATATATTCCGAACTTTGTCAGATCCGGCCTCATGACCGGGCCAGAGAAATCCGGAGCAACGAATTTTCTGATACGGGGATAAAAAAAGGACATTCGTTCCTGCCTGTATTACGGTGAGGTGGTATTTGGCACCGCAACAACCCATGCCCGGTTCTTCATGTTCTCCGGGAAATAATGGGCATCAAACCACATTGCATCGAACTCCCCGTAATTGAAGTACGTGATCCCGTCCACCCGATCATCGTGGCTGTCAACGGAATCGGCAAAGATGATAACATCATCCCACCCGGATTCCGTTCCCCGGGTGTCATACCCGACAACCACTACCCAGTGACCGCCCCAGTCGATCCATTCCACCATCGTGGGAATCCCGTTTTTAAGATTCTCACGGAGCATGACGCCGGTGCCGTTCGTTCCCCACGTGGCATTCCAGCCGTTGCGGTTGAACCACGTGGTGACCTGCTCCGGATTTATCCCGGTCTCCGTGGAAACCGAAGGGTTCATTTCACGGGCAACACGCTCCTCTTCAGCATCGGCATTGGGCAGGGGTTTTCCATAATACGACATGACGGTCATCGCCGCTACCGCCCCGCAGCTGTAGTTGGTCATCTGCTGCCGGTAACTTTTGAGCGGGATTACGGTGAGATGATCATTGGATTTCAGGGTATCAAAATCGATACCGGTATAATATCCTGGTTCGGGAAAGGACGTGTCAAGACCATACCGGATCCCTGACGGATTCTGCAGGGGAGTGACATGCGAAAAAACCATGCTGAGGGCAAGCGCCATAACCGGAATAACAAGGCAGATGGTAAGAACGACATAAAGGCGACGCATGAAACCGGCTCCTGAGTAGTATTGTTTTTTTCGCGCCGTCAGTTAAAAAAAGGTGCAGAAGTGTTCGCGGCCTCATACTGCCGACATACCAGAGAGGGAGAGCCAAGCAAGCACGATCAGTACGAGAGCGATGATGATGATCATAATCTTCAGGTATAAGACACCAGCTGCCGGTTTTTTCGTTGTCCTGTTCCGTTGATCAGGAATATATCCCCCACCGGTCACAGAGACCCCCCCTTTTCCGTAATTCATGCTGACCGACGGCCGGGGTTTTCGATTCCAGCGGCCAAGCCCGGTGCAGTTATGGTTGGGCGGGAGCCGGCAGTCCGGACAGAACTTGCCCCCGCAGTGATCGCAGGTGAAGGGCAGGGCGCACTCGGTGCCGCAGTTTTCGCAAGCCGACATGATCCTCCGGTTGAGGCGTTTTTGCATATAACCGTCCCGGTTCAGGAGCCCTGCAGCGAATCCGAGATAAGTTGTTGCGCCGTTTGGGACTTCTTCCCCTCCGGAGGATATCCCGGGATCGTATTCCTTATAGCCATTTACACCGGACATATCTGGACATGGGGCAGTACATCAGGGGGGATGTCCTCCTCGCTTCGGTTGCTCTGGATGAGCGGCAGCTGGCAAAGACCCGTCCGGTCGTCGTGGTCTCTGCCACATCGGCCGGCGAACTCCGGGTCTGCCCGATCAGCAGCAAGCCACCCACCGATGCACCATCCCTGCCACTCACTATCGATGATTTTACATCGGGAGGCCTCGATCTCTTTTCAGAAAGTTACGTGATGACCTCCCGGATCGTGACGCTTCAGAGCCGCGAGGTAATCGGGAAGAAAGGCCGGCTCATGGATGAGTACATTCTAGAAATTGCCCGGCAGGTACCGTCACCGAGGGAGCGGGACTCCAACGCGGGGCAGCAGAAGCCGGCCCGGTCCCGGATTCGCTGACGGGACAAAGAAGAATCTTTTTTGCACGTTCTGGTGCATCAGCATCCTTATCATTTTCCCGGGATAACGTTGGTTGGATGGACATTTCAGAGGCCATTCGTGAGATCGAAGCAAAGGTGGGGCGGATCTCCGCGGTCCAGAAATTCCTGCTCGGGACCGACGGGTCGGTCACCCAGCTGCTGGAATCCATAACCGGCAAAAAAGTGGTTATCCGGACACTGGTCCAGACAATCGTTGCCGCCGATCCCGCCACCGCGGATAACCTTGGCATAACACAAGGCGACCCGGTGAACTACCGGGTTGTGGAGATCATGACCGAAGGTGATGGCGAAGTCCTGATCTATGCGATATCCCACACACCCATTGACCGGCTCTCTCCGGCATTCAAAGACGACCTGATGAAAGCCGACATCCCGATCGGGAGGATCATCAAACAACACCACATCGAGGCACGGCGGGAGATCCTGAACGCAAAAGTCACACCGGCAACAGAAGAAGCCGGCAGGATCTTCTCCATCTGCAAAAACGAGCCGGTCCTCTCCCGGCAGTACCGGATCATCCATGCGGAGAAGCCCCTGATCTTTATCGAGGAGCAGTTCCCCTACAACCGTTTCCCCGACACGCGTCGGGTCATTGTCAGGACACCTGCCCGGATCCACGTAACCCTGATCGATATGCACGGGGGGTCCGGCCGTGTCGACGGTGGCGTAGGTATCACTCTTGACGAGCCCGGGATCCTGCTGGAAGCGGAGCTCTCTTCGGTCCTTTCCGTGAACGGAGGGGATTTTGCCTTGCAGGAGCGGGTCGGCCGGATCGCAGCGGAGGTGCTCCAGAAGATCGGGGCCGGGGGAAGCGTTGCGATCTCGGTCCGCAGTCACTACCCATCCCATATAGGCCTCGGAAGCGGTTCCCAGCTCGCGCTTGCCGTTGCCCGGGCAATCAGCGAACTTCATGGAAGGCACCTGCCGGTAAAGGAACTCGCCCGACTCGTTGGCCGTGGCGGAACGTCAGGGATAGGGACGGCTGCCTTCGAATATGGGGGATTCATCATCGACGGAGGACACCGGTTCGGTGCTGGCGGGGAGAAGACAGACTTCCGGCCGTCCTCCGCATCACGGGGTATCATACCCCCGCCGGTCATTGCACGTCACGACTTTCCTTCAGACTGGAAGATCCTTCTTGCCATCCCGGATGTTCCCCCGGGAGCCAGCGGGAAGATCGAGACGGATATTTTCCGGAGCAACTGCCCGGTCCCCCTTGCCGAAGTACGGGAACTCTCTCACGAGATCCTGATGAGGATGCTGCCGGGGATTGCCGGCCGGGATCTCGACCTCTTCGGCTCGTCCGTCAACGCGGTGCAGGGTCTCGGATTCAAGAAGGTGGAGCTCTCCCTCCAGCCCCCGGAGGTGACGGGCCTTCTTCCTGTGCTGAGGGGAGCCGGGGCAGCCGGGTGTGGCCTGAGCTCGTTTGGCCCGGCGGTGTATGCAGTCGGGGATACCGGCATGAGCGCAATCGACCAGGCAGCGCAGTCATATATGAACGATTACGGCGGGGGAAAAACCATCATAACCACGGCCCGGAACAGCGGGGCGGATGTCAGGGTAGCATAAAGCCCCCCGGGCCACCCCAACAACACTGCACTGCCCCGGGGAAACGCGGTTTGTCCCGAGTACACCGTAATAATTATTTCCCGATTTTTAAGAGCATCTCCTCAAGCGAGGGATACCGGGACTCTATCTTCTCGACTTTTCCTCCCGCCTCACCGATGAGACCGGTGCACTCGTTGAGTTCTCCCATATCCTTTGCATCGCAGACAAAGAGCCCCTCTTCCTGCCGGTATGTCTTGGAGTGGCCGATCAGTTTCGCGGGATCGTCAACCGAGAAGAAGATGGTGTAGGTCAAAGAGCCGAACTGCTCGCGGAGCTGGTGCATGTTGCCGAACGCCACCACCTGGCCGCGCCTGAGGATCATCACCTTGTCGCAGATCGCTTCAACCTGGTAGAGGTTGTGGGCCGAAAGGACGATCGTCTTTCCTTCACCCTTGAGCCGCCTGAGATAGTCTGCAATGAACCGCGAGGTCATCGGGTCGAGGCCGCTCGTTGCTTCATCGTAGACCAGGAACGACGGGTCGTGGATTAGCGACCGGGCGATCGCAGTCTTCCGCTTCATGCCTTTGCTGAACTCGCCGATCTTCTTCCCCTCGGGTTCAAGCGACAGGGCAGCAAAGAGCTGGCTCGTGCGGATTCGGATCTCCTGCGGGGAGAGACCGTAAATCTCGCCGAAGAACATGAGGTAATCCTCGGCCGTCATCGTCTCGTAGAGACGGGACTCCTCGGGAAGGTACCCGAGGTGCTCCTTGAGGGCGGCCGGGTTTTTTATCACATCGGTATCGTTGATGAAGAGCTCGCCGGAACTTGGGGTGACAAGCCCGGAGATGATCTTGAGAAGCGTGGTCTTGCCCGCACCGTTGTGGCCGATGATGCCGAAGATCTCCCCGTCATCGAACCCGAAACTGACATTATCGAGCGCGGTAAAACCGTCGTACTTTTTCGTGAGACTGCGGGCAGTGATCATGGAAGCTCGCCTTACCATTCAGACTTGTTGTGTGGGGGTGATATAGGTTGGGATGGGGGACAGGCCCTGCCAGCACCGCGTACTATTTGACCAATCATAAACACTACTTTGTTAACCAACCCTCCTGACCCTGACAAGCCTGTACCGGACGTCCGGCGGATGGAATCATGAACGGACCTTCACCATGAGCATGCTCTCTGACATCCGGACCATCGCGCGATGGGAAGTAAAAAAGTCCTTCACCATGATGAGCAGGAATGTCCTCCCGGTCGCCATCATTCTCCTGGTTCTCCTCGTCATTGTCACGGGATTTGCAGCCCAGAGCGGGATGCATATCCAGGACGGGATGTACGAGGTCGGGGTGGATGACCCGCAGGTAGCTGCGCTCATTGCAAGCGATGTCCGGTTCTCTGTGTACAATCTCGATGTCCCGTCGCTTCTCAGGAACCGGAATGCATTCGATTTCATCGTTGTACAGGGGTGGGTCTACCCGGGGTCCACCGAGAAGAGCAAAGCCGCAGTAAAGACCCTTGAGCGGGATTATGCCAAATACAAAAACCAGGTTTACAACGGGGAAGAGGATCTCTTTGCCGCCTACCCGCTCTGGATCGATGTCGTGGCAGTCAAGAGCGAACTGAACTTCCTTGCCACCCAGAGCGGGCAGTACGTCCAGGCAGCCCCGGGTGCGGGAACACCGGTGCCCGAAGGGGAAGTAAGTCACGTCCCGACGCCATCCCCAACCCTGGCATTCTCCAAAGAGGAGATTCGCGAGGAACTGGTCAGGACGAATGCAAAGAATACCCAGATTTCGCGGTATACCGAAGTCCTTTCATCATCTTCCAGCAACACCATGGGATCGTTCAAGACGCCATCCCAGCTCTCACCCCCGCTCCCGTTCGATTCGATCATCCTCGTCTTCGTCTTCATCTTTCCCCTCTACTTCACCTCCCAGTTCTTCATGATGAGCATCATGAACGAGCGGATCGAGCGCAAGGGAGAGGTGCTCCTTTCAACTCCGGTAAGAACCTCCGCACTCCTGATAGGAAAGGCCCTCCCCTATGCAGCCGGCATGCTGCTCATCTGTGCCGGTCTCACCCTGTACCTCGGGGCCCCGCTCCTCATCCTGCTCCCGCTCATCCCGATCATCTTCTTCTTCCTCGCAAACGCCCTCATCATCGGGATGGTAGCCCGGAGTTTCAAGGAACTCTCATTCATCTCGATCTTCTTCTCGACGGTTGCCACATCCTACCTTTTCTTCCCGAGCATCTTTGCAAACGTCCACGTGGTAAGCCTCATCTCGCCCTTAACACTCATCGTCCTCACGCTCCAGGGATCGGTCTGGACCGCCACGGATTACCTTTACTCCACCTCCCTCTTCTGGCTGACCGGGGCCGTTCTCATCTACATTGCGGTATGCAATTTCAAGGAGGAACGGCTCTTCTCGGAGAAACGGCTCCTGCCCAGAATCCGTGAGTTCCTTTCTGAGACCCTTTCCCGAAGGCACCCGTATGTCTCGCTCTTCGTATTGACGGCATTGTCCATTCCGTTCGTCTTCATGGTGCAGCTGATGAGCCTGGTGCTCTTCTTCAACCTGCCCATGCCCTACTCGCTCGTACTGCTGCTCGTCTTTGCGGCATTCATTGAGGAGCTCGCAAAAGCCATGGGTCTTTACGCGCTTTTTGCAACGAATCCTGCATTTTTCTCGTGGAAAAACCTCATCATTGCCTGCGCGGTGACGGCAGCAGGGTTCCTTGTTGCCGAGAAACTGCTCCTATTTGTCACGCTCGCGCAGATCACCGAATCGGTCTTTGGCAGCATCCTTTTCCTCTCGCTCGGGGTGCTCTGGATGCCGTTCCTCCTCCATTTCATCTGCGTCCTTATCGTGGGATGCTCACTGAAGCTCTGGGGACAGAGAGGGTTCGCAGCCGGTCTCATTCTCGCAACGCTCGCCCACTGCCTTTACAACAGTTACTTTATCCTCGGGTGGCTGAAATGAAGTCCCGTCACCTCCAAATCATTGCAAAAAAGGAGTTCACTGGCCTCTTCAACGAGAGGACGATCCTCCTTGCGGTTCTCCTCCAGCTCTTCATCGCACTCTTCTCGTCCTTCCTCATGGTAGGGCTCACGTCCATGTACGATCCCTCCTCGCTCTCGAAATATTCCCACTACCGTTACAGCATCGGGTATGCCGGGAACAGTTCGCCCCTGCTGGACCACCTCCGGGACAGCCCGGACTTCCGGGTGTACCGCATGGATCTCTCTGAGGGCGTGGAGGCGCTCAGGGAACGAAAACTCGCCGCAGTTATCTACGTTCCGGACACAGACCCTGCTGCCGATGAACCGGTCAAGATCACGCTTTATACACTCCAGAACGATCTCCAGAGCGCGATAGTCGACGTCAAACTCAAGGATATTTTCCTGATCTATGAAAAAGACCTGCGGGAGATCCGCAGCGGACGCCTCAACGATATGCCACTGCCGGTTCAGGTTCCCAAAACCCGGGGTGGCGGGGACTTTTACGAGTTTGTGTACGGGCTCCTCATTCCCCTCCTCGTCTTCATGCCGGCCATCATCGCGTCTGCCCTTGTCATAGACCTGATAACCGAGGAGTACCAGCACGAGACTCTCGAGACGCTCATCTCAACCCCGGTCACGTTCTCCGAGATAATCTGGGGCAAGGTGCTGGCCTGCGAGCTGCTCGTCCCCATCCAGGCCGGGGCGTGGCTCATCCTTCTCATGATCAACGGTATCGCGATCCAGAACGCTGGTTTGATCCTCCTGCACGTCGTAATCTCCTCGTTTGTCCTGATCCTGCTCGGGGCGCTGACCGCGCTGTATTACCGGGAGCGCACGGCGGCACAGTTCGTCTTCTCGACTGCGCTCGTTGTTGTTATCCTCTTCGTTCTCGCACTCCCGGCAAACCCGCTCAACCTCCTGACCCGGCTTGCCGTGGGAAGCGCCGGGATGGAACAGTGGGTGCTCCTCGGGGCAGCGGCGGCCGTAGTCATCCTGCTCGGGTACCTCCTGGAGCGTTACGCTCAACGAATGAGCGGGCGGGCAACAAATAACTAAAAAAGGATCCTATCAGGAGGGGGAAGAGAGGATTGGCTGGTCGAGAACCTTGTAGGTTTTGCCGGCACTCGTCACGAAGACCTCGGCCCTGTCATTGCCCCGGGTTCCCGTAATGACGACTTCGTCCCCCCGTCTTGGTTTTCTCGTCCCGTCGTTCATGGAGGACTCGATGACCTGACCGTCAGACCTTGTTACCCGCAGGAGAATGCTCTGGACGACAATTTCCCCCTTGCCCCCGTTGAAGAGCAGGTGGATGGAAGCATCGGGGCGCTCCTTGGTGAGACGGAGATCCACGTACTGTTCAGCGGGGAGCGTATCCACGGCAACGGGTGTCGAGACAACGGTTGCGGCAGAGGTAGAGGCCGTTGTGGGTGGGGGGGTTACGGGAGTTTCCACCGGCGGGATCGCCGCTCCGGTCGGGCTGGTGCAGCCGGCAATAAGCGCACAGAGGATCAGCCCGGACAGGACGCACAGGATCAGGGTGTATTTCATGCAGATTCCTTTCATTTTATTCATATTACTGATTTGTGCTCCGCCAGGAGTGGCAGGCGGGGAAACAGGCTTTTTGCCGTTGCCTGTAATTCCGCCCGATACCACCCGAAAAAGGCGGGAACGAACAGTTAAATTAAAAAGGACACCCGGATTAACTTTACATATCAGGAGTACAGGGAATGTTCTGTCCTAAGTGCGGAAAAGAGACTGATGCATCCGGAAAATATTGTCAGTGGTGCGGGGCGGATATCGAATCCCTCCCGACAGCCCCTGCAATATCCCCGGAGGAGGACGAAGCTCCCGATGTTGGCGTGTATGCCGGTCTCGGGCGGCGGTTTATCGCATTCATCGTCGATATCATCCTCATCATTCTTATCGGTTCGGTCGTGATCACGTTCTTCTCTCTCGTGAACGGGATAAAATATGCCTATTTTATGGCAACCGGGGTCCATTACAGTGCCCTCACGGAAGCACAATCGCTCGATGCGGCGCTTGGCCCGATCGTTGCCTCGTTTGGCATGATCCTCATTGTTATCCCCTGGCTCTACTTTGCGGGCTTTGAATCCTCGCGCAGCCAGGCAACTCCGGGAAAAGTGCTCATGCATCTCATCGTCACCGATCTTGCAGGAACCAAGCCAACATTTGCACGGACAACGCTCCGGTTCTTCGGCAAGTACATCTCCGCGCTGATCATCTTCATCGGCTTTTTGATGATTGCATTCACGAAGAAGCGTCAGGGTCTCCACGACAAGATAGCGGGCTCCCTCGTACTCCTCCAGAATTAATACACTTTTTTTCCGAGGATGGATCCCGCCCGGGCCGGAATGCCGGTCGGTAAAAAAGGGGATAATCCATCGGGTAAACCGATCTCAGCGCACCGGCGGTGGCCGGTTTTTACCATAAAACAATTATTCGTACTTCGGAGAGCAGCGTACACCGTGTTCATCATCTCCATCTTCCTCATCGGCACGGCTGCTCCCATGGCACCGTACCGCATGAACATCAGCAGCCAGCCCCCGTCGGTCGAACCGGGGGGCGCCTGTGTTATTACCGTTTTTGCCATGGGCGAATACATGGTACCCCTCAAAGGAGTTGACATCACGCTCGTGAGCAGGATTAAGGGTGTGACCCTGTCACCCGAATCCGGAAAAACAGATGATGAGGGACGGTTCGAATCGATAATGTTTGCAAATGCCGTGGAAAACCCCTTAATTACGATAGCCGGTGCAGCAACTACGTCCAGAAATTTTTCGGACATAGAAGCCGTCAGGGTCGATATCCCGTTGCAGATACCCGTGTCGGAAAACCAGAAACCCGTTGCTTTGATCGCTGCTGCACCCGGGCGCGGAGGGGATGCACCCCTGCTGGTTGCATTCTCTGCCGAACAGTCGTATGATCCTGAGGGCATGATCATCACATACAACGGGGATTTCGGCGATGGGAAGCAGGGCTCCGGCAGGAGAGCGGTGCATACATACTCCCATCCCGGATCCAGTACTTCACTAATTTTTAGCCCGGACTAAAAAAAAGTGCAAGATCTAACAAGACAGCGGGCGCCGGATATGGTCACTATACGGCAAAGAGTCAGCTGAATACTAAGACCTCATCCAGAAACGTTGCGATCCTGTACCTGCTGACTATCCATTATGTGCAGAGGAAATTTAGGGACGCACCGGGTTCGTACGATTTGTTTGGATTAAGGTATTCTCCAGAGCATTTTTTTTCAAGCAGGCCCTGCCTGAAAATTTTCAATCGCGATCTTTTGGTGTCAGTAACCTTGCTAACAGTTGGATAATTATCCAACTGTTGGATATTTATCTAACAGAAACCAGTTTTCTCCGGCGTGAGCGATCCGGCAGATCAACCGGACCCTGCCTGAAAAAATGTGAGCAGGGGGGGAGGGGGCGGTTGAAATTTTTTTGCCGGAGATCGATTGCGATGCTAATATTGCGATGCTGATAATGGTGTTGCTATTCACTTCAGATTTTTGACAGGTCGATTAGTGAAGTACTGGGATCGTACACGGCAATGCCCAGTGTGAGGGATCACCGGGGCGGTCACTCGGATCCGGCTTTCTTACGTGTCGATGTCCATGAGAGAACGGCCCTGCAGTCCCGTTCAGGCAACCCGATCCACCTCCCTGCACTTCTCGCAGCAATTGTTCTTGTCCTCCTTTGGATCGTTCTCTAGATAACCAAAAGAAAATAGGAGATACGGATCCCGCAAACTCGGAAATCACGGTCACTTATACCGGATCTTCAGCCAGATGAGCACCAGGATGAGAAAGAACGTGACGGTATTTGCCGCAATGATCGGCAGTGAGCTGACCCAGAATCCGTAGAGGGTCCAGAGCAGGACCCCGGCACTGAAGAGGAGGAGCATGGCAAGAGAGAGATCCCGTGTCTCCTTGAGTTTCCAGGCCCGGGCTACCTGCGGGACAAACGAGATGGTGGTAAGGATGCCGGCAATAGAACCGACAACGACAATGGGATCCATGAACAATCTCCTGAAGTATTGGTTGCGTACCTATGATACGGTTTTTGCCCTGCAGATACCCGCTTATTCAGTGGCAGCAGAAGCGTTAGGCGAAAGCCGGTTCCGGTGAGAACTGGTCGGCAGCAACAAGCCAGCGGTCATCCTCACGGACCAGGAAGAACATGTCGCGGCCCCGCAGGGTCTGTTCCTGTCCTCCCATCGAAAACGTGATGGAAAACAGGTATGTGACCACGGCACATTTTCCCTCCCCGTAGAATTGGACCCGGTGATCGGTCTCAGTCCATGAGCCGATTGTTGCGGCAAGGGCAAAACCTTTCCAGCCGGCGACATATGCCTCCCTTCCTTCCAGGCGGCCCGGGGTTGTCGGTACTATAGCAACAGCATCCGGGTGAATGGAGCGCCGGAATGCCGGTTCGTTCCATGATTCGGTCCAGCACCGGTTCATCGACCGGATCATCTCAATAACATCTGTTCCCTGTTCAGGACTGTTCATATGCATTCTCAGGACACAATAGCAACCGGGGAGTTAAAATGGGTGAGCACGCCGTGCGAAAGTATGGTCGGGAAAAAAGATCAGCACGTCATACGTTCAAAAAATACCATGCGCTGGCATCCAGGAATACATACGGGCTGCCAGGATGAAGGCTCGCACCATCATGAGCAGTCGCGGGGAAACAACTCCTGGACGCGGTGCTGCACTTCGAGAAGCCATTCCTTCCGCTGCTCTTCCGTGCTGGTGACAACAACGCCATACATCTTCCGGGAAAAGACCGGAACTCCGCAAAGGGAGAAGATGCAGTCCTTCCAGATCCGCTCGAGCGGATCCCCAAAGACCCGCTGTTCCCGTTCAAGCGGGGTATTGGAGGTGTTGAAGACGATGACCGCCTTTGCCTTCAGGAGGCCTTCCGGGACACCAGCACCGGAATCCGTTTCCAAAAACCGGTAGGCAACTCCCGGGCGGAGTACCCGGTCGATCCATCCGGTAAGGATGGCCGGAGGCATTCCCCACCAGTCGGGGTGCACGATAACAATCCCGTCCGCTCCCGCGATCTCGGCACAGTGGGCAGCAACAGGGGGAGAAAGGGTGGCATTGCGGGGGATCTCGTCATGCAGCAGAACGGGATCGAACTGCTCTGCATAGAGATCGTGAAGAATGACCTCATGTCCGTCACTGCGGAGCGCGTCGGCCACAACACCGGCAATCGCGTGGTTGAAACTGCCTTTGCGCGGGTGGGCGAGGATAATTAAGATCTGCATTACGACCCCGGGTTCCTCGCAGTTGCCTTGAAGAACGTGTAGCAGAAGACACCGTCCGGTTCCGTGGTCCGATACAGTGCTGCAATCCCCCGGTCCCATGCATCCCGGCTCATCAGCCCCCGGGCTAGGACTTCCTCTTCAACTCCCTCAACCATAGCGGTGAACGTCAGTTTCGTGAACCCTTCCACAAGCCCCGGGCGGGAGGCGTCAACATAGACCATCCGGGGGGAGGCGCTGACTTCCGAATATCCTGCGCCGGCCACCAGCGGGTAGAGCTGCCTCCCGATCAGGGCATTGCCACCCATCCTCTGCTGGAGGTGCACAAGGCAGTCGACAGCCCTGCGGGCATCTGCATTCTCCGGGTGGAAAAATGTTGAACCGTGATCTCCTTCGATGACCGTGAGCGTTCCGCCCTCTTTCAGGAGCGGCCGGAGCTGTTCCAGAGCCCGTTGGGGTTCGGTAAGGTGTTCCAGCACAAAGCAGACAAAGATGTGATCAAAGCTGGCCGGTTCAAACGGGAGATGAAAAATATCCCCCTGCCGGAACGTCACGTTGGTGATCCCCTCATACCGGGCGTTATCCTCCGCCAGACGGAGGGATTCTGTGGAGATATCGATTGAAGTGATCTGTGCTTTGGGGCTGTTCTTTGCCAGGATCACGGTCTGGGCACCGATCCCGCAGCCGGCTTCGAGCACCCGGGTGCCGGCCGGGTAGCGGGTGTCATGATGGAGAAGCTCCGTGAGCGTCTGGGCCTGGTCCGCAAGCCGCTCAGACTCACGGGCTGAATATCCATGAACATATGCATTGTCTGCCATTCTTTTCCTCGCGGGATCCGCTGTGGGTATCAGGGACTTTCCCGATATTGTACATTTTTGTCGCTTGTTGTACAAAAATGTACTGGGGGATGAGGGTACCCGGGTATCAAGTGAGAGGTGCACCAGGCACACCGGGTGGAGAGATCCGTAGTGGGAATCCGGCGGAGGCCCTGATCTTGCGGGTGCGAATTTTTATCGCTGCCAACAACAGGGACCGCACCCTGTTATTCATCCTAAACTAGGGAGGGGAAAAGGTGGTGCTGTCCTGCCCTATAACCCTGAAAAAAATTCACTCCCCTTCAAGAACCGATTATATATTTTAATTTTGCAGAGGATGCCATGCCAGCCGATGGATTCGTACTGAACTCTTTGAGATCTCCTGGCGCAAGGTTGCCCATGAGCTGATAGGTTGCTCCAAGGGACTTCCCCTCTGAATCGAAAAGATCAAAATAAATGGTTACTCCCTTGTAGGAGTGAGTACCGGTATTCTTTACATTTCCCACAACCCACGAACGGGATCCGTCCCGATGCAACGTATCTCCGGTAATTTTCAGATCGGTTGATGCATCCATCCCAACCGGCTGCAGATAGGAATTGATTGAAATACTCGGGGTTTCTGATGGCTCTGCAGTATTGTGAGCAGCGTCAACGGCCAGGAAATAATGGAGATAGGGAGTCCCGATATATGCCAGACAAACAAGAATGCCCACCATCAGGAGTCCCAAAAAAAGAAAGATGATCTTTAGTTTCCGGCTCTGTTCTTTCTTCTTGCGTTCTTTCCGGAGTTTTATATCCTCCAGAAAATCAGAGGGCATGAACTCTGACGGCAGATGATATGGACGCATTTTTCCCCCAATATACAATCAGATGATTATATCATAAGATTTTTGGAGCAGAAGAACGGCGTTTTCTGTGTTTCAGAAAAACCTGAAGATCTTATGAATTCATTTTTTTTGCGTTCATGAGTATTCCTTATCGGTCGTGCCTTCAGATATTTGGGTGAGAGGGGGGGTAACGCGGGTACATTTGGGATGTGCAGTGTTAATTTCGGAATCCCACAGGACATGGAAAGGGGTAACTGGTGCAGGATTGCCGGTTCATGAGATCTGGCGGACCTTTGAACCCGTTCAAAAGGGGTTACTTTGATTGTGGAAGGCCGGGTCTGGACAATTCACCGGGTTGTTTTTAGGGATTCACTTCATTGGCGTTACTATTCCGGATTCCCAGCAGAATTACAAGAGAGAAAATGATGAGAGTTCCTGAACTCACTATCAGAAAACAGGTCAAGATCCCGTAATGTCTCTTTCGGAATGCCCCGGTTCCCAAAATCGGGTAACAAATAATTTCAGGAAGGTACAGCCAACGGTGGCAAAAACTGGAACCGATGTTAACGTAAAATGAGAAGGCCGGGGCCGAGATTCGAACCCGGGTCGGAGGATCCACAATCCTCTAGGATGACCAACTACCCCACCCCGGCAATTAATGACTGTGCACTGCCAGAAATCTGACAAATGTCCCTCTTACATAAGCACCGGACTCAAATAAATATATGCTTGTATTCACTCCGCGAAAAGGGAGGGGAGGTCCGGGAAGGCAGGAGATGTTTTCACGGGCCTTGAAGGCGATTATTAATAGGGTCTGACGTCTATTACATATCAGGTGGCTCTGAAGACTCCTTCCTGATATCAAGGCGCGGTGAGGTATCTTGTGCAGCGCAGGAACATCGAGGATTTTTACCCGTATTTCAGAGCAGGAACAATAGAGAAGGTGAGGTTATGGCGGAGAACCCGAAGATCAGAACGCCGATCGTCTGTGTTATGGGGCATGTGGATCACGGTAAGACGTCACTTCTTGATCGCATACGCGGATCCTCAGTAGTGAGTTCTGAGGTCGGCGCGATCACCCAGCATATAGGTGCAACGGTTGTCCCCATCGAGGCAATCCGGACCATGAGCGGGAACCTGGGCAAGGCTCCCATCAACATACCCGGCCTTCTTTTTATCGATACACCGGGACACCACGCCTTCACCACACTCCGGGCACGGGGCGGGGCACTTGCGGATATGGCTATTCTCGTGGTGGATATCAACCAGGGGTTCCAGCCGCAGACCATCGAAGCGCTCCAGATCCTGCGGAACTGCCGGACGCCATTTGTGATCGCAGCAACCAAGATCGACCGTATTCACGGCTGGAGGGTTAACAAGGATGAGACATTCCTCTCATCCTTTGCCAAGCAGAACGAGCGGGTCAGAGGCGAGGTCGAGAACAAGACCTACGAAGTCGTGGGCAAACTCTCGGAACTCGAATTCTCCGCAGACCGGTTTGACAGGGTCTCGGATTTCCAGCGGAATCTGGCAATCGTACCGGTGAGCGCTCATACCGGCGAGGGGATCGCAGACCTGCTCCTCGTCATGATTGGTCTTGCCCAGCGTTACATGGGAGATGCCCTCAAACTAGCCGTCGAGGGACCGGGCGCGGGGACGGTACTCGAGGTCAAAGAGGAGCGCGGCCTCGGGACAACGCTTGATGTGATCCTGTATGACGGGACGCTCGGAATCGGCGATGAGATCGCGGTAGCAACGCAGGACAGTGTCATTGTGACCAAGGTCCGCTCGCTCCTGCAACCCCGCCCGATGAAAGAGATCCTGATCGAGGACCGATTTGAACGGGTCAAATCCGTTGCCGCCGCTGCGGGGGTCAAGGTCACCGCTCCGAATCTCGAAGGTGTGATCGCGGGATCACCTTTTTTCGTTATCCGGGGCAACCGGGACGAGATCGAGGCAAAGATCAGAAAAGAGATGACGGAGATCCACGTGAACCTTGCTGATGAGGGGATCGTCATCAAGGCCGACACCATCGGGGCGCTTGAGGCGCTCTGCAAGGAACTTGACGGGAAAGAGATCGGCGTTATGCGGGCAGAAGTCGGCCCGGTGAGCCGGCATGACCTGATCGAAACGGAGACCATCAAGAACCCCCAGTTCAGGGTTCTTCTCTCCTTCAACACCCCCATCCTTCCCGATGCCGCAGACATGATCAAGGACCCGCTCTACACGCAGGTGAAGGTCTTCGACGGTCAGGTCATCTACAAGCTCATTGACCAGTACCTTGAATGGCGGGACGAGCAGAAGCGCATCATGGAGAAGCAGCGGTTCGAGCATGTGGTCATGCCGGCCAAGATCCGGCTCCTGCCGGACTGTGTCTTCCGCCAGAGCAACCCGGCCGTAGTAGGTGTACGGGTACTGGGCGGGAAACTGCGCAATGATGTGAACCTGATCCATATGGATGGTAAAAAGGTCGGGCACCTCAAGAGCATGCAGCTCCGCCAGGAGACAATCCGAGAGGCTGATGCCGGCCTTGAAGTGGCAATCTCGATTGAGGGAGCCACCGTGGGTCGCCAGGTGAGCGTGGGGGACGACCTGTTTGTGGATGTTCCCGAACGTCACGTAAAAGTCCTTGAGAAAGAGATGATGAAGACGCTCAATACGAGCACGCAGGAGATCCTTGAGGAGTATACCGCTATGCGCCGCAAAGCTGAGCCATTCTGGGGAAAATGAGCCGGGATCCTGCCTTTACGTGACGCGAGGATTTAATAGCGTACCAGTATAATTAAATGGGTACTTCTCATGTGTGGGCGAAAAAAGCCGGCAGCCAGAGACGTGAAAAGCCTGTTGGCAGGTTCTTTCAGATAAAAAAATATTCGTGGAGCAAACAGCAATGGTTGAGTTTAAATTCGTTGTATCAGACCCCAAGACCGGTCGAGCCTACAATGTCGACGTCAGCGGCGGGGCAGCAGGTTCGATCGTGGGCAAACGTATAGGTGACGAAATAGACGCGGGTTCCCTCGGGCTTGCCGGATACAAGATCAAGATCACCGGTGCATCCGACCGGACAGGAACCACAGCAAAGCAGAGCCTCCCGGGAGCAGGACGCAGGAAACTTCTCCTCGCAGGCGGGGTCGGGTTCCACCCGTCCATGGATGGCGAGCGCAGGAGAAAGACGATCCGGGCAAACGAGATCACCCCTGATTTCGTGCAGATCAATGCACAGGTCACTACATACGGGGAAAAGCCGCTCGGCGAACTCTTCCCGAAAGTTGAGGGAGAGAAGAAAGAGAAAGTGCCGACTGCAAGAGCCGGTAAAAGATAACATATCCCATTTTTTCTTACGTATCAATTTCCCTACCCGAGTCACAATCGATGCGGGAAAAATTATATCGTGGAGCTTACGCTCACGACACCACATACAGAAGAGTTCTTTTTGGAGGTGAGGATTGTTCCATCATTACAGATCTCTACAACCAGATCATGACGGAATGATCCATCCAGTTTCTGGAAGACTGCCTGAAGCGAACCCCGGTTGCATTCACGACGTAAACACGATCACCGGAGCCCGTACGTGCCCGAGAACCCATTAAGATAACTCACTTTCACAAAAACACCCACCGGGGGAACAATGACCGGGGTTGTTTCTTCCAGAGTTACAACCAAGGCAGTGGTCAACGGAGACATTGTTTTTTTGTGCAGTCGCAACCGGAGATGCTCCGGCACTCGCGGTTGCAGGAGGTGCCGTCACAGGCACAGCGGGGAATGTACCGGGGGGCTCCCGCCAAAGAAGACAGGCAGTTCAATAGCCATAACTCCAATGACATCCACTATCACGACTATCAATACCTACGACAGGTCCCAGATATACTAAATGATAAATAACGGATAGATCGCCAAAACCTTTCTGAAACGCTATCGGATTACGCCGGGGGGAGACGAAAACGCCACCACCGGAGGAGATCCTCAGCCCCTGGATACAGACTGCCCGAGCACGTCCTTGAAATCCTCAAAAGGAACCTGGTTTTTTTTGGCAAGCAGGATGAGAGCTGCAGCGGGAAGGAGGTTCCCGTCAAACCCCTCCCGTATGATCCGGTTCATCTCTGCCACGACCTCCGTCTCCTGCATATTCCCTGCCCGCGCAATCCGCTGGATCAGCTCCTGCGTCGGGTCATTTCGCTCAAAAATAGCGGATGTGGGCTTGAACCCGATAGGAATGGTCACTGCAGACAAGTCAAACACGGGAGTAAATACCCCGTTTTCCTGACGGATCAGACCATCTTCTTCCGCCCGCTTCAACAACAGGTTCGCCTGTTCCGTGCTCATCCATTTCCGGTCGAGTGCATAATAATAGACCAGCTCGTTTTTACGCATCCCGCTCTTGCGGGTATGTTTGAACGGTGCGGCAAGAGCGGTCTGGAGGGTCACTTCGGTGCACCCAGGAGGATATTTTTCATATCGAGCGCGTCCAGTCCTTCCCCACGTCCATCCTTTGCAATATCGATATCAGTCCGTGAGGTCTGGTCGGTGAGCCGGATATAAAAAATTTCATTTGCTATTGGGACCTTCCCGCCACCCCGCAGTGCAAGAGCAAGTACGGAGATCTGGAGATCAACGGCTTCCGAAATAACCCCGGGTCGCAGCACATCGGGCGTGATATCGCCAAATGTCGCACGATCGACAGCTATCTGAATGCGGGTCTTGACTTTGACCAGTTCCTTGCCGGTTGTCTTGGTCGACTCTTCATTATCGAGGCCGGCAATATATTTCAGGGTCTCGTTGAAGGGCATACCCATAGCAAACGAGAGATCCACCCTCTGGGGGAAACGATAATAGATCCTTCGCATAGCTAGTGTTTGTAGGTCTGAAAGAAAAAAGATTGCTGAATCTTATTGGTTATTCGAGCAACACTGCGTTGATAACGCCGTCCTGGCCGGGGCGGCTGGTGATACGGGCTGATCCGATCTCGGTCTTGATGACCGCGCCCTTGGTGAGCAGGTTCCGCCGGACATAGTTCGGGTTTGCCGTGTTCTTTTCAACGTTCGCGATCTTTGCCTTTTTGGTGTCGCCACTCTTCGGGTCGGTCACATTGGCGTAGTTTGCACGGAGCGCCACGACAAAGTTGTTGCCGCCATAGGTACGGATGATCCGCGTCCTGTTCTCGCCAATATGGGTGTCTGCCGGTGCACGACCGATCTCTGCTCTGCGCTTGTTCTGTGCCGGGCGGCGCCTGCCACCGGTTACTTTCCGAACTGATTCTGCCTGCCACTGCATGGTGTCACTCTCTTAGTATTCCTTGGAAATCCTGCCCAAGGATGGTGCTCTATATATTCACTTCAGAGTTATTTATAGTACTTCCTTGATTCTGCACTGCCCGAAACCGTTCCGGTTCAGGCAAGAATGCGGTCCAGAAGGGCCTGGACACCGTCACCGGTCTTCAGATTTGTCCGGAATACCGGCATGCCCGGGTTGTACCGCTTGATATCCGACTGCATCCGGTCAAGATTGGCTCCAACGAGAGGTGCAAGATCAACCTTGTTGATAACGCCGATGGTGCAGTCCCGGAACATCATCGGGTGTTTGTTGACTACGTCATCGCCTTCCGTTGAACTCACGACAACCACGCGTTTCTCAGCGCCGAGACGGAAATCCGTGGGGCAGACCATGTTTCCCACGTTCTCGATAAAGAGGATGTCAATGGTATCGAGCGGGAGATGATCGATCGCATGTTCCACCAGGTGGGCATCGAGATGGCATTCCTTGCCAGTGTTGGCATTGAACGCGGGAATCCCGAGCCCTACAATACGTTTGAAGTCGTCGTCACCGTACACATCGCCGGCGATTGCCCCGGCTTTGAGCCCTTTTTTCTCGAGCAGGGGAACGAGACGTTCGATAAGCGCAGTCTTGCCGGAACCGATGGCTCCCAGGAGATCGAATGCCCGCACACCGTGTGCCTTGAGGTGCCGGGCATTGTTGTCGGCGATCGAGTTGTTGACGTCGTATACATCCTTCTCAATCCTGACGTCGATGTGATGCATGGTACAAGGTTTGAGCGGACACTGTTTATACCTTGACCCACAAACGCTCCTTCAATGGCAGAAGGCGAGTGTATTCTGTATCCCTGCTACTTCAACGCGGCGTATTCCCGGGCAGAGGGAAGAAGAGTTCCGCACAGCCTCGGCTCGAAGGCGCCTGTGCTCACCGATATCGAGCGCGCACTCAGGAAAGCAGGCGTAAATTTCCGGGTGGAGGAGCACCACCACCCGGCTCACTGGACCCGGCGCGAGGGCCGTGTTGTTGCCGAGTGGGATAAGAGCAAGGAAGTCCTTATCCGGAAGGTTGCAGAAAAAATGGAGGTGCGGAGATGAACGGCATGTACGATCTCCACACCCACACGATCCTCTCTGACGGGGAGATGCTTCCCATCGAACTGATCCGGCGGATGGCCGTCGCCGGGTATACGACCGTTGCAATAACCGATCATGTTGATACATCCAATGCCGAATCAGTCCTATCTGCTCTTGTTAAGGTCCGGGAATCGGCACAGTTATTCGGGGTGAGACTTCTCTGCGGCGTAGAGATCACCCACGTCCCCCCCGTACAGATTGCCACGCTTGCACGGTCAGCGAAGTCGGCCGGGGCAGATATTGTTGTCGTCCATGGAGAAACACCCGTTGAACCGGTTGCAGAAGGAACCAACCGGGCTGCGTGTACCTGTAAATACGTCAACGTGCTCGCCCACCCGGGGCTCATCACGCTCAAAGATGCAGAGGGGGCAGCGAAGAACGGGATTGCTCTCGAGATAACCTCCCGAGGGGGTCACAACCGCACCAACGGCCATGTGGCCCACATAGCAAAGGAGGCCGGATGCCAGCTGGTGGTAGACTCAGACACCCACGCTCCTCAGGACATTATGGACAAACACGCAAAAAATCTGGTCGCAAGAGGGGCCGGATTGAGCGAAAAGGAGTGCAAACAGGTATTATCTTTAAATATCGACCAATTCCTCGATTTCTGAAATTTCTATTTATACTTTCACGCAACGCTTAAATACCGACGCGTCGCACATATATAGATTACTAAAACAATTTAGTACCATCAAATCCCCGAGGTTGTTGTGAAAGTTGTTGGAAGAGCAATGAGCATTATTGGTGACCGGATGCTCATTATCCAGTGCGATGCTGCCCAGCTTCCCGCATTGTACAGCGAGGTAAACGACCGGCGGATGAAGCCGGTTGGAAAGATTCAGGATCTCTTCGGTAATGTCAAAGCCCCGTATGCCGCGGTGCTCTGCCGGGAAAAATGCACTGTCCAGCCCAATGATAAGCTCTTTACAAAGTAACCGCACCCGCGGGATACAAACGTTCCGTGCAAAAGGAACCAGTCAGAAATGCGATAGCAGGTGAATGTGGATGCAGGAAATTGAAAAATTAAAGGTTCTCCAGTCCGAACGGGAAGCACTCAAATCCCGTACGAAACAGAAAGAACAGGAGAAAAAAGCAGAAAACCATACCGAAACAGTCTGCCCGGAGTGCGGCGGCAGGCAGCTGGTACACGATTATGAGCGGGCAGAACTGGTCTGCCAGGGGTGCGGGCTTGTCATTGACGATGATTTCATTGACCGCGGTCCCGAGTGGCGTGCGTTTGACCACGACCAGCGGATGAAGCGCTCCCGTGTCGGCGCCCCGATGACCTTCACAATCCACGACAAGGGTCTCTCCACCATGATCGACTGGCGCAACCGGGACTCCTATGGCAGGGCAATCTCGTCCAAGAACCGGGCCCAGCTCTACCGTCTCCGCAAGTGGCAGCGCCGGATTCGTGTCAGCAACGCGACCGAACGCAACCTTGCATTCGCACTCTCGGAACTGGACCGGATGGCCTCGGCACTGGGTCTCCCGAGAAATGTCCGTGAGACCGCAGCCGTTGTATACCGTGACGCGGTTGACAAGAACCTGATCCGCGGCCGGAGTATCGAAGGTGTCGCGGCCGCAGCGCTCTATGCAGCCTGCCGGCAGTGCAGTGTGCCCCGTACCCTCGATGAGATCGCGGAAGTGTCCCGTGTCTCAAGGAAAGAGATTGGCAGAACCTACCGGTTCATCTCCCGCGAGCTTGGACTCAAGCTCCTTCCGACTTCCCCGATCGATTACGTGCCCCGGTTCTGCTCGGGCCTCACCCTCAAGGGCGAGGTCCAGAGCCGGGCGGTCGAGATCCTCCGTCAGGCCGGCGAGCGGGAACTGACGAGCGGCAGGGGCCCCACCGGTGTTGCAGCAGCAGCAATCTATATCTCCTCCATTCTTGGCGGGGAGCGCCGCACCCAGCGCGAAGTGGCCGAAGTGGCCGGGGTTACCGAAGTAACCATCCGGAACAGGTACAAGGAACTGGCAGAGAAGCTCGACATCGAGATCATTCTCTAAAAACCCTTTTTTGCTCCCGACCTGTCAGGAACGCCAACAACTATATTCCAGCGGTGCGAAATCTATAGAACACATCAGCAGCGGGCTCGTAGATCAGGGGTAGATCGCTACGTTCGCAACGTAGAGGCCGCGGGTTCAAATCCCGCCGGGTCCATACCCGTTTTAAAAAGAGATTTTTAGTCATTACTTTTTCTGCAGGATTGTCTGCACTTCACTTTCCAGAGTCGATTTCAGGCGCTCAACGGCTTCACTGAGATCATTTGTGGTTGTAACCGTAAACGAGTTATCGCTTTTTGGATCGTGGTAGTTAACCGTGTATTCGATCTGCCCGTCCTTGGTCTTCTTGGGTTCTATGATCAGTTTTGCCATGAAAACTCCATCCCGGAAAGATACCGGGTACACCATTTTATCTTTCCCGGTTCACAAAAGGGTTGCGCATTCCGGTAAAACCTGTTCCATATAGGATAAACCGGGCCACCGGACTCCCTGCGAACAGTAACAACTATATGCAATCCGCTGAAAAATAGTATGCCGCAAGACCAAGCGACAAGGGCTCGTAGATCAGGGGTAGATCGTCACGTTTGCAACGTGAAGGCCACGGGTTCAAATCCCGTCGAGTCCATTCTTATTTTATCGTTCCTTTCCATGACCGAAGGTTATGACGGGTTCGAAGGGCGGAGCCCTCGCGATTTGACGGAGGCAAATCACTCCCTCATCCATTCTCATTTTATCATTCCTTTTCAGGACCGAAGGTTATGACGGGTTCGAAGGGCAGAGCCCTCGCGATTTGACGGATTCGAATCACTCCCTCGTACATTCTCATTTTACCGTTCCTTTCCAGGACCGAAGGTTATGCCGGTCAAATGGGCAGGGCTTCTGCTTCCCGGTGTGATTGATCAATAAAAAAAGGGGCTTTCAGTCAATCCATTCCAGGATATGACGGGGCTTTTCCTGCTCTTCCTTTTTGATAATTATCTGTTTGACTTTCTTTACTGCTTCCGTTGCCGGTGAGGGCTGCTCTTCAAATTTCCCGTAATCCATATAATCGCGGGTGACCCAGTCATCGCCACCGACGGTAATCTCCTGGATGGGGGGGGGGTTGTTCGTCTCCACGGGAACAGGGGATTCTTCCATTACCCGGACGGGGGACAATTCCTGCGCAGTGAAAACCGGGGGTGCAGATGACATAACCGGAGGCGCTGGCTGAGTACCAGGAAGCGATACCGGAATGACTGCCGAACGGGAGAGCAAAAAGTCCACAAAATCCTCAATTTCTCTCCGCTGATCGGATGAAAGACGCCCGAGCTTGCTCTCTAAGGACTCCAAAGGAAACACCTGAATAATAAAATCTCTCGTTTGTCGGTATTAAAAAGACCTGATGGAGGGAAGGCTGGATCATTCCCACCGGTGCTGGTAGCCCCGTTTCTCAAGGGGATTTCCATCCACCGTAACCGATTGTGTGGCAACCACTTTCCCGATAACCGTTGCAGGAACGCCCTCAACCGGGTAGCAACCGGGAGGGATAGTAAAGATAAGTTCGTAGTCCCCGCCGCCATACAGCGCCAGCTCCCTTGCCTGTGCCGGAGGAATCCCGGCCGCGAGTGGCAGCCTGGATGAATCGAGAGCAAAACCGCACCCGTTCACGCTCATCAAATCGTACAGGGATAGCGCGATACCATCGCTGTCATCCATCATGGCGCTGATTCCCGCGCGGCCGAGAATCTGCCCTTCCCGGACCCTTGGCTGCGGCTCGAAGAGCGCTTTCTCGAACTGGTGATACCCGTCCAGCCATGCCTGCGCCTGCCCTGGCGTACCGGTGATGCAGACCAGATCTCCCGGCTTTGCCCCGGCTCTCCGCACAAGGTGCTCCTTATCCACGAGCCCGAGGCCGGTGGTGACAACCGTCAGTTCACCGTGACGATCGATATCCCCGCCGATGATCTCTGCCCCGAACATCGTGCAGCAGTCCTTTGCACCCTGCATGACCCCGGCAAGGCACTTCCAGTCGTCGAGGCCGACTGCAATAAGGAGAAACTTCGGGGCCGCTCCCATGCTCGCGATATCAGAGAGGGTGACTGCTGCGCTCATCCACCCGGCCTGCCAGTCGCTCATGCCGGGAACGAAATCCGTTGTGCGGTGCAGCATGTCGGTTGTCGCCACCATGACCTGTTCCCCGCAGGGAAAGACTGCACAGTCATCCAGGCAGTTGTCCCTGCCAACTATTCCCATCACAACGTTCAGGAGATCCCGGTCATCCACCTTTACGCACCTCCTTACCCCGTTCGCTCTTATACTCTTTGAAGATGTGCTCGATCATCTCCGCTTGCTTCTCCCGCTCCCGCACAGCCTGCTGGGACTGCCAGGCTGCAAGGGCGGATTCAAACATCTCCTTGCCGCAGAGACCCTGTTTCCCCCGCACTTGCGCTCCCGTTGACTTGTCGGCAATGAGCGGGAGCCCGGCTTCCCGGAACGCGGGAAGCAACTGGGGATCGCTCTCCTGAAGCACTTTTTCAGAGGTTATTACCGCCCGGACCCGCATCTCCGCGAGGTCTTTGACGCTGCTCCTTCCCCAGCCGTCAGTCTTCGAGACAAAAAGGATGTCCCCCTCATCAATCCCCACATCTTCCGTGAGTTTCCGGAGCCCTTCTTTTGTCAGGGCTTCCATCACCTTGACCGGCAGGACCTCCCCATCCATTGAGAGCTCGGCAAATTTCTTGATCCTCCCAAGGCGTTTCACAAGATTGTAGTTGTGCCGCTCCTCCTTGTGCAGCCGCTTTTTGAGACTTTTGATGATGGCGTCCTTCTTTATCACCTCGGCATCCTTTGCGAGCTCGGCATCGCGGGATGTGGTGATCTTCCGGATCCGTCCCTGGAGCATCCGGATCTCATAATCCCTGTTCTTGAGGTCTTCCTGCAGTTCGGCCACATAGGTCCGGAGGCGTTTCACCATCCCGTCCAGAACCCGCACCCGTTCATCGTGTTTGGCATCAGGAAGGACCGGAGGGGCTGCAGCTTCTGCAACCGTAACGGGCAGCTTCATGTCGCTTATCACCTGCTCAAGCGACTGGCCCCGGATAACCCGGGCCCTGACCTCATCGAGATCGTGCCCCGGGGGGATCCGTTTGAGCAGGTTCTGGAACTTGTGGCGGTATTGCCGGTAGGCGTCAAGTGCCGCAGAGAGTGCGTCCCGCTCGTGATCATTGGCGTACGGGAACGGGGCGGTGAGCTCGACTTTTGTCTCCACACTCGTGTTCTGTTTCGGCGTAAAGGCGACAGCCGAGAACGACCGGCGGATCTTCTCCACCGTAAAGGGCATCTCCTGGACATCGGACGCGATGATGAGCGGTTTTCCCACCTTGTAGAGGGACTCGATAACGTCGGACATCGTCATCTGGCGCGAGCTTACCAGGTGGAGGAGGTTGCCGTCGAGATCGAGTGCTGCAATCGCAGTCGTTGTCCCCGGGTCGATGCCGACAATCATGTACCTCGGTTTGCCCGAAAGGGGACGGAACCGGATCCGTTCAAGGCGTTTTCCGCTGATCCGTACCTGCACATCTGCCCCCCGGTAGGTTGAAACGGGCATCTGGTCCCGTGTTGCAAAGACCCGGAACGCAACCCGGCTGCACCCGCCGAACGCCCTGGTCTCCTTTTTTTCATACCGGTGCCCGGCAGCAACAAGGGCCATCTCGATCTCCCGGCCTTTCAGCTGCACAGCCCCGTGCATCTTCCGGACATACCGGTTCTGGCTCCAGCCCCCCTTCCCGGGGGAGCGATGGCGACTTGCTACGATCTCGGTCTCGTTCTCGAATGCCAGGACTTCAGCCCCAGCGCCGAGTGACGCTACCTGCGCGGTTGTCCTCGCCTCGGCAAAGGGATCGAACCGGTTGAAACTGATATTGTAGCGGGAAGCGACTTTTCCCAGCGTTTCCTTACGCTCACCCCCGGTAACCTGTACGAGCCGGGTCTGCGGGGGAAGTCCCTGTAAAAAGAAGAAGAGTTCGCGCTGATCGGCGGCGATTTCCTGAAGGCTGTCGACAGCAAGGATGTCGGGTTTTTCTTCAGCAAGAAGGCGGAAGAGCCGGAAGAGCGAGACTTCAGATTCACTCGCGATCGCCTGACCTTCCATGCGAATCAGGGCATACACCGGCCGCCGTGATCGCGACCGGACGGAGCCTTTGATGATATCGATACCGAAAACCTTCAGCCGATCACCCATTGCATCGCATCCCCGCGATCATAGTCCAGCTGGTACTTCCGTTTGAAAAATGCGAGAATATTGTCGATATCCCTTGATAAGAGGGTATCCGCGTTCGGGTGGTCCGTCCCGGTCCATTGCGGCCAGTCGATGAGGACGCATCTGCCATCCTCGATGAGGATGTTATACTCGGACAGGTCGGCGTGGATAACTCCCTCACGGTATGCAGCCCGGACATTCGCCAGGATGTCATCGAGCACCTCGGCCGGGCATTCGAGCTGGCAGCGGTTGAGGTTGGCGCCATTGATGAGGGACATCACAACGGCATGGCGGTTGTTGTCGATCGGAAGAGGTACGCTCACCTTCGGATGCAGCGTGGTAAGAGCAAGGTATTCCCGCTCCGCCGATTTCCGTGAGGCAATCAGCCAGGGGCAGTGGCCCTCTTCAGGCATGTATTCGCGGTTGAGCCGGGCCGAAGAGAACGAGCGCCCCCCCACCCGGTGGAACTTGATCGCAACCGGTCCAAGACCGAGTGCGTCGTAGACCACCGATTCCTTACCTTCCCCGATCTGGGTGCCAAGTGCCGAGATCGTCCCTTTCCGTGCAAGGGTGCCAAGCGCAAGCGTGTCGTAGCCGGAAAAGACCAGCGCATAGCCGTCGTAGGGAACGGGATTGAAACGGACCATCCCCCATTCGATGAGGCGCGAGAGCCGGTAAGTGATCTCCGATTCCGCAAGTTTTGTCGTGGTCTTGAGTTGTTCAAGCGGCACCCACGAGTAATTCTTCATCCCCCGCTCAAGGGCAAGCAGGATGGTTTTTTCATATTTGTTGAGGGTGCGGATATGTTCCGCAGAGACTGCCATATTCGATAGAGTGGTTATGTGGCAGACTATAAAATCACATCTTCCCGGAACCACGGGCCCGGGGGCATACCCTTGAGCATATTTATCTTCCGGAACAGAATAGATCAGACGAATGCAGTGTGACAAGTGCGGAAACGAAGCGGTCATCTTCCAGCAGTACTCAGGGAGGCACCTCTGCCGGGAGCACCTGGTTGCCGATATCGGGGCCCGGATCAAGCGGGACATCCGGGCCGGCCACTGGATGAGGCCGGGCGATCACCTTGCCGTTGCACTGTCAGGAAACAAAAGCAGTAGGGCACTCCTCTTTTTTTTCCATGCCCTTATCGCACAGCGGAGGGACATCCGGCTCTCGGCGATTATCATTGACGAGGGCATTGCCGGGTACCGCAACCCGCAACAGATACGGGAGCTGGCCGACACGCTGGGCATTCCCTGCCACTACGGGTCGTTTGAGGACGCGTTCCAGTTGACAATCGATACCGTTGCCAGGGGTAATGACGCCGGCTCGTCTTGCAGCCGCTGTCATCAGCTTCGTACTGCGCTAATCAGTACGATTGCCAGCAGGGAAGGTATTACGAGGATACTTTCCGGAAGGACGATCGAAGACCGGTCAGGTGAAATCCTTGAAAATCTCCTTCTCGGACGGGTGGAAACCCTGATCCATGATACTACCGGTACGGGTTCAGTCCCGTGGGCTGACCCGCTGGGTTCAATTCCCCGATATGAAGTTGATCTCTATGCAGATCTCCGGTGCCCTGGCGCGGATAGAGCCTGTTGCCCGTACCGCGGGACCGGGTTTTCTGATGAAGTCGGGGAACTGCTCGAATCATATACACGGCGCCACCCGGCAACGCCTTACTCCATAGCAGTGATCGGAAAGGCACTTCATGGAGATTGCCGGTTCAAAGGGCGAATGCAGGAGGAGCATGAGCACACCACCTAAGCGGGGACGGGTCTGGCGGGTAGTCAGGAATTCACCGGGGATCCAGATCTCGATCTATTTCCTTGCGTTTGCCACCGTTATCGGGCTCTATACGTACATCTTCCACGGGTTCTATCCGGCCCTTGAAGGAAAACCCATCTCGTGGACAGAGTCGCTCCTGTTCGTTGTCGAATCGATGACAACGGTGGGGTACGGCGGGCTTGGGAGATTTACCAACGATCTCACCATGCTGCTTGCGATCCAGCTCATGATCTCCGGAGTCATCATGATCTTCATCGTCGTGCCACTGCTCCTTGCCCCGTTCCTGACCACCCTCCTTGCTCCTGCACCCCCAAGGAGGACGCCCCACGCCCTCACAGGACACACCGTTATTTTCGGGTATGACGAGATCACGAAGTCCATTGTAGACAGCCTGACCATATCCGACCACGATATCGTCATCATCGAGGAGGACAAGGCCGCGGCACTCAATATCGCAACACAGTACCGAAGGCGTGCCTACGTTGTCTGGGGGGAGTATACCGATCCGGCGACCTGGGAATCCGCCCATCTCGACAATGCCAGTTTCGTGGTCATTTGCAAGAACGAACGACTCACGGCAAGCATCATCCTTGGCATCCGGAAAATGGCCAAAGGCAAGATCATCTCGGTGGTTGACAAACTCTCCTTCGACCGGTACCTGCGATACGCCGGAGCGGATTATGTGCTCTCGCCAAAGCACTCCACGGGACGGATCCTGGCCCGCCATGCGATTCTCAACCCGATGGGAGATTCAGCCCCGGAAATTCCGGGTCTTGACCGGATCAGCATCAACCTCGAACACAAACCGGATCGCGAACTGCGGCTGATCAACATCCCCGTAGTGGCCGGCTGCCGGGCAAATGGCAGGAATCTTAAGGAGCTGGATTTATTCTCCCGGTATGGCATCATCGTCTTCTCACTCTGGAAAGCCGGGGTCTTTGTCCCGTGGCCAAAAGAGGATGTGATCGTTGACGACACCACATCCCTGTTCCTGTTCGGCAGGACAACGGACATTGTTGACGCCATACAAGACGAGTTTGAATCCGAAGGGATACGGGACGCCCGGGCCGTGATTGCAGGGTTCGGGGACGTGGGGTCCGCAGCATACCGGGAACTGTCACCATCGAAGGTCTCGTGTTTTGTCGTCGACTTGCAGCGACACGAGGACGTGGAAAACCAGGTTGTAGGAAATGCTGAAGACGAGAGACTCCTCAGGGAGGCCGGTATAGAGAGCGCCCAGTACTGCATCGTTGCCCTGAACAACGATGACGTGAACATGTTCACCACCCTGATGGCGCGGAATCTCAACCCGGGTATCCGCATCCTTGCCCGGGCAAACGAACCGGCCTCTGTCGACAAACTCTACCGGGCGGGTGCAGACTATGTGGCTCTCCTCCCCATGATTGGCGGCCAGACCATCGGGCGAATCATCTTATCTGACCTTGTCACCATCCTTCTCGACCTGCCCAACGGAGATATTGTCATCCTCGTACCAAACCGGGGTTCCGAAGACCGGACCGTGGGATGGTTCTCCCGCAAAAGCGGGGTTCGGATCATCGGCATCGAGAGCACAAGCCGCCTGATCGTTGCTCCGGCGGCCGAAGAGATACTCTTGAAAGAAGATACCCTTGTGGCGGTGGGAAGTTCCGAACAGTTGAAAATGTTTCTTCATCAACTATAGTGATATGATGTGCAGGGACGGCGATCTGGGGTGCAGGATGGGCCAGGTTGAGCAGATGATCCGGTACGCGTACTGGAATACAGGATCCAAGGGAATCGTGATCGGACTCTCCGGGGGGATAGACTCGGCGGTTGCGGCGGCCTTCTGCTGCCAGGCAGTCGGACCCGCGAACGTGCTCGGGCTTTCCCTGCCAACGGAGGTAAGCGATCCGGCAGATACCCGTGATGTCGGTGAACTATGCAGCACCCTTGGCATGACATACAAGGTTATTGATATCGAACCCATGCTCGCGGCATACCGGGGCATGCCGGAGTTCCGCGAGTCCCCGTACCTGCTCGGGAACCTTATGGCCCGGATACGCATGACCGTCCTTTACTACCATGCCAACCGGGACAGCCGGCTTGTCTGCGGGACCTCCAACCGGAGCGAGTACATGCTTGGGTACTGCACCAAATACGGGGACAATGCCGCAGACATCCAGCCGATCCTGCACCTGTACAAGACGGATATCTATGTTGTTGCCCGGGAACTCGGTATTCCCGCACCCATCCTTGAAAAGACCCCTTCGGCCGGCCTCTGGAAAGGACAGAGCGATGAGGCGGAGATCGGTCTTTCCTACGCGGAGATCGATGCATCGCTCAGGGCTCTTGAAAGCCATAACTGGAGGGCAGAGTCTCCAGTCGAGAGAAAAGTTTTCGCGCTCGTGCAGAAGAGCGGGCACAAGCGCATATCCGCGCCTAATCTTTTAGCAGTACCTCAAAAACCGGCAGGTACTTCTCCGGGAAATTGAGAAACTCCACGGCGCTGCGGTTCCCGATTAGACTGTAAAGGGGCCCTTTGCAGATCCGGTGGTCTCCCCGGCCATTCTTTGGGGAGAGTATCCGGACGTCCGGCGCAGACGGGTAATGGGGGTTCCTCCGGAGCTGGCCTGAAGTGAGCTCATAGTATGCTGCCCCGTGGTTGCTCTCGTACTCCCCGTATTCGCTCTCAAAGGCCGTGGACACGAGATTTGCCATCGAAAGGGGCAGGTCTTTTGAGGGATTGATGGTGATATGCCCGTAGCCGGGGGGGATGATCACGACATCGCCTTTTAATGCGGTCTGCAGGACCACATCTTTGAGGGGACGTGACTGGAGAAGGTAATGCGCCTCCCCTTCGAGGACTTCGTAAATCTCGGGATACCCGACACCGGCCGGGTTTTTCGGGTGGTAATGGCCCTTGGTCTTGACCCATTCGCCGCAGAGATCGCGGGGGGGAATTATTGTCAGGTCATACCGCAGGTTATGGGAATGGAGCCAGTGCCAGTCCGCATCTGACCGTGCCAGATCGCGGTACATAAAATAAAGGGGAGCGCTGCACGCGCATGAGGGATCGGCAAGGACAGGGCGCATCTCCCCGATCGTCCGCACTCCCGGGGCTGGCAGCTCCCCGTCCCATCCAAGCATCACTTCTTCTTTCTCATTACAAGTAAATAATACCCGGCGCCGCCCATATCAGGACGATAATGACAGGGATCGGGAGCACCTGGACAATCCCTCTGGATGCAGGTTTTGCCACGATTTTGAGGGGTCCAAAAGCGGTCCGAGATCTGGCGGTTGTCCAGCGAGTCGCGGTACCGGACCTCGGAATTAAGGGAATACGAGCTCGGGGCGACATCGCTGCCGGAACTCACCCTGTACTGTGCAACCACAGACCCCCCCGGCCTGATACCCCCGATATACGCGAGATTGTCCGTGCTGGTGAATGGATCAACAGCAGAATATAAGGGGATGTCCAAAAAAAACAGGCCTTACCAGCCGGATCCGGTCAGAAATCCCGGATCTCTTCCATAGTCGTAACATCCATAAGGCCTTTCATAGCCATAGTCTGCACCCACCGCTCCCCCTCCCGGATGGCGGCCATCGGGTTTGTTCCTCCGATAGTTGCGATCGCAACGTACTGGGGGTTGGCCGGAACACCGAGCAGGGGAATATTGGGCATGCCAACCTCAAGGATTCCCGAGTAACTGCTGTTCGAGAGCTCATCGAGAACTATCTCAACAAGAGGCTCAGCCTCCATATGGAACTCCCGGATGTTGGAAAGGATGTTCCCGCTCCCCCGGCGCATAACGTTTGTCACCGAGGTCGTCTTCTGGGATATGAGCACCTGGAGCGGATCGATTGTCGTATACTCATACAGGATCATGTGGGTGAAGCGGATCGGGGTGCGGTTCTCGATCTCCACAACGCCTCCTCCCACCGGGTTGACGGGTATCCCCCGCCGGATCAGCAGCCCGTCGAGCGTGATACTGCACATGGTGCAGATCCCCGTGCACCCGGCAGGAATCGTGAAATCCGCAATCCTCTCGCCGGATTGAATGAATTTCACCAGGCCGCTGACGCTGACACCGGCTTTGAAGGCATCCCTCATCACCGAGATCGCAAATTCCAGATCCTCGTTTTTTATGAGGGTAAGATTGTAGACCACATTTCCTTTCCATGCTACGGGATCGAACGTGACCTGGATGGCATAATCTTCAATGATATGATTGACGAACTTGAGGGGGAGCGTCATTATACTAATCTCGGACAGCGCAATAGAAAAATTGTTCTATAAGAGTAGGGCAATGTATTTATGATGGAACAAGAGATGCGGGAAAAAGCCAAGAATGCCATGAGGCTCATTCTTGAAGCGGCGCGTTTTGAGGTTGAAGAGGTTGACGAACCCCTCGACCTCTCGGCAGTACGGGACAACACATGCCTTCTGGTGCTTTGTTCAAATGACGGCAGCGTCATTGGCCAGTTTGACAAGACCAATTACAGTCTCATGATCGACGACCAGGAGATGACCTGCAAGAAGCTGTTATTCACTCTTGAGAAGGGTGTCGCAACCGAGAACTGCATCCAGTGGGGGATCAGCGAGTTCGTCCAGTACACCGGTGAAGCGGTCCTTGCTGATATTGTAGGCCGCGAGCTTGCCCTCGACCTCACCCCGACGAAAGTGAAGAAGGCTGCGATTGCAGCAGCGGCAGCACCTGTTGAGGAGGAGGCCTCAGGGATCACCCTGCTCCATTTCCCGATAAAACTCTCCGAGCAGGCAGCAATCCGGACTGCCGGCATCCAGGGAACAGCAAAGCTCCGATTCATCCCACACTTCCTCTACCACTACCAGAGTTCCGGTGAACAGGTGTACAAGGATCGCCGCATCCCGTTCGACGCGGACGGCTGGGGTGCCATCAACGCCATCAACGGGATCAGGCTCGAACTTGACGGGAAACTTGTTGAGGAGAAGGAGATCCCGGGCGGTGCCGAGGTCTGCGATCCCCACCTCCGGAAGGATGAGGCAACCGAGCGGATAACAAACGAGCTCATCGAGCGGCTGACCCAGAAAGTCCGGATCAAGCAGGAAAAGGGGGATGCAATCTTCTACGAGGAGAAAGTCTTGAAACCCGACCGGAAGAACATCACGGTCGATACCAAACAGGTCTACATTCCCGTATGGCAGATCCGGGGCAAGAAGATCGTGGAAGTGAACGCATTCACCGGCGAGATCCTCTCCCAACCCATGGACGAAGGCGTTGAAGTCTTCTAAGACGCATGATCGATACCATCCCGTATCTCAGTGAGGCAGACAACCCCACACCCCATTTTTCCAAATCCGTTGCGCAATGTCAACGCCATCATACATGCATCGCCCTCTTCGCGAGGCCTGCATGGTAGTCATCCTTGGAGGTGGCCCGGCGGGGAGGATCGCCTCGATCCGCCTTGCATCCGCAGGAAAGGATGTTACCCTCGTAGAATACGGGACGATTGGCGGGCAGTGCCTCCATTATGGCTGCATGCCGGTCTGCGCTCTCAATGATGTAGCCCGTTTTCTCCAGACTGCCGGTACCTACAGGACGCTCGGGATCACGGACTCGGTTTCGGAGATCAACTTTCCCGCGCTTCTCCGCGAGATGCAGCAGGTCCAGAAAACCATCACGTCCGTTCTGGATCGCGAGACCCGTGACGCGGGGGTCCGGATCCTGTACGGGAACGAGGGCAGATTTGACGGGAAACAGGTGGTTGTAGGGAACGAGGCCCTCCCCGCAGAGGCCGTTATCCTTGCCACCGGTTCCCGCCCGAATGTTCCAGACATCCCGGGGATCGAAAGCCCGGGCGTCTTCACTCCCCATACCCTCTGGCATATAGACCATCTGCCAAAGGAACTCGTCATTGTCGGCGGGGGCGTCATGGCAGCCGAGTTTGCCTACATCTTCTCCCGGTTCGGGTGCCGGGTAACGGTCCTCTCCCGGAGCAGTTTCCTCAAAACCGTTGACGAGCACATCCGGAAGCGGGCAATCCGCGAGCTTGCAGGAGTTGCCATCCGGGAGCAGGCCGGGTTGGTATCGGTTGAGCGAAAGGGGGAAAAACTCCACCTCACCATCAGGGATGAGGGCAACGATACCATACTCGAATGTGATGCCGCCCTGCTCGCTGCCGGGCTCGTTCCCCGATCAGAGATGATTGCCGGTGTGGAAAAACGACCGAACGGCGAAGTTGTCGTTGACGACCGGATGCAGACGAACCTGCCGGGCGTCTATGCCTGCGGGGACGTGACCGGCCCGCCGTTCCTGACACCGGTTGCCCGGTACCAGGGGATCGTGGCTGCCGACAACATCCTCGGGAAAGACCGGAGGAGGGATTATTCCGCCGTCCCCCAGGCAATCAACCTCGGGTACGAGCTCGCGTTCTGCTCGGACGGGAGCCGGACCGCAAAGCCGCTCGTCATCCCCGGTCCTGCCGGGCCGGGAACATTCTGGTCGGTCCCCGCATCCGACACCGGTCTTGCCAAGATCATGGTAGAGGCCGACGGGTCCATCAGCGGCATCTGCTCCGTCTCGCCCGGAGGGGGATTGATCGCCGGTTACATGGCATTCTTGATGAAACACCACTTCTCCGTGCATGACTTCGAGGATTTTATCGAGGTCCACCCGTCAACGGACGGCGTGTACGGGCTCGCGAAATACGCATCAGAGATACTCAGAAAGCGTAAGGACTCATAAGGGAACCACTCCGTTTTTCTCCCGTGCCGGCATCCGCGCTGTAGGTATTATTACATCCGGAATCGCATTATTACGATACATATCTCCCCATTCCCCGGGTGTTTTACTTATGACCAGCCCCACCGAAAATACGCTCTTCGACCAGACGCGGATCGACAAGATCCATGCCCTCCGCGAAAAAGGCCTTTCCATGTTCCCCCCCACGTTTGACCGGAGGAACACGGTTCTTGAGATCAAGACAACCCATGCCGACATTACCCACGACAAGAGCGCCGAGAGCGTATCGACCGCGGGCAGGATCTACATTGTCCGGAACCACGGCAAGACGATCTTTGCCGACCTCGGGGACGAGAGCGGCAAGATCCAGCTCTATATCCGCAAGAACGATCTCGGGGAGGAACAGTTCGAGCTCTTCAACCAGTACGTTGAACGGGGCGACATTGTCGGGGTTTCTGGTCACGTATTCCGGACAAAACTGGGCGAGATCACCATCTGGGTGGACTCATTCGTCCTCTTAACAAAAGCGGTCTGCTCCCTGCCGGAGAAGTTCCACGGCTTGAAAGACATCGAGAAGCGCTACCGCCAGCGGTACGTGGACCTGATCGTGAACGACGAGAACCGGCAGACCTTCCGGAACCGGAGCCGGATAGTCTCGCTCCTCCGCAGGTATCTCGATGACCACAACTTCCTCGAGTTCGAGACCCCGATCCTCCAGCCGGTGTACGGCGGGGCAAATGCAAGGCCCTTTACCACGTACCACAACTTCCTCGACCAGAAGCTCTTCCTCCGGATCGCGCCGGAACTCTACTTGAAGCGGCTCATTGTCGGGGGATTCGAGCAGGTCTTCGAGATCTCGCGGAACTTCCGGAACGAGGGTGTGGACGCGGATCACAACCCCGAGTTCACGATGGTGGAGATCTACTGGGTGTACCGGGACTTCAAGGACATGATGGCGCTCACCGAGAACATTGTCACGTACATCATCGGGCAGATCCACGGGAAAACCGAGCTCCCCTTCGGGGAGATTACCCTTGACTTCACGGCACCCTGGAAGAAACTCTCCATGGCGGATTCGGTGAAGGAGATAGGTGGCATAGACATCTTTGCCCACTCGGTCGAAGAGCTCCGCAAGCTCGCCCACGAGCACAGGATCGAGGACCCGGACAAGCCCCAGTCCCAGCGGGAGTACCTCATCGCCTTCTTCGAAGGCCTTGTTGAGGAGAAACTCATCCAGCCGACGTTCATCTATGATTACCCGGTCGAGAACTCCCCGCTCGCCAAGCGCCACCGCGAGAAGGAGGGTTTCACCGAGCGGTTCGAGCTCTTCATTGCCGGCATGGAAGTGGGCAACGGGTTCTCGGAGCTCAATGACCCGGTTGACCAGAAAGAACGGTTCGAGGCGCAGGACGAGAAGCGCCGGCAGGGTGATGTCGAGGCCCAGATGATCGACTACGACTTCATCAACGCCATCGGGTACGGCATGCCCCCGACCGGCGGAGTCGGGATCGGCATCGACCGGCTCGTGATGCTCCTTACCAACAACAACTCCATCAAGGAAGTCATCCTCTTCCCCTCGATGAAGACCCTCCAGCCGGGCGAGGCAGACGAAGAGGGCGAGGACAAGCCGGTTGCAGGGAACTGATATTCCCGGTTCATCCCTCGTTTTTCATTTTTTCCGGGCGGTTTTTTCGAATACTATATGTGCCACGGCGGTAGTACCTGCGTATGGATTCCCGCAACCCGGTTCTTATCATTTTCCTTGTTCTCGGTTTGCTTGTTGCAGCCTCCGGGTGCACAACAAACCCGGCACAACAAACACTGACGACAACGGCGGGCACGAATTCGGTCAGTCCCGAAAAGACCGCTGTTGCGGAAATACCAGCCTCAGGCCATACCCTCCCGGCACCCGCGTCAGGCATAGCAGCGGAACTGGCGGCGGTGAAATCCGACAGCGTGGTCTGGAAAGAGGCGTACCGCATGTTCCGGAACATCAAATCCACCGAGTACGTCCACCCTCCTTACACGGATGATGATGCGGCAGGAATTTACAAATTCGACTGCCTCGGCTTTGTCGATCACGTGCTGATGAATGCCACCCCCGCCGCTTACAGGGAGATTGGGAAGGGTGTCAACCCCTCCATCGAGTCGTATGCCGCCACCTTTGGCAACCTCAATACCAAAAGTCCCATTGCGCTCCTGGGAACAAGAGTGGATCATCCACACGATCTCCAGCCGGGGGATATCTGCCTCTGGCTGAAACCAAGCACGTTCGACACCGGCCACATGTGGATCATTGCCGGGGAACCAAAGGTAAACCCGAAGCGGACGGACGAGGTACTTGTCCGGATCTTTGATTCAACGGGCACGGTTCACACCGCGGATTCACGGGCCGGTTCCGTGGATAAGACCGGCCTCGGCTCCGGTATCCTCGGGTTTATGGTGGACGGGGAAGGCAGCCCGACCGGTCTCTACTGGGAGGGCGGGGCGAGCACCGGTGCCGGCGAGAAGGACACGACAATTGTCTGCGGGCGGCTGAACAGATAAACACCAAAAAATAAGGGGAATATCCAGAATCCCCGTCATCACGTATTTTCTGCCAGGTAGAACGTGACCATCTCATACGAACCCTGCGTGTCCTCCCGGCAGCAGTCCATCGAAGTACGCCACGCGGGTGTTTGCGGTTGCCGGGAGGAGGTAATACCCGCCATCCAACCTGATTCTGACAAAACGGTTATCACCTTTCTTTCCTGATCTTTCTCCATGAAGAATGAGGGAAAAACAGAACACCACCAGCATGAGGTCTTCTCTGCGAAGAATGCGGCCCACCTGGACACGCCGCTGCGCCGGTTCCTCTACCGCCCCGACCGGCTCGCGGAGCGGTACGTCCGGCCGGGAGACCGCGTGCTTGATTTCGGGTGCGGACCCGGGTTCTTCACCCGTGAATTTGCCCGGAGGGTTGGCGAAAACGGGCAGGTCGTTTCCGTTGATTTGCAGTATGAGATGCTCCGGATTGTGCAGGAGAAGATGGAATCAGAGGGTCTTCGCTCACGGGTCACAACACACCAGTGCAGACCCGATTCGATCAACCTCCCCCCGGACCTGAACGGGACCTTTGATGCTGCATTCGCCATCTTCGTTGTCCATGAGGTGCCGGATCCGGCGAAACTGTTCCGGGAGATTGCCCTGCTGCTGAAGCCTAACGGGCAGTTCTTCTTTTCAGAGCCGCCATTCCTTGTCTCCGGCAAAGAGTTCAGGGACAAACTTGCGCTCGCTGAAGAGGCGGGGTTTTTGCAGGTTGACCGGTCATTCTTCTTCGTGAACCGGGCAGCAGGGATGAGGAAATGATGTGACGTGGGGAGGTCATTATAGCTCACCCGTGTCCGGTTCTGCATGTTAGTCGCGATCCTGATCACGAAAAAATTTACCAGCAAACCCTGCCGGAAAAAAACAATCAGGGTTTGATTGATCCGGATCAGCATTTCAATCGCGATCATGGTCGCGATGAAAATTTTGAGATCAAACCCTGCTGAAAAGTTTTCAATCAGGGTCTGGTTGAAAAATAAAATTCAAGGTCTGGTTGCTGAAAGTTAATCAGGTGTCCATAAATCCAAAAAACCAGATTACGACGGAGAGGTGCATCCGGCCACCACTTTTCAATCAAAGTGTGCTTAAAATTTTTCAATCAAGATCCGGTTAAAATTTTAAAATCAAGGTTTGATTGATCCGGATCGGATTTTCAACCGCGATCATGGTCGCGATGAAAATTTTGAAATCAAACCCTGCTGAAAAGTTTTCAATCAGGGTCTGGTTGAAAAATAAAATTCAAGGTCTGGTTGCTGAAAGTTAATCAGGTGTCCATAAATCCAAAAAACCAGATTACGACGGAGAGGTGCATCCGGCCACCACTTTTCAATCAAGGTGTGCTTAAAAAATTTCAATCGAAGTCTGCCTAAAATTTTTCAATCAAGATCCGGTTAAAATTTTAAAATCAAGGTTTGATTGATCCGGATCGGATTTTCAACCGCGATCCTGATCGCGATGAAAAATCTGAAATCAAACCCTGCTGAAAAGTTTTCAAGCAAGGGCTGGTTGAAAAATAAAATTCAAGGTCTGGTTGCTGAAAGTTAACCAGGGTACATAAACCCGGAAAACCAGCTTACGACGGAGAGGCGCACCCGGCCCCTGCATTTTAATCAAGGGGTGCTCAAAACAAATCAATCGAAGTCTGCCTGAAATTTTTCAATCAAAGACCGGTTGAAAAATAATAATCAGGGTTTGGTTGATCCGGATCAGGTATTCAATCGCGATTAGGATCGCGTTTGATTAAAAAATTATTCCCGCCCGGTGCCCGGCACGGCTGCCGGTTTCCGTTTCCCCCGCATCAGGGATGCCCCAATCCCGAGAACGCAGAGCCCTGCAAAGATCACAAACGCAGAATGCATGCTCATGATGAACTGCGGGTAAAACTCAGGAGTTATCACTTCAGGGCCGATGAAGACAGAAAAGAGCATCATTGCAACACCCATCGAGAACATCTGGCCCACAAGCCGCATGGTCCCGTTCATGCCGGACGCAACCCCGTAGTACCGTTTCTCCACCGAACTCATGATCGCGTTGGTGTTCGGTGAGGAGAAGAGCCCAAAACCAAGGCCAAGCACGACCAGGCAGAGGATAATGTACCACAGGGGTGTTGATTCCACAACCAGGACGAGCATGAACAGCCCGAGGGCAGTCAGCGCCATGCCTGCCGAAGCAACGACCTGGGGCTCGATCCGGTCGGAGAGCTTCCCGGCGACCGGTGAGAGGACGGCCATGATCGCCGGCTGGATGATCAGGATGAGACCGGCTTGTTCAGGAGAGAATCCCTTGGTGTACTGGAGATCGAGACTCAGGAGGAAGGTGACCGCAAAGGTCGCGCTGTAATTGATGAGCGCAGCCAGGTTGGAAAACGCAAAGACCCGGTTGTTCAGGAGAAGGCGCATGTCCAGGACCGGCACCGGGATCCGCAACTCATAGAGGGCAAACGCTACCCCGAGGATACCGCCAAACGCAATAAGGCCGAGTCCCGCGGGATCCGGGACAAGCGAGAAGCCGTACATCACCGCCACGAGCGAGCAGGCATAGATGACCGACCCGGTGAGATCGAAGCTTTCTCCCGCACATTCAGCCCATTCCCCGTCAAGCTTCCAGAGGACGAGCAGGCAGGCAATGATCCCGATGGGAACGTTCACTAAAAAGATGCTCCGCCAGCCAAAGTACTGGGTCAGGACACCGCCCAGGAACGGGCCCATGGTAAGCCCGAAGTACACGGACATGATGTAGATCCCAAGCGCTTTTCCCCGCTCCCCCGGGGGAAAGACCGACGAGAGGATTGCTACTCCGGTTCCGTAGATCATGGCCCCCCCCAATCCCTGGACCACCCGGACTGCGATAAGCAGGCCGGTGGAGGGTACGAGAACCATTGCAAGGGACGCGAGGGTGAAGATCGCAATACCGAATAAATAGATCCGTTTTCTCCCGTAGATATCAGCGATCTTCCCAAACGGCACAAGGAAAAGGGCAGCGGCAAGAAGATACGCGGTTGCTATCCACGAAAGCGAGATCGCATCCATCTGGAACTCTGCCCCCATGATCGGCAGGGCTACGTTCACGGCCGAGCCGTCAAAGGGTGTAATGAACCCGGACAGTACAGCAATCAGGAGCACAATCTTTTTTCCGGTCGGGGTTATGAGGGGGGCCGGCGCAAGGGCTTTTACCGGCGCACCGGGAAGAGTCCCGGATAAGTTTCCCGCGGAGGTCATGGGAGGTTTCCCGGGGGTACACATACCCCCGTCAGCCCGGATGGTCAAACGGTGCACCGCCGCCCCCGTTCAATATCCGGGGGGGAGGAGGTTGCAGTCTCACTCCGGAATCATTGTATCACGTTTTTCCCGTGATTGTATATCTGCATACCCAAGCAGTTGCAGCGGGGGCATACTGGTGAAAAAGCAGACTATCAAGGTCCCGCCCGAAAAAGGGAGGGCGAAGATGCCGTATTACCAGGTTCCCAGCCGGGAAAGGTGTTCCCCAGCAGAGGAACGAAGAGCCGGATCCTCACCCGTTTCTGCAATAAACTCCCTAAGACCACGGAGTGCACCGGTACTCCTTATCGCGGCAAGCGCCATTATCGCCAGATTCCGGATTTCCGCATCCTCGTTCCTGTCCCGTAACCGTTCAAGCAGCACTTCCACGGAACGGCCGCTCTTCAATTGGCCTAATGCAATTGCTGCTGCACCCCGGATTGCCCTGTCACGATCCCCCAGCAGATCCATCAGGGGACGGACCGCCCGGGGGTCATCGCTCTTCCCGAGCATGATTACGGCCCGCAACCGCCCCTCGGGAGAGGGGCCGGACATCGCCGTAGAGGTCAAATCATAGACCGCTCCCCGCCCGGGGAGGCTGCTGTACCACTCATGATTCTGTTGTTCCGCCATCAGATCCATATCAGATTCCGTAAAAAACTCACAAATTCAGATAACAATACCAATCCTGCCAGAAAACCGGAAATGCCGGTTCCTAACAAGTGAAGAAAAGCTTCCGCTTACCAAAAGCGGGTCGTACCCGTGTCACAATGATTTCCCTGGAAGGACCGGACTGGTACATTAGTTCAATATAATGCCATCAAGATATAAAAAATGTATTGATACCCATAATCCTTCCCCCACGTGATTCCAAAAAAGGGAGGGGGAATCTGCCCGGGAGTGAACGACCCGGATGTCCCGCACGCGGTTCAGCTGATCAGTAGACCGATCAGTGCGCCCGCTATGGCCGCGGCAGCCGCAATGACACAGGTCTCAAGCACGGTCCGAAGCATCGGGCGTTCGCCAAGCTTTGCCCGCCCGATACCGAGCAGGATGAGGAGGAGGGCCGTTCCGAAGATAAAGACGATCTTTGCCTGTTCCAGAGGGAGGAAAATGAACGGGATCACCGGGGTCATTGCCGCAATGAAATCCGCAATTCCCATCCAGCAGGCATGGATAATTGGCGAGGTTTTCTGCGCCGCGGTCTCCTCCTCGCCCGCCACAGCATCCTCGAACTTCTGGATCGCAAGAGGATTTGCCTTCATGTCCGCGCGGAGCGCTTCAAGACTCTTTTCAGAGAGGCCGGTTCCCTGAAGGTCGCCTATGAGCTTGTTCACGGCACCTTCGGGATCCTGGCGGATCTCAGCCGCCCGCGCCCTTGCCTCCACCCGTGCAGCATCCCGCTCGGATTCCAGGTCAAGAAAGACGCCGGCCATCATCGATACCGTGGCGGCGATCGCGGCCGTTGCGCCGGCAAGGAGGATTACGTTGCCGGACTGGGCACCGGCAACCATACCTGCCACCAGCCCGAAGATCGAGACAACACCGTCCGACATACCGAAGACGATCTCACCCGAACAATTACGGATCGAATCCTTTGTCCGGGAGAGGAACGACGGACTCCGTATCTCACTCATGGCCGAACCTGCCACACTGACAATAAAATCATGGAAACATGTGCGAGCCCAAAAAATAAGAAAGGGTAGGAGAGGCTGAAGTTACTTTTTCTGTGCCGGCTTCTTGTCGTCATGGATGAGCCGGCACTTGTTGACGCATTCCCAGTTCTCGGGCAGGAACTTCCCGTCAGCACCGGCCTTGACCGTTGTATGGTACTTTTCCCCGCAGACAAGGCACTCCATGAGTCCGGACTTCTCATCAACCAGTTTTGTGGCATGTTCCTTTTTTGTCATCACGCTCTCTGTCCGGTGTTTCAGGACATATATGTGCGGGTCGGATAGCCGGATTTTGGAAGAAAGGAACAACCGAACCGGGACCGTTACTTGTGATACGGTTCGCCCCGGAGGATCCGGAACGCCCGGTACACCTGTTCCAGCAGGAGAAGCCGGGCCATCGGATGAGTGAAAGTCATCTTCGAGAGGGAGAGGCGCAGGTTGCTCCGGGAGAGGACGGCAGGGGACAGGCCAAGATCTCCACCGATAACAAAAGCCAGCTGATTGTTTCCGGCAAGTTCCCACTCGCGGAAAGCCCCCGCGAGCTCAACGCTTGACCAGGCCTGCCCCTTAACGTCAAGGGCAATGACAAACGAGTTCTCCGGAAGTGCCAGGAGAATCCGCTCCCCTTCCTTTTCTATTGCGGCAGATTCAAGGGCGGGCGGGGCAGAGAGCGGGCGCTTTTCATCCGCAATCTCGATAACCTGCAGTTTCACGTACGGGCGCAGGCGTTTCTCAAACTCTGCGATCCCATCCTGCAGGAACATCTCCTTGATCTTTCCCACTGCAACAACACGGATCTGCATGGTTTGCCTTAAAAAATCAACTATTTATCCATAACGCAGGCTGCACGGAGAGGAAAAGGAGGGGGTGGAAGTATGTTACCTATGGATTTCTTTTGGCTTCCTTGGGATCAATTTTCTGGTGGGATAATGTATCCAGAAGCACTTCTTTCATCATATTCTTCATGAGTTCCCGACCCTCATCGGATGACATGTAGTCTCTGAACAGCTCTTTGAACTGTCCCATATCGTGGTGATTATCGACGAAGGCTAATAAAGCTTGCGTAATGCAGTCAGAGACCGTGGAGAACTTCTTTTCCTCATACACGAGTTTATTGACCTTTTCATAGATATTGGGGGGCATTTTATACGAGATTGCAACCCGTTCTCCACGAGTTGCCGGTACCTTCTCAGCCATTCCCATAAACTGGGGCAAAATACTATAAATAGGCTGTTAAATGCCCGGGGTAATCTTTAAGTAATCTATTTTCAGTCATTGTATTCCATAAACATTACTTATGGAATACTTTTTATAGCGCGGCGAGAAATAGGAGTTTATTGTGAGGTGAACGAGATGAACGAATTCCTTATATTACTCCTTGGAATTGTGGCTGTCTTTGCTGTCGGCTGCAGCATCGCGCTCCTGGTGCTTGGCAAGATGATCGATCAGTTCCCCGCAGGGGATGAATCGAAACGCACCCGCAGCATTTCCAGCCCAATCGAGACCACGAAGATCTCCGTTGTCCTTTTCTGGGCCCTCTTCTTCGTCGGAGTCTTTGCACTCACGCAGGGTACCCGCTTCATGCTCATCCTCGGGATTACCACCCTCTTTGCCATCTGCCTCTTCATGTTCACGGCACTGGCCTTCTCCTTTGCCGTACTCAGTACCCTGCGGGGACGCGGGCAGGGTATCAAAATGCCGGTCCTCCAGATGGTTCCTGTGGGAGCACCCGCCGCCGCAACCGCCCATACGGAGCAGGTACAACCGGCACAGATGGTTATCCGGAAACGGTACAACAACCCTGTTTCCGACTTTATGCTCAACGCGCTCTTGAAAAAGGAATGAAAAGGAGAAATTAACCAAATATCTTTTTTGACTGTTCCAGGGCATCTACAGCCGGCAGTTTCTTGCCGGTCAGGAACTCGATACAGGCTCCGCCACCCGTGGAGATGTGCGTGAAGTCCTGCTCAAGCCCCATCTTCTCGATGACAACAGCCGTATGGCCACCGCCGACAACCGAAAACTCCACCCGGGATGCCGCCTTGAGCATCTCGTAGGTGCCGGTGGCAAAATCCGCTTCCTCAAAGAGCCCGGCGGGGCCATTGAAGACAACGGTGCCGGCCTTTTTGAGTGCCTGGACAAAGTCCTGGATCGCATCCATCCCGATATCGAGAACCGGTGCGTCTTCAGGAATCTTTGCTACAGGATATTCGACCCGGCGGTTATTCTCGCGGACGGCAACCGACTGGGGCATGAGAACCCGGTCCCTGTGCCGCACGAGGATCTCCTTTGCCTTCTCGATCTCAGCCTGGTATTTGAGCTGGGCAATCAGCTGCGTGGAGGGTTTGCCGATATTGTACCCTGCTGCTATCAGGAAGACATTGGCAACAACGCCAATGACGATCACCTGGTCTGCAATTCCCTGGTCAAGGACATGGCGGGCAACATCGATGGAGTCATCCACCTTGGTGCCGCCGAGGACCATGCAGACCGGGCGGGGAGCGCCGGAGAAGACTTTCGAGAGCGTGAAGACCTCCTTTTCCATGAGGAGGCCCCCTGCGGAGCGCATGGCCATCGGGAGACCGACGACCGTGGGCTGCGAGCGGTGAGCCGTGCCGAACGCATCGTTGACAAAGACATCCGCCATCGAAGAGAGCTTCTTGACGAGATGTGTTTTTTTGGCTTCCTCGGGTTTGAGCGTCAGGTTCTCTTCTGCATTGAACCGGACGTTCTCAAGCATCAGCACCTCACCGATTTTCATGGCGTGGACCGCCTCGCGGGCCTGGCGGCTGAATATGCTGTCCACGTACATGACGGGCTTTCCGAGAAGCTGTTCGAGTTTCTCGGCATGGGCTTCGAGCGTTGTGAAATCCTTCTTTCCCGGCCGGCTCTGGTGGGTAACAATCACAACACGGCTGTCCGAGAGGGCCCTTATGGTTGGCAGGTGCTCGCGGAAACGTTTGTCATCAAGAATAAGATTGGAGGAGGGGTCGATGGGGGAGTTGAGATCGAGCCTGAGCAGGACCGTCTTTCCCTGTGTACCCAGCTCCTTGATTGTTCCAATCGTCATCAACACCTCACCTTAACCTGGTTAGGAAGTGCTCCGCGCCTTGATCTTCTTCATCCGGAAGAGCTCTTCGCGTTCCATCTCGTCAAGGCGCATCTTGATGAAATCCCGTGCTGCGGTGAGCTCGGGGATGACCTTGAACTCGAGTGCGTTGACCCGGCGCTTGGTCTTCTCGATCTCATCGAGCAGGCGCTTCATCGTTGTCTCGATCTCGGCACTCTCGATGATGGATTCAACCAGTTCTTCAAAGGCAGAAGCCGTCTCATCGATGACCGTGGATGTGCCGAGCATACCATAGCCCCGGTCGACAACACTCTTCCTGACTTTACTCGATTCAATCTGGGGGACGACAACCCCCATGATGTTCTTGCTTTTTAAGGAGATCTCCGGCACTTCCTTGACGGAGAATGCAGCAGATTTCACCCCGATGGCCCCCTCAACGGTGTTGGCAAGGGCCATCATCTCGACAGCGCGGTCGTACTTCTTGAGAAGTTCGCCCCTGCTGTCCTTCGCGTTTGCAAGGATCTTGAAAAATTCTAAGATCAGTCCATCGCGCTTCATCTTGAGGATCTTGTAGCCGCGCTCGGAGAGCTGGATCTTCCGCTTGAGGTTGATCAGCTCCGAACGGGTTGGCTTGATATCGCGCAGCGCCATGGACTATCTACTCCTTCTTTGCACCGGCCTTGAATTTCGGGTGGTACTTGTGGATCAGCTCGCGGTCGATACGGGTGAGCTGTTCAACCGGCAGTGTCGAGAGGATATCCCAGCCGATGTTCAGGGTGTCCTCGATGGTGCGGTCTTCGTCATAGCCCTGGCGGACAATCCGGTTCTCGAAGAGATCCGCAAACTCGAGGAGGAGGCGGTCACGCTCGGAGAGAGCGTCCTTACCTACGATGGCCACGAGGCCGCGGAGGTCGTTGCCTTCTGCGTACCCGGCGTACATCTGGTCGGAGACCTTCTTGTGGTCCTCACGGGTTTTTCCTTTGCCGATACCGAGGTTCATCAGCCGTGACAGCGAGGGCAGCACGTTGATGGGCGGGTAGATACCCTTGCGGTGAAGGTCACGGTTGACCACGATCTGGCCTTCCGTGATATAGCCGGTCAGGTCGGGGATCGGGTGGGTGATATCGTCACCGGGCATGGTCAGGATCGGGATCTGGGTAACGGAACCCTTGAGACCTTTGATCATACCGGCACGCTCGTAGATGTTGGCGAGATCCGTGTACATGTACCCCGGATAGCCACGGCGACCGGGCACTTCTTCACGGGCTGCACCGATCTGACGGAGCGCTTCGCAGTAGTTGGTCATATCCGTGAGGATAACCAGCACGTGCATACCGAGCTCGAAGGCAAGGTATTCGGCGGTGGTCAGGGCGAGACGCGGAGTGATGATACGCTCGACGGCCGGGTCATCCGCAAGGTTGAGGAAAACCACGGCACGCTCGAGTGCACCCGTGCGCTCGAAATCCTGCATGAAGTAGTTGGCTTCTTCCTTCGTGATACCCATTGCAGCAAAGACTACTGCAAAACTCTCGGTTGAGCCGGGCACTTTTGCCTGCCGTGCGATCTGGAGCGCAACGTTGTTGTGCGGGAGACCTGCTGCCGAGAAGATCGGAAGTTTCTGGCCACGGACAAGGGTGTTGGTACCGTCAATGGTCGAGATACCGGTCTGGATGAAATCCGCCGGCATGCCCCGGGCATACGGGTTGATAGCTGCACCGTTGATGTCGAGGCGCTTCTCCGGAACAATCTCCGGGCCGCCGTCGATAGGCTTACCGCCACCGGACAGGATACGGCCGAGCATCTCACGGCCTACGGGCATCTTGATGGTTTCGCCCGTGAACCGGACGCCGCTGTCCCTGCCGATACCGGTCGTGTTCTCGAAGATCTGGACAACGACCAGCTCATCGCTCGTGTCGAGCACCTGGCCGCGCTTGGTTGTACCATCGGAGAGGATGATGTTTACGAGTTCTCCGTAGGCAATCGGCTCGGTCTTTTCGACAAAGACGAGGGGACCTGCAATCTTGCTTATCGTCCTGTATTCCTTCATGCTGCCGACCTCAGTGTGTTGAACTCAGCGTCCATCTGCTTCTCAATCTTCGCCAGTTCAGGCTTGTAGTCCTTGATGAACTTGATCTGGGGCAGCTCGTTCTTGGACTGGACCGTGTTGATCTGCGCCGGGCTGACCCCGGCGAGCTGGGCCGCATAGGCAAGATCGGCGAAGGTCTTGATCGCCTTCATCATGTCGTACTGTTTCTTCATGTCACAGAACGTGTCTACGGCGTCGTAGGCGTTCTGCTGGAGGAAGATCTCACGAATCATACGGGCAACTTCGATCGTCACCTGTTCTGACTCGGGCAGGGCATCGGAACCGACGAGCTGCACGATCTCCTGGAGTTCGGCTTCCTTCTGGAGGACTTCCATGGCCCAGGACCGGATCTTGTTCCAGTCGGGGGATACTTCACGGTCATAGTAGTCGTGGAGTGCTTCGAGGTAAAGCGAGTAGGAGTTGAGCCAGTTGATAGCCGGGAAGTGCCGGCGCTGGGAGAGTTTTGCATCCAGTGCCCAGAAGACCTTGACGATACGCAGGGTGTTCTGGGTGACCGGCTCCGAGAAGTCTCCACCGGGCGGTGAAACTGCACCAATAACCGAGACCGATCCGGAGGCCCCGTTCAGGGTCTCGACAAGGCCGGCCCGCTCGTAGAATTCCGAGAGGCGGGCTGCAAGGTATGCCGGGTAACCTTCTTCACCGGGCATCTCTTCAAGACGGCTGGAGATCTCACGCATGGCTTCTGCCCAGCGGGAGGTCGAGTCTGCCATTAAAGAGACGTCGTACCCCATGTCACGGAAGTATTCCGCGATGGTGATACCGGTGTAAACCGAGGCTTCACGGGCGGCCACCGGCATGTTGGACGTGTTTGCAATGAGCACCGTCCGCTCCATGAGGGGCTTTCCGGACTTCGGGTCTTCGAGGTGCGGGAATTCGGTCAGAACTTCCGTCATCTCGTTGCCGCGTTCACCGCAGCCGATGTAAACCACGATCTCGGCATCCGACCACTTGGCCAGCTGCTGCTGGGTAACGGTCTTGCCGCTCCCGAACGGTCCGGGAATTGCGGCAGTGCCACCCTTTGCGATCGGGAAGAGACCGTCGAGGATTCTCTGACCGGTGATCAGCGGAATCGTCGGGTTCTTCTTCTCTCTCACAGGGCGGGGGACACGGACCGGCCAGCGCTGGATCATCGGGTACTCGCGGCCGTCTTCGAGAATACAGATGGTCTCGTCAACGGTGAAGTCCCCGCTCTTGATCGTCTTGACAACGCCTGCCTTTGCATTGGGCGGGAGCATAATCTTCTGGACGATGTTGGTTTCCTGAACTTCGCCAAGGATTGCTCCCGGTTCAACTTTGTCACCGGCCTTTACGACCGGCTTGAAAGTCCATTTCTTTTCATGGGAGAGGCCGGGTGCTGTTACACCACGCTGGATGAAGTTGCCCATCTTGTCCACGAGGACTTCGAGAGGACGCTGGATACCATCATAGATACTGGTCAGGAGACCGGGACCGAGTTCAACCGCGAGCGAGAGCCCGGTGTTGGTGACCGGTTCACCCGGGCGGATACCGGAGGTATCCTCGTACACCTGGATGATGGTGTTATTACCCTGGATCTTGATGACTTCTCCCATCAGCGCTTCTTTGCCGACCTTCACCACATCGTACATGTGGGCGTCAAGGTTGACTGCCGTAACGACAGGGCCGGCGATCCTTTTCAGGACCCCTTGTTTCT